>Ga0116200_10000999_pt1 | contig 10546 bp, 8 predicted proteins | sample Mar14436cmmetaG_FD_94478 | JGI IMG/M metagenome (GOLD analysis project Ga0116200, IMG submission 94478) | Marine hydrothermal vent microbial communities from Guaymas Basin, Gulf of California to study Microbial Dark Matter (Phase II) - Marker... ... | reverse complement strand
GCTTCTGTTACGCTCTCGTTTGTCTGCACCTGTGTGCCGTTTAATTGCCAGCTAATTTCTACGGTTTGGTTTACAGAGATGTCGAAGGTTCGTAGTTCGTCCTCTGTGCTGTTCACAACGGACTCAATGGGGTTCCAGGCGGTTATGTTTGGGGGGTTTTGTGTGGGTTCGTTGTCGTCGCCGTTTTCACAAGTTATTAGCAAGAATGCATTCGTGGGCATCATGTTGTCCCCGTCGTCGCCTTGAATTACTTCGTTATTTTCACTTTCAAGGTAGTCTTTTACATCAGTCAGCTCTATCCCAAGTTGAGCGTAATCGGAGCCTACATGCATTAAAACGCCACCCATTTCCTTGCTACACGAACCACTGTAACCGTCGTACACATCCATTCCTAACTCCTCGTCATTGAAGTACAAATAGCTGTGCCAGACGTCTACTGGGTTACCACCCCAGGCAGAGACAACGCCAAGCACCGCTTCTTTTACCTCGCTCAAATCTACGTCTCCCAAAAATGTTGCGGTGTTTTTGCATTCTTCTAAAGAAAGGAAACCGCAGGGTCTGGGACTCTCCTCATCACCGCCCTTACTCATTAGTAAGTCAGCACCTTCGTTTATCCAATATTCTCGTTTCGGCGCTGCTGTGTCCTCATAAACGACAAGAATAGCTGGCGGTGCAAAAGAATACTTGTCTGCAAACTCCGAATCACTGCCTTCGTAGTTCAGGTTTTTCACACTCACTCTGTATTTCCCGCTTTCTTTCACATACTCTTTAATATCGTACGCGTAAGTGCCCCATGCGTATCTATCCCCTCCCAAATCTCCTTTTATGTCGTTGTAGCTCCTTTCCATCTTCAGATCATAGCTGTTGCCTGAAGGCGTCTCCAGTCTAACGCTCATTTTCGGTGCTTTGTACGAGGGCTTTGCCCAAGTGTAGTAAATGTACAATCTTGCCAGCTTCGTGCTCCCTGTCCCAGTTCCAGGAATCTCTAAATCGTAATTAATGTCGTAGTAGGTGTTGTCAGTGCCACTGTCTCCGTCCTCGTAACTCCTGTATTCACCGTCTCCAGTGCTGTAAATTATGCCGCCTTCTACCTCGCCGTGCACTAAATTCTCCAACGGCTCGTCAGCACTGTAGCCGTTCCAAACGACTTTTTGCTTCGTTTCATTTTCCGCAAGCACTTCTCCGTCTTCATCAGCGACCACCTTCGCCTTTAGCGTGTACTCAACACTGGTGTCTGTGTAGGTGCAAATGGCCCCTTCAGCAGTGTCAGTCCAGCTCAAAGGGTCTTCTTCTTCTCCTTTTGGCACCCACTCGAATCTCACATCTGTGCTCTCTTCTGGGTTTAACAGTTCTTCCACTCTTTCGCTTCCTATTTCGTCGTCATTTGCGCACAAGGTCACTACAAAGCTTCTGTTAGTTTTATTTTCCCCGTTATTCGCCACGGTAACTTTTACATAATTCGTAAGATTGAACCAAGGGTCTCCTGCGGGCAGATCATATTTTTCCGACCAGAAATGGAAGGGTGTAACCGCGGTAATCGCAAGGTCTGGCTGCCTGACCTCTTCCGCTAAAGCAGGTGCAAGCGTGCTCAAACAGAAGAGCAGAAGCAAGCACCCAAAGAACACTACCGTCCGCATTTTTTTATTTCCATTTTATCTTGTCTCATAAAAATGGGGTTTTGAGTCGCGAACTAACGCAACTCTACTTTCCCCACTTCTCTCTTTATTTCTTCTCCTATTTCCTGTCTCCTGTCCTGTGTCGTCGTCGCTTTTTCCTCCTCGTAGGCAGCAGCAGTTGGGTTGTATTTTGCAAGACAGACATCCTGGTCCAAGATTTCGCCGCTCTCCGGGTCCAGCAGTTGCACGTACTGCACGATTCCGAACGGCGTTGCACCCCACTCACCTACTGAAATCGGAACTGTAAAAGTCTCGTCAAACTCGGCGGGTAGCTGTGTGCTGGTTAGAGTTGCCCAAATCCCCAACTGCGGGACGCCGAAATACCACTCGAATGTCTCCACCTCCTCGGTCGGATTGCAAATTTCCAGGCTGACATTCATCACATCGCCGGGGCTGTACTCGGGTTTGTCCGTTGAAACCCGGACCGTTGGTTCTTCTTCTTCTTCCTCCTCGTTCTCTAAGACCAAGACCGCGTTCGCCACATTAACGTACGAGTCCTCGCCCCGACTGTACCAGGCGTTGTTCCCCGCTGCTGCCACGTAACCTGTTACACTCCAGGACTTCAACTCAAAGTTGTTGCTGTCCACTTCGGTCGTGTCCAACTCGTGCCCGTTGAACTTCAGACAGCGGTCACAAACCGGCTCGTAAGCGGTTAGGAACACCACTGTGAGATTTGCACTACTCACCTTCTCCGCGTTCACAGAACCGTCGAAATCCGTTGTCCCTGTGTCGTGAGCAGGGTGCGGCCACGCAAAAGAGTGTAGGGCGTCGCAGCCGTCGTTTACCCAGTACTGAATCTCTTTGGGGTTGTCGCCGCCCTCGTAGACCACAACCAGCACGAGCCCGTAGACCCTGCCGTCGAACCCGCCAACGGTTGCGTTAATTTTTGTCGTGCTCGCGGTGTTCACTGCCCCTGCGTTCACCAAGTCAGTCACATTGTACCAAATCCAATATTTCCCGTGCGTGCTGCACCACACATTTGGGTTTGCGTCATTTTCCCCTTGCAAGTGAATCGGACCAAGCCCAGCGTCGCCGTCGCAAACCCCGTTGAAGGTCACATTTACCCAACCTTCGTACTTTTCGGTTCCGCCCCAAATGCCCGTGTACAACCGAGCCCACTTCACTTCCCCTCTCGGCACTTCAAAATCACCGGTCAGCGTTGTCGTCCCTGCCCACGGTTCGTAGTCAATAAAGACACCGCCGTTAACGGTGCCACTCGTCGCTGTCTCCACTGGAACTCCGTCGAAGTTGTAGTTCGCTAAAGCCGCGGGCGTGCATAAAAATAAAAAAAATAAAAACAAGCACGCAAAGACGGCTACTTTCCCAATTCCTCTTCTCCCTCTTTTTTCCATTTTTTATACGACTCTTTTATACGCTTCTTTTATCTTTTAACTCTTGTGTTTATAAATATTTATTGTGTTGTTATAAACTTGACTAAAATTTTTTAGGATAAATTCTACTACATAATCCGCGCACTCCTGCACGCTCAACTCACCGCTGTTCACCACGACCTCGGGGTTCAGCGGCTCCTCGTACGGCACATTCACGCCCGGCACCGTCGCCCCCTTTTCTCGCCCCTTCGCGTAGATGCCCGCGGGAGAGTGCTTTGCCTTTCTTCTCCGCTCTCGTTCAACGCACTTCTCTAAAGGGCACTGCACGAAGACCTCTGCGAAATTCGGAATGCTCTCGCGGGCTCTCTCCCGGTACCGCCGTCGGTTTGCAGTGGCGTCGATTAAAACCGACCTCCCGCACTCCTCCACCAGAAGCCTCGCCATAAAAACCAGCGACGCGTACACAACCTCCCGCTCCGCCTCCGAATAAGAGGGTTTTGGCGTAACGAATTTCCGCACCTCGTCGAGCTCAAGCACCTTCGGCAACTCCGCGTCAGCCACGCCCCGCTCTTTCAGGTCTTTCAGGACACCTCTAACCCGCTTTGCAATTGCGGTCTTGCCGCTGCCCGGCAAGCCTGTTACCCAAACAGCCCAACTCATTTTTCCCTCGTTTTTTGCTTCGTTTATTTTAGCATCGTTTATTTTAGCATTTTTTATAAATGTAAATGGTTCAGTGAGGATGGAAATAGTGAATGGAAATAGTGATTTTGAGGTTAGGGCACCGCCCAGAGAGGGACAAGCGAACAACAACGCATCTTGGATTAGTCGGGCGTGCGTTGGGTGCGAGGGGAATGCTGCTCGCTGCTAACGACAAGGGCGTAGAGAGAAGTGTCCGAGAAGTAACTAAGCGCTGGGGCGGCGACTTCTTTGTGCAGAGCGGTGTGAAGTGGCGTGCAGAGCTGAGGGCGTGGAAGCAGAAGGGCGGAAAAGTCTGCCACCTCACGATGTACGGCGAGAACCTTCCTGATGTGATTTGCGAGGTGCGAGAAGGGGTGCGAGAAGGAGTGCGAGAAGGGGTGCGAGAGGAGGTGCAAGAGGAGGTGCAAGAGGAGGTGCGAGAGGAGGGGCGGGAGAGTGTGCAGGAAGAGGCTCGAGTGCTGGTCGTAGTGGGTGCAGAGAAAGTGCCGTACGAGGTCTTCGAAGCAGCGGACTGGAACGTCGCAGTCTCAAACCAGCCGCACTCGGAGGTGGCAGCCCTAGCATTGTTTCTCGACTACTTGCAGGAGGGCAGGGAGTTGAGGGCGAAATTTGAGGGTGCGGAGCTGGAGGTAGTCCCAAAGCGGAGAGGAAAGGCGGTAAAGCGTCTCTTTTTATAAGACGCTTTGAATTATAAATTGTAGAATCGGATGAAAGAAGAGCAGCAGTTTCAAGAGGAGGTGGGCTACTTCAACCGCAGGCTCTCCGAGATTCTTGGAGCAGAAATGCACGAGGGACGCACAAACAAGATTTTACACGAGGTGCTGAATTATCTGCGAGAGGTGGGCGGTAAGAGACTTCGCCCTGTTCTCTGCCTTCTTTCGGCGGAGGCTGTTGGCGTCCGCGGCGCTGGAGGTGCTGGCTCACGAGAGAAACGAGAGAAGGCGTTGACGACTGCCGTAGCGATTGAGCTCCTGCACAACGCTTCTCTGGTTCACGACGACATAATTGACGAGAACAGCGTACGCAGGAAGAACCCCTCGAGCCCCGCTAAATACGGCGAGAAGCGGGCGATTGTAATCGGCGATTTCCTGCTCGGGCTCTCGTGCGAAATGCTGGCGAGGTGCGGAGTGCCGGCGGTCGTTGGCTTGGTCGGGTCTGCAATTTCCGATGTGGCGAGGGGGCAGTACTTGGAGTTCTCGCTGCGTTTGAAGAACCCCGAGGAAGTTACAGAGCAGACCTACCTCGAGGTGGCGGGGTTGAAGACCGCCTCTACTTTCGTCGCAAGCACGACCGCGGGAGCAATTCTCGGCGGCGGGAGCGAGGCAGAAGTCGAGAGTCTCCGCGACTACGGCAGAAATTTGGGCGTTGCATTTCAGATTCAAGACGACCTTTTAGACCTCTGCGGCGACCCTGCGAAGACCGGAAAGCCGAGCGGGTTGGACATCAAAAACCGCGAACGAACCCTCCTTCTCGTTCACGCACTGAACCACTCAAAGCCCTCTGAAAAAGCCTATTTGCGAGAGATTTTTTCGAGCGGTTCTAACTTTCTCTCCGACTCTGAGGCAGAGTTAGAAATTGAGAGGGTCAGAGAGATTTTCTTAAACACCGGCTCGGTTGACTACGCAATCCGGCTCTCTCACGACTTCTTGACTGCTGCGAGGAAGAGCGTTGCAGGGCTCGCAGATTCGGAGGCAAAGGAGAAGTTGGAATTAGTTGCGGGGCTTGCTGCGAGGAGTTCACCTAAATAGGTTTGCAGCCGTCCGAGTTTCCGAAGACCTCCTGCTTCTTAAAATTATCCTCAATCTCACGGCATGATTCTCTTCTTCTCCACCTCTCTTTCTAACTCCTCCAACCGCCTTTTTACCTTCACCTCCTTCGCCACTCGCGACCGCTCGTCCACCTCCAAATCCAACCTTCTCGCTTGCAGCATTCTCAGAACCTCCTTCTTCGCCGGACCGCATTTCACCTCCCGCTTCTCAATGTTTGACGCAATCTCCAACGCCTCTTTCACTTTCTCCTCGGTCAACCCAAGCTCGCTAAGCCTCTTCCCTGCGACGCAGGTAGCGAACTCGTCGATTTTGCGAAGACTTGGTCTTCCCCGCTCTGCAGAAGCCAGCGAAGCCACGATTTTGTGTGCGGTTCTAAAAGACACCCCAGTCTCGCGGACAAGAGTGTCAGCCAGCTCGGTCGCGGTAGTGAAGTCAACCTCCGCCTGTCTCCGCATTTTCTCCTCCCTGAATTCCTGCCCCGCCACAACCCCCCGCACCACTGCCACCGACGCTGCGGTCGTTTTAGCGGCTCTCAACAAGTGCGGTGTAACCTCCTGCAAGTCGCGGTTGTAAGCGTAGGGCAGAGCCTTGCAAATCGAGAGAACCGCGACCAAGCACCCGAAGACCGTGCCTGCCCTCGCCCGCACGAGTTCGGCGTAGTCGGGGTTTCGTTTCTGTGGCATTATTGAACTCCCTGTCGCGTAGTCCGCGGGAAGACGAACGAACCCGAACTCCGCACTGCTCCACAAAATTACCTCCTCCGCAAGCCTGCTCAAGTTCGTCCCCAAGTTGGCGTAGCACGAGACCGTCTCGACGACGAAATCCCGCGTTGAGACCGCGTCCATCGAATTCTCAAGCACCGCGTCAAACCCAAGCAGTTCCGCCGTCCGCTCGCGGTCAATCGGAAACCCAGTAGAAGCAAACGCCGCCGCACCCAACGGGCACGCGTTCACTCGCCCGTACGCATCCTCAAGCCGTGCGAAATCACGAGCAAACGCGTCCGCGTGTGCAAGGAGGTGGTGTGCGAGAGTGGTCGGTTGTGCGTGCTGAAGGTGCGTGTAGCCCGGCAGCACGGTCTCAACATTCTCCGCCGCCCTCTTTAGTAACGCCCTTCTCAACTTGTTAACCTCCTCTGCGAGTCCCAACAACTCGTCCCGAACCGCGATTCGAATGCAAGTCGCAACCTCGTCGTTCCTCGACCGCCCGGTGTGCATTCTTCCGCCCACCTCCTCACCGATTTCCCTTATCAAAACCGATTCTACTGCAGTGTGCACGTCCTCGTAAGCAGGCAGTTCGCGTTCAACAAAATCCCTCCCCCGCGCCGCTATTTTTGCCAAGCCGTTCAGAATCGCCGCCGCGTCCTCGCTGCTGATTATCCCTCGCTCCTCTAACATCACCACGTGCGCCTTGTCTACGAGCAGGTCGGCGTGAAAGAGCCACGCGTCCGATTCTAACGACAAAATGTAACCTTTTTGCATTCTTTAGGGTTAGAGGTAAGTCTTTATTCAAGAAACCAATTTTACCGAACAATCTCGAAGAATGAACCAAAAACAAGGGCAAAAGCAGAGGGCGGGAATCATCGCAGTAGCAGGAAAAGGCGGGACAGGAAAGACCGTAATCGCCTCGCTGCTACTGAAATTCTTGACCGCAGGCGAGGGAGCAGGAAAGGTGCTTGCGATTGACGCCGATCCTGCGTCGTGCCTTCCGAGTGTGTTGGGTGTAAAAATAAATAAGACAATCGGAGACCTGCGTGAGGAAATTGCGTCTCCGTCGCAGGTTTTTTTCTCGGAGGAAATGCCGACTGACCTGCTGGTTGAGTACAAAATAGAGGAGGTGCTGGCGAAGACGCCTCGCTTCTCGGTTCTTGTGATGGGGCGTTCTGAGGGTCCTGGCTGCTACTGCCTCGTAAACGACATTTTACGGCATTTTATCGACAAGCTCTCCTCTCGCTTCGACACGATTTTGATTGACTGCGAAGCTGGGTTGGAGCATCTCAGCCGCAGGACGACACGGGACGTGGACACGATGCTCGTGGTCAGCGACCCCACGAAACGGGGGCTGGAGACTGCGTCCTCGATAAAACGGCTCGCCAAGCAGTTGCAGATAAATTTTCAGCAGATTTTTCTGGTGCTGAACAAGGTTACAGAGGAGGTCAGAGCGGACGAGGTGGTCTGGAATTCGCTGCTCGGGCAGGTGAAGGAGAGCGGGCTTACGCTCGTGGGCACGGTTCCAGAGGACGAGCAGGTGCGGGCGTACGACTTGGTGGGCAAGCCGACGATTGAACTGCCCGAGGATTCTAAAGCGGTCGTTGCGGTTCGGCGGGTGTTTGAGCGGGTTTCTAAAGGGAATTTCTAAAACGTCCACCCCTTCAGCCACCGCAGACTCTCCTTGAACTCGAACGCGACGGGGTAGCCCGAGATTACGGGGTAGAAGAGGAAGAAGAGAGCCGCGACCAAAACAAGAAAAGAAACGACGATGATTTTATTCCTCTTTGCGTCCTTTTCTAAACCGATGTTTAGCCAGTAAGTCAGCCCGAGAATCAGAAACGGGACATTTGGAACGAAGTGGTAAATGAAGAGGATTCTCGTGATGAGTGCGTAAGGAAGCCACTGCAGCAGAAACGGAACGAGAATGAAAAGGGCAACAAAGCCCTCTCCACCCTCCTTTCCTTTTCTCCACAACTTTCCCGCCACAAACCGCACCGCGAGAAAAACCAACGCGACCGTCCCGCACCACCAAATCGCAGGGTTTCCCATCAAAACCGTCGTCGAGACCGTTCCACCGCCCAAGTTGTTAGAGTAGACCCAAAGCGGCTTGAGGAGAAGCGGCCACGACCACCACGGCGAAGAGAAGGGGTGCGTGGCTTCAATTCCCGCGTGGTAGCCGAACATTCGCAGTTGGAGGTCAAAAACATCCGCAAGCCCGTGCCCTCCTCCGTGCCCTCCCTCTGCACCCGAAAAGATGTAAGGCAGGTAAGTCGCGATGTAAATCGCAGCAGAGACGAGCAAGCCCGCCACTACCACCTTGCAGTCCTTGAGAATTGGACGCCGTTCCTTAAAATTGCAGACCAACCAAAGAACCAGAACCGCTGCCAAGCCGAAGACCGCAGTCCACTTTACAGCGAAGCCGAGCCCAAAGAAGAGGAGGCTGAGCAGAAGGCTTCTGCTCGTTCGCTCGTCCGTTCGCTCGTCCGTTCGCTCGTCCGCTCGCTTGGTGGAGGAGGCGAAGTAGTCGAAGGCAAAGAAAAACATCAAGAGCGAGAAGAGGGCGAGGTAGGTCTCGCCAGTCGCGAGCCGCGCCAACGAGAAGTGCATAAAATCGAAGGTCAGTAGGAAGGCGGCGACGACGCCTGCTGCCGAGCTCTTAAACAGTCGCCTGCCGAGCAGGAAAATTATCGGAATCATCGCAGCAGCGGCGAGAACGCCTAAAATCCGCCAGCCAAACGGGTTGAACCCGAAGAGCAAAATCCCGCCCGCAATCGCGAGCTTTCCAAGCGGCGGGTGCGTCCACTCGTACGGCTCCTCAAGGTTCAAGTGCTGCCTCGCCGTCCGCACAAAATACATCTCGTCAAAGTAAGCCCCGTCCTTCTGCGTAACCGGCAGTTCCACGAGCTCCTGCTCGTCAACCAATTTCGCAGCACCTTCGCCACCGCTCACCGCTATTTTCTTACCCTCCGAAGAGACTACCAAAATCTCGCCCACTTTCCCGTCCGAGACCGCAGCGTCAAAGACGAGCCTCAAAGACCTCGTGCTTGTGTTCTCCAAGCCTCCGCCACTCAACTCTTGCCGGTCCCACGAGCAGAAATGCACATTCTTCGCAGGGTCGTTGTCGTAGGACAGAACCCGACGCCCGCTACTCTCGTAGCACTCAAACTTCGTCCGCCTCTCGTCAGCCAAGAAGATGTAAATTTCTTTCACCTCCTGAACACTGCCAAAATCAAGAACTACTTCCTCCTCGCCTGAAGACGACTGCGGTTGCCAGCAGGAGGAGGGCAACTCAAGAGAGCCGAGGTTAACGCACGCGAGAACTACGAAGAGGGCGGTGAGTGCGGCGACTACCGCGACTTCCCAAGACTTTGTTTTTTTCACTTTGTTTTTTTCATCTCGGCATAATTTTTATTGTTAAGAAAAATAAAGCATAAAGAGAAACGGGGACTGGGATGCCACCTGCTAAAAAGGAGGGTGCAAGGGATTTAACAGCATAAAAAATGAAAGCGAAGATAAGTTTCTCCTCGGTAAACGCGACGAGCGACCCTGTGAACTGGATTTACAAGCTGGAGGACGCGGGTTTTCAGGGTTGGGAAATCGTGGGCGAGGGGCTGCAGAAACTGGAGAAGGGGAAAAACGGAGGCGAATTTAGAGAGCGGGTGCGGGAAATCCACGAGACAACGAACCTCTTTCTCTCTTTGCACACTCCACTCTCGGACATTAACATCGCGAGCGTGAACGAAAGGATTTGGGCAGAGTGCGTTCGGCAGTTAAAAGAGAGCATCGAGAACGCCTACGAGTTCATCGACGACATTTGCGTCGTGCACCCCGGCTTCTTCTCGCCGCTCTCCGTTCAGACGCCTGAGAAAGCATTTCAGAAGGCGATCGCGGGTCTGACAGAGGTCTGCGAATTCGCGGCTGACCGCGGGCTGCGAGTCGCAGTCGAGAACCTAACCTCTGCGAATATGCTGATGGGCAGGTTTCCCGACGAACTCGTGAAAATAGTGCGTGGCGTGAGAGAGAATGCGAACTCGGACGCTGCGGAGAATCTTGGAATCTGCCTCGATGTCGGGCACGCGAACACGACGAAGACGCTGGACGAGTTCTTTGCGTTGAGGACAGAAATAATTCACCTGCACGCGAGCGACAACTTCGGAGCAGAGGACCTGCATTTGCCGCTCGGCAGGGGGAACCTTGACTGGAAGAAGGTGTTTGAGTGGGTTAGGGGAGGGGTTGAAGACTGCTGCGGGTACGAGGGCTTGGTGGTGTTTGAGTTGTACGGGCTGGAGGAGGGCAGAGAGAGTTTGGAGTTTGTGCGAAGGCTCTCGCTAAAATAAACTCTGAGTAAAACGAGACAACCAACG
>Ga0116200_10000998_pt1 | contig 10560 bp, 12 predicted proteins | sample Mar14436cmmetaG_FD_94478 | JGI IMG/M metagenome (GOLD analysis project Ga0116200, IMG submission 94478) | Marine hydrothermal vent microbial communities from Guaymas Basin, Gulf of California to study Microbial Dark Matter (Phase II) - Marker... ... | reverse complement strand
TTTTATGATCCTTCTCCATTTATATTTGAAATTCCTGAAGAATATATAAAACGTATCTGTCCTACTACGTAATAATTTATATTCTTCATAACTGGGATAATCTTTGCATGAGCCCACCTATAAAGAGAATTTTTCTCCAGTTGGAGATATTCAACTTTTTCAAAAGGTCTTTTCATTTGTAAAACTCAACTTTGGCACCCTGATTTCTGAAAAGGGCATGGATAAAGGGGTTGGGAGATTAAAAGAGAGAGGTGTCATTACAGGCAAGGATTTGGGAAGGGAAACTTTTATTTCCTTGCTTTTGGGAATTAGTTTTGAGAATTTTATTTATTTTGTTCGGAAGTCTTTAACATAGAAGTCCCGGGTGAAAGTCCTTTTTGAAATAAACCTCAAGGTGTTGGCCTGGAGTTGATACACGCAGATGGTTTTAGTTCCAGGATTTACTAAAAAAAGTGTGGGATCAACATTTGCTCCTCCAGAGGCCACAACAAAAAGAGTGGGAGTTTGTGCATGACTTTCCCGGGTGAAAAGGAGAATCCCCAAGGTTAAAGATAGTAAGAGAAGGAATGTAATCACCGTATTCTTTATCATTTTTTTCACCTCCTTTCACCACTTTCCCATCTCTATGATACTTTGGGCAAGAAGAAGATCCATAGGATTGGTTATTTTGATATTGAGAGGGGATCCCATGATTATATGGACCTTCTCTCCCAGCCACTCCACTAAACCTGCATCATCAGTGGCAAAAAACTTTTCCTTTTTTGCTTTCTCATGGGCTTCCAAAATAAGGGGGTAAGAGAAAGCCTGAGGAGTTTGTATTCTCCAGAGGAATTCTCGGGGAACGGTTTTTTTAATGGTTCCTTTTCCATTGGTCATTTTTAGGGTATCCTCCAAGGGTATTCCTAAGGTAACTGCTTTGTGTCTTTTCACCTCTTTTATCACTTTCTCTAATAAAGAAAGGCTCAAAAATGGTCTGACTGCATCATGGATTACTACCCATTTCCAGTTTTTCCCACATTGTAATCCTTTATATACTGATTCTTGCCTTGTTTCCCCTCCTGGCACTATATCTTTTATCTTTTTCCAGGAGTAAGGGGATATTATTATTTTTTGAGTTAAATCAATGTATTGTTTATCCACTACAAGAACAATTTCCTCTATTTCTTCACAATCTTCAAATACTTTAAGTGCATAATAAAGTATTGGATGTTCTTTTAGTGGTAAAAATTGCTTGGGCAGGAAATGATTCATTCTTCGCCCTTTACCTGCAGCAGGAATAATCCCTCCTACCATATGGCTTACTCACCTCTGATTTTTTCTTTTATCTTCATTAATCTTATAATAGATTCCTTTTCTAATTCAGAAAGTTTGAAAGAAATGTACTTTATAGCTTTTTCAAGCTCTGGAATAAATCGGTGTTCAAGTGCGTTAACTTTCCTCCGTGTTCTTTTGATTTCATCACCCAAAAGCACAATCCCTCTTTCCAATTCAGCCAGTTTTATAAGCATTTTCATAAGTTCTTCTTTTTCAGCCTCCAATTTTTCACTACCTACGGGGGAGAAACCGCTTATGGGAGGGAAGGATACATTTTCCAGTTCATACCGGGGGAAGGAAACATTCATAACTCTCTGGGGTAGAGTTTTGAGAGAATAAAGGGGGGGTAGATATAGTCTTTCCCTTTCCCCCTTAAAGAGAAAACTCCCCTGTATCATGGAATTGCTCAGGTATTCAACAAATTTTTTCTCCACTTCTTCTCTAAATTTTTCTTCTTCTCTTACCAGTTTTAAAAATTCTCTCATTAATTCGTCAAGTTTATCCTGGAGAAGCTGATGACCTCTTCTTGCAAGTAGAAGGCGTTTCCTGAGCCTTAAAAGTTCCATTCGAGTAGCAGAATAGCGTATCATGGCTTTTGAATTACCAGACCCGAAGGTACCTTGGGATAGAAATAAGTGGCTTTCCCCGGCATTTTCTCACCCCTGTCAGCCACTTTTTTAACTTCTTCAATTCTTGTGGGGTTTAAAAAGAAACCCATTACAAAATCTCCCTTTTCAATTAATCTTAAAGCTTCTCCCCGGTCCACTATATATTTTAATAATCCCTCACTCTGCAGTTCTTCCTCTTTCAAACCCATTATTTCTTCCAGGATGACAGAGTGTAAAATACTAATATCTAATTTTTTCCAAGCCGGTGAATGATCAGAAATTTCTTCTTCTACTTTTTTCTCATTAATTGAGACTATAAGGACTGGTTTTTCTCCTTTCCTTACCATGGCGAAAGCATGGTGTTTCCGTCCTTTTTCTTCTAAAGATTTTATAAAATCCTCCTGGTCAAGGTGGAAGAAGTGAAAAAGTTTTTTTCCTTCTTCAAAAAGTCTAAGAAGGGCAGTTTTAGGAACACTTTTTATAAGTCTGTGTGCAGGGAGTATTTTCAATCCTTCATCTTCCATAGCTACAAGGTATCCAAGAATATGGGTAAAAGATGGGTTTTCTTTGGAGTAAAGGAGAGAGGTTTCATACCGGTGGTGTCCATCTGCAATGTAGAGTTTTTTTTGGTCCACTTCCCGCACAATCTGATCTATGATTTCTTCTTCTCTTACCGCAAATAAAAGATGAGTTTCATCGCCCTTTTCAAATTCAAAAATTTTTTCTTTTCGGGCATTTTCCAGATGTTTAACCACTTTTAATCCATCGGGGAGAAGGAAGAAGACGGGTTCCAGAGAAGTTTTTACCTCTTTGAGGAGTTTGAAGCGATCTTCCTTAGGAGAGGCTAAGGTCTTCTCGTGGGGTAAGATTACCTTTTTCTCAAATGGATAGAGTTTCACCAGGGCGAAGAATCCTTTTCGCAGGAATTTTTTCCCTTCCAGGGTAAAGTAATGATAATGGAGATAAAAGGCGGGAGAGGAGTCCACAGTGAGTATTTCTTCCTTAAGCCATTTACGGAATAGTTCCCCTCTTTGTTTGTAATCGTTTTCTTCCCAGGAAAGGGTTAATTTGGTGATGTTATAGGGTGAGAGGAAATTGGACCTTTCTTTTATCACATCATAGGGAGGGGCGATTAGGGAAGAAATATTTCCTGCTTTTTTCAAATTAAAAAACACCCCTTCAAAAGGCAGGATTTCAGCCATAGATTTACCCTCTCTTTTCCAGTCTATAGATTCCTTGAAGATAAGGTCTTAAAACCTCAGGAATAATAACACTCCCATCTTCCTCCTGATAGTTTTCCAGGATGGCAATTATGGTTCTTCCCACTGCTAAACCCGAACCATTGAGGGTGTGAAGGAGTTGAGTTTTGTTGCTCCCGCGTGGGCGGAATCTTAAGTTAGCTCTGCGAGCCTGATAATCCTCACAATTTGAACAGGAAGATATTTCAAGATATCTTTTTTCCGAGGGTAACCAGACCTCTATGTCGTAACATTTTGAAGCAGAAAATCCAAGATCTGCTGTACACAGGGATACAACCCGATAGGGGAGTTTCAATAGCTTAAGAATTTCTTCTGCATCTTTTACCAGAGTTTCCAGTTCATCATAGGATGTATCGGGATGCACGAACTTGACCAATTCCACCTTATCAAATTGATGCTGGCGGGTTAATCCTCTTACTTCTTTACCATAGGATCCAGCTTCTCTCCTGAAACAGGCAGTATAGGAAACGAGTTTTATGGGGAGGTCATCCTCTTCCAAGATTTCGTCACGGAAGAGATTGGTGACAGGAACTTCTGCTGTGGGGACCAAGAAGAGGTCCATATCCGTATGGAACATATCGTTTTCGAATTTTGGTAGCTGTCCTGTCCCAATCATGCTTTCACGGTTTACCAGAAACGGTGGATAGACTTCTTCATATCCCTGTTTCAGGTGAACATCAATCATGAATTGAATTAATGCCCGGGCAAGAAGTGCTCCTTCTCTCCAGTAAACAACAAACCGTGAACCGCTGATTTTCCCAGCTCTTTCAAAATCCAGAATTCCTAATCCTTCACCAATCTCCCAGTGATGACGGGGTGGGAATTTAAATTCACGCACTTCACCCCATTCTCTAACTACCACATTGTCTTCTGATCCTTTCCCTATGGGGACTGAAGGATGGGGGATATTTGGGATATGTAGGAGGAGATTTTTTACTTCTCTTTCTTTTTCTTCCACTTCTCCTTCCATTTCTTTTATTTTTCTGGAAATTTCTTTAACTTCTTCCAGAAGTTCATCCACATTTTCCCCTTTCTGTTTGCGTAAGCCTATTTGTTTGGAAATTTCATTTCTTTTAGCTTTTAATGGTTCAATTTCTTTAAGAAGCCTTCTCCTTTCTTTATCCACAGTAAGGAATCTGTCAAGAATCTTTGTGTCCAGTCCCCGGTTGACCAAGCTTTTCCGTACAAGTTCCTGATTCTCTCTCAGGAATTTTATATCCAGCATCCTGCTAAACTCCTGAGTTCCATAAGTTTACCATTTTATTGGCGGTATGGCTACAGGAGAAGCTAAAGGTTGGTGTATTTTCCACTCGGATAAGGAGTGTTTTTTTCTTCACCACGGGCAGGGAGTCGATTTCCTTAAGTGCTTCCCTGACATCCCCTTCTCTTGCTTCGTGTGTCATCATAATTACTGGTACTGTTCCTCTAACCCTTCTTCCTTTCTGCACAACTGATTCAATACTTATCCTCCTCTTCCCTAAAATCCCGGCAATACTTGACAGGACACCTGGTTTATCCACCACCGTGAATCTCAAGTAATAGGAGAGAACCATATCATCCGGGTTTAGAAGAGGAATTTGTTTCTCCTCAGGTAGCCAGGGTTGTGCATTTTTTACCGTATCGATAATGTCGCTTAAAACCCCACTTGCGGTAGGTAAAGGGCCTGCCCCTTTCCCCTGAAAGGTTACACCCCCTACAGCATCTCCTTTCACAAAAAGAGCGTTGTATTCGTCTCTTACTGACGCAAGGGGATGGGTTAATGGAATGAGTGTAGGGGAGACCCTGAGTTTCAGTGTCCCTTTTTCCTTCTTTCCCTCCGCAAGAAGTTTTAGTTAATATCCCAGCTGTTTTGCATATTCCAGGTCAAGAGGAGTGATACCCGTAATACCTTCAACAAGTAATTTACCCAAGGGAGGCCATACACCAAAAGAGAGGTAGGTGAGGATGCAGAGTTTATGTGCACTATCCCAACCTTCCACATCCAGAGTGGGATCACTTTCTGCAAATCCTTTTTTCTGAGCTTCTTTAAGGGCTTCCATATAGGTTTTCCCTTTCTCCATTGAAGAAAGGATATAATTGGTTGTTCCATTTATAATTCCAAGAATCTCATCTATATCGTTAGCAACAAGCCCTTCTTTAAGGGATTTGAGGATGGGAACACCTGCCATTACGCTTGCCTCAAAGTATATCCCCTTACCAGTTTCTCTTGCTTTCTCAAAGATTTCCTTCCCTTCTTCAGCTAAGAGCGCTTTGTTGGCTGTGACCACTTTTTTCTTTTTTTCCAGGGCTTTGAGGATATACTCCCGTGCAGGATGTATTCCCCCAATCAGTTCCACTACCACATCAATCTCGGGATCATTTATCACTTCTTGAGCATCCGTGGTAAGCAGGGGTGGAGGGAGTTTCACATCCCTTTCACGTTCTAAGTCAATATCACAAACTTTTTTCAGTATAATCCTAATTCCGCTTTTTCTTTCAATTTCCTCTTTCTTTTCTGTTATCAATTTCACCACCCCATTACCCACTGTTCCCCAGCCAATTATTCCTACTTTAACTTCCTTCATTTAAGCGCTGATTTTATTCTTTCTATAGCTTCTTTTAAATTATCAAGTGAGGTGGCAAAGGAAATTCTAACATAACCCTCTTTACCAAAGGCAATTCCTGGAACTACTGCCACCTTTGCCTTTTCCAGGAGATAAAGGGAAAATTCCTTAGAATCTTCCTTTTTCCATGAGAATCTGGGGAAAGCGTAAAAAGTGCCTTCAATAGGTGAAATTTCAAATCCCAGTTCTGGAAGAGATTTTTCCAGATAATTTTTCCTGATTCTGAATTCTTCAACCATTTTTTTAACATCTTCTTCTTCCCCGGTAAGTCCTTTCAACCCCGCTTTTTGAGTGATGGAAGTAACACAGGAGACGCTTTGACTCTGGATTTTTATCATAGCTTGAATAACTTCTTTTGGCCCACCCACATACCCAAGCCTCCATCCTGTCATGGAATAGGTTTTGGAGACACCGTTGACAGTGAAAGTTATTTCCTTAATTTCCTGGGATAGAGAAGCAGGAGAGATATGCTCCCCAGTGAAGATTATTCTTTCATATATCTCATCCGAAATTAACCAGAGATTCCTTTCCCGACACAGTTCAGCAATTTTTTCTATGAGTGAAGAGGGGAATACTCTTCCCGAAGGATTGTTGGGGGAGTTTAGAATAAAAGCTTTTGTTCGTGAAGTAATGGCTTTTTCTATCTTCTCTAAGGAAGGAAGATGGGTTTCATCAGTCTCTATAATCACGGGGATACCTCCAGCTAATTTGACCTGTTCAGGATAAGTTACCCAGTAAGGAGAAGGGAGAATTACTTCATCTCCAGGATTTAAAATTGCCTGGAAGATGAGGTAAAGAGCAAATTTTGCTCCCGGAGTAACCATTATCTCTTCCTGAGAGTATTCCACGCCATTTTCTTTTTTAAATTTTTCTCTTATTGCTTCAATAAGCTCGGGGATCCCTTTAGAAGGAGTGTAGCGGGTAAAGTTTTCTTTTATTGCCTTAATTCCCTCCTCTTTTATAACTTTGGGAGTGGGGAAATCTGGTTCTCCAACGGAAAGATTGATAATTTTTTCCCCTTGCCTTACCAGTTCCCTAACCCGGGCATTTAGACTGAGCGTTAGAGAAGGAGAAATTTTGGAGACTCTTTCCGCTAAACTTTTTCCCTGCATCGCATCATCCTCCTCATACCCCTTATAGCCTGTCTTATTCGGTGTTCATTTTCTACCAGAGCAAATCTGATATATCCTTCTCCTTCCTCACCAAAACCTATTCCTGGAGCAACTGCCACCTTTGCTTCTTTCAGAAGTTTTAAAGAGAATTCAAGGGATCCCATAGGGAGGAATTTTTCCGGGATCTTTGCCCACACATACATGGTAGCAACTGGTTTTTCTACTTCCCACCCCATACTTTTCAGACCCCTTACTAAAGTGTCTCGACGCCGTGCATAAATTGTTCGAAGCTCTTCCACATAGTCCTGTGGGCCTTTAAGAGCTGCTATGGCAGATACCTGAATGGGTGTGAATATCCCATAATCATAATAACTTTTGAGTTTGGCCAGTGCCTGAATGATTTCTTTTTTCCCACAGGCAAAACCTACTCTCCAGCCTGCCATAGAGTAAGATTTGGATAAAGAATAGAGTTCTATACCTACCTCTTTGGCTCCAGGAACCTGAAGAAAAGAAGGAGCCCGATAACCATCAAAACAAATCTCTGCATATGCGAAATCATGGACAATAATGAGGTTAAATTTCTTTGCGAAATCCACCAGTTCTCTGAAGAAACCCTCTTCTACCACAGCAGTGGTGGGGTTATGGGGGAAGGATACAATGAAAACTTTGGGTGGGGGATACATTTCTTTCATCACCGTTTCTGCCCGGGAAAGGAGGGAGTCTATAGGGAAAAGTGGTAGAGTTATCACGTTTGCTCCAGCAATGGCAGCTGCATAGAAATGGCTGGGATAGGTAGGTGTGGGAACCATAACCCCTTCCCCTGCTTCCAGAATAGCCAGGAATAGATGGCTGATACCTTCCTTTGATCCTATCAGTACCAAGACTTCCTCTTCCTCATCCAGTCCAACTGAAAATTTTCTTTCATACCATTCCCGGATGGCTTTTCTTAACCCCCGGATACCTTTACTTGCAGAATAACGGTGGACTCTGGGGTCTTTCACCACCTCTATCAATTTGCTCACCACATGTGCTGGAGGTGGCAGGTCTGGATTGCCCATACCCAGGTCCACAATGTCTTCTCCCCTCTGTCGAGCAGAATGTTTTAATTGATTCACCCGAGCAAAAACATAAGGGGGAAGATGCCTTATTCGTGAGGATTCATAGGGGTTCATGACGATTAAATCATACCACACCCTATAATTAAAATTAAGACAGTTTTTTCTGATATAATCAGGTCACTGTGAGAAACTTCCCTCTTATAATTGGACATAGAGGTTGTGCGGGAGAGGAGCCTGAGAATACTTTACGAAGTTTCCGGAAAGCTATTGAGGTCGGTGTGGATGGTGTGGAGTGTGATGTCCATCTTTCCCGAGATGGTTATCCTCTGGTCATACATGATCCCACACTGGAACGCACTACAAATGGTAAGGGAAAGGTGGCAGATCACACCTTAGAAGAATTGCGGAAACTGGATGCTGGAAAAGGTGAAAAAATACCACTTCTTGATGAAGTTCTGGATATTGTGAAGGGAAAAGCATTTCTTGTTATTGAAGTTAAAGATGCAAAGGCTACGGAGAAGGTTATCCAGAAAGTAAAGGAGAAGAATATGGATGAAGAAGTTTTTATTGCAAGTTTTCATATCCAGGTAGTTAAACTTTCGCCTTTCAAAAAAATTTTTTTATCCGCCCAGGATCCAGAGTATTCTTTGAATATAGCGGAAGAGCTTAAAGCGGATTTTTTAGGTCTTCATTACAGCCTTATAAACTTATCAGTGGTGAAAAAAGCCCATGGGAAGGGTATAAAGATACTTGCCTGGACGGTGAATGAGGAGGAAGATATTTTAAATATGTTGAAAATAGAAACAGATGCTATTGCTACGGATTACCCGGCAAGGGTTTTAACTTTCCTCAAACATCAAATATAATTCTGGTTCTGGGAGGAGAACCCTCAATTTTAAGATCATGATAAGTGGCTGCTTTTATCTCCAGTTCCAGAACATGGTGGGGTTTAATTTTCTCTCCCTTTATTACTGCCTCAAGATTCTTTTCCTTAAGTTGGACAATCTCAAATTTCCGGAAGAGATAACCTGTGGAGTGAAGATAAAGGAGTTCATTCAGCCATCTTACAAGAAGGTCAATCCTATCTTCCCCTTCCACTTTAACTCTTTTTTCCTCTTCCTCTTTTACTTCCTCTATGTTTGTGATGAGAGAGAACATTCCCAGAGCAGCTGTTTCAAAGAGATCTTTTAAATCTTTACCTTCTACTTCTAAACAGACATCCGCTGTATGAGGGAGAACTTTAAAAGTCCCCATTAAATCTCCTTGAACACAGCAATGTCCACAAGGGAGTCACCTTCAGAAAGAGTTATGATTCTTACACCCCTTGTATTTCTCCCCATTTCTCTCACGGAAGAGGCAGAGATCCTCATTACCATCCCCTGAGAGGTGAGAAGCATAATTTGATCGTTCTCTTTAACACTGAGTGCGCTGATAATTTCCCCTGTTTTCTCCCCCAGTTTAGCAGCAATAACACCCTTACCTCCCCGGTGATGACAAGGGAAAAGGGTGAAAGGAGTTCTTTTACCATAACCTTTCTCCGTGGCAAGGAATAAACTTTCTCCTTCTTTGACAATCACCACTCCAGCAATTGCATCATCCTTGGCTAAAGACATTCCTTTAACTCCCTGTGCATTCCTTCCCATGTTTCTCACTTCTCCTGAAACAAATTTTATTGCTCTTCCAGATTTACTTACCAGGATTATCTCATCTTCTTCGCTCACCAGTTTGGCTTCCTTAAGATAATCTCCTTCTTCTAAATTCAGTGCTATGATACCGGTGGACCGAGGACGGGAGAATTCTATAAGGGAGGTTTTCTTAACTGTCCCTTTGCCTGTTACCATCAGAATGCTTTTATCTTCACTGAATTCTCTCACTTTCAAGAAGGTTGTGGGGCTCTCCCCTTCCTTTAATGGTAAGAGGTTCACAACCGCTTTTCCACGGGAAAGTCTACCTGCAGTGGGAATTTTGTAGACCTTTAGCCAGTATACTCTACCCAGATTGGTGAAGCACAGGAGATAGTCGTGGGTGGAAGCCACCAGAATGGTTTTAAGGAAATCCTCTTCCTTTGCCTCCATTCCCTTGAGTCCTTTCCCCCCTCTTTCCTGTATCCGGTAAGTGGATAAAGGTAAGCGTTTTATGTATCCTCCTTCAGTCACAGTAACCACCATTTTTTCTTCGCGTATAAGATCTTCTTCATCAAGTTCTTCACCTTTTTCAACAATTTCGGTTCTTCTCTCATCCCCGTATTTCTCCACTAACTCCTCCAGTTCCTCCCTGATAATGTTTCTTATCTGGTAAGGAGAAGAAAGTATTCCTTCCAGTCTCACGATTTCTTTAATTACAGAGAGATATTCTTCCTCAATCTTTTTCCTCTCCAGTCCTGTAAGTCTCTGGAGTCGCATATCCAGAATAGCCTGAGCCTGAACAGGGGAAAGAGAGAATTTCTTTATAAGATTTTCCTTAGCTTTCTCCACTGTGGGGGATTTTTTAATGGTCTCAATCACCTCATCAAGATGATCCAGAGCAATTTTTAATCCTTCCAGAATATGTGCTCTTTTCCTCGCCTCTTCTAAAAGATAGGCAGTTCTTCTTCTCACTACTTCCTC
>Ga0116200_10000995_pt1 | contig 10570 bp, 8 predicted proteins | sample Mar14436cmmetaG_FD_94478 | JGI IMG/M metagenome (GOLD analysis project Ga0116200, IMG submission 94478) | Marine hydrothermal vent microbial communities from Guaymas Basin, Gulf of California to study Microbial Dark Matter (Phase II) - Marker... ... | reverse complement strand
TCACGAACGCCGCGGTCATCCCCGCGGCGACGGCCAACCTGGCGCGATACCCCATCAGTCGACCTTGGGGACCGGGACGAGACGGAGGATGTTCTCCACCACGTCCTGCGGCCCGATCCGCTTTGACCACAGCTCCGGGCTGAGGATCAGTCGGTGGACGAGGGCAGGGACGGCGAGGGTCTTCACGTCGTCGGGGAGGACGTAGTCGCGCCCGTGCAGGGCGGCCCATGCGCGCGTCAGCTTGAGCAGCGCCAGCGAACCGCGCGGGCTTGCTCCCACGTACACGTTCGTGTCCGTCCGCGTCCGCTCCACGATCGAGACGATGTACGACTCCACATCCGGGTCGACGAATACCTCCTCCACCGCCGCTCGCATCGCGAGCAGCTCCTCAGCGTTCGTCACTGAGGAAAGGACGATCTCGTCCGCCTTCCTCCCCCGCCGTCGCTCCAGGATCTCTACCTCGTCCGCGTGACTCGGGTACCCGACCTTCAGGCGCATGATGAACCGGTCGAGTTGAGCCTCGGGGAGCGGGAACGTCCCCTCGTACTCGATCGGGTTCTGGGTAGCGATCACGATGAACGGAGCAGGGAGAGGGATGGTCTCCCCCTCGATCGTCACCTGAAACTCCTGCATCGCCTCGAGCAGGGCCGATTGCGTCTTCGGGGTCGCCCGGTTGATCTCATCAGCCAGGATCAGGTGGGCGAAGATCGGCCCTTTGGACAGGACGAACTCTCCTTTATCCCGATCGAAGATGTGCGATCCGGTGATGTCACCGGGGAGGAGGTCCGGGGTGAACTGGATCCGCTTGAACTCTATCCCCAGGACCTGGGAAAAACTGCGGGCGATCAGGGTCTTGGCCAGGCCGGGATAGTCCTCGAACAGGACGTGTCCCCCGGCGAGGATCCCAGTGAGGACCAGCTCGAGAACCTCCTCCTTCCCCACGATCGCTTTGCTCACTTCGTCGATGATCGCGCGGCCCCGCGCCGCGGCTTCGGCTATCTTCATTCATACCCCCTGTTCCAGTCTTTCCAGCACTGATATTGCTTTTTCCAATTTGGATTCAAACTCATACACATTCAACCCCGCCGGCGCGCGGGCACGGGCGAAGAGATCCAACACTTCGGAGTCCGTGCACCAACTCCCGTCCTCGAACCGCTCCCGCGCCGCGGCGAGGGATATCCCCTCGCGCTTGGCGATGATCCGCACCGCCGTCTTCCCCAGTTCCCGAACGACCATCCTCCGGTAGAACGGGCGACGGCGGGCCCGCGCGATCGCGATCGCCAGCGACCGGAGCGGATCGTCCCCTTCCTCCGCTCGCTTTTCCGTTCCCTCCCCTTCTCGTGGGAGAGAACCGATGGCGCGAAAGTAGCTTCCGAACAGGAACGCCGCCATCACCAGCACTGGGACGAGCCAGATCAGGTACTGGGGGAGGAGGGAGAGGTAGAACCAGAGCCGGTAATAGGCCTGGATGATGGGGATGGCGATCGCCCTGCGGAACCCCTCCTGCAGGAAGAGGATGAACAGCAGCGTGATCAGCCCGGTCAATCCGATGGCGATGGCGCCGATCAACCATCTCCCGTGCTCGTCCTTAGGCGTAGGCATCCCTGATCTCCTCCAGGCATGACAGAGCGGCGGCAGCGAACCTGGTCCCCTCGCGGTGGCCGTAGCGGACCTCCTCGAAGATCCCGGTGAGCCGATCGACATGTTCGTCCCGCATCCCGCGGGCGCGGAGGCGGCGGGCGAACTCGCGCGGGGTGAGGTAGTCGGGGTTCTCCACCTGTCGGGAGAGGATGTCGCACATCTCTCTATACGCCCTGATTACTACGTCCCGCGGCTCCTCTCCGTGGCGGATGCGGGCCGCCGCTGCCCCTGCCTCTTCCCCCAGCTCGGACAGGACATCGCGCCCCGCTGTTTCTGGCGTGGATCGAAACCGCCGCCACGCCGCGAATCCGATCGCGACGATCCCCGCGGCCGCCCCAAGCGCGATCAGGACGACCGACCAATTGGGCGGGGTTACGGTGGGCGGGACGTATTCCGGGGATGTCCCTTCCATGGGTGGCGCTGCCGTGGTTGGGGGTGAGGGAGGGGAAAACTCAGCCCGCTTCGGGTGGAAGAACGCGAGGAACACAGTGATGATGAACAACAGAATCAGGATGGAGGGTAGCTGGCGGAGGAGGAACCGCCGGAATTGGGAAGAGACGAGCGCCCCGACCGCGGTGACGGTGGCGGCGAGGAAGAGGATGGCGTAGAGGATGCGTTGAAACGCCGCGGCCAGCCATGTGGGCCGATGACCGCCCGTATTCCCGACCTCCGGTGGAGCAAGCGAAGCCCCGTGTGGGACCGGTTTTCCCGGTCGAAATTGGAGGGAGGAGAACCCGCCGCTCAGGATCGCGATCCCGGCGAATACGAGCAGGAAAAGCGCAAGGACGAGAGTTTTTTCCCGATCCGTCTCCCTCACCCCTCGTCTTTCAGCTTGAGCCCCAGTTCGTCGAGCTGCGCCGGTTCGACCGGCATCGGGGCCTCGGTGAGGGGGCAGACCCCGGTCGTCGTCTTGGGAAATGCGATCACATCGCGGAGGGATCTCTCCCCGGCCATCATCATCACCAGCCGGTCGACCCCGAGGGCGAACCCACCGTGCGGCGGCGCCCCGTACTCCAACGCGCGGAGGAAGAACCCGAACCGCAGCTCCGCATCCTCCGCGGAGATCCCGAGAAGCTTGAAGATCCGCTCCTGCAACGCACGGGAATGGATTCGGATGCTCCCGCTCCCCAGCTCGGTCCCGTTTAACACGAGGTCGTACGCCTCGGATAGGACCGAGAGGGGGTCCGACTCCAACCGGGGTAGGTCATCCGCCCGCGGCGAGGTGAACGGATGATGCTCGCTCGTGAGTTTTCCCTCCTCATCGAGCCCGAACAGAGGAAAGTCGGTGACCCAGAGGAAGTTCCAGCCGTCCTGCGCCAGACCCTCCTTCCGCCCGACCTCGAGCCGGAGTGCTCCCATCGCCTCCTCGATCCCATCCCCGGCAAGGATGAGGATCAAATCGCCCTGTTTCGCTTCGAGGGCGCGGATGATCCCGGATAGGGCGTCGGATGAGAGATGCTTCACGATCGGAGACCGTGGTTCGGCCTCCAGCTTGATCCAAGCAAGCCCCTTTGCCCCTTCCCGCCGCGCGACTTCCTGCAGCTTGTCGATCTCCCCGCGCGAGTACCCGGCACACCCAGGGGCGTTTATCCCCAGTACCTTCCCCCCGGACTCCACCGCGGCGTCGAACACGCGGAACCCGCTTCCGCGGACGATCGAGGAGAGGTCGTGGATCTCCATCCCGAAGCGCAGATCCGGCTTGTCGGACCCGTAGCGGGCGAGGGCATCTCGGTATGAAAGCCGAGGGAACGGGGTGGAGAGCTCGATTCCCATCACCTCTCCGAACAGGCGTTGCATCATCCCCTCGAGGATCTCGAAGATCTCGTCCTTTCCGCGCGGGAAGGATACTTCAAGGTCGAGCTGGGTAAACTCGGGTTGACGGTCGGCGCGCAGGTCCTCGTCGCGGAAGCACTTCACCAGTTGGAAATAGCGATCGATCCCCCCGATCATGAACAGCTGCTTGAACAGCTGCGGTGACTGGGGGAGGGCGTAGAACTTCCCCGGGGCAAGACGGCTCGGGACGAGGAAGTCACGCGCCCCCTCCGGGGTCGACTTGGTCAGAAACGGCGTCTCGATCTCGATGAACCCATTATCCGAGAAGTAATCACGCATCCCCTTGAACACGCGGTGTCGCAGCCGGAGGTTGCGCTGCATCCGCTCCCGTCGCAGGTCGACATAGCGGAATCGCAGCCGCGTCTCCTCGGTGGTGTCCGACCCGTCCCCCTCAACGAGGAACGGCGGGGTGAGGGCACGGTTCAGGACCTCTATTTCCTCCACCTCGACCTCGATCTCCCCGGTCGGCATGTCAGGATTTACATCCTTCTCCCCCCGCGGCCGTACCTTCCCCGCCACCGTGATCACGTCCTCTCGGTTCAGGTCATGCCCGATGGAGAGGCGGGGATCGCTCCCAGAGAAGATCAGCTGCACCACCCCGGTCGAATCGCGCAGATCGACGAACGTCAACCCGCCCAGGTCGCGGCGGCGCTTCACCCAACCGGCCAGCCTGACCCGCCGGCCCACGTCTTCTCCGCTGAGGCGGCCACAATAATCGGTCCTGTACATCCCTCGCTCCTCCGTTCGGTTGATGCGCTTATTATAGGAAAGAAAGAAACTGCTGCAATGCTATAGCTGATGCACTTGATATAAAGATTCGATCTTTCTATACTTGCATCATGGAAAATCGGAAAGTGCAGGTAACCGGTGGGGGGACGTACTTCGTCACCCTGCCGAAGCGATGGGCGAATCGGGTCGGGATGCAGCGGGGGGCGGAGGTAACCCTGGTGGAGAACTCGACCGGGAGCCTCCTCCTTGTCCCGGAAGGGATCGATGCCCGTAACCGCGTTGTCCTGTCCCTGAGCGGGAAAGACAGGGTGTGGATCGAGCGGGCGATCATCTCCTGTTACATCACCGGGTTCGACGTGATCGAGGTGAACGGGTCGCGGATCACCTCGGACCAGCGGCGGGCGGTGCGGGAGACGGCCCAGGCCCTGGTGGGGCTGGAGATCATGGAGGAGCAACAGGATAGGATCATCCTTCATTGCCTTGTCAGTATGCGCGATTTCGCTGCTGAAGCGACGTTGAAGCGTATCTACTCGATCACCACCGCGATGCTCCATGACGCGGTGCACGCATTCACCGCTCACGATTCCGAGCTCGCCCGCGATGTGATCGAACGGGACACCGAGGCCGACCGGCTGACGCTCGTCATGTCGCGTGAGCTCGGTCTTCTCCTGCGCGACCTCCTCCTGGAGCGGGACGTGGGGATGAGCAGGCTCCTGTTCCACGAATACCACGCGGTGGCGAAGACCCTGGAACGGATCGGAGATCATGCCGTCAAGGTCTCCCGTGCCGCCCTCGACCTCTCCTCTCCCCTCGACGCGGGGATGATCGCGGAGATCGAGGTCCTGTACTCCGCCGCCCAGGAGGTGATCGAGGGGAGCGTGGAGGCGTTCTTGGGAGCGGACGTAACGCGGGCGAACTCCGTCCTTGCGGCCCGGGAGGATACCCCTGCCCTGGAGGAGAAGGCTCGCCTCTCCCGCGGGACGGTGCAGCTCCAGCCGCTCGCCACGATCTTCGACAGCCTGCTGCGGGTGCGGGATTACGCGTTCAACATCGCTGAAAACGCGCTCAACATGGGGGTGCCCGGGTTCCAGACAGGGGACTGAGCTCACCCTTCGATGAGCTTCCCCTTGAAGAACTTGCGGCCGAGGAGCTTGTGCCAGTCGGTGAAGTCCCCCTGCTCAGTGTCCCGTTCGATGTGGAGGCGAACCATGTTCAGCTTTGCCGACAGGTTGTCGAAGTGATAGACCGCGATCGCCTCCGGGGTCTTGGGGACGATCGCCGCTCCGAACTCGAGCGTCCCGTGGTGGGAGATGATGATGTGCTCGAGGAGCTCGGGGAGACGGGGATCGGGCCATGTCAGCTTCTCCGCCGCCTCCCGCACCATATCCCGCCCGAGGAGGAGATGGCCGATCAGCTGGCCGGATAGGCTGTGGTGCGGGGCGATCGGGTTCTCCAGCTCCCGTACCTTCCCGATGTCGTGCAGGATTGCCCCGGCGATCGCCAGTCCCCTGTTCAGGTCGGGGAAGTCATCGCAGAACCGCGCCACTCCCCGTGCCACTTCCAGGGTGTGCTCGAGCAATCCGCCGAGGTAGGCATGGTGGTACTGGATCGCGGCCGGGAATTTCCGCACCGCCTCTCGGTTCTCCTCCACCAGGTTCTCCGTCAGTTGGCGGAGGGGAGGGGGCTCGATCTCCGCAATCAATCCCTTGAGCTCCGCCCACATCTCGTCGGGGTCGCGCTCGCTCGTCGGGACGAGGAGTGCGGGGTCGAACCCCGGGATCTTCCCGGACTCGTGTTCGTAGGACTCCAGACGGCGGATCGTCTTCACGATCAGTTGGAGGGAGTTGCGGTAGGTCTCCGTGCTCCCCTCGACGAACACGAAGTCCCCTTCCTCGAACTGGGAGCCGTAGCGCTGTGTCGCCTCGGCCCATGCCCGGGCGGGGATCGTCCCGGAGCGGTCGGCGAGGACGAGCTCAAGGTACGGTTCCCCGTTTCGGGTCGAGCGCTGTGTCTTCTGCTTCACCAGGAAGCACTGTGAGATATGCAACCCCTCGCGCATGTCCTGGATCAGGACGTGGGTGAGGCGGTAGGGGAGCTCGTCCTTCAGGTAATCGGAAAACTTCTCGGCGGTCATGCCCTTCCTTTCAGGGAGAGTGTACGAGCTCCGGCATGAAAATCAACCGATGCCTTTTTCTTCGGCGATGATCTTTTGTATCTCCTCGCCGGATATCACCTCACGCTCCTGGAGGAGCGCGGCGACCCGCTCCAGGGCGGTTTTGTGCTCGCGCAGGAGGGAGATGGCGCGGGACTGCGCCTCCTCCACCAAGCGGCGTGTCTCCTTGTCGATCAGGTTCGCCGTCTCCGGGCTCACCTCGGGCCGGACGCCGGTCGGAGCGCCGAGGTAGCCGGCCTCGGGGGCGTAGCGCACCGGACCGAGGGCATCCGTCATCCCGAACTCGGTCACCATCCTCCGCGCGAGGTTGGTCGCCTGGTCGAGGTCATTCGCCGCTCCGGTCGACGCCTCCCCGAACACGAGCAGTTCCGCCGCCCTACCGCCGAGGAGGACCGCCAATCGCTCCCGCAGCTCCTCCTCGCTCAACAGGTACTGGTCCTCCTCCGGCCGTTGCAGGGTGTAGCCGAGGGCCCCCTTCGCCGTCGGGATGATGTTCACCTTGTGCACCGGGTCGGTGTGGGGGAGGAGAGCGGCGACCAGGGCGTGTCCTCCCTCGTGGTAGGCGACGCGGCGCTTGATCTCCGGCTTGAGCGGGACCTTCTTCTCCAGCCCGGCCACGACCCGCTCGATCGCTCGGTCGAAGTCATCCATCGTGATCGCCTCAGCGTTCCTCCGCACCGCAAGGAGGGCTGCCTCGTTCACGATGTTCGCCAGGTCGGCTCCGGAGAAACCGGCGGTGATCTGGGCGAGGCGGTCGAGGTCGACGTCAGCGCCGAGCTTGACGTGTCGGGTATGTATCGCAAGGATCTGCTTTCGCCCCTCCTCGGTGGGGAGCCCGACCTGGATCTGGCGGTCGAACCTCCCCGGCCGTAACAGCGCCGGGTCGAGGACCTCAGGGCGATTTGTCGCCGCCATGATCACCACCCCCTGGTTCGGTTCGAACCCGTCCATCTCGGTGAGGAGCTGGTTCAGGGTCTGCTCCCGTTCGTCGTTCGTCCCGATCGCGCCGACCCCGGTGCGCGCCCGGCCGATCGCGTCGATCTCATCGATGAACACGATGCACGGGGCCTTTCGCTTCGCCTGTTCGAACAGGTCGCGCACCCGCGCCGCTCCCACCCCGACGAACATCTCCACGAACTCCGAGCCGCTGATCGAGAAGAACGGGACTCCGGCCTCCCCGGCCGTTGCCTTGGCCAGCAGGGTCTTGCCTGTCCCCGGTGGGCCGACGAGGAGGACCCCCTTGGGGAGCTTCGCCCCCATCCGGGTGAACCGGCTCGGGTCCTTGAGAAAGTCGATGATCTCCCGCAGTTCCACTTCCACCTCATCCACCCCGCCGACGTCGGAGAACTTGATCCCGGTCATCTCCCCCGCGATCTCGTGCGCGCGGCTCTTCCCGATCGACATCACTCCGGTTCCACCCTGTCCCATCTTGCGGAAGATGTAGTACCAGATCGCCACCAATGGAAGGAGGGGGATCAGCCAGCCGAGGATCGCCGTTCCCAGGCCGCTCGTCGGTGGCTCTCCTTGGAACCGCACCTTGGCAGCGACGAGCCGATCGATGAGCTGTTTGTCGTCTACGCGGACCGTGTTGTGGACTTCCTTGTGTCCGTCCTTGTCCACGGTGACGTAGTAGATCCGATTCGTTCCCAGGGTGACGGTCGTGATCCGGCCGGATTCGAGGTCGGAGAGGAACCGACTGTACGGGACCTCGGTCTGACGGACGATCATCGGGCGGAACACGAACTCCTGAAAGATCCACATCCCGAGGATTGCGATCAGGACGTAAACCACAGAAAACCCAAGCTGGCGGCGCTGATGTCTATTCATCTGCTCTCCTCCACGATTTTACCGGGATGATCGGGTTAAGGGAAGGGGGATTTGGGAAGTAGGCGCAGCCCCGCATTATAATTAGGGCATCATGGCCGTATTGAATCGGATCGGGAAGGTTAAGAAGCGGAACCATGCCCTGGTGAAGTTCGACCAGGGACGGATCGTGCGCGCGATCGCGCGGGCGGCGGACTCGATCGGCGGATTCGAGCAGGACTATCTTGAAGGGATCAACGATCGGATATTCGCCGCCGGACGGAACCACACCGGGATCGCGGAGTTCTTGTCCGACCTCGTCGTCATCGTGTTGAACGGCGATCCCCATCACCTGGTGGTGAACTTTCCCCCCACAGTAGAGGAGATCCAGGACGTCGTCCTTCACGTCTTGCGTAGCACCGGGTTCACCCGCACCGCCGATGCCTACACCTGCTTCCGCTGGGGGCACCACTGGGTGCGGCAGGGGGCGATCCGGGAGGATCAGTTCGTGCGTAACGGCTATCCTCCCGCCCATATGGAGCCGCTCATCGAGTGGAACCGGGCCCACGGCTGCGACACGATCGAAGGGCTGAACGAGATCGTGCGCAGCGGCCGGATCAAGGAACTGATTGACGCCGCGATCGCCACCTACGAACAGGCCCTCGATGATGCCGCCGCCCGGGTGATCTCCCGCATCGAAGCCGGGGACGAGATCAAGATGATCTGGGTGAGCGGGCCGTCCTCGTCGGGGAAGACGACGACGACGGTGAAGCTGACCGACCGGCTCCGCCGCCAGGGGCTCAGGTTTCTGATGCTGAACCTGGACGATTACTTCTGGCCGCTCATCGAGCACCCGACCGACTGGATCAACGACCGCAATTACGAGACCCCGGAGGCGTTGGATATCCAGCTTCTAAATACGCACTTGAAGGCCCTGCTTGCGGGAGAGACGATCGACAAACCGATCTACAGCTTCAAGGAGGGGCGCAGGGTCGGGACGAAACCGGTCCACCGCGATCCGGATCAGATCCTGTTGTTGGACTGTCTGCACGGGTTCTACCCTCCGATGGTCGAGGGGATTCCGGAGGAGAACATCTTCCGGCTGTACATCGAGGCGATGAACCCGCTGTACGAGAGTGAGGTGATGAAGCCGCTGATCGAGATCGATTGGTCCGGGGAGCGTCTCACTCGGTTCGAGGACGTCCGCCTCCTCCGCCGCAGTCTCCGCGACTCCGTGCATCGCAATCACTCGCCCCTCGCCACCTTGCTCCATTGGCACTACGTACGTGAGGGAGAGCTGTTCTCGATCATCCCGCTTAAGGGACTGGCCGACGCGGTGATCAACGGGGGGATGCCGTTCGACCTCCCGGTCCTGAAGCCGTTCTTCACCGGGAAGGAGAGCATCTGGCCGCGGCCGGAGGAGCTGGATCAGTATTCCTCGTTCCTCGATGCCCGCATCCGCTACGACCGGATCACGCGGCTCCTCGATTCGATCGAGGGATTGACCATGGAGCAGGTGAACGACCTTTCCCTCATCCCGGGCGATGCGTTGGTGCGGGAGTTCATCGGCGGAAGCACGATCGAGATCCCGCACAACGAGTAGAGGAGGAGAAGGATGCCGGCGAACCTCACCCCGGAGTTCCTCAAGGCACGGGAGCGGTTTCGGGCCGCCCAGACCCCGGAAGAGAAGCTCGCCGCCCTGGAGGAGATGCTCGCCACCATCCCCAAACACAAGGGGACGGACAAGATGCAGGCCGACATCAAGCGGCGGATCGCCAAGCTGCGGGACGCCCAACAGGCGGGGAAGAAGCGGGGACGCAGGAGTGGACCGGATCACATCGACCGTGAGGGGGCGGGCCAGGTCGTCCTCCTCGGCCCACCGAACTCCGGGAAGTCGAGCCTGCTTGCCGCCCTCACCAACGCTCATCCCGAGATCGCCGACTACCCGTTCTCGACTGTCCTCCCGATTCCGGGGATGATGGAGTTCGAGGATATCGCGATCCAGCTGATCGACCTCCCGCCGGTGACCGCTGAGTACACCGAGCCGTGGGTATACAACCTCGTCCGGCAGGCCGATCTCGCTCTTCTCGTCCTCGATCCGACCGAGGCGGCACAGGCCGCCGCAGAGGAGATCGTGCTGATCCTGGAGGAGCGGCACCTCCGCCTCGTTCCCGCGGAGAGCGGTGTGGAAGACGAGAGGATAAAAGAGGTCCCCTGTCGAATCGTGGTCAACAAGGTAGACGTCGCCCCTGCTCCCGATGAGCTCACCGAGCTGTTCCCGGTGATCCCGGTGTCGGCCCGGACCGGAGCCGGGCTGGAACAACTGCGGGCTGAGGTGTTCCAGGCTCTCCGGATCGTGCGGGTCTACACCAAGCTGCCGGGGAAGCCGCC
>Ga0116200_10000990_pt1 | contig 10603 bp, 12 predicted proteins | sample Mar14436cmmetaG_FD_94478 | JGI IMG/M metagenome (GOLD analysis project Ga0116200, IMG submission 94478) | Marine hydrothermal vent microbial communities from Guaymas Basin, Gulf of California to study Microbial Dark Matter (Phase II) - Marker... ... | reverse complement strand
TACCTGGCTGATCAGACGAAGTTCCAGGCAGCGTCCGGTAGCTCATCCCGCAGCAGCAGGGCGACGTCCACGTCGCTGAGGTGGTCGGCCCGGCCCTGGGCATGGGAGCCGAATAGGTAGACGGCTACCACTTCCTCGCGCCCGGCGAAGTGGGCGGCCAGAGCCTGGGATATGCGTTTGGCTGTAAGTTTGACCGGCTCTTGCATTGTTTCCAGTTCTTCCCACACCTCGCCCAGGTTGTGACTTCCGTAGGAATCGGCCGCCTCGTCCTCTGTCATCTCCCCAGGGATCTCGTAGATAGTCTGAACCTGTCTCAGCGGTTTGTTCATTCTCGGTTCACCACCTCGCGAAGTGAGCTTACTTCCAGGTTCTATTTTACACCACCTCTGCCTGAAAGTAAAGACCAGGAGCTGCGGAACAGGCATCTCGCGCCCGATTAACCAAACTTCTCGCTCAGCACCTCTTTTAGCGTCGGCTGGCCGATTTCCTGCAACTCGTAGCGCACTCGCTGGGTAGGTTGGGTGATCTGCACTACCCGCCGCAGGTCAATCGGTGTGGCCACGATCACCAGGTCACACGGGGTGGCGTGGATGGTCAAGCCCAGTTCCTCGGTCTGCTTGCGACCATAGCCCATCGCTGGCAATACCGGTCCGGTGGTGGGGTATTTCTCGTAGGTCTCGACGATGGAGCCCACTGCGTAGGGTCGGGGATCCACGATTTCCGCTGCACCGAAGCGCCTGGCAGCAACTACTCCCGCACCGTAGGCCATCTCACCGTGAGTCAGCGTGGGGCCATCCTCCACCACCAGCACCTTTTTCCCGCGTATCTCGTCCGGGTTCTCCACGAAGATAGGCGACGCGGCCTCGACGATGGTTGCGGTGGGATTGGCGGCGCGGACGTTTTCGCGAACCGTGGCCACGTTGGACAGGTCGGCGGTGTCAATTTTGTTGATGACTACTACATCCGCCATGCGCAGATTGGCCTCGCCGGGATGGTAGCGTAATTCGTGGCCGGCGCGGTGTGGGTCTACCACCACGATGTGGATGTTGGGTTTGAAAAACGGCAGGTCGTTGTTTCCTCCGTCCCAGACGATGACGTCGGCTTCTTTCTCTGCTTCCTCCAGGATGCGCTGGTAATCCACACCGGCGTAGACCACTACCCCCCGGTCAATGTGCGGTTCGTACTCTTCGCGTTCCTCGATGGTACACTCGTAGCGGTCCAGGTCTTCGTAGGTGGCGAAACGCTGGCAGGCTTGTTTCACCAGGTTGCCGTAGGGCATTGGATGGCGGACGACGACCAGTTTCATCCCCATCTCGTGCAGGATGTCGCACACCCGGCGGGTGGTCTGGCTCTTGCCGGCGCCGGTGCGCACCGCGCAGACAGAGATCACCGGCGCTTTAGAGGAGAGCATGGTGGTCTTGGTGCCCATCAAGCGAAAGTCCGCTCCGGCGGCCAGCGCCTGTGATGCTTTGTGCATCACGTACTCGTGAGAGATGTCCGAGTAGGCAAAGATCACCTGGTCAATCTGGTGCTCCGTGATGAGCTGGGTGAGCTCGGATTCGGGGTGGATGGGGATGCCGTCGGGGTATTGAGGGCCAGCCAGAGCAGTGGGGTAAATCCGGCCCTCGATGTTGGGAATCTGAGTGGCAGTGAAGGCCACCACTTCGTAAGCCGGGTTGTCGCGGAAGTAGGTGTTGAAGTTATGGAAGTCGCGCCCGGCAGCGCCCATGATCAGCACTCGTTCCTTCTTCATCGAAGATAGCTCCTTTCCATTCTTGATCCTCTCGCAGGTTTCTCTAACCTGCGGGAGGATGTGACTTTTCGCCACGGCGGGCTACCCAGGCCAATACCACTCCGACCAGGTAAAGCACAATGAGCGGGCCCATCACCAGGGCCATGTTGAAAGGGTCCGGCGTGGGCGTGATGACTGCCGCCAGGATGGCGATGGCAATGATCGCGTAGCGAAAGTTACGCCACAGCATGCGCGCACTGACGATGCGCAGCTTGGCCAGGAAGAAGATCAGCAACGGAGCCTCGAAGCTCACGCCTACCCAGAAAATCAGGGCGGTGACGAAGGCGATGTACTTGCCGATGGCCCATTGTTGGCGGACGATGTCGCTGAGAAAGTTCTGTAGGAACGGCACCGCCGCCGGCAGCATAACGAAATAGGCGAATGCCACGCCGACCACGAAGCTGAGGGTGGCCCCTGGCACGACGACGAATAGGTATCGTTTTTCTCGTGGGGTGAGGCCGGGAGTGACGAAGCGCATCATTTGATAGACGATCACTGGCATGGCCAGGGTCACGCCAGCGATGAGGGCTACTTTCATGAAAGTGCTGATGGCCTCGGTGGGGGTCAGGGCCACGGGAGGGTTGTCGCCCATCGGGGCTATCAGAAAGCGCATCAGTGGTCTGGCGAACGCAAAGCTGAGCAAGGTGCACAGCCCCAGGGCGATGAGTGCGCGCAGCAGTCTGGTGCGTAGCTCAGCCAGATGTTCGAGAATGGACATCCCTTGCTCATCGGTCATCTGCTCATCAGTCATCGGCCGGGCTAACCTCTTTGGCCTTCTCACAGGGAACGGGGTTGTGAGTGGGTAGTTCTTCTAGCGTTTTGGGTGTGGGCTTCGTTGCGGGGGCGGCCCTGGTCGTGGCCCTCGGCGGGGTTTCAGGCAAATCTACAGCCTTAGCGAGTGTCTGGACACCCTCGCGCACTTCTTCGGCGGTTTCCTCGACGGTGTGCAGCTCTTCCGCAAACTCTGAGACGAATTCTTGGTAAGTTTCCTGAAATTTGCGTAGGGTCTGGCCCAGCATCCTGCTGATCTCTGGCAACCGGTGGGGCCCCATCACCAGGAGGATAATGATGAGGATGAAAATTAATTCACCAGCCCCTATGTTACTGATAACGTCCATCCTGATGCCTGTTCTTGTATCAATCTTGTGGCTTCACGAGCGCCTGTTTTTGGATTGGCTTGTGGCTTTGTGTGAGTGTGGACGAGAGAGTGTGATCTGGTTGGCCAGGGTGCCCAGCACACCGTTGACGAATCGCCGCGAGCTGTCGCTGCCAAATATCTTGGCCAGTTCCACGGCTTCGTTAATCGCTACTTTGATCGGGGTTTCGCCGTTGATAGCGAATTCGTAAATGGCCATGCGCAGGATGTTGCGATCAATGATGGCCATTTGCTCCAGGGGCCATTCGGGGGCGTAGGCGTGGATCATTTCATCGAGTTGCGGGAGGTGGGCTAATACGCCATTGAGCAGCGCACGGGCGAACGCCTCACCCTCTGGCGGCAGGGGCTTCTCCGACAGTCGTGCCTCCAGCACCGTGGTGGGGTCGTGGTGTACGCTATCAACTTCGTAAAGGGCCTGTAGGGCGATCATCCGGGCGCGGCGTCTGAGTTTCACAGCGCGCTACCTCGTTTGGTTGAGGCGTGATTTAACGCGAATGGACAAGATTAGCGGACTTGAGTGTGGATCTGGCTAATCACCGGGCAGGAATTCCACGTCCTCGATGTGGATGTTGACCTCGCGGACTACCATCCCCACCAGGTTCTCGATGGCCCGCGCCACTTCCGTCTGGATGCGGCGGCTGACCTGGAGCATGTTTGCCCCCTGTTCAACCACGATGTACAGATCCACGGCCACGGTGTTGCCTTCCACGCGAATCTGCACACCGTCGCCGCTAGCCGTGCCCCGGTGCAGCCAACGACTCACTTTGCCCCATCCCCCGGCCATGTGCGCTACTCCCGGAACGGACAGGGTGGTCAGGCGAGCGATGGTGATCAACACGCCCGGGGCGATGATCACTTTACCCAGGTTTTCTTCCATGAGCTCAGTCTCCTCTGTCACTGCATCACCATGCCGCCATCCACGCTCAGCACCTGCCCGGTGATGTAGCTGGCCTCGTCGGAGACGAGGAAGGCGACGGCGTAAGCCACGTCCTCGGGCGTCCCTGTGCGGCCCAGTGGTGTCATCTCCAGCCCTTTTTGCAACAGCTCGGGCGGCAGGTCTGCCGTCAGGTCGGTGGGCACGAAACCGGGAGCCACGGCGTTCACGGTGATATTGCGGGGGCCGACTTCCTTGGCCAGGGATTTGGTGAACCCTATCAACCCCGCTTTGGCGGCGGAGTAGTTGGTCTGCCCGGGGTTGCCAGCCAGTCCGGCCACCGAGGTGATGTTCACAATTCGGCCATAGCGCTGTCTCATCATCGGGCGGATCGCGGCCTTGCAACAGTTGAAAGCACCTTTCAGGTTCGTGTTCATCACCACGTCCCAATCCGCTTCTTTCATCATGGCGAGGAGCGTGTCGCGGGTGGTGCCGGCATTGTTCACCAGGATGTCCAATCGGCCAAATGTGTTGAGAGCGGCTTTGATGAGGGTCTGGGCCTCGGCCGTCACGCTCACGTCGGCCTGCACGGCGATGGCCTCGCCGCCTGCGGCCTTGATGCGCTCCACCACCTCGTTAGCGGCGGTCTCGTTGCGCCGGTAATTGACCACCACTTTCGCCCCGCGCCGGGCCAGCTCCAGGGCGATGGCCCGCCCGATCCCCCGTGAACTGCCGGTGACTACCGCTATTTTGTCTTGCAAATCTGCCATTGTCTTCTTACTCCCTTGATCTCCCGTAGGGTAAATTCACTTCACGGCCGGCCCCGGCCCCGTTGCCGGCCGTGGGTGTTTTTGGGAGGTGCTATGACTACTCCACCGACGAAAGTCGGGGGTTCAGCACTCCACAGAAGGGCTTACCCGCTGGTGGCCAGGGCTTCTACCCCAGCCACATCCCCCACGCTGATTCTCGCCACGTTGCGGTCAATGCGCTTGATCAGGCCATTGAGCACTTTCTTCGGGCCAATCTCGATGAAGGTATCCACTCCCTGTTTGATGAGGTGCTGAATGGATTCCGTCCAGCGCACTGGCGAGATCAATTGAACGCCCAGCTCGTGGCGAATCTCCTCTGGTGTGCGAATGGGTTGGGCCGTGACGTTAGCGATGAGGGGAATCCGCGCCGGGCGGAAAGCTACGTTCTCCATCCACCGTCGCAGGCCGGCAGCGGCGCTTTCCATCAGCGGACAGTGAGAGGCGATGGTCACTGCCAGGCGTACCGCCCGTCGCGCACCCCGCTCCCGGGCCAGGGCCAACACCCGTTCCAGAGCATGCTCATGGCCGGAGAGGACGAGTTGTCCCGGGGCGTTGTAGTTGGAGATCAGCACCACCTGGCCTGTCTCGCGCCGTGCCTCTGCGCACATCTCCTCCAGATCTTTGGTCTCGAGACCTATCACTGCCGCCATACCTCCAGGATGGCGTTGGCCTGCTTCCCGCATCAGAGTGCTACGAGTGCGCATCAGCCGCAGTCCGTCGGCAAAGTCCAGCATGCCAGCGGCTACCAGCGCGGTGATCTCCCCTGCGCTGTGTCCGGCGACCCAGCCCGCGCTGTCGGGGCCCAGTCTGCATGTCTCCAGGACGCGCAAGGTGGCGATGCTCACCGTCATAATCGCCGGTAGTGAGTTGGCGATGTCCAGCAGTTCGTCGTCCGGCCCGTCGAAGCACAGCCGCGAGAGGCCGAAGCCCAGGGTGTCGTCTGCCTCTTCGAAGACGGCTCTGGCCTGTGGATAAGCGTCGTACAGGTCGCGGCCCATGCCCACGTATTGCACGCCGCCGCCGGGGAACACGAAAGCTGTCCGTGTCTGGTCCATGTCCATTACTCCTGGTGCACCACGAGGGACGGCATCTTGTTCAGTATGTCCTCGGCCTCGGCGACGATGCGCTCGATGAGCTCCTGTGTGGGGACCACGTCGTGTATCAGCCCGCTGATCTGTCCGGCCATGACGGAGCCGTTCACCATGTCGCCTTGTTTGACCGCCAGGCGCAGCTTGCCCGTGCCCAGCTCGATCAACTCCTCTTCGTTGATCTCTTCCCCGCGCTCTATTTCCTGGAACTTGCGGGTCATCGGGTTTTTGATGGCGCGCACGGGGTGGCCCAGGCTGTAGCCGGTGGTAATCGTCGCCCGATCTTTGGCCTGGACGATCTTCTGCTTATAGTTGGGATGGGCGATGCACTCGGTGGTGCAGATGAAGCGGGTGCCCATCTGGATGCCCTCTGCGCCCAGGGCCAGGGCTGCTGCTAATCCCCGTCCGTCGGCGATGCCCCCGGCGGCGATGACCGGGATGTCCACCGCGTCCACTACCTGGGGGATGAGGGGCAAGGTGGCTACGTCGCCAATGTGCCCGCCGGATTCCATCCCCTCGGCGACCAGGGCATCCGCGCCCATGCGCGCCACCCGTTTGGCCAGGGCCACCGAACCGACCACCGGTACGATGATAATGCCCGCTTCCTTCAGCGGGGGGATGACCGGGGCCGGGCTGCCCGCGCCGGTAGCGACCACTGCTACCCGCTCCTCGATGCAGATCTGCACCACATCGTCCACGTAAGGCGAGAACAGGGGGATGTTGACTCCGAAGGGTTTATCCGTTCGCTGCCGGGTCTCCCGGATCTGGGCGCGCACGTAATCGGGTGGCGCATTGCCTCCGCCCAGAATGCCCAGGCCGCCTGCTTCCGAGACGGCGGCGACCAGCTCTGCCGTGGCAACCCAGGCCATCCCACCCTGTATGATGGGATGGGTGATGCCCAGCAACGTGCACAGGCGGGTTTTGATCATCGTCGTTCTCCTTGTAGTGAATGGCGAACGATGAATGGCGAATGATGAGAGGATTCATAAATTCGCTATTCGCTCATTCGCTATTTGAACCGAAACAACAAGGGCCGTGCAAGCAAAGCCGCTCCGGCACGGCCTGGGTATGGGTTCACCTGGCCTCCCGCAGGTTCGGGAATCGCTTTGCCAAAGGGCCAAAGTTAAGTCGAAACAACGCTTTGTCGGTGAGATCGCGTTATAACCGGCGGGAGGGTGAACGTTTACGAGAGAACGATCTATTTAAGATTTTTTCTTGGTCTTGACCTCGATCACCTTGACGCCGTGATAGGTGCCACACGACGGGCAGACCTGGTGAGGAAATCGCATCTCGTGACATTGCGGGCAGGCAACGAGATGCAAAGGCTTCAGGGCGTCGTGACTACGCCGACGATTGCGCCGCCCTTTGGAAACTTTTCGTTTTGGTAGTGCTCCCACTAAGATTCACGCTCCTTTCGTAGTAGTCGTAGTAATTGTGCGCTCTAGCGGACGGGCCTCTCGTGCGTGGCCGTGCTGGCTGTGGCGAGCGCAACCATGTATTATAGGTCAGAGTAGCGCCTGTGTCAAACGCAGGGCCAGAAACCCGTTTCCTCGGAGGAAATGGGGTTGCTTTGAGCCAAATTCGTATTTGTGAATCGCCGGCCGCTCGTGCGCTACTGTGCCTCTGGCCCGGGTGGCTTATTCTCCTGCGTTGCTGGGGCGTTTGTCTGCGCTGCCTCGATGGTGCGCAGGCCGTTGCGGACGGTTTTCAGCAAGGCGGAGAGTTGATCTTCGAGTTGAGAGAGGACGCCGTAGGTGTAGGAATCTGCGTCGGCTTTGAACGTCTCGGCTTCGCGCTGGGCCCGTTCAATGATCGTCTGCGCGCGGCGCTCGGCCTGCTGCGTGAGTTCGTGTTCGGATAACATGTGCTCCGCCTTCTCACGCGCCAGGGCGACGATGCGCTCTGCCTCCTCGTTGGCCTGGGCGATGAGCCGCTCTCGTTCCTGCTGGATGCGCTTGCCCTTCTTGATTTCCTCTGGAATGGAGATGCGCATCTGGTCAATGATGTTCAGGAACAGTTCTTCGTTAACGAGGCGGTTCGAGGTGAAAGGAATACGCCGACTCTCGTTGAGCAAGGATTCCAGGCGATCAACCAGGTGTAAGATGTCTATGGCAATCACCTCCCTTGACGTGTCGGACTGCTATCCTGACGGGGCAGTCGCCACGGCTGTGCTCAGTCGCGCAATGATACGATGTTCACTCTGTCGCCGCTTGCTTTGCCGAGCTGTGCCAACTTGGCTTGCAACGCGGCCTGGACGTGAGGCGCGACCATTGCTTCCACGCAACCACCCACTAGGGCTACCTCTTTGACGATGCTGGAGCTCAGGAAGGCGTGCTCCAAACTGGTGAACAGGCAGATGGTCTCCACATCTGCAGCCAGTTTCTTATTGGTGAGGGCCATCTGGTATTCCAGTTCGAAATCGAAGGTGATCCGCAGCCCGCGTACAATCACCTGCGCGCCTTTCTGCCGGACGTACTCCACGGTCAGGCCGTCGTAGCCCTCCACGGTGACGTTGGGCAGATCGGCCACGGCCTCGCGCATGAGGGCCAGACGCTCCTCGACGTTGAACAGCAGGTTCTTCAGTGGGCGGGCGTATACGGCGACGATCAGGTGGTCGAATATCGTGGCCGCTCGCGTGGCTATGTCTATATGGCCGTAGTGAACCGGGTCAAAAGTGCCCGGATAGACGGCGGTGGTCATGGATATTGTCTCCTTAAAAAAGAGGCCCTAGCTTAGATCGCCTGCCCGTTGCCAGAACTGTTCCAGCTTGCGAGCCAGCAGGCGATGCTCCGGCCGGCGCAGGTCTGGATCCTCACGGAACAGGGTCTGAGCCTCGGTGCGGGCCTGTTCCAGGATGGGCGTGTCTCCCACCTGTGCCAGCCTGAGGTCTGGCAGACCGCTCTGGCGCGTGCCGAAGAACTCGCCGGGGCCGCGCAGTTCCAGGTCCTTCTGGGCCAGGAGAAAGCCATCGTGGGTGCTTTCCAGGGCGCGCAGACGCTCCTCACTGCTGGCGGTGGACGAATCTGCCAGCAGGATGCAGTAGGACTGGTGCTCGCCCCGGCCCACACGCCCCCGGAACTGGTGCAATTGGGCCAGCCCAAAGCGATTTGCCCCCTCCACCAGCATTACTGTGGCGTTGGGCACGTCAATGCCCACCTCGACCACCGGCGTCGAGACCAGAATGTCCAATTCGCCCCGGCGAAATGCCTGCATGATCGCTTCTTTGTCCGCTGCCTTCATCCGCCCGTGCAACAGGCCCAGGCGCATATCGGGGAAGACGTTTTTTTGCAGACGTTCGTATTCTTTCACGGCTGCCCGGGCCTCGATTTTCTCCGATTCTTCGATCAGGGGGCAGATGATGAACGCCTGCCGTCCTTCCTCGATCTGGCTGCGCAGGAATGCGTAGGCCCGCTCCCGCTCGCGGGGGAACATCCAGCGGGTTTTGATCTCCTGGCGGCCGGGTGGGAGCTCGTCAATGACTGAGATGTCCAGGTCACCGTAAATAGTCAGTGCCAGGGTGCGCGGGATGGGTGTGGCGCTCATCACCAGGACGTGCGGGTTGTGGCCTTTGCTGCGCAACGTCCCCCGCTGGGCCACTCCAAAGCGATGCTGCTCATCCACGATGGCCAAACCTAATTCCTGGAACTCAACTCCCCCCTGAATCAGGGCGTGAGTACCGATGACGATGTTCGCCGTGCCGTTGTTGATTTCCTCGTAGATGGCTTGCTTCTCGGCGGCGGGTGTGCTGCCGGTGAGCAGGCGGATTTGCAAGGGGCGATTGCCCAGGGTGAAACCCTCCAACAGGCCACTGATGGTCTTGAAATGCTGCTCGGCCAGGATCTCCGTGGGGGCCATGAGCACGGCTTGCATCCCACTCCCCACGGTGGCGAGCATGGCGGCAGTGGCCACCACCGTCTTGCCCGATCCCACGTCGCCTTGCAGCAAGCGGCTCATTGGCTGAGGCTGTTGCAGATCGGCCAGAATTTCGTCTAGAACGCGCTGCTGCGCCGTGGTGAGGGTGAAGGGCAGTGAGCGGATGAATTCTTGCACGAGTTCCCGGTTGACGTCCAGGGCCCGGCCGGTCTGGGATCGCCAGAGGTGCCGCTGGCGGAGCACGCCCATTTGAATCAGGAAGAATTCGTCGAAGACCAGCCGCTGCCGTGCCCGCTTCTGGCTGGCCCAGTCGTCCGGGAAGTGAATCTGGACGATGGCCGTTTCCAGGTCGAGCAGGTTGGCCCGCTCTCGCAAGTTGTCCGGCAGGTAGTCGGGCAGGCGTTTGGACCAATAATCCACGGTGCGCTTCATGATGCGCCGCATCCAGCGGGCGCTGATCCCTTTGGTGAGTGGGTACACGGGAACCAGGCGGGCGGTGTGGATCAATTCCTGATCCAGGGGCTCCCACTCTGGAGAGCGAAAAGTCAATCGCCCCAGGTATTCGTCCACTTTCCCGCTGATCACAATCCGTTTGCCGGGCTTGAATTTGTCGGCCAGGTAGGGCTGGTTGAACCAGGTGGCCTGGATGGTGCCGGAGGCGTCGGCGATGATGGTGTTGATTATCACCCCACCAGCCCGCGTCTGGCGCACTTTGGTGTTCCAGACGGTGCCGATGACGGTAACGTCCTCCCCGTATTCCAGGCGGGCGATAGGCTTGAGCGCGCTGTAGTCGTCGTAGCGGTGCGGGAAAAGGTACAGCAGGTCGCGGATGGTGTGCACTCCCAGGCGGGCCATCCGCTTGGCGTAGCCCTCGCTGATGCCGGAGATGGTGGTCACCGGTGCGTCCAGAGCGGGCCGCTCGACCGGTGGTGCAACGGGCGGTGGCGGTGGCTTGCGCATGACCGGTGGGGCGGGGGAAGGTAGTGGTTGCGATGGACGTGGCCCTTCGAC
>Ga0116200_10000985_pt1 | contig 10614 bp, 13 predicted proteins | sample Mar14436cmmetaG_FD_94478 | JGI IMG/M metagenome (GOLD analysis project Ga0116200, IMG submission 94478) | Marine hydrothermal vent microbial communities from Guaymas Basin, Gulf of California to study Microbial Dark Matter (Phase II) - Marker... ... | reverse complement strand
GGATATAAGAGTATACATAAATGATAAAGAGACAGATGCAAGGGTAACAAAATTGGCTTTGAGAAACATCATAAAAGATTCTCCACTCAAGGTAACTGTTAAAATAAAACAAGAGCTGCCAGAGGGACAAGGTTTTGGGATGAGTGCAGCATCCTCTCTGAGTGCATCCTATGCCTTGTCTAGTTTACTGGGTTTATCAAAGATTGATGCCATCAAGGCAGCTCATTCTGCTGAAGTGCAACTAAGAACCGGCCTAGGTGATGTTATAGCCAGTGCATTTGGTGGAATAGAAGTAAGGAGAGAACCAGGTTTACCACCGTGGGGGTTCATAGAACATATAGTTGGGGATTACAAAATTGTTTTATGTGTGATAGGGGAAAAGATAGAGACTAAAAGGATTTTGAATGATGAAAACAAGTTAAATGTTATAAAAAACTATGGCAGATATTGCACAAAAAAACTTCTAGAGAATCCATCAATAGAAAACATGATAAGACTCTCCAGGTATTTTGCAGAGAAGACAGAGCTAATTAGGGAGGATGTGATGGAAGCATTAAATGCAGCATCATTTCATGGATTAGCAGGAATGTGCATGTTAGGCAATTCAATTTTTGCCATAGGTAAAACCGAGGAACTCAAAAACACTCTCTCAAGTTTTGGTAAAGTTTATGTTTGTGACATAGACAGACACGGAGTTAGAATTTTAGAGAGAAGCTAGTTTTTTATAATGCTGCCAAGTTTCCCTTATACGCTCTTTTATAGCATTTATTCTAACTTCATCTTTCTCTGGCTTAAACAAATGAGAAAATCTACCCTGTAATTTAAGCCAATCTTCTACTGGTTTAGGCTTATATTTTCCTTCAGCTATACTCTTGCTTATCCCATTAAACGAGAGTTTACCATTCTCATACTCATATAATATCCACGCACCTGTCTCTACAGCAAGCTTTCCCAGTTCAACTGTTTTATCCATGCTAAATCTCCATCCAGGTGGACATGGAGCAAGTATTTCAATATATTTTGGGCCTTTGATACCCATGGCTTTTTTAACTTTGTTATAAAGATCTTCGGGATAACTTACGCATGCTGTAGCAGCATATGGAGGATGATGTGCTAATATAATCTCCCCCATATCCTTTCTAAACTCTTTTTTACCTTTAACTGTTGTAGTAGTCCATGCAGCATAAGGAGTAGCGCCGCTTCTTTGAATACCTGTGTTTGAATATATCTGATTGTTATAACAAATGTAGAGGAAATTAGTTTGTCTCTCTATTGCTCCAGATAAAGCTTGTAAGCCAATATCATATGTTCCTCCATCTCCAGCCCATACAACAACGTTGATATCTTCTTCTCCAAGTTTTTTCAACGCGGCTACTATACCACTTGCTGCAGCAGCTGCTGCCTCAAATGCTATATTGAGAATAGGAACATTAAAAGAGGTATAGGGGTACCAGCTTTGTATAACAGCAGTGCAACAAGCAGGTATAGTTAAAATTGTGTTTTTACCAAGTGCTTTTAGCACTGTCCTCAAACCCATTGTGGAGGGGCAACCAGGACATGCTGCACTACCTGGCAGGACATACTCTTCTATTGGAAAATCTTTTATTGCCATGATATCACCCTAATCCATACCATTCGATTCTACCTGCTTTTTTATTAATCACCATTTTACACATTTTTTCAATATCATTATATGTAACATCTTTCCCACCAAGACCTGCTATAAAACCATAAACATTCGCATCTTCTACCCTGTCTTTTAAGCAGGCTCTTGTCTCACTAGCTAGAGCACCTTCATTTCCAACAGATATGTTTCTATCTATCACCAACAATTTATTGCATTGTTTCGCTATCCTTATTATTTCTTCATCAGGGAAAGGTCTCAGCACTCTTATTCTAAGTAGACCAACTTTTAATCCCTCTCTCTGCATCTTATCCACTGCAACTTTTGCCTCAGCTCCTATCGCACCCATAGCAAGTATAACCAGGTCTGCATTATCGCATTTATATACTTCTACTAGATCGCCATGATAGGTTCCAAATTTTTCTTTCCATTCTTTAGCAACCTCTTTAATGATTTTTTTGCTATTATTTTGAGCTAGTTGCATATCATATCTTATCCTGTAGTAATCATCTGGGAAGATGATGTTTCCATGTGTTATTGGATTATTAACATCTAATCTCCATTTTGGCTTGTAAGGTGGCAAAAACTCATCTATTTCCTTTTGCTCTGGTACTTTTACTGGTAGAGAAGTATGTGATAATATAAACCCACCTAGGTTAACCATGGCAGGAAGCAGTACCTTCTCATTTTCAGCTATTTTGTATGCTTGTATCACGGTGTCAAAAACCTCTTGGTTGCTAGAGCAATAAAATTGTAACCATCCTGTGTCTCTTTGTGCTATTGAATCATTTTCGTCGCACCATATGTTCCATCCTGGACCTATTGCTCTGTTCACATTACACATAACTATTGGTAATCTGGCAAGTGCAGCCCAGTGTAGCATTTCATGCATCAAAAGTAGACCATGTGCAGATGTTGCAGTAAATGTTCTTACTCCTGTTGCAGCTGCTCCTATACATGCTGACATGGCAGAATGCTCGGATTCCACACAAATGTATTCTGCATCAAGCTCACCATTTTCTACATATTTTGCTATTCCCTCTACTATAGTAGTTTGAGGTGTTATTGGGTAAGCAGCGACAACTTTTGGTTTTGCCATGAGAGCAGCTCTTGCCGCTATATAATTACCAGTATCGATAACAGTTTTCATTATCTCTCCTCCTTAACCATTGTTATAGCCTTAACAGGACACACATTAGCACAAACACCGCAGCCTTTGCAATAATCATAATCTATCTCCACAGAGTTATCCACTCTCTTTATTGCAGTTTCAGGGCAAAAAACCCAGCATCTGAGACATTTGATACATTTGTTTTTATCCAGAATAGGTTTGAATATTCTCCAAGTTCCAGTTTTCCCCATTGCACCAATTTTTGGATAGGAAATAGCAGTTTTTACATTATATTTTTTCAAAAGTTCACCTCCACAGAGTTATAGGCATCCTCTGTTGCCTTGACATTCCTCTCTCCCATTTCTCCTCCCCATTTTTCAAAAATGACTTCTTGTATAGATTTCAATGTGACTCTGTCCAATATTTTAGGTACAGCACCAAGAATAGGAGTATTAACAACAGGTATACCTCCAACTAATATATTGTGTTTTATTGCAATAGCAGTAGCATCAACTGTTGCGACTTTAAACCTCTTGGAAAAATCAAAATCATCTGGTTTTTTTTCTGTGTTTATCAAAATAGTCCCATCTTTTTTTAGACTACCAACTACATCTACTATATCTAGAATACCCTCATCTAAAACTATAGCAATATCTGGATTGTATACCTCACTTCTCAAATTAATTTCTTCATTTGCCACCCTAGCAAAGGCTCTAACAGGAGCCCCTCTTCTCTCTGCACCAAAAAAAGGAAAAGCTTGCACTCCCTTGTTTCCATCTTTTAACGCAGCTGCAACCAGTATATTAGCAGCAGTGACCGCACCTTGACCTCCCCTTCCATGAAAACAAATTTCAATTAGGGAATCTTCCATCATAAACAGTAGTCCCAAGCAACGGAATGAGAAAATATATTATAACTTTTTTGAATTGAAAAATCAAACTTTTACAGAATCTAACTTAGTTTCTATTGTAGCTTCTTTATCTCTTCTATCATCTATTTTTAATGATGTTATAACCCTTTTCGCACCTGCTTCGAGTACGCTATCATGTGCCTTTTTTACTACTGCAAATAATTCTTCTATGCTCTTACATTCTATAACAGTAGCCATTGCATTTGTTTCAAATTTCACTCCACTTTCTTTTAATGTTTGCAAAGCAATTTTTACATATCTACTAACGCTTATACCTTCACCTAAAGGAGTTATACTTAACTCTGCTATAATCATTTGAATACACCCTCACTACATACCCATAGGGTTTTAAAAGTTTTTAGAAAACATCTTCCCAAAATCAAATAAACCTTTAACATATTTCAGTTTTTGAGACATGCCAGTAGTTACATTTGACTATAACGATTTCCTCAACCTTTTAGGTTACAAACTTTCTAAAGAAAAGTTTTTAGAAAGAATACCTATGATCGGCGCCGACCTAGATAGAGTCGAAGGCGACAGTATTAGCATAGAATTTTTCCCAAATAGACCAGATCTTTTATCAGTTGAAGGCATAGCAAGAGCAGCAAAAACCTTCTTTGGGTTTGAAAAGGGTTTAAGGAGATACAAAACAGAAAAAACAGACATTCTTCTCAAAGTTGATCCAAGTGTTAAAAAAGTTAGACCCTTTATTGTTACTGCATTAGTAAAAAACGTAGAAATGACAGATGAACTGATATCTTCTCTTATGGATATGCAAGAAAAACTTCATTTTGGTCTAGGAAGAGAGAGGAAAAAGGTTGCGATAGGAGTTCATGATTTCGATCAGATAAAACCACCTTTTATCTACAAGGCAGTTAAACCTAAATCTATAAAATTTGTTCCGCTTGCAAAAACAGAAGAAATGAATCTAGAGGAGATATTGGAGAAACATGAAAAAGGCGTTGCATATGCTCATTTATTAAAAGGTTTTGATAGATATCCTATAATTTTAGATAAAAACAATAATGTTCTCTCTTTTCCACCCATAATAAATGGTAGTTTAACAGAGGTTACACCTTTTACAAAGAATCTTTTTATCGATGTAACTGGAAACGATTTAGATGCTATGAAATTTGCTCTAAACATTTTAGTCACAGCCCTAGCAGAGAGAGGAGGAAAAATTTTTACTACAATTGTTGAATACGATGATAAAAAAATTGTCACACCAGATCTTAAGCCAGATATCAGAAATCTTTCCGTGGATTATGTGAATAAAATACTGGGAACAAAGCTTAGTAAAAGGGAAATTATAGAAAGTTTACTAAAAATGGGATATGATGTAGATGTTAAAGAAAAGGAAATGCGAGTTTATATTCCAGCATGGCGTGCAGATATTTTACATCAAATTGATCTTGTAGAAGACGTAGCAATTGGTTATGGCTTTGATAGATTTAAAACAGAATTACCAAAATCTATGACATTTGGAAAAGAGCTGGAATATAAAGAGTTTCATACAATCCTTAGAAATATTTTAATTGGTTTGGGATTCAATGAGGTTGTGACACTAAGCTTGACTAATGAAGATGATGAATACAAAAAAATGGGTTTAAATCCTAAATCAAATGTGAAAATAGAAAACCCGATAGGAGAAGAATATTCCATAGTTAGATCTAGCTTGATTCCATCATTATTAAAAATATTGAGTAAAAATAAGCATAACCCATTGCCACAAAAGATTTTTGAAATAGGCATAGTTGCAGATGAAAACGCTAAAAACAGATGGCATCTAGCAGCTACTCAGATAGATGCAAAAGTAGGCTTTTCAGACTGCAAAGCTTTGATAGAAGCTACATTTAGAGACGCTGGTATCAAGTGGAAAATAGAAGAAGATGATCATCCAGCGTTTATCAAAGGAAGATGCGCATCCATACTTGTTAAAAACAAGAAGATTGGTATTTTTGGAGAAATTCATCCAAAAACAATAACTGCCTTTGAGCTGGAACATCCACTTATTGCATTTGAAATAGATATAGAAAGTTTCTAAAGATAATTTAATAAACTCTGTTTTAATCTAGCTTTAAGATTTATGGTTAAAAAATGTAGTAAATGCAACAAACCAAGTATAACCTTTATAAGATACAATGGCACCCATCTATGCAGAGAGCATTTTATTGAATATTTTGAAAGAAGGGTTAAAAGGGAGATAAAAAAGCAGGGTAAAACAGAGTCAGGTAGCAGAATAGGCATTGCATTATCAGGGGGCAAAGATAGTACTGTAACTCTATTCATGCTAAAAAAGATTTTTTCTAAGAGAAAAGATGTAGATCTTTTTGCCATCTCAGTGGATGAAGGTATCAAAGGCTATAGGGATAAAAGTTTGAAAATTGCCAGAGAAAACTGCAAAGAGATGGATGTAGAGCATCATATAATTTCATTTAAAGAAACTATAGGCTACACTTTAGATGAGATAGTAAGCAAGAATAAAGACCTCGGAGAATGTACATATTGTGGTGTTTTTAGGAGATTTTGTTTAAATAAAAAGGCAAGAGAATTAAAATTAAACAAAATTGCCACGGGTCATAATTTAGATGATTTTTCTCAATCTATCCTTATGAACTTTGTCAATGGAGATTTAGAAAAACTAGCTAGGTTAGGCCCCCATATCAAGGTACAACCTGGTCTCATACCAAGGATTTTACCACTTAGAATCATACCTGAAAAAGAAGTCACTCTTTATGCAATAATTAACAACATAAAATTCTACGATGGAATTTGCCCATACTCTGTTCATGCATTAAGAGGAAAATTCAGAGACATTTTAGATGAGTTAGAATACATTAACCCAGGAACTAGACACAGCATAGTGAAATCCTATGATGGCATAAAAGATATTTTGATTCAAAAGTTTCCACCAGCTAAATTAAATAAATGTAAGATTTGTGGTGAACCCACTTCGCAGGAGATTTGCAAGGCCTGTGAACTATTAAGAAGTTTGAAGTGAATTTATGGCCATTTTAGATAGGTTCCACAACTGTGACAGGGATTCTCGCCGTATTCTATAATTTCACCACATTTTGGACATTTGTAAATTTTCTTCTGCTGAGAGGTAGTTGTCTCTTCTTTCCTGGGTGGAGTGGTTATAGTGGTTTTTTCTTTAGTTGCCTTTTCATCAAGCTCTTCTCCGGGGAATATGTATTTTATACTTAAAAATGCTGAAACTGAGCCAAGTATTGCAGATGGAATTAATAGTAGTATAAATTGCATAGTTGACATAACTATGTTAACTTCACCGCTTGATGCCGTGGTTGTAGATGGACCAAATTTTGTTGTGAACGCTACATATAGAAAGCCTACTATTATAAAAAGAAGTAGTACTGTCCCTATGGCACTTGTTACCCCTCCAGCTATCAATGCATCTTTTTTACTTCTAGCAAGTTTACCCTGTATAATACCGACAATTAATGCTAATATAGTAGCAACAATAGGGATCATGAGTATATTACTCATAACCTGGAAAGCTATCGAAAATCCTGCAGAGGGATCAGTAGAAGATGGAGTTGAGGACATTAATATGCTTAATACAATTCCTAAACCACTCGCAACTGCAACTATAACAAAAAACAGTAGTCCATAGCCTATATTTTTACCTAGACCTATCCTCATTTCTACATCTCATCCATCATTGTAATCGACATATTTTTATTTAATTTTTCCTCGTAAAACTTTTAATTCTAAAATATGCTGACATTTACTTGTGCAAGTGGATACCGCTAGAAAATTAAAAATAAATTGTAAACCCTTAGATGATCTATTAGGTGGAGGATTAGAGGGCGGTATAATAACTGAATTTTATGGTGAGGCAGGTAGTGGCAAAACGAACATTTGCATCCAGGCAACAAGGGAATGTGTATTAAATGGTATTGGTAAAGTCGCTTATGTTGATACAGAGAGTGTTTCAATGGAGCGTTTTATTCAGATATGTAAGGGTAGTTATAATAAGATTCTTTCCAATACAATATTTTTTAAACCCTCATCTTTCTTAGAGCAGGAAAAAATAATATTGGGTCTACCTAAGGTAAAAAATATTGGGTTAGTAGTTGTAGATACAATTAACATGTTTTATCGGATAATGATAGAGGATGATGAAGAAGGTGCTAACAGATCACTGGTTAGACAATTAACTAGTTTACAACTTCTTGCAAGAAAACAAAATTTGTATGTTATAATCACTAGTCAGGTTTATACAACCGAAAATGGTGATTTCAGACCATTTGCGGGAAGAGGCATAGAGCATATGGCAAAAACTATTGTGAAACTAGAGAGAGTAGGCGAAGGAAGAAGAAAAGCTGTTATCATGAAACATAGATCTCAGCCAGAGGGCAGAGAAGCAGTATTCTGTATAACCAAAAATGGACTAGAATAGGTGAAAAGTTTTTATATACCTCTTGCATTCCAAGTTTTACATCTTAGAGATAAAGGCTATGAATTCTCCATAAAGAGAAGGAGGCCAAAAATAATATGCCAATATATGTAAAATTTAAACCATCAAAGGATTTAGAAAGCCTAGCATACGAGATTGTTGAAAAGGCAAGAGCAACTGGAAAAATATGTAAAGGCACAAATGAGACTACAAAACGTGTAGAAAGAGGAGAAGCAAAACTAGTAGTAATGGCTGAAGATGTCTCACCAGAGGAAATACTTGCACACATGCCGATACTCTGCGAGGAGAAAAACATACCCTATACCTATGTGCCAAGCAAAGCAGAACTGGGTAGAGCAGCTGGTCTAGATGTCTCAGCAGCATCTGTTGGAATACTGGAAATAGATAAGGAATCAAAAAATTTATTAGATAACATTGTTAAGAAAATAGAAGAGGAGAAGAAACAGGCTTGAAGTGATATCCTATGGTGAATGATAGCACGCCTTGTGAGGTTGTAGAAATAGTTGGAAGAACTGGTATGGCTGGAGAGGCAACACAAGTTAAACTAAGAGTCCTAGATGGGCCAGATAAAGGAAAAATCATTACCAGAAATGTCATGGGGCCAGTTCAACTAGGTGATATACTAATGTTGCTAGAGACACAAAGAGAAGTTCGTAAAATTAGAAAGAAATAGAGAGATGTAAGATGGTAGAAAGAAGAATATGCTCATTTTGTAAAAACGAAATCGAACCTGGCACAGGTAAAATGTACGTTAGAAAAGATGGAACAATATATTTTTTCTGTAGTACTAAATGCCAGAAAAACATGCTGAAGCTAAAGAGAGTACCTAGAAGAGTTAGATGGAGTAAATTCTACGTAAAAGAAAAAAGATCAACATAAAAATTATAATTTATAGTTTCCATACCAGGTGATAGAAAACAATAATGCAAATACAACTCCCTTATGGTAAAGGAACAATACCAATAGACATTCCAGATAGTAACTTACAAAAAGTTGTTTTACCTAAAGAAATAATACAGCCAGATAGGCCAGAGGTTATAATTAGAAACGCTCTTTTTAACCCAATAGGCACAGACAGGCTTTCTCAAATCGCTACAGAATATGATAAGGTTGCCATACTTGTTGATGATCATACCAGACCATGTCCAACAAAAACATTATTACCACCTGTCTTAGAGGAACTACAGCGTGCAAATGTTAGAGATTCAAATATTGTGATAATAATCGCAAATGGAACACATAAACCACCATCAGATGAAATGAAAAGAGAAATCGTAGGGGACAAGGTTTTCAGAAACTACAGGGTAATATCAAATGATTCTATAAACGGCGAATTCTATACAGTTGGCAAGAGTAAATTTGGCAACGAGATAGAGGTTTTAAGAGAATACGTAGAAGCCGATATTAAAATCATACTGGGTGACATCGAATACCACTACTTTGCAGGTTACGGTGGCACAAGAAAAAGCATACTGCCAGGGATATCATCAAGCAGAACTGTTCATAACAATCATAAAATGATGTTTGACGAAAATGCGAAAGCTGGCGTGTTAAAAGAAAACCCTATACATCAAGAGATGAACGAAGCCATGCATCTAGCTGGTTGCGATTTTGCATTAAATGTTGTTTTAAACTCTAGACAAAGAATAGTAGGTGCCTGGGCAGGAAACCCTGACCTGGTTTTAGACGCAGGAGCAAAACTTGTTGATGAGATGTACAAAATAAATGTTGATCAAAAAGCAGATATAGTAGTGACAGCTGCAAGCGGTCATCCCCATGATCTGGATTTATACCAGGCATATAAAGCACTGCACACGGTGTTACCAGTTACCAAAGAAAATGGTGTAATAATACTAGTTGCAGAATGTAAAAATGGACATGGCAACGATATATACTACGAATGGATGAAGAAATACAAAACAGCTAAAGAGGTAGAAGACAAATTAAAGCAATCTTTTGTCATGGGTGCTCATAAGGCATATTATCATCTAAAGGCTATAGAAGACCATCAAATTATTTTTGTCTCATCAATGGATAAAACCGAGGTGGAAGAGACATTTAGATTTAAACACGCTAGCGATCCCAACGATGCACTAAAGCAGGCTTTCAATATAGCTGGCAGAGATGCCAGCATTCTTGTTACTCCACAGGGTACTACTACGCTACTAGAGCTTAGTCAATAAAGATTCTCTCTGTAAGTCTTGTAAATTAGCTTTCTTTTTGGTTAAAAACATTTATAAAGGATGCAAAATTGGTAGGTATAGTAAGAAAAGCATCTCCTCCAGCTAACCCTCAGTTTTTATTTCCTTTATTTTAATTAAATTTTTTGTTGTTAATATTTTTTTGTTTGACAGCGAATTTTTCATTATACTTATGAATGACCTTTAGATTGTTTATCTTTGTTACTTCACGCAACATGTTAATTTTTCTACTTTTCCTAGATTACTAGTGTATCATCGGGTATTTTCCTAGTGAACATTCTTTTCATTCTTTTTAGTATAATTATTTCCTCTAGGAGACATAAGGAG
>Ga0116200_10000983_pt1 | contig 10619 bp, 6 predicted proteins | sample Mar14436cmmetaG_FD_94478 | JGI IMG/M metagenome (GOLD analysis project Ga0116200, IMG submission 94478) | Marine hydrothermal vent microbial communities from Guaymas Basin, Gulf of California to study Microbial Dark Matter (Phase II) - Marker... ... | reverse complement strand
GATATAGAGTGAATATCTATCGTGACAGGAAAGGCATACAGCTCACCTGCCGAATAATTCCCTCTTCCATTCCCACCCTTGAAGAATTGGGTTTCCCCCAAGCAGTAAAGAATCTCACCCGTCTTCGGCAAGGGCTAATTTTGGTTACCGGACCATCTGGTTCAGGTAAATCCACTACTTTAGCAGCAATGATTCACGAAATAAATATGAATTTTTCTCGAAATATCATCACTATTGAGGATCCCATTGAATTTGTCCATGAAAATATAAAATCCAGGATAATTCAACGAGAACTCGGTAGAGACACATTCTCCTTTCATAATGCTTTGAAATCTGCCCTCAGAGAAGATCCCGATGTTATCATGATAGGTGAATTGAGAGACAGGGAGACCATCTCACTTGCTCTTCAAGCTGCAGAAACAGGGCACTTAGTTTTAAGTACTCTTCACATCCATAGAGCTTTTCATACCGTTGACCGGATAATAAATGTTTTTCCACCTTATCAGCAGTTCCAGATTAGGAGTATGCTTGCGGAAATGTTGAAGGGAGTAATTTCTCAACAATTGATAAAACGGGAAGATAGAAAAGGAAGAATTGCTATTTTAGAGATCCTATTATGGACGCCTGCCCTGGCTTCTCTTATAAGAGAGGATAAAACCTATCGCATTCCCTCCTTAATGCAAATGGGGAAGAAAAAGTTTGGAATGAAGTTACTGGAAGACTCTTTATTGGAACTGGTGGCTCGGGGAATAATAAGTGAGGCTACTTTCCATTCCTTTGTTCAGAAGAAAGGAATGATAAGGGTAGAAGAATGAAAAACTTCATTGATGAATTTCTCTCTCTTACAATAAAAAGGGAGGGTTCTGATCTTCACCTTGGCAGTGATGAAGTCCCAATGGCCAGAATCCATGGAGATCTCACCATACTTTCTAATGAGAAAATTCAGTGTGAACAACTTAAGAATGCGCTTTATACCATTATGGGAGAAAAAAGAAAAGAAAGGTTTGAACGGGAAAAAGAAATTGATTTTTCTTACCATTTACCAGGTGTGGGAAGATTCAGAGTAAACGTGTACCAGGAAAGAAAAGGAATTGGTTGTGTATTTCGCGTAATACCTGAAAAGATAATGAATATGGAAGAACTGGGACTTCCACCCATTTTAAAAGAAATAGCTGAATTGGAACAGGGGTTGGTTCTTGTTACTGGTCCGACAGGCAGTGGAAAATCCACTACCCTGGCAGCAATGATTGAATATATAAATCAGACCAAAAGAACACACATAATTACCGTAGAAGACCCTATTGAATTTACTTTTGAAAACAAACTCTCTGTTATTTCCCAGAGAGAGATTTTTACTCATGTAGATTCCTTTCCCCAGGCGATAAGGTCCGCTTTGAGAGAAGATCCCGATATTCTAATGATAGGAGAATTGAGGGATAGGGAATCCATTTCTCTTGCATTACAGGCTGCTGAAATGGGGATACTCGTAGTGGCCTCTTTACATACCTCCGGTGCGGTAAGTACAGTCAATAGAATTATTCAAGTTTTCCCTCCTGAAGAACAGGGCAGAGTACGACTTGTGCTTTCTCAAGTTCTCAAATGGGTAATTTCCCAGCAATTGGTGAGAAAAAAGGATGGAAAAGGAAGAAGAGTAGCGGTTGAAGTATTGATTGTCACACCAGGAATTGCTAATTTAATTAGGACGGGAAAAGTAGAACAGATACCATCTGCTATGGAAACTGGAAAGGCAAGAGGAATGATGTTGATGGATGAATCTTTATTAGCACTTTATCGTGCAGGTTATATCTCTATTGAAGAAGCTTATGAAAAAGCATTTGACAAGACAAAATTTGAACCTCTCCTGAAAGAGAAAGAAGTAATCTCGGAAACGCTCGAGGCAGGGACTCGCGACGAGATAACTGGTGTTTATTCTTATCCCTACTTTTTAAAGAGGTTAAATGAAGAAATAGGAAGAGGGACAAGATATGGGAGAAAATTTTCTCTTCTAAGGTTAAAACTGGGAGGATACTTTGAGTATCTTAAGAAGGTAGGAGAAATTAAAGCACGACATCTTCTAAAAAAGGTAGGAGAACTTCTCGAAAAAAATATAAGAAAAGTTGATTTAGTAGCTCATTCTCCTTATGAGGATGAATTTGTTTTTCTCTTTCCTGAGACAGGAGAAGAGGTAAAAGTACCGGAAGAGCGCTTGAGTAATATGCTGGAGAATTTCTTAAGCACTCATTATCCACAAGAAAAATTTGCCATTCTCACAAATATCGTTCATTACCCCGAAGAAGGCCAAAATGCTGAAGTATTGCTCAAGAAACTATATCTGGATTAAAAAAGCGTTAATTGGGTCTTCTTATCATCCTTCTCTTCTTTAATTTTTACCCGGACTTTCCCATATACCCCATCATACCCGGGTTCTATTTCTACTTCTCCCTTCCTCATGGCAATAATTGCATGATTAAGTGGATGCGGAATTTCTTCTTTTATCACTTCTTCATCTAAATCCAGTAGTATTCTAAGTTCTCCACCCCATTTTTCCACCAACCTATCATACTCTCTCCTCACCTGTTGTGTATCTTTACCCACCCCTCTTACCTGAGCAATTATTTCATCCAGTGGTATAAGATGTCTGTAGTCAACTGCATTTTCGGGTTGGAATCCCTCCTCACGATCTGCAAGTTCTTCAACCCGATGCATTACTCCTATTGTTAGCACCCCACCACAGACAGGACAGAGATTTCCATATAATAATGACTGCTTAGGGCTGAAGCAAATACCGCATTTCCTATGACCATCATAATGGTATTTTCCTTCCTGAGGGAAGAATTCAATAGTAAATAAAAATCCTTTCCTTGTCTTTATTGCATTTATTATAGATTTAAAAGAAATAGGAACATCAAAAACATTGGCTTCTCTCCCCAAACGGTTAGGAGAATGAGCATCGGAATTTGATACTAAAGTGAACCTATCCAGAGCACTGCATCGCCAATTCATTGGAGGATCACTGGAGAGACCGGTCTCTAAAGCAAATATCAAGGGAGTATATTCGCCAAAACAATCTTCAATACGGTCGAAACCAGATTCGGAACCAAACAAGGAAAAATGAGGAGTCCAGATATGTGCAGGGATTACACAGGAATTTGGTGCATACTTAACAATTACTTCCATCACTTTCTTCACATCTACACCAAGTATTGGCCTCCCATCCGCAGAAAGATTTCCAAATCGAGAGAGAGCTCTGGTGATGGCTTCTGCCTCTTCAAAATTTGGAGAAAGTATTAAAGTGTGAATCTTTTTTATTCCGCGGTCAGTTGGATAAATATTGGAGATTTCCGTAGAAAGTATAAAATAAATCCCACCATAATTAAAAACGCCATCCTTTTCTGCTTTTAATCCTTTCTTAAGCATAGCCATCCATTCTGGATGAGTAAAATCTCCTGTACCCACTAAAGTAAGTCCCTTTTTCCTTGCCCAAAGGGTAATATCGTCAAGATTCATCTGACGGCTTGTAGCCCGTGAGAAGAGAGAATGTATATGTAAATCTGCAATCCAGGCCACTTTTTTATCCTCTCAATTCAAAATTCTCCAGAGGAATCTTATGCTCCACAATAACCCATTCAAATTTCCCTTTTACTTTTTTACCCAGAAATGGAGTATTTGAAGAAAGAGAGGCAAATTCCTTCTTACTTATCACCCACTCCTTTTCAGGGTCAAAAATACTGATGAAAGCAGGACATCCTTCCTTTATCTCACCACCTGGTAAACCAAAAATCTTGGATGGATTAAAACTCATAAATTTCACCAGTTCAGCCAGGGTAAATATTCCTCTCAGAACTAATTCGGTATATAAAAGGGAAAAACTTATCTCTAAACCTATCATACCAAAGGGCGCTTTTAAATAATCCTCTTCTTTCTCAGTAGAAAGATGTGGGGCATGGTCTGTGCTTATTACATCAATAATCCCATTTTTTAACCCTTCCAGAAGGGCCTGTCTATCTTCTTCTTCCCTTAAAGGAGGGTTTACCTTGGTGTTGGTGTTGAATTCCTTAACTGCTTCCACTGTAAGGAGAAGATGATGAGGAGTGACTTCACAGGTAACATTTATTCCTTTATTTTTTGCTTCTTTAATGTATTCAACGCTTCCTTTACTCGAAAGATGAGCAATATGGATCCGGGCAGATGTTAATCTTGCCAGCTCTAAATCTCTTTTCACCATCAATTCTTCTGCTTCACGAGGTATACCTGGCAATCCTAAAATAGTAGAAAGTAATCCCTCATGCATAACGCCGTTTCCGGAAAGGGCTTTATCTTCACAATGCAAGATAAGAGGTAGATTTAAAGATAAAGAGTATTCCATAGCCCTCCGTAACAACTGTGAATCTGTGACTGGGTCTCCATCATCGGAAAATCCCACTACACCTGCTTCTTTCAAAAGTCCCATTTCACAGAGTTCTTTACCTTCTCTTCTTTTAGAAATACAGCCTATAGGGAAAATTAAAGAAGGGGAATATTTTGCTCTTTCTTTTATATACTCCACTACAGAAGGTTCATCTATGGGTGGCTGAGTATTAGGCATACAGCAAACTCCCGCATATCCCCCTTTTACTGCAGCTCTTCCACCCGTAACTATTGTCTCTTCATCTTCCCTGCCTGGTTCCCTTAAATGCGCATGAACATCCCATAGTGCAGGGATTACATATTTCCCTTTTGCTTCTATCACCTTATCAAACTTCCCTTCAATTTGAGGGGAAATTTTTTTAATTATTCCGTCTTCGATCAGAATGGAAGATTGAAAAGGGAAAGCAGGGGAAGGATTTATTATCTCCCCCTGCTTTATAAGAATACGCATTTTTTATAGTTTATACTATACTCTCCCTTATTTCCATATTTCCCATTCAATTTTGTATTCCCCATCCCCTAAAGCACAAGGAATAAACTTCCGATGGCTTTTCCTATCCGGATAGCGGAAGTATAATCTTCCTTCCCTTGACCGAAAAGCGGAACGGTTAAAATCAAACTTATCATCCAAGAATATCTGTAATACGCCCTTTCTATATTCAACAAGTATGTGATTCTTCCCTTCTTTAACCACCTTGGAAGGCACGGGAATTTTTAACCATCCATAAAAGGGAAATTTTTTCTTGTTAATCTCTACCAACCTGCTCCAGCCATTTATATTGAGATAAAAGGCGGTTGCTCCTTCCATGCCCACATACATTTTGAGAAATATTCGGGAAAATTTTTCGGGACTCTCTGGGAAATAAAGGACTTTTATTATTGCCTCTCCTTCTTTCTCCAGCCAACCCCGATACCGATGAGTCAGAAATTTTGGAGGAGGCTTACCATCTTCATCTCGAATAATCCAAATCTCATTCTTTTTTACTAAGAATCCCTTTGGATGCAAATAAAGTAGAAGTTGGTTTTTAATGGGAATCCAGAAATAAAAGAGATACAAAATACCCACAGTCCCCATTATTAAGGTTTTTCTAACTGTTCCTTCTTTAAAAACTGAATAAATTTCCTTACCCCCTAAAATAAAAAAGGGAACAATTAAAAAGATAATTGGCAATCTATATCTTCCCACAACTAAGAACAATATGGTCATAAAATATATGGAGAATATTCCCTCATAGAAAATCCAGTACCTTTGAATCTCTCTGCCATAAAGGCACATTCCAAAAAACGCAAGAGGAAAAAGGCCTGCAAAAGATAGGGGAACAAATTTAAGATAGGATATTTGTCTTGCATAAAGGATATTAATATTGTTAGGAATTTCTTCTCTCCCCCAGAAAAACAAAGTTTTTCTCCATAAAAGTTTTATAAATTTGCCAGGGTTTTTTCTTATAAACTCAAAAGCAATTTTATAAGCTAATTTATCCTTCTCCCCAGGGGATAAACCTTCCCATCTCTTTGATAATTCCTTCCAATAGAAACTTGGCATTCCTGAAGTGCCAGTTGCATAAGGATTATTACCTATAAGAAAAACAATCCCTCCTTTACTCCTCAAAATGGTAAAAGTCCCCTGCGCCAGAGAGTTTCCTACAATAAAGGGAATAAAAGGGAGCAAAAAGAGAGCGAAAGCAAAAATTTTCTCTTTTTTCCTTTTCAATCTTAAAAGAAGAATTGGAAAAAACAGAAAAAAAGTGGGTCGTGAAATAACTGCAAGAGCTAATAGAGGAAAGGAGAAAAGATATTTATTTTTCAAAAAAAGCAAAAGGGAAGATAGGAGAAAGAGATGCTGAAGAGTTTCTCCCAAAATAGCATTGTTGTAAACAATCAAGGGTGGGTAAAAAAGAAGAACAAGAGAAGAAAGGAAAGCAATGGGATAAGAAAAAAATTGATTAAAAATTAAAAAAGATAGGTACACATTTAAGACCCCAATAGAAGACTGGAAGATTCTTACCACCCAAAGCTTTGGACCAAAGAGTTTATAAATGGGTCCTAAAAATAGAAGTGGATATAGTGGATTAAGATCAAAATCCTTTCCCAATCCTTCTCCTTTCGCTACTTTTATTCCTGCCTGATGATAGAAAAACATGTCAGTTTTAGGAGAGAGACTCCTCCAATGAATGTCATCCTTTACCTGTAATAAAAAGAAGATTCTGAGAAGAAATCCAACAAAAAGAAAAAGATAGAGTAATTTTTTATTAAATCGCGGATTAACTTTCACCGCCTAAGAGAAGGTAGAGAATAGCCATACGAACAGCTACACCGTTTGTCACTTGCTCCAATATCACTGAATATGGAGAATCTGCAACTTCAGGGTCTAATTCAATTCCCCGATTTATAGGCCCGGGATGCATAATAATCACATCTTCTTTAGCCCATTTTAATCTATCCAAGGTAATTCCATAAAATTTTCGATATTCCCTTATGGAGGGGATATAGGATTCATTCTGTCTTTCCCTTTGAAGTCGTAGGGCCATAATAACATCTGCATCCTTTATCCCTTCTTCCAAAGAATAAAAACATTTTACGCCCAGTTTCTCAATATAAGGTGGAAAAAGAGTGGGAGGAGAAACTAACCTGACTTCAGCACCCAACTTGGTTAGACCCCAGATATTGGATCGTGCTACCCTCGAAAATCTAATATCTCCAACAATTGTTACTCGCAATCCTTTAATCCTTTTCTTTTTTTCCCTTATGGTAAAAATATCGAGAAGCCCTTGTGTGGGGTGTTCATGAGCCCCATCTCCTGCATTTATTACGGAAGCAGAGATATTTTTTGCCAAAAAATGGGGAATGCCAGGAGAAGAATGCCTAATTACAACTGCGTCAATCTTCATAGATTCAATATTTTTCACCGTATCTAAAAGAGTTTCTCCTTTAAGGACACTGGACGAACCCGGAGTAAAATTAACTGTATCTATACTCAACCTTTTCTCTGCTAATTCAAAGGAGATCCGGGTACGGGTAGAAGGTTCAAAGAAAAGATTAACAACTGTCTTTCCTCGCAGGGTAGGTACTTTACGAATAGGACGTTGAAGAACCTCCAAAAATGAGGATGCAGTATCTAAAATTAATTCAATCTCTTCAGGGTTAAGTTCTTGAAGGGTTAAAAGATGTTTCCTTTCCCATTTCATCTTTTGCGCATTATATAGGCCCCTTCTTCTCCATCCACTTCCTTCAATTTCACTTCTACCCATTCCTCAGGTTCTACCTCTAAAAATTTACCCACAAAGTCAGGTTGAATAGGGAGTTCTCTCCCGCCACGATCAATCAGGACTGCCAGCTTAATAAAGGCCGGTCGTCCAAAATCGATTAATTCATCCAGGGCTGCTCTAACAGTTCTTCCAGTATATATAACATCATCAACCAGAACAATTTTTTTCCCAGTAACATCAAAGGGTATCTCAGTACTCCTTAAAACAGGCTGTTCAGCTATCTGAGTCAAATCATCACGATAAAGGGTGATATCCAAAATACCAAGAGGAATTTCGCGTTGATATCTTTCCACTAAAAATTTTCTCAGTCTTCCGCCTAAATAAGCCCCCCTTGTTCTTATTCCAACTACTGCAATATTTGTAGAGGGAATCTCTCTGGCTATTTCTCGACATACTTTTTCCCAAATTTCTTTTACTTCATTTTCTTCCAAGATTTTTCTCATACATTTTTACTGTATCAGACCCGGTTCCTACTGTCAATAAATTCTTCCCACCCTCTTTAGTAAAAAATTTTCCTCTAATTTTTGGTAAACTTTTTTAATGAAGGGCTTACTTATTCATGCTACCTCTTTAGCCTTCAAGGCATATTATTCCCTTCCTTCTATACCCGGAAAGCGCGGTGAAAAAGAAAGTATTCTCACACTATTTTTAAGGGTAATTTTTCGACTGCTGGATGAGTTCAAGCCTCAATATATAGCGTGTGTTTTTGAAGAAGGTGCACCTAAGGAGATTAAAAAGCCCGGTTTTACTTTCACCTCTTATCACCCAAATATACCAGACTCACTTAAAGAAGAATTGGAAAAGCTGAAAATAATCCTTGAAAGTATGGGGATTTACTGGATTGAGCAAAAAGGTTATTGTGGAGAGGATATAATTGCTACACTTACAGCTCTGTTAAAAAATGAGTGCACTGAAGTATACATAGTCTCACCGGATAAAACGTTGTGGCAATTAGTGGATGAAAAGGTTAAAGTAATAAACCCCTTCCAAAAATTCAAAATAATTGACCATCAAGGACTTAAACGAGAAGGTCTTCTTCCTTCTCAAATACCGGAATACTTAGTTTTGATAGGTGAAAAAAATCTGGGAATCCCTGGAATAGAAAAAATTGGTGAAAAAAGAGCAAAAGAAATACTCAAAAAGTGGGGAACACTAAATAATCTTTTAAGGAAAGGAGGAAAGGAAAACTGGGAAAAAGTTATAGCAACAAAAGAAAGTTATATTAAGCTCAGCAAGAAAATAGCAACTTTAAATCCAGAAGTGCCTTTGAAAGTATCCTTAGAATCTCTAAGGTGGAAAGGCTGGGAAAGAAAAAAATTGAAAGAAACCTTCAGAAAATTTGGGTTAAATGACCTTTTAATAAAGATAATGGAGTGGGAACCTGAAGAAAAAGGGAAAGTGAAATATATAACCGTCAGGGATGAAAAAAGTTTGAAACTTCTTCTTAAAGAGCTTCAATTTGCCAAATTAATTTCCTTGGATACAGAAACTACCTCCCCTAATCCTCATCAAGCGGAAATTGTGGGGATAAGTCTTTGCACTACCCCAGGAGTAGCTTATTATATCCCTTTAAAACATGCTTATCTGGGTGTTCCTTCCCAACTGCCGGAAGAAAAGGTGATACCCGAACTAAAGAAAATTTTAGAAAACAAACCGATCATTGGGCAAAACATAAAATACGATTATGTAGTTTTAAGGAATAAGGGCATTCATCTTAAAAAGGTGATCTTTGATACAATGATTGCAGCTCATCTTATCTCTTCTGGCCAGGAATTTTACAACTTGCGAAGTCTTTCCATGAAATATTTAGGGGAAAGGAAAAAGAGTTACAGGGAATTAGTAGAGAAAGGACGCAGTATCAAAGAAGTCCTCATCGAAAAAGTTGCAGAATACACCTGTGAGGATGTGGATTTCACCTTTAGATTGAAAAACATTTTAGAGGAAGAAATGGAAAGAAGAGGAGTGAAAGGTCTCTTCGAAAGAGTGGAAATGCCTCTTTTAACAGTCCTTGCAGAAATGGAGAGAACAGGGATAAAAGTAGATGAGAATTATTTGAAAGAATTGAAAAGAAAATGTGAAAGAGAAATAAGAGAGATTTCTTATAAAATTTATCAATTAGCTGGAGAAACTTTTAATCTAAATTCTCCCAAACAAGTGGCAAGAATTCTTTTTCAAAAATTGGGTTTAAAACCCCCTCGTAAAATCAAAACTGGATACTCTACTTCCTGGGATGTGCTTCAACTTTTGGAAAACCAGCATCCAATAATTCCCTATCTAATGGAAATGAGAAATTTACAAAAAATCCTTCATGGTTTCATAAATCCACTTTTAGAGGCTATAAATCCTTCCACAGGTAGAATACATACTTCCTTCCATCAAACTTCAACCTCTACTGGAAGGCTTTCCTCCTCTAATCCTAATTTGCAAAATATCCCCATTAGAGGGAAATGGGGGGAAGCACTTCGTAAAGCTTTTATAGCTGAAAAAGATCATTTCATTATCTCCGCGGATTATTCCCAAATAGAATTAAGAGTAATGGCACATTTTTCTCAGGATGAAGAACTTATCCGTGCTTTTAAAGAAGAAAAAGACATTCATAGTGCTACTGCTTCTCATTTATTTAAAGTTAATCCAGAGGAAATCACTTCGGAAATGCGGAGAAAAGCGAAAACTATAAATTTCGGGATTATTTACGGTATCACACCTAAAGGTTTAGCTAAGGAACTTGGAATTGCTCCTGAAGATGCAGAAAAATACATAGGTAATTATTTCCATCACCATCCAGGTGTTAAAAAATATATAGAGGAAACTCTGGAATTTGCAAGGAAGGAAGGATACGTGAAAACTTTGCTGGGAAGAAGAAGATACTTCCAATATCTTCACTCTGATAATCGCCTATTGAGAGAAGCACAGGAAAGAGAGGCAATAAATGCTCCCATTCAAGGG
>Ga0116200_10000981_pt1 | contig 10621 bp, 13 predicted proteins | sample Mar14436cmmetaG_FD_94478 | JGI IMG/M metagenome (GOLD analysis project Ga0116200, IMG submission 94478) | Marine hydrothermal vent microbial communities from Guaymas Basin, Gulf of California to study Microbial Dark Matter (Phase II) - Marker... ... | reverse complement strand
ACAGCAAGTAACCAGCGTTACCAACGATATATCTACCCGGTTCTAACCATAGCTCTGGTTCATAGCCAAGTTTTGGTAAGAATTCTTTAAATTTAGAAACTATCGCCTCAGCAAATTCTTCAATACTTGGAATTTCATCGTCATCTCTATACTTTATTCCAATACCTCCACCCAAATTAACAAAACTTAGCTCTATATTGAGATTCTTCTTTAGCTTTTCCACGAATGCCATGAGTTTTTCTGTAGCTTCTATAAAAGGCTCTTTTGATGTTATCTGAGAGCCTATATGGGTATGGATTCCAACGATTTCCAAGTTGTCGAGTTCTTTTGCTATCCGATAAGCCTTAAAAGCATCTCCAGAATCGAGATGAATGCCAAATTTCGATTCTTTTAGACCCGTGGCTATCTTTGGATTAGTTTTCGCATCTATGCTTGGATTAACTCTTATGGAAATCTTGGCTTTTTTGGAATATCTTCTTGCTATCGAATTTATGTCATAAAGCTCTTGAATAGAATCAGCATTTATTATTACATCATTTTTCAATGCGATTTCTATCTCTTCTTCTGTTTTGGCATTATTTGTGAATATTATATCCTCGCCACGCAATCCAACTTTTAAAGCTGCGAGTATTTCTCCAATAGAGACAGTATCGGCTTTAGCACCTTCCCTAGCTAAAATTTTTAATATTACCAAGTTAGAATTCGCCTTATACGCATAAAAAATTTTAACTTTCTCGTATCTGCTCTTGAAAGCATCTCGAAAGCTGCGAAAGTTTTCCCTTATCTTTGACTCATCATATACGTAAGTTGGAGTTCCGTAATCTTTAGCTATCAATTCTAAAATCTTCGAATCCATAAAATATTTTTATATAATCCGTGTATATATTTCTGATTATGAAGATTCAAAAAATTAAAGCATTATCGACTCTAAGTCGAAGTTCTCTAATAATTCCAAAATTCTCCTTTTCTCGCTTCCAAGACCTTTTTTATCTAACAATGCGATTTTTGGTTTTGGTAAAGTTTTCTCTACCATTTGTTTTATTAGTTCATGGTTAAGATTTTTCAGATGATACTTTGGACATATATGCCCTAATGCAAATTTTTCACTTTCGATGATCTTTGAGAATTTTCTACAATAATGTCCTCCACCGAAACCTATACAGCTTATTCTCTCATCTTTCTGTAGCGTTTTCATATCTAACAATCCCTTAATAACTCTTGCTACGGTATTCGCGGCAATGTCATTTTTCCATTCAGCTTCTGAGCTACCTATCTCAATAAAAATTACTGGAATTTCTAGCGAAGTGGGTCCATGGTGGGTGCACTCAAAACATACATCATAATCTGCCTGTGAATTATATTTTTTTAGCATCAGTAAAGCCTCTGTTAAATAAATAGAATTTACCACACCTAAAGTTTTATCTGAGCCACCATATTCTGCTATAGAGAAATTTCCAGGAGGGTGGCAGCTTAATGTTTTCATTCCAGCTTTGGATTTATGTTTTGATGGAACTATGCAGATCTCATAGTTTTTAGTCTTTATTTCCTCGATTAACTTAGGATTTTCATCCAAATACAATATTGAGCTATCTGAGCTTATAATCTTGACTCTCTCCTCCAATTTTCTATCCTCCTCCAAAAATCGTTTCAGTTTTTCCATGATGTTTACAGCTGCTGCATCTCCCTTGTGATAAAGAATCAACTTCTTCATTTTAATCTCTCTATTTTCATTTCCTCAGCGATTTTTTCTATGCAAATCGAGTTCTCTATCTCTATAATTTTTTCAATCCTCGCCGCTGTTGCTGGTTTTCTCGGCACAAATTCGCAGCTTCTCGCTGCGCCGAGTTCATAGCTGCCTATGTCCCTAGCTATGGAAATAATCTCTTCCTTATCGTAAAAGATCAAAGGTCTTAAAACTAGTTTTTCTGTTACGGCATCTATAGATGAGAGATTCTCTAAAGTTTGAGAAGCTACCTGTCCAAGATTGTCGCCAGTCACTATAGCTTTAATTTTCAAATCTTCACATAGCTTTGCTGCTACTCTTAACATAAGTCTCTTGCAGATTATGCAAGTATATTTTCCAGCTTTCTCTTTGATTTCTTTCAAAGCTTTAGAGATTTCAGCTTTATAAGCTAGGATTTCACTTGGAGAGTACTCCTGAAGCTTCTCTACAATTTTTTTCACGATTTTAGCGTCGTTTTCATTTTTCGCGAAAGTCAGAACTATGGGTTCACAACCACGCTTCATTGCTAAAAATGTTGCTACAGCCGAGTCTATGCCTCCGGATAATAGACAAAGGACTTTGCCTTGAGAGCCATAAGGTAAGCCACCATAGCAGCGAATTTTCTCGGTAAAAATATAAGCTTTATTGCCGCGAATTTCCACAAATATCGTTTTTTTAGGCTTAGTTAAGTTGACACCTTTGCATTTAACATTCTTTAACACCTCTCTTCCAAGAATTTCTTCAAGCTCTTTGCTAGTATAGCTTTCATAATTTTCTCTTGTTACTCTTATAGCGAAGGTATCATTTTCAGATAAAATTTTATCAGCAAGCTCTATAGTTTTCTCTTTTAAAGATTGCAAATCCGAGCTTGTCTCTATGGCTGGACTCACGGATTTTATACCAAAAGTTCTCTTCAAAACATCTAAGCCTAAGCCCAGGTCATCTTTGCTATAAAGCTTTATGAAAATGCGGTGCCTTTGCTTATATATCTTATTTTTGATGCGAGATCTCTTTAACTTAGATTCTATATCGCTAACAAGCTTTTCCACGAATTTCTTCCTTACGAATTCGCTCTTTAGGAATATTTCACCATACCTAACTATTATCATGTTCCTTTCGTCTTCTACCATATATTTTTATTTTACAAATCACAATGTAAAAATAATATCACTAAAACAAAAATGGTGAATGTAGTTGATATAAGAGACCTATTCTCTGGAACGAGACAAGCGATCTCGGATCTCATTGAGATTCTTGATCCAAGAACCACAGGGAAGTTTTTCACAAATATGAGAATTTGCCCAATGAAGTTGTCCCCTATAGTTATATGGGTTGTGGCATCTTTCATAACTTCCGCTTTTTTATCGTCTTTCATTCAAGATGCAACAGTTATAAATGCTATTCTCTTTGCTATTTTAATTTTTGCTATGTGGTTAGGTAATTACTCCACAAATCTCCTGTTGATGTCATCATATTTCTTCTACCTTGGTTGCTATTTAATAGGTTCCGCACAAAAACTTGATGAAATTTCAGCAATAAAATTGGCATTCTCATATTCTCTAACATCTGTCTTAATGCTTGTTTGCATAGGAATCATTATTAACAAACTACAAGCAAGTTTGATACAAAGACAAACATCTTTTGCTGAAGGTTTTAGTTTAGCTGTTTTCTCTTTCTTTCCGACTCTTTTGAGTGGTGTGTTTTTAGCAACCCAAACAACTTTTGTGATAACCCTTCTTTTCTTAGCTTATTGTCTTTACATCTTCTATAAAGGCATAAAAATAAGATTCGGATTTGAAAATTCTATAAAGATTTTTATACTTTCTGTGTTCTCCTCCGGATTACTTGGAATGATAATCTTTGTTACCCTAGTTACCTTTTTCGGTATAGAGAGATGGTATTGGGGCGGTGCCTTTCCTTCTTAGAATGCCTTAATGAGAAAATTAATGCGGGGGACGGGGTTCGAACCCGCGCAGGCCTATGCCACCAGGTCCTAAGCCTGGCCCCTTTGACCTCTCGGGCACCCCCGCTCCTTAATTTATTTTTGGATTAGAAGTAAAATAATTGTAATATTTTTTAGCTAGAGTTTCGATTTTATTTTTAAACTTGAATTTCATATATTCTATCTATTCTAACTAGAATATTTAAATTGGGTTTATTGGTAAAAATGGGAATGGGCGAATTTGCAGCAAGAAAGTTGATAAAGAATAGGAGGAAATTCAGGTGGAGCAAAGAATCTTACGCAAGAAGGGTATTGCAGCTAAAGAAAAAGCATGATCCATTGGAAGGAGCCCCGCAAGCTAGAGGTATAGTTTTGGAGAAGGTTGGAATCGAAGCTAAGCAACCAAACTCCGCCATAAGAAAATGTGTTAGAGTTCAGCTCATAAAGAATGGAAAGCAAGTTACAGCTTTCTGTCCGAGGAATAGAGCAATAACATTCATAGATGAGCATGATGAAGTTATAATTGAAGGTTTAGGTGGTAGAAAGGGAAGATCCATGGGCGATCTTTCAGGTGTTAGACATAAAGTGATAAAGGTCAATAACATCTCTCTCCTAGAATTGGTTCGCGGCAGAAAAGAAAAACCAAAGAGATAATTTTTAAATTTTCCCTCCATATTTCTTTTCTATCTAAAAATGAGTCGGGATCCAATCAATGATGCTATCTCCAACATCAAGAATCATGAAATGGTTGGTAAGCATGAAGTCTGGATTAGACCAGTTTCTAAGCTTCTAATCGAGATCTTGAAGATATTCCAGAGAGAAGGCTATATAGGCGAATTTGAGGTTATAGAAGATAATCATGGTTCTCAAGCAAGAATAGAGTTATTACAAAGAATAAACAACTGTGGTGTTATAAAGCCGAGATTTGCTGTAAAAAAAGATGAATTTGATAAGTGGGAAAAGAGATTTTTACCTTCGAAAGATTTTGGTTTGCTTATAGTCTCTACTTCTCAAGGTGTTATGACCCACAAAGAAGCTAAGAAAAGGGGGATTGGTGGCAGATTAATAGCGTATGTTTACTAAAAATGAAAGCCAAAAAATCAAAGAAAACTGGCTTAAAAGAGGAAATTGAAATTCCAGCCAACGTTTCTGTTCAAATTAAAGAAGGTGAAATAACAATTCGTGGCGAAAAAGGAGAAATCACGAAGAAATATCCGAGTTATCATATAGACATTGAATTGAAAGATGGAAAGATAATCCTTAAGACAAAAAATTCTAGGAGAAAAGTTAAAGCTTTACTCGGAACGACAAAAGCTTACATTAGAAACATGATAAAAGGTGTTACTCAGGGCGTTGAATATAAACTAAAAGTTCTTTATTCCCATTTCCCAATTTCTGTTAAACTTCAAGGAAATGTTTTGATCATAGATAATTTCCTCGGAAGAAAAGCGCCAATAAAAGTTAATGTGCCTCAGGATGTGAAGGTTGAGATTCGTGGGCAGGAAATAAAGCTTAGTGGCATAGATAAAGAGAAAGTTGGTCAAACTGCAGCCAATATAGAACAAGCAACTCGGATCAAAAAATTGGACCCAAGAGTATTTCAGGATGGTATCTATATAGTAGAAAAAGATGGTAAACCGATTTTAGCTTAAAATGGCAAAGTCAAAAAAGGAAAAACCAAGAAGGAAGAAAGAAGAAGAGAAAAAAGATGTAAAGAAAGAATCTGAAAAAACGAAGAATTTAGAAGAGATCCTAAAGTTAAAAGTTTCTGAGATAAAGAAGATTTCCGATAATCTAAGCACTGAAGAATTGTCCAAACTTTTAGAGCTGGAGAAAAGTGGTAAAAAGAGAAAGAGTTTAATAACTTTCCTTGAGAAGAAGTTAGCTTCAGAAAAATCTGAGGAAAAGGAGAAAGAAGAAGAGAAGCCAAGAGTAGAAGAAAAGAAAGAAAAGGCTAAAGAGGAGGAAAAGCCAAAAAAAGTCAAACCAAAAGAAAAACCAAGAAAGGAGGAAAAACCTATAGAAAAGATAAAATTCTTTGGAAAGAAGAAACTTACACCAGAAGAAAAGACCCTAATGAAGCTACGCTATAGGGAGAAAAAAGCTATACCAAATTTTGTTAGACAAGAATTTTACAAGCTTAATCGCTTAAAAGACGTTTGGAGAAAGCCAAGAGGAACGGACTCTAAACAAAGAGTAAGAGAAAAAGCAAAACCAAAAGTTCCGAAGATAGGTTATAAAAAATGTAAAAAAATAAGGTTCCTGCACCCAAGTGGGTATTTCCCGGTTTTGGTTCATAATGTTCAAGAACTTAGGCAAATAAACCCGGAAAAAGAAGCTGCTATTATAGCTGCGTGTGTGGGTAGAAAAAAGAGAAATGAAATAATAAAAGAAGCGAATGAACTTGGTATTACAATATTAAATCCAAGGAAAGGCGAGATATGATGCTTAAAACCCAAAAAAGACTCGCGGCTGAAATCTTGAAGGTTGGAATTAACAGGGTAAAAATAGATCCAGAGGCTATAGAAGATGTTTCAAAAGCCATAACTAAGGATGACATCAGATACTACATAAGAAAAGGTGTCATCACAGTTGAACCAAAAAAAGGAATTTCAAGACACAGAGCTAGAGAAAGGGAAAAGAAAAGAAGAAAAGGAAGAAGAAGAGGACATGGCAGTAGAAAAGGTAAAAAAACAGCCAGAGAGAAAAGAAAAGATGCTTGGATCAAGAAGATTCGAGCATTAAGGGATGAACTAAAGAAAATGTTAACCTCTGGTGAAATAGATTCAAAAACTTATAGGTTGCTCTATAGAAGAGCAAAAGGTAATCTTTTCCATTCGAGGAGACATCTCCGCGAATATGTTGAAAAATACATAAAATCCTAAAAAATTAAAGATGGCAAAATCTTCCAGACACGTTGTGCCATATAGGAGGAGAAGAGAAGGAAAAACGAATTACAGGAAAAGATTAAATTTGTTGAAATCCAAGAAGCTAAGAGTAGTTGTGAGGAAAACAAATAAGCATATGATAGCTCAACTCATAAAGTATCACGAAGATGGTGACAGGGTTTTAGTTTCTGCACATTCTTCAGAATTAAAAAAATTTGGTTGGGAATTTGCTACTGGCAATATTCCAGCCGCGTATCTAACTGGATACCTCCTAGGTGTTAGAAGCTTAAAAAAGAATTTCAAAGAAGGCATATTGGATATAGGTTTACATCCACCGGTCAAGAAAAGTAGAGTGTTTGCAGCATTAAAGGGTTTAATAGATGCTGGAATGGAGATTCCTCATGATGCTGTGGTCTTTCCAGAAGAGGAGAGAATCTTAGGCAAAGATATAAAATCCAACGGAAAAGATGCTGCAAAGATAATTGAAAAAGTTAAAGAAGAAATTAGAGAAAAATGTCTCCAGTAGGGTTAAAGAATAGGGATAAAGATGAAGAAGAGAGCATAGAAGAAAGGGAAGAAGCAACAGAGGTTGTAGAGGAAATTGCGGAGGAGAGACCTTCGTTAGCAGATTGGGAACCAAAAACAGAATTAGGAAGAAAAGTTAAATCTGGAGAGATTAAAACCATTCATGAAGCTTTAATTTATCCTCGACCCATAAAAGAAGTTGAGATCATAGATGCGTTGTTACCAAATTTGGAAGAGGAGATAATAGATGTTACCAGAGTGCAAAGAGTTACGGATTCTGGTAGAAGAACGAAGTTCAGGGTTGTTGTGGTTGTTGGTAATAGAGATGGCTATGTGGGTATTGGAGAAGGTAAAGCTAAAGAAGCTGGACCAGCCATAAGAAAAGCTATAAGAAGGGCTAAGCTAAACATAAAAGAAATAAAGCGAGGCTGCGGCTCATGGGAATGTGGTTGCGGAGAACCACACAGCGTACCTTTCACAGTTGAAGGTAAATGGGGAAGTGTTAGAGTTAAATTGATCCCAGCTCCAAGAGGAACTGGACTAGTTTGTGGGGATATAGCTAAGAAAGTTCTATCATTAGCTGGTATATCAGATATCTGGGTTAATACCCGAGGCAATACGAGAACGAGTATAAATTATGCTCACGCTGTTTTAAACGCATTAGAAAATATAAATAGGTTAAGATTTTCAGAGGAAGATGTAAAGAAATTGGGAATAATATCTGGAAGTGGTTTGTAAAATGCCAAAAGCTAGTGAAAAAAAAGGTAACGAGAATAAGCTAAAGAGAATAGCTGTTGTTAGAGTTAGAGGTAGGGTTAATGTTAGAGAAGAAATAGAGAGAACGCTAAATTTGCTTAATTTGACAAGAGTTAATCATTGTGTTGTTGTAAAAAACACACCACAGTATATGGGCATGATAAAGAAGGCTAAGGATTATATAACTTGGGGTGAGATCAACAAAGAGACGTTAGAGAAATTGATTATCAAGAGAGCAAGACTTCCAGGAAACAAAAGGCTTTCTGATGAATACCTAAGAAAAAACACGAAATATTCTTCAATCCAGGAGTTTGTTGAGGATTTCTTTAACTGCAAAGTTGAACTTAAAGATGTTGGTTTAAAGAAGGTATTCAGATTGAAGCCACCAAGTGGTGGTTACGAGCGTGCTGGTATTAAAAAACCATTTTCAGTTGGTGGTGCTCTAGGTTATAGAGGTGAAAAAATAAATGATTTGCTGTTAAGGATGATCTAAAAATGGCTCATAAAGATAGAAAAATACATAAACATCGAGGTCATAGAAATCAAGGTTATGGTTGCTCCAAGAAACACAGGGGTAAAGGTAGTAAGGGTGGTAAAGGAAACGCTGGAAGCAAATCACATAAGCGAATCTACTTTTCGAAATACGAGCCCGACCACTTTGGTAGGAGGGGTTTTAAGAGACCTTTCGCGACAAGAAAAGTTAAAAGGGTTATAAATCTATCATATTTGGAGGAGAACTTCGATTCTCTTTTAAAAGAAAATAAAATCGAAAAAAGAGGGGATAAATTCTATATAAATCTCAAGGATCTTGGTTACGATAAACTTCTCGGAGCTGGTATGCTCTCTAAACCAATGATAATCGGGGTTGAAAGTTGTTCGGAAAAAGCCAAAGAAAAAGTTGAAAATGCTGGTGGAGTAATTGAATTAATATAAAAAATGAATCTTGAATTCATAAGACCTATAGTAAGATACGTTCCCCAAGTAGCTCTACCAAAGAGACACGTTCCCTTTAAAGAAAAATTAATGTGGACTGGAGCTGTTTTGCTTCTATTTTTTGTTATGGGTTCCATCTTACCAATAGGTGTTCACCAAGAAGATATAAGAGAGGAATATCGCATACTACAGGTCGTTTTAGCATCAAAGATTGGAACTCTTATATCGGTTGGTATAGGACCAATAGTAACGGCTTCAATAATCTTGCAGCTACTAGTTGGTGCAAAGATGTTAGATATTGATCTAACAACCCAAGATGGAAGGGCACTATTCCAAACCGCTCAAAAAATACTAACGATAGTTATAACTTTTCTTGAAGTAAGTGCAGTTGTTGCTGGATTCCAGCTGGGTAGAACATTGATAGAAAAAATGGGCGAGTCATGGTCGCTTTTACATCCATTGGTATTATTTATAATATTCCAAATTGCTTTGGGTTCGATATTCTTGATGTATCTAGATGAGGTTGTCTCAAAATGGGGCATTGGTTCTGGAATAGGACTGTTCATAGCTGGAGGTGTTTCTCAAAGAATAATATCAGCTTCTTTTAATCCACTAACTTCTTCTGGTGGAAGTTACTGGGGGGCTATTCCAAGAACTATAGACGATTTCATGAATGGAAAAGTAGATTTCTTTGAAATTTTCACAAGTGACTATTTGTTCCCAGTACTGGCGGTGATTGCTGTCTTTATAGTTGTTGTTTATTGCGAATCTATGCGTTTGGAAATACCATTAAGCTATGGAGGTATACGCGGCATAGGTGGAAGATACCCCCTAAAGTTTTTTTACGTTTCTAACATACCTGTAATATTAACATGGGCTTTAATAGAGAACATAAGAATTTGGACGAGACTTATGGGCGTTGACATAACCTCGGAACCTTTGGAATCTTATGATAAACTTCAAATAATAGCATATTATATAGGACGTAACTTCACCCTTGGTGAACTTCATGGCATTCTTGCACCAGATAATCTTTATAAATTAGCTGATCCTACAATAATAGCCCATCTAGTGCTATATTCATTATTTTTCATAGCTCTATGCATCCTTTTTGGAAAATTCTGGGTCGAAACTACTGGCTTAGATGCAAGAAGTATAGCAGAGCAAATAGAAGATGCTGGAATGCAGATTCCTGGATTCAGGAGAGATAGAAGAATAATAGAGAAAGTTCTGAATAGATATATCCCTCCAATAACGATACTTAGTTCGATAGCTGTTGGATTAGTTGCTTTGGTTGCGGATCTCACCGGAGCCTATGGAACAGGAACTGGAATTCTACTAACGGTTGGAATCCTCTATAACATGTATGAGCAGATAAAGAGGGAACAAATGATAGAGATGCATCCAGCATTCAGGAAATTCATGGGTAAACTTTAAGCCTCTCATCGCCTCTTAATCCAAAAAATTCTGAAAGGTAATCCAAGAATGATGCTTCGTGGATTTCAGAGATTATATCTTCTGGATTATCCACAACCTTAAACTTTCCAGAGCGCAAGTGCTTTCCAAAACCCTCTTTCTTCTTTAGAACCTCTCTTCCAAGAAAATCTTTTACATCCTTGAATTTTCTCTCTTTGTCAACATACCACCTTCCATTTTCTATGTAAGGATTCATGTCTCTATAAATCATCAAGAATTTTTTCTCGTTTTTTTCATCTCTCCCCAAAATTAAAGGACCCATTTTTTTCTCAACAAATGGAAGCTTCCAAACTTCAAATTCAAAGATCAGCACAGATAAATGTTTTTCATTACTCCAAAATCCAGATTTCATGACTCTAAAGCCATTTTTTTCAACTT
>Ga0116200_10000979_pt1 | contig 10624 bp, 18 predicted proteins | sample Mar14436cmmetaG_FD_94478 | JGI IMG/M metagenome (GOLD analysis project Ga0116200, IMG submission 94478) | Marine hydrothermal vent microbial communities from Guaymas Basin, Gulf of California to study Microbial Dark Matter (Phase II) - Marker... ... | reverse complement strand
CCCCTATATAGTTCTCTATAGATTTGGTAGTGTCTTATTGTTGATGTTCTTTGTGTTATTCTTGCTTTCTATATACTCATATAGTTCGTTTATATCTAACGGGACGCTGTCTATTGTGCGTGTGAGAAAGTCTCCTCCATTTAGGAAATAATCTTGCCATTCCCGCTTAATGTCTCCGTTTATGTCTATGGTGCGTTCCACCCTTGTCCAAATGTTTAAGTCCTCCCATGTGCGTAATTTTGTATGTGCTAATACCTCGCCTAATTTGAGGGGTCGCTCATGCGTAATCTTATATTCGCTTAATTGAGGAAATGCTTTAATATACTCAAATATGTCCGCAAACTCACCATGTGGAGTGCGTATTTTATCTACATGTCTAAACGCTATGCCTCGCATTCTTATTTTATCTCCGATTTTGTATATTCCCGACATTAAAACTAATGCTTCGCCTTCTGTGTCCAACGACCAACCGCCTAATTCCTTATTTAAAGGCGTTATAACATCACCATAAACTAAAATGCTGTCCGTTGCTATTCCTATTAATCTGCGTCCATACCGCTTCGCTTCCTTATACAAATGTATGCGAGCAAGTGCGGTTAAGAGTGTTGCGTATGGTGGAGAAAAAAGTTTGCCAGTCCATAAAATATCCTTTCGCTTTTGTTTCTCATAAAACGCTCCGTATAAACTATTGAGTAAGATTTTAACCAGCATGTATTCCATTTCGTTGCCTTTCGCCTTTTTCTTCCACTCATAGAGTTTGCGTATTTCCTTTTCTAAAAATTTCTCTCCGTTGGGTTTCGCTTCCACTCCACCTATGATTTCTATGTCCGCATCGTTCTCATACGCTAATATTTCTTCTTTTGTTGCGTATGTTATAAATTCCCCTCTCGGAAAGATAACCTTTTGCTTATAGCGAAATGGGAATGGTGTTATATATGCGTTGTCTTTAGTAACGACCTTTATTTTGTAGAAACCGTGTGTGTTCTCATATTTAATTTGAGTAGTGCGTATCCACGCATCTTTTGGATATGCTTTTAACTGTGTCATAGCATACGGGTATGCGGAATTAATATCTATGAGTGAGCATTTTCCTATGCGTCCCCTCTGCGTTATCTCAAAACGACCTCCGAAGTATGCGAGCAACGCCAAGACATTAACGATTTTAGGGAAGTTATAAGCGGTTGGAATATTGGTGTGTCTGCGGAAGTATTCTTTACTTATATACGCCTTACTAATATACTTGCTCGGAAGGAATTTGATATTATGCTTTAAGATGTCTCTCAATTTCTCCGCTAATTTCTGCGTTAATACGCAGTCCCTAATACAATACTCAATAATTGTTCTGTGATGCTCTTTCCAATACGCTAAATCATCATTAAGGCGTGTTCTATCTACTAAATCTATAAACTTACCCTCTCCTAAATATTTTTGGGAAGCGGTTTCCAGCGAGGTTGTATAGAATTGGTATAAATCGTAAAATTCGTATGTGTGCTTGCTCTTTTGTATGTTAAACGCCTTCTTCGGTATGTATGAGATTTTGTAATCCTCAAATTCCGCTTCTCCGTTCTCATATAACTCTTCCGCAAAATTGCGACCTGCGTATTTGAGTATAGCGTAAAAATCGTAATCTATGTTCCAAAAGAAGTTATGTTTGCCTCGCAGATATTTAGCGGTAAGAAAATTAAGAATGCGAAGGAAGGCGTCTTTGCTCACCTTTTGCTCCTCAATAAATAGCACTTTACCGTATGAGTTTGCTATAATGCGAGCATACCCGTTGTAAGTTTCCGTGTCCCAACCGACACACGGATGATTATGCGGTTGTCTTTGTAGTTCTCTTAAAGGGTATTCTCTCCACCTTACTTTTGTTATATCTATATGCGGTTCGGTTTCGGGTATGAGCATCTTTTCTCACCTTCGCTCTCACAGGTATAGTTCGGGAAATGCTTTTCTCGCATACTTCTCAAATACAATTTCCTTTGCCTTCGTTTCGGGCGTCCATTTGGATGGTTGTTTGCGTTCCTTAAGGAATTCCCGTATTTCCGACCATGTCCATTTTTCTTCTTCTCGCAATTTCTTTACTACTTCGTCAAAAAATATATGGACACGCAGTTTTCCCTCATAACTTCTCGCACTTTCCACATATCCAAAACGATGCCAATCTTCTCGCATTAATGCCTCTGCGTATCCTAAACCCCTCGTCCTCGCTTCTCGGAAAAATCGTCGTTGCGACCAACCTAAATTCCATGCTCTTTCTAATAATTTACGATACTCTTCGCCTTTCGTTATTCCGAGCCGTCCCCAAAAATAGTAAGCCATTCTGCTCGCCTCCTCATACGTACATATTCCAATTCCGTCCATGCGAGCAATTCTTCCATATACTCCTCTCCGTATAGGATTTTAAGCGTCGCTAATAGGCGAGCAAGTTCGTAAGTGCGAGGAGTGTAACGATATATTGGTCGCTTAAACTTTACGACAGCACATAAAGGAAAACCCTCGCCAAAATAATTGTCGTTCTTGTCTATTCCGACGAAGACGACGCATCGCTGATAACCATGCCTGTGTCTGCCCTTTTTATGAGAAAAAAGTGGAGGAGAAGAGGATATTTTTACTTCGCTCATATTATCCTCTCCTCCTCAAAAATATATAAAGTTAAAGGCGAAATCATCACACTTCTTAATATCTGCGTCGCTTAAATTATACTTTCGCTTTAGATTATCTATGTTTTTATCTATGTTGCGTATGTCTTCTTGGTGTCTCCGTTTTTCTGCGAGCAAGAATGTAATCAACGCTTTAACTTGCTCTTTAGTCCAAACGCAGTCGCAAGCATTGACCATTTTCGCTCACCGTTTTAGAAAGTGTCTCTGTTTTCGTCCTCTTCTCGCTCTTTCTTCTCCTCAAAGACATACCTATACATTAGTAATCCCTCTTTGGAAAGCAAGTCTCGTATTGTCTTAAGAGCATCAAGAAATCCTTGCTCATATGCTATAACAAACTTGTTTTGTGAGAGCATTGCTTTTGTTCGCATTTCGCTGTGTTCTATTAAGTAGTCAGTGATAAATTCCCGCAATTCCTTTATTGAGCGAATTTTCTTATGTATAATTTCCCGTTCCATTATTGCTCACCTTTTTTTTCTTCTTCTACCTTTGTTATCTCCACTACTATTCTTCGCTCATATCCTCTTCCGCCAATGTATGTTGTTACCTCTTCGCTTTGACCTATTGTGTCTCCGTAATAGAAATATACCTCTTTAACGCTTACAGTTATTTTCTTATCCGTTTTGTTTATCACCCAAATCTCTTCGTCCATTTCCACCACCTAATCCGTTTCCAACATTGACCGTACTTTTTCTATTAATTCTGTTGCGGTTCTTTCTGTTCCACACATCTCGCATCTCCATTTATCTTCGGTGATTTTACGGAAAAAGCGTAATCCCTGACATTTGTCGCACCATGTATAAACTAAATCTCTCTCGTTCTTTTCGTTGGGTATTTGTCGGTAAGGCATCTTCGCAAATGCGACATATTCCTGCTCGCCTTGTAAAAACGCTTCTAATGAGCGAATTGATGCGATATAAACGATTTCCCCGTCCCTCATTCGTACTCCGTTTCCGCTCCTCGTTTTCCGCATATACACAAACTTTCTTTCTTCGCTCATTCTTTATCACCGCCTATGATTTTATCTATTTCCGCTCTTATCTCCCTCAACCTTTTTTTTGCTTCTGTTGCTTGTTTTCTATGATATTCCGCTCTCGCTTTTGCTTTCTCCAAGTTTCGCTTCCATTTTCGCTTTATAAATTCCTCTACATCATTTTTTGTTTGCTCTAAACGCTCTTCCCAATATTTGACTTCTCGCTCCGCTACTTCCACCTGTCCCCTATGTCCGTTAAGACGTCCTTGCCATGTTGCTTCTTCCGCCAATAGTTCCATTAACCTATTTATTTTCTCGCTTTCTTCGCTCATTTTATATCTCCCCCCTCATAACTTTCCAAAACGCTTCCGTCCATTCTCGGTCTTCCTCACAAAGACGCTCAAACTCCTTTCGCAGTTCGTTTGCGGTATGTAATGCTTTATATGCGAGTTTGTAATCTCTCATTTTCCACGCTTCCTCCGCAAGTCCGAACATCTCCGCTATATGCTCGGCAACCTCTGCGACTTTGTGTGTTGTCTTTATACTCTCCTCAATGATTTGTCGCTCCGCTTCCTTTCGCTCTTCTATAAACCTTGCCCCTCGTACCTTTTCCAATAACATCCGTATCTCTTCCCTCACGGGTATCACCAGTATTAAGTAGAGGAAACGACTTAAAAAGGTTTTCGGTTGTATTTCCAGTGGAAAAATATTTAGATATATAATTTCGGACTTTTGTTATTTAGATTTCGCTGTGAGTATTGAGAGTAAGTGATATGTGCGAAGTTTTAATTGATGCTCGCTCTCATATCTCTTCTTTTCCCTTCTCACTTCCTTCTCTTTCGTTTCCTCACTCACCACCCTCAACCTCCGCTTCTTTTATGTAATAATCTATGTATTCTTCTTTTACATTTATTGAGCGTAATATCTCCCTCGCTTTATCCTCTGTTATAATACCGTTCTTAAGCCACTTAACGACGGTGGAAGCGGAAGGTAATTTTATGCTTTTAAGACGCCTTTTATCCTCTTTATCTAAAACAACCGCTATAACCTCTTCTGATAAACCTGCTTCCTTTAATATCCTTTCTGCTTCCTCTCTTGTGATTTCGCCTAAAGCATAAGCATCTCTCACAAACTTTTGTGTCTCACGCATATCCTTTTCCGCTAATTTAACCTTCCATAACTCAATCATCGTCTTCGCATCTTCTTCGGTGTAACCTAAACGCTCTAACATAACTTTGGCTTCCGTTTCGTTGATTATACCATAATATAAAAGATACTTAATTTCCGTCTTTGCGAATGTTCTTGCTTCTTCTTGTCTAAATGTCTTGTAAAACTCAAGCATTAGTTCCGCATCTTTCTTTGTATAACCGACTTCCATTAATCTCGCTAATAACTCATTATCATCAATAAGTCCTAACTCATAAATACGCCTTAAATCAACACGAGTAAGTGGATTATATGATATTGCGAGTAACCTTTGTCTCCACCTTTTATCATAGTCCGCTTGCTTTAAATAAAATTCTACGGTTTCTTTCGTTGTTTGTAGTTTATCTAATTCCAAACCCATTTCTTTATACGCCTCACCACGCACCTTTAGAACATCAGGATTTAAACGGTGGAGCATCTCATATACTTGCGTCGGTGAGGGTAATTCCCAATGTGCTTTCCAATACCACATTAGCACATCCTTGCTCATACCAGCCTTCTCCGCATACCGCACTATTGGTTCGGGAAATTCCGCTTCTAATGCTTCCTTTACTTCCTTATCTTCCACGAAGACATCTCGCACCGCAAATCTAATAAAGTCCGTCGGAGAAGGATATGTCCATGATAATTGTCTCAAAACGCTTATTTCTTTATCGTTAAAGCCGTGTGCCTTTAACTCCTCATTAATATCAATATCTAAATCCTCAATACGCTTCTCCGCTTCCAATAAAGTGGTTGGTGAGAGTTTCGGTTTGTAATAATCATATATAACCGAATGCTTCTCCTCTGCGAAACCCTGTGAGAGTAAATCTATCTCAAATTTATCATCTGTAATTTTTCCACTATGTTTTCCGTAAGCAAGAATATCAGGCGTTAAGGGAGTTACTGGGCGAATTGTATTAAACCAATTTTGTATGTCTCGCCCAAAACCACCCATTCCCATGCCAACACCCGCACCAACCGAAGAACCTATAAGAGAAGATATAAATATCGCCATAGGTGCGGGTTTCTTTCCCGCATGTTCTTTCGCATACTCACTCCATTCCTTAAATACTGGAGCATCTCGGACTTCCTTTGGAAGAATACTCTCCCAATCCTCACTAAAATCTTCCTCAAATTTATGTATAATCATTAAAATACCTTCCTTTAAAGTGCTAGCGAAATCCTTAGCAAAATTATTTATAGCATCCGTTAAAGGTTGTAAGGATGTAGTTGCGATTTCCACTATTTTTGTTATTACATCTCCGACCCTCATTTTTCTCCACCCTTAAATTTGCGTTCTAAATCCTCAATTATATCATCAACGGGTAAGTCAATATCTAAAACCTTCTCTACAAATTTCTCGCCTTGCTCAAATAGGAAATCCGTAAAACCTTCCCAACCTTCCGTTATTGCGTTCCATACATCTGCGGGTATTTCCGCAAAAGTGTTCCATAGATTATTTATATCGTCCCAAGCGTTGTTAAGCGAAGTCCATATACTATTCCAAATCTCATTCCATATCTCATTCGCTTCGTTCCACAAATCATTAACCGACTGATTTAAAAACGGCAAATCAGTATTTAAAATATTATCTAATTGTTCTTTCGCCCAATTTGTAATTTCTTCTAAAGAAGGTATTTTTACATTTTGTATTGTATCTAATGCTTCCTCAATTGGTGTAATAATAGGCTCAAAATACGGCTCAATTTTTTCCCAAAGTTCTGCGACTGTCTCGCCAAAGGTTGTGACCCAATTATCAATTTTGAGTATGGCGTCGGTTACTATATCATCTGCGTAAGATTTCGCTTGTTCCATTAAGTCCTCTACTTCCGACCATGTATGCTTTAATATATCAAAAAACATATCTGCTTGCTCAACCCAATATTTCGCTATATCATCTACCCATGACCATAATTCTACCTTAATATCCCAAACCTTGTCTTTAAATGCGTTCCACCAATCCGAAAGCCAGTCCGTCCATGATGTCCAAACATCAAAAATACCCATATCTCTCTCACCTTTTTCGTTATAGTAGTGTGATAATTAATCCAATAATAAATCCAAATATGCCAAAACTCCACTGTAATATACGCTTAACCCAATTTATACTTTCCTCTACTCTCGCTAAACTTTCCTTTATCTCCACCAACTCACCCTTTATCTCCGCTATTTCCTTCTCCATTTTTTCCATTCTCCTTACGATGTCCATTTCCCCCCCGCACCTATATAATTAATAATATCTACGCTTCTTATTCGGGTTCTAACCGCAAATGATGGTCAATATCAAATTTATCTCCATCTGTTCCCGCATTATATCTTATCTCTATAAAACTTACCTCTGGCAAGTCAATAGTTATTTTTTCTAATCCTGTGTCGGTAAAATCACTGTGAGAATATTCCAAGACAGTATTTGGACTATCTAATAAATGTATTTTTAAAGAAGTTTTTAGAACAGCATCTGTGCCTTGTATTTCGCTAATTCTTAATATTGAGGTTAATCTACAAGTTCCAATACATGCCAAACCTACATATTTATCTACAACATATTGTAAATCGTCAAAATGTAAATATTCTGCCAAAACATGCCCTTCTACACTCCTTAAAGGTATTAACTTTACTTCGTCAAAATACATATCCTCATTAGAATTATAAGAATAACAACGAATTCCTACTGCGAAATGCGTAATATCACCAAAACCTCTCAATATTGCGGTAATTTTTTGCCACTCTTCTTTCTCATAATTACGCCCTAATCCAAAATGATTTATCAAATTCCCCTTATCATCCAATCCATATATCCTTCCCTCCGAATATTCCATAGAGACATTATATAAATAAGCAATAAATAAATAGCCAGAATATTCCTCAAAAGAACATGTCTTATTATACGAAATATAAGCATTAGAAGTGGCATTTGGACACGAAATAAACCCGCTATAATCTCCACGATAAGAAAAACCTCCCCAACACTCAAAATAATAATCATCCCCCAATCCAAACGGTTTTTTTATCCACCCTTCCTCCGTCCCCGTCTCAAAATCTCCGTTAAATAATAAATTTCCCTTTCGTGCCATTTCTCCTCTCACCCTTACCTCATTCCAATAACCCAATATTTCGCATCCGTTCCTCCATATCTTTTGACCTTAATATATTTCGCACATATATCATAATCTCTCGGTGTGCCCTCATCCACATAAATCGCTTCCGACCATGTTACATTATCTTTGCTAAATTTGGCAGTATAAGGATAATCCAAACTCTCAAACCTTATTCTATTCGGAACAAAAGAAAATTCCAAAACATCCGACCACTCAACTGTCGCAGTTCCTTGTAAGACATCAATTTCCTCAAAGCCTGCTCCCGCTATACCGACCTTAAGAAGACCGCCCTCCGTTACCGCCACCTTTTGAGGTTCTCCATCTGCCTTCCATCCGAGCAAATAAGCAAAAGTCCTTTGGAAAATGTTATTTACACCATAACGGTAAATATGAGAGGGTGATACATCTATCTCTCTTCCAATTTTCTCATTTACCCTTTGTAAGATAACATCAACCCTTGCTTCCTTTACCGCTCTTTCCGTCCCACCTATAAATTCTCGCCTTCCACGCCTTGCGAGCATCTCTCTCTTACCCTCCTTCGCTTATCCTACAATTTCGTATTCCACCCAACCTCTCACACTTCCCTGACTTCCGCTATTTTGCGGCTTAATCTTAATACTAAATGTATGTCCAATGGGAATCTCTGTGTCTATATCAATAACCCTTTCGGGAGCAATATCTGATGCGACTTCTAAAGGTATGTTCTCACCTATTCTGTCTCGCTCCACCCAAATCTCCATAAAGAGCGGGTTAGTATAAACATCCGTAATTACTATACGACGCACCCTATACTTTTCTTCCTCCTTTGAGGTAAGAGAAAAAATTTCTTTGCCTTCGTCTGTGCTAGAATCCGTTCTCAAACCTTTATTGTATATCACCATTTTTCCTTACACCTCCTTTATTCCAGTATTTTGACCCTCTCAATAAACGCTATTTCCGCATAACTCGCTAAGATTTCTCCAGCATTCGTTGCCTGTCCTACAGTGATATAAACCTTTAATTCGTCCCCTGCCTTAAAGAGCAAAGGTGTCGGTGGAAGGAAAGGCTCACGCCTGTCCTTTGCGGAATAGTTACCGACAACACTAAATCCTTCTCCAAACACAGTACCTGGTGCTATGTCGTCAGGTACTGGTTGATAAAATGGAAGTCCGTTACGGTCATCATCAAACAACACCTTCCGACCCTTAAAGAACTTTAGGTATTTTGTATATGTGTAATCGTCGCTTCCATCATAGTTTAAACTCTCCGACCCTAACACTCCCAATATCTCAATTTCCTGCTTTGACGGCACTGCGTCGCCAATGGGAAAATCTGGAAATTCTGCGGTAGTTTTAATTGTATCAATCTCATAATCTCCCGCAGATGTAAGATTGCTTGACGGTTGTCCATAATTAACGAAAATATATTCTGTTGCTTCCGAGCCATTTGGCATGTCTTTTTTGATGTCTCCCGCATCATACTTCTCATAAACAATTATCACATTATTTAGTTTTTTCCCTGATGTAAAAGGTTTAACCCTAAATGTCTGACCCTCCGCTACAGGATAACCAGTCATCCATCCTTTCCTAATCATATAATGTATTAGCGTCTCTGTTGGACGAGTAGAATAATGATATTGTAAAAATCTCTCAACCGTTGATGGTCCTCCCGACTTAACTGCTATATTTAATTCCCTCAAATTTCCAAAAGCATCATAAACATCCAACTCATCCTCAACGGTTGGTGCTGCTCCTGCTTTTTTACCATATAACTTATGCGAATGTCCAGTAAATCCGAAAGGTGATAAGAGATGCGACCCTAAAGAACCACCATCCACTCGGAAAAACCCGACTGTCGTTTTGTCAATTTCCACTAAAACATACGTGTCATCGCTTCCATTTATAATTATGTCCTTTACCAAAAACGACTCTCCCGTATCCGCACTTAATTCTACCGCAGTATCCGCTCCTTTTCCCAATGCGGATTTTACCATATACGGTTCTATCAACGCCATTTTTACCTCCCTCCCTTTTTAATTACTCGCTCAACGCCTCTTCCGCTTCTCCTCCATACACTTTGACATCTCAATTTGGAAGCGTTTTGACTTCTCCGCCCTCTGCTCAATTGTCGTTGTAGGCATGCCTTCCACCGCTTTTCTTGCTCGCTCAATACATTCTGCGACATCTCTCATAGCACTCTCATACTTCGCACTAGCTTCTTCCGAAGACGCTCCCGTAAGCCACCTATCCGCCTTTGCGAGTGTCGCATGCTTCCATCCTTCCGTCCCGACACGCTCTGCTCCGACCTCAAACAAACCTTCCTCCATAGCCCTTCTCAAACCAGCGTTTCTTCGGTCTTTCGCCTTCTTAAACTCGGTAAGCCAATCTTTTGACGGAGCTTCCACACCTTCCTTATAATATGCTTCGCTTACAGCAATTCGTTCTTTCCTCTTCTTAACCGCCTTCTCCACAATATCCGCCATTTCCACACCACCTATTTTGACCTATATAGAATATATTCTTGCCTATATTTAAATTTTGCGATATATACCCTTCCCTTCCCTTCCCCTGCTCAAAACGCTCCGAAAATACCCTATTTTCGCCCTCAAAAACGCCTTTAGAAACCGTCCAAAATCCATAGTTTTGACCCATCCTAAAGGCATCTAAATAGATTGCCGAGAACTATATAGGGGTGTTACGAGTGGGGTGAGGAGTAACACGATGGGGCGGTAT
>Ga0116200_10000974_pt1 | contig 10636 bp, 11 predicted proteins | sample Mar14436cmmetaG_FD_94478 | JGI IMG/M metagenome (GOLD analysis project Ga0116200, IMG submission 94478) | Marine hydrothermal vent microbial communities from Guaymas Basin, Gulf of California to study Microbial Dark Matter (Phase II) - Marker... ... | reverse complement strand
GCGCTTGCGAAAGGCACGAGAGCGCTCACGATGATTACTAGGGTTGGCAGGATAGCTAGGGCCAGGAGCACGTGGCGCAATACCTTTCCTTCCTCCGCTTACCCCTCCCCTCATACGTATTTAAGGCTTGAGGTGGCATCAGGCTGGCGGGGCCGAGGGGATTTGAACCCCTGACCTGCGGCTCCGAAGGCCGCCGCTCTATCCAGGCTGAGCTACGGCCCCTAGCCCAGGGGCCTCCTAGCCTTAAGGCTTCTGCCTGCTATAGGAATGTGGTGAGCGTGAAGTCCACTACGCTTACCTCTGGGCCAAGCTCCCTCTTAACGAAAGCAGCTATGTCCTCATGGGCTACGTAAGGCTGTCCCCTTACCTCCCTGACCTGTATGCCCGTCTTAATCAGCCTATCCCCCCTTGCGAAGTCCACGAAGACGTATGTCTCGCCCTTGCTAGCAAATACTAGCCTTAGTGCTATGGGAGGGCTACCTAACGGGTTATCCTCAATAGCATAGCAGATGTAATCTGGCCTTAAGGCCTGGAAGAGGCGCTTGAACTCGCCCCAATCGCCTACCCTATGGAGGCCCAACTTCTTAGCCCCCTAGCTTTGTTCGGGCGTGCTTAAAAAGCTCCAGCTTGCCTAGAGGTGGGAGAGGGCAGGGCTTGTGGCTTAGGCCAGATGCCATAACCGTCTGGAGGCACCCAGAGGTCCGTGAGCGCCTAGCCTGGTACAGGGCCGTAATGCTAGATGAGAAGCCAGCTAAGTTCAGGATCTGCAAGCACGTAGGTGTGGATGAGGAACCAGAAGCCGTAAGGGCCATGAGCGAGAGTGAGCTCTGGGGACTACATGATAAGCTCTCAAGGGAGTTTAAGCAGGTGAAGGCGAGGATAGAGGATGGCTCCCTCTCCCTAGAGGAGCTTGAGAAGCCACGTACGAGCCTACTGAGCTTGAAGGTAGAGCTTGCTAAGCGCATGCTGAGGGCCTGTAGGTTCTGCGTTAGGCGCTGTGGCGTTAATAGGGCTGAGGGGGAGAAGGGCTTTTGCGGCCTTGGCCAGGAAGCCAGGGTAAGCACCTTCTTCCACCACTTCGGCGAAGAAGCCCCACTCCTCGGTGGTGCTGGCCACCCAGTTGGTGGCTCTGGCACGATATTCTTCACGAGCTGCAACCTGAGGTGCTGCTTCTGCCAGAACTATGATATATCATTTTACCCTGAGAATGGCGTAGTAGTTGATGCTAGGAAGCTCGCTGCCATAGAGGCTGAGCTCAGGCGTGAGGGGGCAGCGAACATAAACTTCGTTGGCGGTGAGCCTACCCCAAACCTACACGTAATACTTGGTAGCATGGAATACCTAGAGCTAAACGTCCCAATGCTATGGAATAGCAACATGCTCTGCAGCGAGGAAACCATGAAGCTCCTCGTGGACGTTATAGACATCTGGCTCCCAGACTTCAAGTTCGGCAACAATGAGTGTGCTGAGCGCCTTACGTCAGGTGGCATAGATTACGTGGGCACTGTCCTCAAGAACCACAAGGTAGCCCTGGAAAATGGGGATATGATAATAAGGCACCTTGTCATGCCAAGCCACATTGAGTGCTGCACCAAGCGGGTCCTAGACATGATAGCTAATGAGCTAGATAAGGATCGGGTGCTCGTTAACATAATGGGCCAGTACAGGCCAATGCACTACGTAGCTAGGTGGCCAGAGAAGTGGCCAGATATAGCCCGTAGGCCAAGCAGCCAGGAGATGCACGAGACATTTGAATACGCACGCCAGCTTGGCATAGTATTTGAGCCCATATCCTAGGCCATCGGGGCTGACCTCCCTTGCCAAAGCTAGACGTAGTTGCAGTTGGGAACGTGAACATAGATATCACAATTAAGCTAAGCAGGCTGCCTAGGCCAGAGGAGAAGCTACTGGCAGAGGGCTTCTCCATGTCCCTAGGTGGGGCAGCAACTAACTTCTCCATTGCATGTGCTAAGCTAGGCCTATCCCCTGGCCTAATAGCTAGGGTAGGCAGTGGCTTGCTAGCTAGGATGGCCCTTGAGGCCCTAAGGGGGGCTGGCGTAGATGTAAGCCACGTTAGGCCCCAGCCAGGTGCCCAAACTGGCCTAGCTCTCATGTTGGATATCGGTGGCCCAGCTAGCTTCCTGTGCTTCAGGGGGGCTAATGCCTCCCTCTCCCCCTCCGACCTAGACGAGCAGTACATATCGTCTGCTAGGCTGGTCCTCGGGGCTAGCATAAGCATGCCAGTAGCTATGGCCCTAGCGAGGCTCTGCTCCAGGCTCGGCAAGCCCCTCATGCTAGATCCAGGTGGCGTCCTAGCCTTCCACGAGCCACCAGCAAGGCCATCTGAGCTAGTAGGTGCTGTTTCAATATTCACGCCGAATAAGGTAGAGCTGCTGAGGCTCACTGGCCTCAAGGAACTGAGGGAGGCAATTGAGCTAGCTTGGTCGTGGGGGCCTAAGCTCCTGGTCGTTAAGGCTGGCCCTGAGGGCTGCTTTGTATTTGATGGCTCCTCCCTTGAGCACCTACCTGCCCTTGAGCCTAGGAAGTTCATGAGCTCAGCTGGGGCGGGCGATGCTTTCAATGCTGCCTTTGCCCTCGGCATGCTGATTGGCCTTAGCACGCTGGACTCAGCTCGCCTTGGCATAGCCTTTGCGACCCTGAAGCTTGAGAGGGAGGGGGCTAGCAACATGCCAACGCTTGAGGAGCTAAGGGCCTTTCTAGCTAAGCTAGGCTGGCTAGAGCTCTTGGGCAAGCTTAATAAGCATCTGGGCCATAAGGCGTAAGCAGGTGATGGCCCTGCTCCACCCCTTCCTGGTGCTCGTGGCTACCCTGCTTTCCCTTGCCTTCATCTCCTACCTTGGTGCCCTCACGCTCGCATTTCTGCTAGTAAGGGGCCTAGTACGGGAGGAACACGCTAAGGAGTTCCTCTTAGCACCACTAGCTAGGCTAGGCCCCTACCCAGTGGCCTTCCTCGTGCTAGTAGGGGCACTAGCAGCTATACTAGCAAACGCAAACGTCTTCACGTACACAATCATGACGCTAGCACTCGTGCTCCTGCCCTCCCTCATAGTAGCCCTCCCCGTGTCCTCCCTACTCTCCCTCCTGGCCCTACTGTCCTCTTACGGACGTAAGATCTGGCCAGCCCTCCTGGCCTTCCTACCACCAGCTGCTGCCTGCATATACCTGGCCTCATCGGTTGCCCTCATGCTCTCTACGTATGTTACAGGTGGCTACGTATTCTTCTTCCTACTTACCTCCTTAGCCTTCTCCATAAGTGGCTGTGTTGATGCAGTGCCGAGGGCCATGAGCGAGGGCTAGGTGGCCTGCCTGTAAAGCCATTAAGGCATAGCTGCCCCACACCGCCTGGGCAGGGGAGGCACGTTGGGTAGGGGCGGTAGGCCGTATATGGCTGAGATGACGTGGGAGGAGGTCGCTGATTTCCTAAGGGAGCACGATGTAGTGGTCGTGCCAGTTGGCTCCTGCGAGCAGCACGGCCCCCACCTACCGCTTGATACGGATACCTACGATGCACTATGGATATCGCTTAGGGCTGCTGAAGAAGCTGGCTGTGCCCTAGTGGCCCCTCCAATAACCTACGGCGTTTCATACCACCACATGGCCTACCCAGGCACCGTGAGCATAAGCCCTGAGACGCTGATGAGGATCGCCATTGAGGTGGCTGAGAGCTTGATAAAGCATGGCTTTAGGAAGATAGTATTTGAGAATGGGCATGGTGGAAACGCCCCAGCTCTAAATGCTGCTGCCCAGGCCATAAGGGCTAGGCACCCAGATGTGCTCGTGGTCGTGGATAACGTGGGCCTCGTGCCCGACCTAATTGAGGAGCTCGTAGAAACGCCCTACGATGCCCACTCAGGCGAGTTTGAGACCTCAACTAGCCTAGCCAATAGGCCTGAGCTAGTTAGGATGGATAGGATCCGCAAGCCTGCCTTCAGGCCCCCAAGCGTGAAGTACATGCGTGTTGGCCTTAAGGCCAAGGGACCTAGGGTCTTCTGGCCGATAAGGACGGATGAGCTCTCGGATACTGGTGCCATAGGAGATCCAACAAGGGCCTCTGAGGAGAAGGGCCGTAAGCTACTTGAGGCAATGGTTAGGAGGCTAGCCGACCTGCTAGTAGAGCTTGACCACATCAACCTTAAATAAGGCCATGCAGGCCAGAAGCTGGAGGTACTTAAGTTGCCAGAAGAGCTGCTTAAGCTAGCTAGAGCAGCCCTAAGGGCTCACCTAACGCTTACGGTTTCAATTGGAGAGCTAGTGCTGCCTAAGCTTGGCCTAGAGCTCTTCCTAAGGCTTATCCCACCTAGGCTACGCACAAGGGCGTACCTAGAACGCTAGGAGGCATGGTGTATTTAGCACAAATCTTATAAGCTGGCCCCTTAACCTTGCTTGGTGATTGAAGATGGCGGAGGAGAGGCCCGCAATTGTTGATGTGCTTAGGCTGGTCCTAGACCGTGTCTTCAGGTCCCACAAGGAGCTAGATATCACAATTGAGCTCAGGGCTGGGGAGAGGACGGTAGCCAGCTTTAATGTGAAGGGCCATGTAATTACGAGGCCAGTAAAGTGATGAGCCATGTCATCGGCCACTAGCAAGATCAGTAGTAGCCTAATTAGGTCCCTACCTCCAGATGTCCTATCAAAGGCCATTGATAAGATCATAGATAAGGTTCCCCCATCCCTCGTGGTATCCGCCCTCAAGGACCTCGTAAGGGAGAGCTTTGAGAAGGGAATAAAGGCCGACCTAGACCTAGCCCTTCTGGGCCTTAGGGTCAGGGGTAGCATAACGGTTAGGTCGCCACCCTAGGCTGGCTGGAGGCAGCAGCGAGCTGCTCACTCCTCCATTATTACCTCAAATGTTATCGTGAGCACTAGGCCGAGGAAGCCGAATACTATACGCCCATTCTTAAGCCAGAAGCTAACGCAGACGGCTAGCCCACACCGATGGGCGTGCCTGAGGTGCTCTGTGTTCTCTATGACGACCGTAATCGCTATGCCCTTCGTGCTCTTGGCCCTTATGGTTACGTTCTCAAGTAGGTAGCCGTAGCCAAGGTACTTGCCGTGCTCTAGGCAGTAGATCTTGAAGCTTATGGCTGGCTGCCCACCTATGCTAAGCAGGTAGATATCAAAGTCCGTTGGGTTGGTAATGGATGCGTAGGCCTCGGTAATTATCCTATCACGCTGGAGGGCACTTGGTGATATCATCTTAACGCCACCGATGACGACCTGTAGGCCCATGAGCTCTGGTATCTCAAGCTCCTCCTTTACCATTTCCATCTCAAGCTCGTAGACCTGTATTACGGTCCTAACGTTCCTCGGCGTCCAAGCTATGGTGAGCTCCCTCTCCCCTCCCCTGACCTGCCTGTGGAACAGGGATTCCTTAACCCTCATCTCGGCATGTGCTAGCCTCGTTATGTTAGCTAGCTCAGCCTGGATGGGCTCTAGGAGCTCCACATAACCGACCTTATTGCCCTTCTCATCGTAGATATCCATGCTGAAGTAAGTTATGTTATACTGCATCTCTATATCCACTGGCGTCCTTGGGGCTCTAAGCTTGAGATCAAACCATACCTCAAATACGTGCCACTCTCCCCTCACGCCTAGGTCAGCTAGCCTCCTTATGGTGAAGTCAAATAGGGACTCTAGGCTAGTGCCTGCCCCAGCTGAGAATTCCTCTTCGTACTCTATGGGCCTGCTTATCTCTATGTTGTACATCCTTATCGTTACGTTGCCCTCTGCCCTCATCAGGAAGGACCTGCTATTTAGGCTCCCTTCTATGAGCTCCAGCATAGCCTCCCTGCTTGACTGGACGAGCAGCCTTGCCTCAGCTGAGCCAGTAGCTGGTACTAGAACTGGCTCCTCTAGGTGCCCAGTTCCAAAGTAGGTCTCGTTTATGTAGATATTTACATCAAGGTCCGTTATGTTGAAGGGCAGGGGCTCAAGGGCTTCAGCTAGCGGGTTCCTGACCTCTAGTATGACTTCAATGAGCGTCCCAGGCTTAAGGACACGTAACTTCTCAAATGTTATGTAATCTCCTATGTTCTCTATGTCTAGTGGGAGCTCCATAGCTATCTTCTTACGTAGGCTGAAGGAGTAGTCTATGTTGTACGTGAAGAGGCCAAATATGTATGCTTGAGCATGTATGGTGCCATCTATGGTTACCCATACGCCCCTCTCCATGAGGCCCTCAAGCATCCTGTAGAAGGTCTCACCTGGGTTCGGCAGGATGAGCAGCCATATGTCCTGGTAGCTATGGGGCCTTAGCGTAAAGCTCCTCATGGACCTGCCTGTGCCAACTGGCTGGCCCTGGTAGACTATATCAAAGAGGACGCTTGTTATATCTACATCAAAGTCAGATGGGTTGTTAACGGAAACCGTTGTGTTAATGGCTATCTTCTTCTCCCACACTACGATGTTCATGGACTTTACCTCAGCATGGACTTGCTCGCTGAGCCCCCTAACGTAGTCCATGATGTAGAAGTAGCCAGCCATTGGGCCAACCACCATTATTATAGCCACGAGGAGGGCTACCTTAGCTGCCCTCCCAAGCCCAACCCTAGGCCCTAATCGGGGCATGGAACTCCCCCTAGGTTCTCCAACTAGCCTGGTAGCTTTACCAGATATAAAAACTTTTAGTTCAATTTTTTGTCCTTCTACTCATATCTTAGGGCAACGACTGGATCGTACTTAGATGCCCACCTAGCTGGTAGGTAGCCGAATATCGCCGTGGAGATGAGGGACACCGTGAAGGACCAGATGGCTATTTCTAGCGTCATTATGGGCTCAGCCGTTACCGTGAAGACAGCGCCAAATGCCACGATGCCCTTCAGGAGGCCAGTAGCAGCTATTACCCAGGCAGCCCCCCAGCCAGCTAGGACGCCTAGGAAGGACCCTATTATGCCCATCAGTATGGCCTCTGACCAGAAGAGCTTCAGCACCGTCCCGCTCGTGGCCCCTATGGCCTTCATTATGCCTATCTCCTTCACTCGCTCCCTAACGTTCGTGGTCATGGTGTTGAACACGCCCAGGGAGGCCACTATGACCGCTATGACGCCTAGCACTATGAGGAGGCTCCTGAAGATGCCTAGCACACCCTCAATAGCCCTTGCGTAGGCCTTAAGGGCGATTACCTTAGCCTGCTCCCTCCCAGTGTGCTCAAAGTAGTCCTTAAGCCTCTTCTCTATCTCCTCTACGTAATCCACGTCCTTTGCGTAGACCACGATGATTGATGCTAGCTCATCGTAATCTGCCATCCTAGTATTGTACCAGTCCACGTACCTATCCCAGAGCGTTTCATCATCAACTGTGATTGCCTCCATGAGCGTCTTCAGCTCAGCTCCATCCACCTCATCTACCTCCCCGCTCCTCCATTCAATACGGGCGCTTATCTGAGCAAACCCCTCGTTGGTGGGCTCAGGTGGCCTGAACCACTCTTTTACAGCCTCAAACGTCCCTATGATAGAGCTATCTACATCAAATCCAGCTAGGTTGACGCCTGTTTCCTTTAGGACTGCTCTTACCATGACTGTTACCTCCCTGTAGAGCGTTACGCTAGCTATATCGGTCCCCTCAACGGCCGTGCTCGGCAGGGGCATCTCAACCCTCAGCCTTAATGTCTTATCCACGAGGACGGCTGGGTCCTCTGTCTTGAACTTAAGCCTAGCGAGGAATAGGGCGACCTTGTATCCCAGCACCACGCCCTTCTTATCTACATCACTTGGTATCTTGCCCTTAAGTGGTACGTAGAGCGTTGGCCATACCTTCTGCCCCTTCTCATGGCTTGAGCCCATGACTAACTGGTAGTTAGTCCAGTAGGTTGAGTTCACCTGGACCCTAACGGCCCCGAACACACCTGGAAATGTATCGTTTACTACATCTGCCATGTGTACACGTATGTACTCTACATCGGTTAGGTATAGCTTGCACTCCTGGGTCCCAAAGGTACCTATACCTGTTACGAAGATAACCCTAACGTTGAAGTACGTTTCCATGGCCTCCCTTATGGCTATGCCGAAGCCCTCGCTGACGGATAGGATGGCCGTCATGGCCATAACGCCCATTATTATGCCGAGGATGGTCAGTGCCGTCCTAAGCTTGCTTGTGACCATGTGGTCCTTAGCCAGCCTTAATACATCAGCTATCCTCATGCCCCCTCCCCCTCCTCCTCAGGCCTTAAGGCTTTTTCCTTACCGACCTTAGCTGCTAGTGGCTGTCCCCTTACTATACGACCATCCCTTAGGTAGAGGACACGCCTAGCTGCTGCAGCTACCTCTAGGTCGTGTGTTACGATTATGCAAGTAACCCCCTTTTCCTCATTTAGCCTCCGTATGAGCTTTACTATCTCAGCACCCGTCTTAGTATCCAGGTTGCCAGTTGGCTCATCTGCGAGGAGGATCTCTGGCTCATTAGCTAGTGCCCTAGCTATAGCCACCCTCTGCTGCTCGCCACCTGAGAGCTCAGATGGCTTGTGCCACATCCTGTCGCCCAAGCCAACCTCATGCAGGAGGGCCTCTGCCCTCTTCCGCCTCTCCTTCGGTGGGACGCCAGCTATCATAAGTGGTATTTCAACGCTCTTTATGGCAGGGAGCCATGGTATCAAGTGGTACTGCTGGAATACAAAGCCGATCTTCTCCAACCTGAGCTTAGCCCTCTCCTTATCGCTCATCTTAGTGATATCCTGGCCCTCTATGAACACCTGGCCCTTAGTAGGCCTGTCCATGGCTCCTATCATGTTCAGCAACGTGCTCTTACCTGAGCCAGATGGCCCTACGATGGCAACGAACTCGCCTCGCTCAACTTCTAGATTAACGCCTCTAAGGGCATGGACCTCTACCTCACCTAGCTTGTATACCTTATGCACATCGACAAGCTTTACTAAAGGAAAGCCTTCCTCGCCCCTCGCCTTCCCACCCTCTCCTTTCCCCTTCACAATCCCTCGCCTCCGTTCAAATCCCCCCGTATCCCTGCTAATATAAACCTTGCTGCCTGTTCTGCTAACCCCCAGGGCTAGGGAAGGGACATGCTGAGCCAGGGCGACACCATGCCCTCTTATAAATGTTTATAAGGGCGTGGCAGCCCCCATATGCACCAGGGGGCCACGACTAGTTAATGGTGTTTTCCTCCTTCCCTTCCATAAAAACATGTGAAATTCGTACTACTTCAGAAGGAGCCGTAAGGCTTTTAAGTCTAGGGATATGAGCCCCACACGAAGAGAGGCGGGTGAAATAAAGGTGCAACGCCATTTGCTATCACTGATGGCAACGCTTGCTGCCCTACTGATGCTAGTATCAATGATACCCCTACCAGGGCAAGCAACGCTTGCCTCCCCGGCCCCTTCTGCCTCAGCTGAGGCAGGTAGGTCTGGCTTCCCACCAAGGCCACCGATGGCAAGTGAGATAGCACCAGAGCTGTTTGAGAAGTACAGGCCAGGCTTCAAGATATCACCAAACCTACTTGAGGCCCTTGAGAGCCCAGATGTAACTGAGCTTAGGATAATCATACAGTACGAGCCTACTGCTGATGTGCTACACTCCCTGCCCGCTGGCGTTAGGGTAACGAACACCTACGAGGGGGTCCTCCCATTCATATCAGCAGTAATACCTCCTGATGAGGATCTCCTCAACGCCATAGCCGATATCCCTGGCGTAGTGGCCATCTATGGCGATGTAGCTGTGAACGTAGGTGAGAGGCTCCTAAACGATAAGATGATTGCCTCCTTCGTAGCTGGCAAGAGGCCTGAGCACAGCCCATGGATATTCCTGATGAACGAGAGCCTAGCCAAGATAGGCGCTTACGATGTGTGGGCTGAGGGCTACACTGGCATGGGCGTTGTAGTTGCCGTACTTGATAGCGGTATAAACAAGGACTTCCCGAACTTCTACTTCCCAGAGGACTTCCCAGACCCCGCCTGGAGGCTTAAGAACAAGGTAATAGATGAGGTTGACTTCACTGGCGAGGGCACGTATGATGGCTTTGGCCACGGCACCGCCGTTGCCCACGTGATAGGCAGCACTGGCCGTACTGGTGGCCGTATACGCTACTACTGCGCCGATACTGATACCTACAACTACTCCTACACCACGCCAGAGGGCGTAATTGGTGTTGCCCCTGGCTGCTTCCTCATGAACGTTAAGGTAATTGACTCCGATGGCAACACCGATATAGATTGGATAATCTCTGGCATAATGTATGCTGTAACCCGTGGTGCTGATGTGATATACTGTGCCATAGGCTTTGATTGGCTCTACACCATAATGTACTGGGAGGACCTCTACCCAGTGTTCTACGCCATTGAGTGGGCCGTCCAGAACGGCGTTACCGTGGTCTGGGCTGCTGGCAATGAGGGCCCAGGCTACGGCACGATAGCTACCCCTGCTAACCTAGAGTCCATAATCACTGTTGGCGCTAGCAACGAGCTTGACCTCATACCATACTGGTCAGCTAGGGGCCCAACCACGGGCCGTGGGGCTAGGGGCCTACCGTTCCCAGCCCCAGGTCCAAACGCTGCCCTAAGGATGAAGCCAGATATCGTGGCCCCAGGTGAGAACATAATCACGCTATACTACGACTGGCGCTCAGTTGATTACTACTACTGGGTGGTCTCTGGCACTAGCATGGCTGGTGC
>Ga0116200_10000967_pt1 | contig 10674 bp, 7 predicted proteins | sample Mar14436cmmetaG_FD_94478 | JGI IMG/M metagenome (GOLD analysis project Ga0116200, IMG submission 94478) | Marine hydrothermal vent microbial communities from Guaymas Basin, Gulf of California to study Microbial Dark Matter (Phase II) - Marker... ... | reverse complement strand
GACAGTCCTCAAGGCGGGCATAGCGGACCCACACCACGTTTCCGCCGCCATTGTCAGTATGAAACAACTGAATCGGGAGGCCGTTCGCCTGCTGCGCCTATTCGAAGTGCATGCTTGTACCGACGTGACCGGGTTTTCATTGCTGGGGCATGGCTACGAAGTGGCGGAGCGAAGCGGGGCCAGATTGCGCTTCTATTGGGATCGGTTACCGTTTTTGGATGGCGCCAAGGAATACGCTGAGCAAAACTTGTTTCCCGGTGGTTCTTGCCGCAATCGCGATGCTTATCACCTGTGGGTAGACTTTCCGTCTGACTTGTCAGAGGAAATGCAATTATTGCTCTTTTCGCCGGAGACTTCCGGTGGGTTGCTGGCCGCCGTCCCTACAACTATAGTTAAAGAGGTAAGTGCCCAATTCGCTTCCAGAGGCCATGCCTGCTATCTCATTGGGGAGGTTGTAACGGGGAGCGGGATCGAAATCGTTTGATCTGCACCTGAGAACAGTTGCTCCGTTCAACGAGTTCCCCGAACGCTGCCGGGTGGGATTGGGTTTAGCCGGAGATATCGCTCCACAGTAGGCGCGCCTGTCCACGTAGGTGGACAGCCAGCTTTAGCTCCTCTGGCGCGGTTTCAACCGTCGGCCTGAATAGTAACTTCAGGACAAAAAAAAATGATGGGCTTGTATGTTACATTGTTGTTCATATCCGCCATTATCCTGACCGGGTTGGGCATATATTCCCTGCGATATACCAATGTGACCCGCATCTTCGCCATATTGATGATCGCGTCCGCCTTTTGGGCGATTGGGGATGGTATCCGCTTGAGCGTTAGTGCCGAGGCAGCGAAATTCCTTTGGGCGAAGATACGCTACTTCGGCATCGTCTTGGTCCCCACCAGTGCGTTCATATTCGTGATGCGCTACACTGGACGCGATCGCTGGCTGACTCCACCGGTTTTCGCCTTGTTGTTCCTCGAGCCACTTCTGATCCTGATCGCGGTATGGACGAACGATTGGCATCATCTTTACTGGCGCGAGTTTTGGGTGGAGCCTGTCGCAGGTGGCATGACAGTCTGGCATTCAGTGCACGGCCCTGTCCACTTGTTCCATGTCGTGTATTCCTATGTTCTGATCGGTGTTAGTGGCATTGGGTTGGTGCTAGAGTTCGTTTCCCTCCAGGCCTCACGGGTTCAAATCGGCATTCTATCTCTGGCCACTCTTCTTCCGTTCGTCGGGAATGTGCTATCCACATTGGAATTGGTCACCTTCCCTGTAGACCTGACTCCCATATCGTTCCTGCTCACCGGTCTGGTAGTCTCACTAGGCATCTCTCGCTTTCAGCTTTTTGATCTGATCCCTGTCGCTCGGAACGCGGTAATAGATAGTATGCATGGTGCTGTCATTGTGCTTAGTCTGCACGATACTGTGATAGATGCCAATCAGGCTGCGCAACAACTGGCCGGCCTCTCCTTGCAGAAAATCGTTGGCCTTCCTATCTCCCAGGTCATCCCCGCCTGGCCAGATTGGAAAGCTCATTATTCTGACGTCGGTGAAACTTATATGGAGGTCACTCTGGAGACTGATTCGGGAGGGAAAAAAACCTGGCGGACATACGATTTGCACATTTCACCCTTGAATGACAATCGAGGGCAGATTTGTGGTCGTTTGGCTGTCCTCTATGACGTTACAGCCCGCAAACGGGCCGAAGAAGGGATGCGGGCTCAAAAACGACTGTTCGAGGGCCTGGTTGCAATGGCCCGAGCTACGACCAAGCGCACCTCCCTTCTCGATACCCTTCAAAGCATATTGAATATGGCCGTGACCCTGACGGGGGCGGAGTACGGCCATCTGTCTTTGTTGGAGAGCAGAGAGACGGTGATGTACACCTCTTTATCGGCCTCCCATTCCCTGACAGATGATGACCGCATCGTAGTTCAGTCCGTCCTGGAAAAAGAGGTCATCGAGTGGGTGTTGCGTCACCGTCATCCCATTATGACAGAGGACGTACGTCAGGAGCTCCAATGGCCGGATATGAACCGAATCCCATATCCCGTTCGTTCACTTTTGGCTTTACCGATCATCAGTGGATCGGCCGTGTTGGGCGTGTTGACGTTGTTCCACTCTCAGCCCAATTACTTCCTGGATGAGCATCTCTATTTGCTCCAATCGTCTATGGATCAGATCACGATGGCGATCCGCAATGCCCAGATGTATGACGAACAACGCCACCGGGCTATCCGGCAGACTACCTTGTACGAGACTCTGCGGGCCGTTGGTCAGTATCTGGATACCGGGACGATTGCAGAAGCTGCCGTGAATGAGATCGTTCAACTGACCCACTGGCCAGCCGTGACGGTTGCACTTCCTGATGAAACGAATACGCATCTGGTCGTGTTGGCCCAGGGTGGGCCGATGGCATCTCCAAAAGGGAGGACCTACGTCCTCGCGGAAAGCGAGGACAGCGCCGTTTCTCGCGCGTATCTGGCCGGCCAGGTGGAATATGTACGCCATGTGCAGACTGAGCCAACTGAGCCAGACGTTGCTGACTACTGTGAACTGGCCGTACCGCTCCGCCGCGGTGAACGGGTATTGGGTGTGCTCAACATCATCGGCGACCGGCCAGATGCTTTTAATGAAGACGATATCCAGTTGGCCCGTTCATTGGGCGAGGCTATCGCACTGGCTTTGGATAACGCCCGACTGTACGCGGAAATCCAACAATACGTCAACGACTTGAGTACACTGTACACCATTGCTCAGGCCCTGAGCCGCTCTTTGATTGTCGAGGACATGCTTTCCGAAGCCCTCAACCTGGTCTTGAACTCGTTGGGTTTCCAGTGTGGGTTGATTGCCATGACAAGTTGGTCAGACGGTGGTTTGTACCTGGCGGCGGAATATGGGGTGCCGCCGGATATGTCCGCCCGATTGTGCACCCCAGATGGATTGGCTTATATATTCTACCAGCAGGTCCTCGAACGAGGTGCGGTTGTGATGGTGGAGGATATCGAGCGAGAAGACGCCCTGGCCTCCTTTCCGCCTGCCCTGGCTTCTCAGACGATCCGTCTGATGCAATATATGGAGTTCTGTTCTTGCTCCTGTGTTCCTTTGCTTCACCATGATCGAGTTATGGGTGTGTTGTGTCTGTTCGGGAAGGAGCCTAAGCTGCTGCTGCCAGAGACAGAGGCACTCCAAATGGCGATTGGTCGGCAGATCGCTACCGCTGTGACCAACTATCGTTTGTTCCAGACCATTGACGAGGAGCGGGGCCGTCTGTATGCCTTGATTGAGGCCTCCCGAGATGGCATTGTTTTGATTGGCACGGATGAACGAATTTTAATTGTCAACGCGATGGCGTTGAGATTGTTCCAGGTGGAGGGAAATCCGCCTGACTGGGTGGGGATGAACATCGAAGAGACATTACAGATATTGGAGGGGAAATTTCCTCGTACTATCCAGCTACTCTGGGCAGAGTTGCATCGAGTCCAATCGGGTGATTTGTCGGCTGGTGAGATGGAAGTGGAACTGGGCCCCAAGACTGTTCATTTGCTCAACCTGCCGGTCATGTCTGGTGAGACCATTCTGGGGCGCTTGCTCGTTCTGCGTGACGTAACCGAAGAACGATTGATCGAGCGGATGCGAGAAGACCTGATCCATGCGATGGTCCATGACCTGCGCAATCCCTTGACCGCCATCTATGGCGCCATCTCTTTCCTGGGGGAAACGGTGAGCGAGCAGCTTTCGAACACGCAACGCCAGTTGTGGGAGATTGCCCAGGACAACGCTGAGAGTATGCTCAAGATGGTGAAGGACATCCTGGACATCAGCCGTATGGAGAGCCGACAGATGCCCCTGGAATACGCAGTCATCTCGTTGAAAGATATCGTGATGGGGGTGTTGGACTCTCAATTGCCGCTGGCTGTTCTCAAGCACATCCGCATGCAGACCGATATTCCGTCAACGCTGCCGATGGTGTGGGGAGATCCGCATTTGATTGAGCGGGTGCTGCAGAATCTGGTGGGGAATGCCATCAAGTTCACACCAGAGGAAGGGAAGATCGTCGTTGCTTGTCGGCTGGAAGAGGAAGATGAAGGAGAGGGTGGCCCAAAAGTCCTCGTGACTGTGCGGGATACCGGTGGTGGCATCCCCGTCGAAATCCGAGATCGTCTCTTCGAGAAGTTTGTCTCCGGGGGGCAGCCAGGGCGAGGCAGTGGTCTGGGGCTGGCATTTTGTAAGATGGTGATCGAATCCCACGGAGAGCGTTTGTGGGTCGCCGATACCTCGTCGCAAGGGACGACGATGGCGTTTACTATGCCGCTTCCGCCGTCTTCGTGACGTCGCTACTCATCGGGCGACTGCAATGGCACCCCCTGTGTGCTCGTCTGCCGGTTGAGACGACCGCGAGGGTAGCTCCTACATTTCCTCTACCTTTGTCTCGCTGCGTAGCACCGTTTTAAGGGCCACAATGGCTACTTCCAGCATACTATCATCCGGTTCGCGGGTGGTCATGCGCTGCAGCGCCAGGTTGGGCGCGACCAGCATCTGCATCCATGGACGGTCGCTCAGACGGGCGGAGAGACGGATGGATTCGTAAGCCAGACCGGCGATGACGGGCAACAACACAATCCGGCTGAGGGCCTTCAACCACAGAGAAGGCCACTCGAACGGGGCAAAAATGAGGATGCTCAACACGACCAGTGTGAGCAAGAAGGCTGTCCCACAACGGGTATGGGCCGTGGAAAATGGACGCACGCCGTCCACGGTCAACTCGGCCCCAGATTCATACGCATTGATCGTCTTGTGCTCTGCTCCGTGATAGGCGAACACTCGTTGGATATCCGGCAGAAGCCCGACCCCCCGGATGTATCCCACGATCAGTAACAAGCGCACGATGCCTTCGATCAGACTGCGGAGCCACTGGGCGGGGATGTACTCGCCAAACAGGCCCACTATGAGCGAGGGGAGCACCATAAACAACGCGACTCCTAGACCGACCCCGATGAGGGAGACGCCCCAACCAGCCGCCCTGGAGAAGGAAACTTCTTCCCCGGCCGCGATGTCGGCCGATAGCATCAGGGCCTTCGTCCCCAGGCCCAGGGCATCCCACAACATTACCAGCCCCCGCACAAAAGGGATGCGGCTGATCGGGCCGTTATAGATCGCTTCATTCAGCGGTTCCGTCTCGACAACGATCTCCCCATCGGGACGCCGCACTGCCATCGCCATTGTGTGCGCACCACGCATCATCACCCCTTCGATGATGGCCTGTCCACCGTAGTTGAACGTTTGTTTCACAGTCACCAACCTTCCAGATATTGGTCCCAGGTTTCGTCGCCAGCATACCGACCGAAGAGATAGCGCGCTGTGGGACGCGGTTCGCAAGGCGTTCGCAACAGCGCCATGCCAGACTCCGCCAGGGTGCGTCCGCCCTTGCGCCGGTTGCATTGCGGACAGGCGGCCACTAGATTCTCCCAGGAGTGCTCTCCACCACGATGGCGAGGGACGACATGGTCAATCGTCAGATTGTCGCTCTGACGACCGCAATACTGGCAGCGATACCCATCCCGCCGCAGGATTTCTCGCTTGCAGAGCCGCACATGTGGGCGGGGGCGTTGTACCACGTAGCGCAACCGGATCACCGAGGGCCGCTCGAAGGTGTGGGAAACTGTGTGGATCATACCTCGACCGTTTTCCACGACGGAAACTTTCCCCGCGATGATCAGCCCCATGGCCCGCCTGGTGCTACAAACGTGGATGGGTTCGTAGTTGCCGTTGAGTACCAAAACCGGTTCGTCCATCGGACATCGGATCATCATTTCAATAGGGTGCGTTTCATTTCAGTTGGAAAGTGGGCAACCCTCCCGCAGGTTGCTATTTTCGATACCAAAACACTCGGTTTTTGAAGGCAAATCCGCGCATAAATCGCCTTTGAGTTCAACCTGCGGGAGGGTCTCCAACTCAGTTGAAACACACCCATTTCAATACGCTATTCGCGGCATTGATGAGAAGCACGCTTTGGCCACCAGGCCGTTCGACTGCCGGTAGTATAACACGCCCATCGGGAACCGTCAACGAGCCGCATGGTTGCCTGTTTGCCAGAGGCGGGCCAGTTTGCGATATTTGACCGCCTCGTAATATGCCATCAACAGGCTCAATCTCAAGCCATGTAGGCCATCCTGTACACCGCGCAATGTCACGAAGCGCCACCAAAAATGCCGGACGGCCTGGGTGTATGGTGTGTACCAGCGCGGATATGTGCCGGCAGCAAATAGAATCCCGGCGTCTATGTCGGTGTATCGCTGCTGTCGGGCGATAAAGTCCGGCAGGTCGCGGTAGTTGTAGTGCACCAGGGGGGACTGCAAATATCCTTCCGGCCCATTCGCCACGGCGAATTCGTGCACGGGACGTTCCCAGTGAGTGTACCCGCGACGTAACAAACGTGCCTGGTAGTCGGGGTACCACCCGGCCCCCAGTGTCAGTCGCCCGAAGATGTAGTTGTGCCGGGGAACCCACCACAAGACCTCCCCCCGTTCTTTATCGGATAGCACCTGCTGGATCTCGTCTGCCAGTTCCGGTGTGACACGCTCGTCGGCATCCACAAAGAGAACCCAATCCGTTGTGATCTGTTCCAGCGCCATCGCTGCATTGTGAAACTGGGCGAAATTCTCAAACGGATGCAGCATCGCTTCCGCACCGGCCTGTCGGGCCAATCGTATAGTTTGGTCGGTGGTGCGGTCATCTACGAAGACGATCCGCTGCTCGGTCCAGGCGACGCTCGCCAGGCAATCCACGATCTCGCGTTCTTCGTCCCGCGCAGGGATGATTGCCGTGACAGTCACACGATTTCCTCCCACACTTGGATTACCTGGGAACAGGCGTCTGCCATCTCCGGTGAGGCGGTGCGTGCTCGTCGCCGCATACCGATCCGCACCATCGCTCGCGCCAGCCGACGGGTGAACGGCCCGTGATAACGAGCATACAACCGCGCTCGACTGGTCCACAGCGCGATGAATGACGGAATGCGCACCTGTTCACTGGAACTGCCGGCGTGGTGGATCACCTGCGCCCTCGGCACGCAGACCGCCCGCCAGCCGGCCCTGGACATTCTCCAGCACCAATCCACTTCCTCGCAGTACATCCAGAACGCCTCGTCCAGGAGGCCAACTTGAGCGATGGCTGCCGAGCGCACCATCATCGCTGCCCCTAGTGGGTGGTCTATCTGGAACGGCTCCGACTGTTGGTAGTAGCGGTATGGATAGCGGCCATTGAGGGGCGTATCGTAGAGGCGGGCCGGCAAGGGGAACAGATCGAACGCCAGTTGGAGCAGGCCGGGGAACCGAAAGGCGCTCTGTTGGTGTGAGCCATCTGGGTAGAGCAGCCGCGCACCGCTCACGCCGATGTCGGGAGAGGTCCGCAATACGGAAAGCAATGCCTCCGTTGCGCCGGGTTCCACCTCTGTATCTGGGTTGAGCAGCCAGATGTGGGCTGGTGGCGGATCAAGGGCCAATATCTCTTGCAATGCCAGGTTGTTGCCCCGCAAGAACCACAGGTTTTCTGCATTGGCCCGAAGGTGGACGGTCGGGAAGCGGGCTGACACCATTTCCGCCGTTCCATCCGTGGAGGCATTGTCCACGACCCATACCTCGGCGTTGAGGTTGGTTCGCGCCAGGTCGGCGTACAGCGTATCCAGGCAGCGAGCCAGCAGGTGGCACACATTCCAACTCACGATGATGACGGCTAACTCAGGCATCGCGGGAAAGCATAGCCCATAGTGCTTGTTTTGTCAAGGTGGAGGCTCTGGTTGTTACCCGTATCTCTTTCATCTCTTTGACTCTGTGCTTCGAGCACTCCAGCCGGCCTGGTTTTGCTCTCTCCACGGGAAACGGGTATAATAGCAAGTGCCATGGACTTGTTGCGCATTTTGCTGGTAGACGATCATTTGCTCTTTCGAAAGGGGCTGGCCCGTCTATTGGACGCTCAACCGGACTTCGAGGTGATTGGTGAAGCGGCGGATGGCCTGGAAGCGTTGAGGCAGGTTGAAGTGCTTCATCCGGACGTCGTCCTGATGGACATTCGTATGCCGCGTTGCGACGGGCTGGAGGCCACGCGGCGCATCAAGCACCAGATGCCGAACGTGAAGGTGGTGATGTTGACAGTCTCAGATGGCGCTGACGATCTGGCGACGGCAATTCGATATGGGGCAGATGGGTATCTGATCAAGGACCTGTTGCCGGACACCCTGTTCCAGCACCTGCGGGGGCTGGCGGAGGGGAAGACGCCCATTTCGCAAGCGATGACCGGCAAACTATTCGATCAGGTAGCTCAGCAAAGCTGGTCGGTGATTCGACCACAAGCCTGGGGCGTGTTGACCCGTCGGGAATGTCAGGTTCTGGCCCTGGTGGTGGATGGATATTCCAATCGGGAAATTGCGCAGGAGTTGGGGATTGCTCACAACACGGTCAAAAATCACCTGCGGAGCATTCTGACTAAATTGGGAGCCAAGAATCGCGCCCAGGCTTCTGCGTACGCCATTGCCCGCGGATTCGTATGTTTACCCACAAGTGACAACTCGGATGTCGGTGAGAAAGGTAGAAATAACTAGCCCATTCGAGCTATTCCTCGGCGGGAAATGGCCCGATTGGGCTATAGACACACGAGAACCTCATACCGTATAATGAGGGGCGATTTTGCTGACCGGCAGTCAGTTTTATGAATCCCACTCGTGTTTTCATTCTTGCCAGCCGTCTACTCTTCGCCCAAGGGGTTGAAAGTCTCCTTTCGGGCCAATTTGGTATTCAGGTTGTGGGCATCTCTACGGTGACACCGGGCGTATTTGACGAGCTGGTAACTCATTCCCCGGACGTGGTAATTGTAGAAGCAGGCGGAGAAGAACAGGGTCGCCTGGTTGCTCAAGTTCTCGATGTTCTCCCGCATGCCCGTGTCGTGGCGCTGACCTTGGATGACAACCGCATCCACACGTACTACCAGCAAATGAAGCAAGGCCGACGGGTCGAGGATTTGCTGGAGGCCGTGCGAGAACCCGTAGATCGGTACAGCCGTAGCCCTGGGATGCTACGGCTGTTTGTTTTATTCGAAGGCCCTTACGGACAACGCATCTGGGAGAACATTTGTAGCTTTGCACCCCAGTCGTGGATGCTCGAAGCCTGGCGCGTGCCCCCGGACCTGCCCGCCGAAGGGGTGACGGATCCTTCTCCCTGGTTGCCTACCCATTGGACTGATGCCGATATGGTCATCTCATTGGGGGAAAGTGACCGTGTGGCCCAGTTACTTCCCGCCATCGTGGCCCGTACCGGAGCGCATGCCCTCCTGATGCCGGTGGACGATGAGAGATGGCTCTCCAAGGATGCCGCCCGCAGCGTGTGGGAGAAGTTGGCTGAATTGGTCACGGTAGTATTCCCCAGCCCTTTTTGCTCCCTCACTCCCCATGAATACCGCTACCGGGAGGACGACCGCCTGGTCTCCGTTGACGATCCGTGGGTGGGGGAATTTGCGACCCATTTTGGCCGCCCGGTGTTTCGGATCGAATGTGACGAAGCGCGACAACGTATCGTTGCGGTGGACGTGGAGCGGGACGCACCCTGTGGCTGCGCCCGTTCGGTGGCGCATCACCTGGTGGGCTTGAGCTTGGATGAGGCGGTGGCCCAGGCGATCAGGTTGCATCAGCAATATCCCTGTATGGCTAGCGCCTCGGCGCCTACCAATGGCGGTTGTCCCCTGGTCACCATTTCGGCGCAATTGATGCAGATGGCCGTCGAGAGAGGAGTCTCAGCCTGTGCTGAACCGACGGTGGCATCATCACAGCCAGGTGCAGGCACTTCGTCGAGGAATGAAAAAATTTGGAAGAAGTAGAGCGATTGGGTAATGTTTCATTATATTTGAACTGAGTTACATAGATAACTAAGGAGGACAAAATGCCAGTCAAGCGCGTGAAACCGGTTCCCAGTGATATTGAGATTGCACAAGCAGCCGAGATGTTCCCGATTCGAGAGATTATGGGCCGTATTGGGCTGGTCGAGGATGATGTGGACCTGTATGGCAAGTGGAAGGCCAAGGTTCACCTCGACGTGCTGGAGAAGTTTGCCGATCGGCCCCAGGGCAAGTACATTGACGTGACGGCCATCACGCCAACGCCGTTGGGTGAGGGTAAAACGACTACCACGGTCGGTCTGACCCAGGCGATGGGATCAGTGCTGGGCAAGAACGTGATGTGTTGCATTCGACAGCCCAGTATGGGCCCCACTTTCAACATCAAGGGGGGCGCTGCCGGGGGCGGATACAGCCAGATCGTTCCGATGGAGGACTTCAATCTCCATCTGACCGGTGATACCCACGCTATTAGTGTGGCCCACAACCTGGTCGCCGCGGCGATAGATACACGCATGTACCACGAAAGCCGTCAGAGCGATGCCGCTCTGAAGCGGCGCGGTATTGAGCGTCGGCTAGATATAGACCCGGACACGATTACCTGGAACCGGGTGGTAGATGTGTGTGACCGCAGCCTGCGGGAGATCGAGATCGGTTTCAACGATGCCACACTGCGTGATGGTTCTCCCAGCCCGATCTTCCCCCGCAAAACGGGGTACGATATCAGCGTTGCCAGTGAGTTGATGGCCATTTTGGCATTGGCAACCAGCCTCAGGGACCTGCGTGAGCGGGTGGGG
>Ga0116200_10000966_pt1 | contig 10674 bp, 8 predicted proteins | sample Mar14436cmmetaG_FD_94478 | JGI IMG/M metagenome (GOLD analysis project Ga0116200, IMG submission 94478) | Marine hydrothermal vent microbial communities from Guaymas Basin, Gulf of California to study Microbial Dark Matter (Phase II) - Marker... ... | reverse complement strand
GGCCTCAATTTTCCTCTTCTGGTTATAAGAAGGCTTCTCGCTGTATCTAAGACCCTATTATTCCTGAAAGATGTTCTAAGTTTGATGAGGGCCTCATAACCCTCTTTCCTCAGCCTCACCAGCTTCATCTCTCTATCCACTATCTCCAAGTCATCAACTTCCTCGTCAAAGGGAATTATCGTTCTCATTGCTAGGAGGACTTTCCTGATATCTTCGGTGGGATAAACCTCAGCCTCCAGCGATAACCTCAAGTCTAGTTTCTCCTTAGAAGATCCCAATCCTCGAACCTCCTCCTCACAAAGCTTTCTACCTCTTCAATGAGTGGTGGTAAGCCCAAAGAAGCGTATTGTCTCCTAGGATAGTCGTCGACTTTCCCTCCCAGCTCTGTTACGATCCTCCTCAATCTCCTGTACAGTGAAGTACCTTCCCTGTCAAAATCCGTCATGATTATGAAGGTCCTCCCATTCACTCTCTCATAACCCTCATTCCTAGTCTCTCTTAGCAGATGATCTGCTAAGATGAAGTCGGCTTTCACTCCTAGACCTTTCAGGGCCCTCATATCGTTTGGACCCTCGACCACCACTTCAACTCCGGGCACAGAGGCTCTAGAGTTAAGTCCATCGATCCACCTCACTAGCTCATGAATGAGAGTTTTTGCCCTCAAGTCAAGTCTCCCATCGACTAGAGCCGGCATAGTTTAATAATGTTATTCTAGGTAACTCCATCGGTTGTTATGGAAAGGTGAATGTGCGATGAAACAAAACGCAACGATGATAGCAGGAATTCTACTGCCACTTCTTATAATGTCTGTTGTGAACATAGCTGCCGGACCAAATCCGGACGTTGTAATAAACAGAATGAATGTAAACGCGGAGCTTTTCGAGAATTCTTCAGTGAGAGTCACAATAATCGCAGAGATTATAGTATCAAACGAATATAATGGAACGGTAGAATCTATTGCCTTTCCTGTTTTACCTATAGGATTGGCCATGGAGAACCCGAGGAAGGGTGTTCAGAGCTTTAAGGCGATAGCTGGGAACATAACGGTGGATAAAGTAAAAACAAAGTCATATAACGACGTCATCCTAGTGAAGTTCTTAGATGGACTTAGGCCTGGGGACGTTAGAAATGTATCCTTTTCCTTTGTACTCAAGCCTTCTACAGCGTTAGTTAAATTGGGAGGTGACAGGTACCGTTTTGCCTATAGGCTATACATGCCTAACGCGACCGTAGACTACAATAAATCGACTATGAAGGCTCTTCTTCCTTATGGGGCGGGAGTCACCAAGATAAGTTCAGATGGAATAGTCGAGATGGATGCTTTATCTGAGAGATTGACTGCTGTATGGAGATGTTTTGGCCCCCCGAGAGGATCTGGTTGGGACTTCATACTCGAGTTTAAGGTACTTGGGGGTACCTCTCCTGTATCTCCATCTCCTCCTGCCGAGACTACTTCCATTCCTAATGTAACTCCTCAGGGAGGAGGAACTTTCCCTCTTCTAGAGCTGGTGACCTTTGTGGTGGTATCGAATGCGATTACAGGAGCCTTGGCTTTCTTACTTTACCGAAGAGCAGTTAAGAGGAAAGTTCCAGTAATTGAGGGGTGGCAAGCTTCCCAAGAGGAGGAATTCTTACTCACCGAAGAGGTAGTTGCTCAATATAGGGAAGTTTTAGAGAAGTTAGATAAGGATGAAAGGAGTATCGTGGATATTCTGTTAGATAAGAACGGGAAAGTGGAGCAGAAGGACCTACCAGAGCTGACAGGCTTCTCGAAAAGTAAAGTCTCTAGGATCTTAAAGAGGTTAGATTCCTTGGGGGTGGTAAGAAGGACCTCCGTTGGTAAAACCAAGATTGTTGAACTAAGCCCCGTGCTAATGGAGATTTTCAGGGAACGGGGTGAAATTTAGGGCCCATGGTGCGGGGGGTGGGATTTGAACCCACGCGGGCCTGACGCCCAACGGATCTTGAGTCCGTCGCCTTGGACCTAGCTCGGCCACCCCCGCCGGAGATTCCATTTCCCCTAGGAATTTAAAGGTTTTGTGGGGATATCCCTGTTTCTAAATAATCCATAATGCCAGTAAGCCTCCTCGGAACCATTCTCCTAACTATCCTCCTGTAGAAGTCAGCCGGGTTAGGTGATAATCTGGCCAGAACTGCCTTCACTTTCGAGCCAGACACCTTTACAGGAGGATGCATCTTGAAGGGTGAGAGACCATCGGCAACCACGTAGACATAGGCATCTGGGGACCATATCTCCACCTCGGAATTCAGAGGAATAACTAGGGATTTGACAGCTAGGGTGAGGCTGGGAGGCCATGGAGCGACATAGGTTACTACCATATCCTCCGAGCGCGGGTCCAATAAAGGCCCGCCGGCTGCTAAAGAATATGCCATGGAACCAATCGGTGTCGATATTATGACCCCGTCACATATACACTCACCAATAGGTATCCCATCTATTGCTACTCCTAGACGAGAGGACTTCCCCAGCTTCCCACTCCTGATTAGGAATTCATTGAGCGCCACTAGCTTAGTTTTACCTCTCGTCTCTACCGTGCTTGCGTACTCCAGCCAGTACATTCCCTTGCTCAATGCATCGGGGAGATGCTTTATGTCCTCAGGATCGACCTCTAGAATCGTTCCATAGGTCCCATCCTTAACCCCCAACAGAGGGATACTCCCGAGGGTCTGATGGAAAGCCCTGAGCAGCGTACCGTCCCCGCCGACCACTATGGCCAGATCAGGAGATCCGCTCCGATCAACTATCTTTATGCCTGATGATTTTAGGAGACCTTCCAGCCTCCTAGCCAGCTTTAAAGTCTTCTTCTTGTCATCATTGTAGATTAGCGTGACCTTGCTTACTGGAGAGCCCTTTACCAGCATCGCATGAATTTATGGTCGAGCTTATTTAACATGCTTTCCCCATTACCCGTGGTGCGGATGGGTGATATCGAGGAGAATGGCCAGAACGCTTGAAAAGCTCCAGAATGTGAGAGTTATACCCAAAAAAGACTTAAGTTTCGATAGGTTAGGAATCAAGCTCTTTAAAGATGTCGAGGCTGAAGTACCACGGTGGCTTGCTGAGATCCTTCACGAGGAAAATCTCGTGGAAGTCGAAAACATCGATCATAAGACTGTCAGCGAAAAGCTTTACAAAGAGAAAGTGTCCATTACCCCGTTAGAACTTCCTTCCTATACGTATTCCCTCATTAGAGAGGTGATCCGATCCTCTCCAGAGGACTCCCTTATCAGGAGGGATGCGGTGGCTTTAGTTAGTAGGAGAGTTGGTAAGATCCTGAATCATCTGAGAACTTCTCTCACATTAACGACGAGAAGACCTCCAAAAAATTTACTTCCGGAGGAGATTATCCTTTATAACGCTCTGAGGTTAGTCGTAGATGGATGGATGAACGCTTTCCTAGGAATCAGGGATGATGAGTAATGGTTGAAAGGGCACCCCTCTTAACTCCAGAAGCGTTAGTGGAGAAATACAGGGAGTTCATCCAGTTCTACGAGGATGAGTCGAGGGAGCCCATTTATAGAAAGGCTCTAGCACAGATGATCGAAGATCAGAAGAGATCTTTAAGCGTAGATTGGACTCATCTTTACAATTTCAACCCGGAATTCAGGGTTATAGCTGAGGATATTATCATTCATCCCTCCATTCACATGGATTCTGCTTCTAAGGCCCTAAAGAGTCTCGTTAGTGAACTTTTGGGAGATTTAATCAGGGAGGAGAAGTTTCGAATATACAGCGAGGGTGAATTCCACCTCAGATTCCACAATGTTCCCACGAAAACCTCTCTGAGGGACATAACCAAGTTCTCTATCGGCCGCCTCGTTGAGATAGAGGGTATTATCACAAGGGTCTCGGATATTTACGATAAACTAGTGAGGGCGGTCTTCATCTGCACTAATCCTGTCTGTAACAGGCTTGAGACCATTGAGGTGATCGGTGGGAGGCTCAGAACGCCGGAAAGGTGTCCCGATTGTGGAAGCCCTATGAGGTTCGATCATGAGCTCAGTGAATTCGTGAGGTGGAGATCCGTCAGGATCCAAGAGAGACCGGAGGACTTGCCTCCCGGCATGATGCCTGAGCATATCGATGGTATACTACTGGATGATTTGGTAGACGAGGTAAAACCCGGTGACAGGGTCAGGATGACTGGTATCATTCGGATAAAGCCGGCGAGGAGGGAGGATAGGAGAAGTGAGGGACCGATATACAAGAGGTACCTCGAGGTCGTCCATGTGGATGTACCCAACAGGATATATGAGAAACTGGAGATAACGCCCGAGGATGAGGAAAACATATGGAAATTAGCAAGCAGAGAGGATATCGAGGATCTCATAGTGAAGTCCATCGCTCCTTCTATCTTCGGATGGATTGAGGTAAAGCGGGCCATTGCCTATGCTTTATTCGGAGGGAGCACGAAAATCTTGCCCGATGGTTCGAAGGTGAGGGGCGAGATAAATGTACTCATGGTTGGAGATCCTGGAGTGGCCAAGAGCCAGCTGCTAAAGTATGCTGCCCAACTCGCGCCTAGGGGGCTTTATACCACCGGAAAAGGATCCACTGCTGCTGGATTAACCGCTGCCGTTGTCAGAGATTCAGCAACTGGTGGATGGACGCTGGAGGCTGGAGCCCTCGTGCTAGCAGATAGAGGGGTGGCCTGCATAGACGAGTTCGATAAGATGAACGAGGACGATAGAAGGTCCATTCATGAGGCTATGGAGCAGCAGACAATTTCAATAGCGAAGGCAGGAATAGTCGCGACGTTGAATGCCAGAACTACTATAATAGCCGCAGCTAATCCGAAGAAGGGTCGCTATGACGATTACGTGTCCGTACCCGAGAACATAAACCTCCCCCCGACTATATTGTCTAGATTTGATCTGGTGTTCATCATGAAGGATAGGCCCAGACCGGAGGCAGACAGCATGGTCGCTGAGCATATCCTCATAACTAGGATGGGAAGAAACCCTGAGGCTAAACCTCCGATCGATCCTGCTCTCCTTAAGAAGTACATAGCCTACGCGAAGCAGAATATAGACCCCGTGCTTACGGAGGGGGCTGCGGCCAAGATAAAGGAATTCTATGTAGAGATGAGGAAGAAGGGTCTTGTAAGTAGTGAAGAGGAGCAGGAACCTATGTTCGAGACCATAGCTATAACGCCTAGGCAGTTGGAGGCTTTGATAAGATTGAGTGAAGCAAGAGCGAGGATGCACCTGAGAAAAGAGGTCACTGAAGAGGATGCTGAGAGGGCTATCCAGCTAGTTAAGGTAATGCTAGAGGGGGCTAGCTATGATGTCGTCTCTGGGTTATTTGATATAACCGGTTTGATGACAGGGGTTTCCTTCCCTGCTGTTAAGAGAAGAGAGGTTGTCTATCAGATAATAAAGGAGTTAGTTGAGGAATCAGAGGATAAAACCGTAGATCGTGATGTAGTTGTGAGGATGGCTGCGGAGAGATTGAATCTGAGGCACAAAGAATATGTAATCGAGGATATACTCAGGAAGCTCAACGAAGACGGCCTGATAATATTCCCGCCGGGTGGTAAGATTAAGCTCCTAGAAGGATGAAAGGATGGATCTCGATAATCTCTTGAGCAGGCTTGGAGTTAAAGAACTTTATCCGACCCAGAGAGCTATAATCGATGGCGGTTTGCTCTCAAGTGGTAATTTCGTTCTTGCCGCGCCGACAGCATCTGGGAAGACGTTAGCAGCTGAGATGGTAATTAATGAAGAGTTGGGGAAGGGTGGTAAAGTACTCTACTTAGTGCCTTTGAGGGCCCTCGCCTATGAGAAATATGAGGAGTTCTCTCAGGTTTTCGGAGAGTGGAGGGTGAGGATCTCCATTGGAGATTATGACTCCTCTGAGGAACCATTGAGAAAGTACGATCTGATCGTTATGACCTATGAGAAATTTGACTCGGTCCAGAGACACAGATCTCCGTGGCTCTCGAAGATCTCTCTGCTGATCTTAGATGAGGTGCATTACGTAGGTGATCCCTACAGGGGACCGACGCTGGAAATGGCTGTGTCGAAGTTCATGTACGACAATATGGAGGCGAGAAGGGTGGCCCTCAGCGCTACGATAACAAATCTCGAGGAAGTGGCTACATGGTTGGATGCTAGGCCCATCAGGGTGGACTGGCGACCAGTTCCACTTAGAGTCGGGATGTACTTCGGAGGGGTAATTGTATACCCTGATGGGAGCACGGAAGCGCTTCCGGGAGATGGCGTCCTCCCTCTTGTTAAGAGGAGCTTGGAGTCTGGGGGGCAGGCGATAGTATTCTACAATAGGAGACTTGACGCGGTCTCATGGGCTGAGAAGTTGGCTAGCAAGTTAGGGATCAGTGGTAGGAAGTTAGAGGATTTATCTGAGGACATCAATCTTTCCGCCTATGGATCATCGAGGCTCGTTGAGAGGCTGGCCTCAGTAGTGAGGAGAGGTGTTGCCTTCCATCACGCGGGACTCCCATTCGAACTCCGTAAGGTGGTAGAGAGGGCCTTCAAGAAGGGAGATATAAAAGTGATTACGGCAACCCCCACACTGGCAGCTGGCGTTAACCTCCCTGCTAGAACCGTGGTGATAAGCTCCTATATGAGGTTTGATAGGAAAGCCGGTAGGATGGTCCCCATCTCGGTGATGGAGTTTTGGCAGATGGTCGGCAGAGCAGGCAGACCTAGATATGACAGATATGGTGAGGCCTTCGTAGTGGTGGGTAGTGATAGGGATGCGAAGAGGGTCTTTAAGAGGTACCTCTCTTCCGACCCTGAGCCCATAACTTCCTCCCTCTACGATATATCACAGCTAAGGAATCACGTACTGGCCCTGATATCATCACAGGGTTATATGGATAGGGAGGACCTCTACGAAATCTTCCAGAGAACCCTTCTCTTCATTCAAGGGGGCAGACGGCTCCTAGAGAGGTCGCTTCCCTATGTTCTCTCGTCTCTGGAGAGGGAAGGCTTCCTTACGAGTGAAGGCACGGGCTATAGAGCAACTCCGGTAGGGAAGAGGGTCTCGGAACTTTACGTAGATCCTTCTTCCGCTTACCTGATGATCCAATCAATGGATGAGTTAGTAAGGAGGTTTCGCGCTGCAACAGAATTAGAGCTACCGGTTCTGCACCTATTGGCGATGCTACCTGACATGCCTCGCATATCCATGCAGAGAGGAAAGAGGACGCTACTGGAAGGAGTTCTTGAAGAGTTAGAGATGCTCTTACCTCCCGAGGAATCTCCAATATCATCCTTCTCTGAACTTCTCCAGATCACTAAGGCTGCCTTGGCCTTGAGTATGTGGATTTCCGGACAGAGTGAGGGGGATATAGAGGAAAAGCTTGGTATAGAACCGGGCGATCTCAGGGGACTGGCTGAGACTGGAGGATGGTTATGCTACGCTTATTCAGAAATAGTGAGGCTTCTAGGTGGAGATGATGTCTCAGACTGGCTCAGGAAGCTTTCTTCGAGGATCAGACATGGTGTGGTTGAGGAGATGCTTCCGCTAGTATCGCTGAAGGGCGTGGGTAGAGTCAGGGCTAGGATACTGTATGAAGCTGGCTATAGGACCGTTAAAGATATAGCTTTAGCAACCCCGGAGGAGTTGGAGAAGCTACCCGGTATAGGGAAGATGTTATCTCGGGAACTGATAGAGCAGGCGAGGTCCACCGACAATGCCGGTCCATCCGATTGATTACAGGTACGGTTCGAGTGATATGAGACGCATATTCGAGCCGGAAACGAAGATACGGTTAATGGCGAGGTTTGAAGCTGCTCTAGCCAAGGTACAAGCGAGACATGGTTTGATACCGAGAGAAGCTGCCTTGGGCATAGAGAAAGCTGCTGAGGAGGTGACGTATGAAGAGGTTAAGGAGGAGGAGAGAGTAACGAAACATGAGACTATGGCCCTAGTCAAGGTCCTAGCGAGGAAAGCCGAACCCTATGGAGGGTACGTCCACTTAGGTGTCACATCTAACGATGTTCTCGATACTGCTATGGCCCTCCAGATCAAGATGGCGGGTGAGTTGATCGTCAAGAGGTCTGCCTCATTGTTGGAAGTCATAATCAGGAGAGGAGAGGGGGCTAAGGGGTTGGTGACGCTTGGTAGGACCCATGGGGTCGTGGCAGATCCTATACCCCTCTCGCTGAAGTTCGCCCTCTGGTCCTATCTAGTGAGGAGGTCTCTGGAAAGATTCATCCGAGCCGTTGAAGATGCATGTGTGGGTAAGGTCAGTGGTGCCGTGGGGACTATGGCCGCCCTAGTTGAGCTAGGCGTCACAGATCCCAAGGCCCTCCAATATGATGTGCTCCTTGAACTTGGTATCAAACCAGCGGAGATCACTACCCAAGTTGTTCCGAGGGATAGATTAGCCCTTCTCATCACCTGCATGTCCCTTTTCTCCTCATCCCTAGATACCATCGCCAATGAAATAAGAAACCTCCATAGGACGGAAATAGGTGAGATACAGGAGTATTTTGAGGAGAGCACTCAGGTTGGATCTAGCACGATGCCCCATAAGAGGAATCCCGTAAAGAGTGAGAAGGTGTGTGGACTCGCGAAGGTCATGAGATCCCTCTCAGTAGCTGCATTGGAGAACATTGTCCTCGAACATGAGCGAGATCTCACTAACAGCTCCGCTGAGCGATGCCTCCTGCCGGAGGCGTTTCTCCTCCTAGAAGAGCAGCTCATAACATTGACCAGCGTAATCAAAAACCTGAAAATAGTCAAGGAAAGGATAGAAGAGAACTTGAAGAGGTATGGGGAGCTTGCATTGAGTGAGAGATTGATGATAGCTTTGGTTAGGAAAGGGATGGGGAGGCAAACTGCCCACGAAACCGTCAGGAGGATATCCATGAGGTCCTACTCCACTGGTAAGGGCATTTTCGAACTGGCGATGGAAGACAAGTCTGTCAGGAAACTCCTGACCCCGGAGGAGTTGAGGTATCTGGCAGATCCTTATAGCTATGTAGGAATCGGAGAGGAACTTGCTGAGGAGGAGTTTCAGAGAGCGAGGGAGTTCTTGAAGGAGGTGCTTGACCACGAGTGAGGTGGAAATAAGGTTCCTAGGAGGGGCCGAGGTGGTAGGTAGATCGAGCATTGAGATATTGGATGGAACTAAGTCCATAATCCTCGACTCTGGAGTAGATTTAGGTAAGAAAGGTAGAGATAGGTATCCGCTAGATCCCAAAGGTGAGGTATACGCCCTCGTACTCTCACATGCTCACCTCGATCACTCAGGTTATACCCCTGCCATCATGGCTAGATGGGAATGTGATTTCTACGCGACCCCGCCGACTGTAGATATATCAGAGATCCTCTTGAAGGACTTCCTCAATTTGGTACCGGAGGATGAGGAGAAGCCATTTACGATGAAGGAGGTGTCCCTCCTTAAGAAAAGAGAGAAGTCCGTGAGGTACGGGTTCCCCGCTCGGCTAGGGGATGGATGGGAGCTTGTTCCCTTCAACGCTGGTCATGTCTTGGGATCAGCTATGATATACCTTAAAGCACCCAACGGGAGCACACTCCTATACACCGGCGACCTGAACACATCAAACACGAGAACTCTTCGCGGAGCTGATACGAACCTCCCAGAGGTGAACTATCTGCTAATCGAGAGTACCTATGGAGGGGATGAAGATGTTCATCCATCGAGAAAGAAGGTAGAACGGAGATTTGTGGAGGATATCAAGGCAGTCATTGAGTCAGGGGGTGTAACTATTGTACCGGCTTTCGCCTTAGGGAGAGCCCAAGAGGTCCTACTCACCCTTATACATTATATGGAGTCGGGCTTCCTCCCCGAAGTACCCATTTTCGTAGATGGGATGATAAGAGAGGTATCGAAGTTCTACGCTATGTACTGGTCTTGGTTGAGGCCCGAACTTCAAAGAAGGATCAGGGGAAGCAAGAAAGGTCTCTTCGATCATAGGGTAATAGAAGAGGTAAGAAGTAGAGACGAGCTTTTGGAGCTCAGTGAACCCTTCATAGTGATCACGACGTCAGGTATGCTCCAAGGAGGCCCTGTCTTAACCTATCTGAAGCATTACGGTACGAGGCAGGGGAATCTTATCTACTTGACCGGTTATCAAGTGAGGGGAACTAGAGGTAGGATGCTCCTCGACGGGGTGCGAGATCTCCCGATGCCCGATGGCTCAACCATCCATATCAAGGCGGATGTCAAGTTCGCGGACTTCTCTGCTCACGCCGACCAACCTAATCTCATCAATTTCATCTCCAAATTGTGGGGAAGGGGTTTAAAGGAGGTAATTCTGATGCATGGAGAACCTGAAAAGATGCGACAGTTAAGGAGGAAGCTGGAGAGGAGAGGAATAAGGACTTACATACCCAAGCTGGGAGAGGTAATTCCCCTAGATTGAGCCATATGACGCGGGTGATCCTCATGTAATACATCCCACTGTCGTCCTTTATATTGACAAAATCGGCCTTTAAATGGGAAAATGCTGGCCAAGTTGATCGAACCTCGCCAAAGTGGTGGGATCCTCTCCCGAATCTTCTCTAAGCTCTTCCGAAAGAAGAAGAGAATCGTTTTGGGAATATATGGTCCTGTTAACTCTGGAAAGACAACGTTAGCTAATAGGATATGCATGGACTTCGTTGGGGAGAAACTAGGAACGGTCAGCAGAGTGCCTCACGAGACTAGATCAGTT
>Ga0116200_10000965_pt1 | contig 10675 bp, 7 predicted proteins | sample Mar14436cmmetaG_FD_94478 | JGI IMG/M metagenome (GOLD analysis project Ga0116200, IMG submission 94478) | Marine hydrothermal vent microbial communities from Guaymas Basin, Gulf of California to study Microbial Dark Matter (Phase II) - Marker... ... | reverse complement strand
TAGGAATATATATATTCCTACTATCTCCCCCAGGACTCCATATCTTGACTGATCCATTTGGCTGGCAATCCCATTGGGTATCTTCGTCGCTTACGTTCTTAACGAACTCATTGCCAGAAATAAAGATGTAAGAATCTGCCTTCGTCTCGATGCTTCCATCATTGTTTACCCGGAACTCATCCTCCCCGCCGTCGCCGCCGAAACCCTTGATGAGAGGGCCGCTGCCTTCGTTTTCAACAACCAGGGTGGTATCGGTGCTATCATTGCTGGCCCAGATGGCTATGCCACTTGAGTTGGTATTCTTTGCCTCCAAGGCACTGCCATTGTAAGCGCTTCCAGCGCTCTGAGCATAGACACCGTGACCTTCGGAGCTGTAGCCGTAGACGCCGATGCCGCTGTTGCTATAACCGTGGACCCCAAGGCCACTACCCTCATTGCGGACATATAATATGCTCCAACCTGAGCCAATGCTGCCACGGATATCTGCTCCGGGCACCAGGCTGAATGCATATGGGGCACCCATAAGCCTCTGGCGAGGCAAAGTGGTCCCGTCCACCTCGATCTCCAGCCAGAGTTCCTGATCGAGGTCATTTACATCAAGAGATGTAGTGTCGCCGAGGGTGACGTGAAAGAGCCCATCGGAAACATCAACGTCTTTAGGCCCTTCTTCCCATATCTTTGTTCCCCCTGTCTCCGCATCGTAGAGGCGGAAGGTCATAGATTTGGTGCCATTCACCGGATTGCCGTTTTCGACCAATCTCCCTTGATAGCTCATTACCGGTGAGATATAAGCAGCGGCACTAACATCACCCTGGGCACCGACTTCTTCCTCTTCCCCTGGCCCCTGGGCCAGGCTGAAGCCCACCGCCAGGGCCAGCAACGCTGTTATAACAAGGATGCCGGTGAGAATCCATTTGCCTTTCATCTTGCACCTCCCATTCGGATTGTTATTGATTCAGCTCTCAGACGCTTTCCCTCCCTGGACTTTGGCCTTTTTAGGATTAGGACGCAGATTCACGCAGATTTTCGCAGAAGTTGTTTAATTTTCTTAAAAGCTAGGTTAAGGAAATTGTAGCTCAACTTAAGATCATCAAAGCCTTAGTTGAAAGGGCCAAACTTCAGGGGCTGATATCCCCAGGCACGAGGCCTTGAGTTCATTCCCTGCCTGAAGCGCTTCCTTTTCCCTCAGCCCTTGACTGAGCAGGCACCTCCTTCAAACATTGCATCATAAATCTTATGAGGTCTTCAGGGGTCTCAAAGTAAAATACCTCCCCCGATTGAATGTGCTCCGCCCTTCCCCTCCAAAAAGTTTTATTCGCCTCTTCGTTGCTTTCCCACCAGATACGGATAATGAAGGAAGAGGACGCCTTTCCAGTATGCCCCATCAGCCTTTCCTCTCCTTTTAGGTCGTAGCTCCATCACTCTAAAAAGGCTGCTCTTTTCCCTTGGATCCCGGGGGCAGGTTTAACCCCGGAGTTTTTCAACATCCCCGTGATTGGCAATGCTGCCCCACAATGGGGGCGAAAAGGGGCGTTTTTGTGGGCGACAGCTTCGCCGTTGCCCACAAAAACCCCTCTCTTCCTGGGATGAAATCCCACTTTTAAACATTAACACATTGGTATCTTAGGATTATCGTTTTGCTTTACATAAACTGAAGAAACTATGAGGAAATTTTTATCAGCATACAAAAGAAGGGCCAGGGCTTTTAGCCCCGGCCTGACTGTCTCAAATCCTGGTGCCTCTGGTCACCACTTGGTACCCCTGGCGGCGCAGGGCAGCTATGTCGTTGCGGATGGTACGGGGGGTTACTCCGAGGACCACGGCCAGGTGGCCTTCAGTGGGGATGGCTCCTTGAACCCGTGCTTCTTCCAGGAGCCGGAGGATGCGCTTGCGGCGGAGGGTTACCTTCCCCTCCCGTCTTCTTACTTCCTCATCTTCCTCGCCTATGTCTATTGTCCACAGCACATCAACGTATTCATCTTCCCTCAGGGGACGGCCCAGAGAAGCCTGAGAGGAGGGTAGACGCACCCATAAGCGACGCCCTTGGAATGGCTTCCCCCGGCAACCTGAGTAAGCATATAATGCCTTGACTGGCTTCCAATCCCCGAACTTCTCCCGCATCCCTTCATCCCTGATGCTCAAGGCTATCTCCTCCACCGCTTTTATGGCTTCCCGGAGGTGAGCTTGCCCCTCTCGAAAATGCCCCTGCTCCCGCTTGAGCTTGCCTAAGGCAAATTCAATCCGCCATTTGAGGGGCATTATCCCTACCCCCTCAGCCACGTTTAAGGCTTCCCGTAAGGCTTCCTCGGCTTGCAATGGTTTCCCCATCGCCAGGAAAATTTTCCCCCGGGTGAATTCCCCTTCGGCGATGAGCCATTGTACTCCCATTGCCCGGGCCAGTGATAGGGAAGATTCTATAGCTCCCTGAGCTTTTTCAGGGGAACCGAGGGCAAGGTGGGCTTTCGCTTTCTCCAGGAGAATCCAGGCCAAACGGAGTTTTTCCCCCGTATTGCGGGGGAAGGAGATGGCTTCCTCCAAGATTGGCAGGGCCTCCGAAGGACGATTGGAGCTGATGAGGTCAGCAGCCAGGTTTATCAGAGAGAGGTTTCGGGGACGGGGGATTTCCCCGGCTCTCGAGAGGGCTTCCCGATGGAAGGCTAATGCTTCCGGGAGGAAACCAAAATGCCGGTGGATTTCCCCCAGGGAGTTGAGGGTGCTGACTTCCGCTTCAAGGATGTTGGCTTCCCTGGCCTTGGCGAGGGATTCTCGCAACAAGGTGAGTGCTTTCTCCACATTGCCTTGCCAGGCCTCCCAAATGCCCCGGTATTTCTGTGCCAAAGCGATAACAAAGGGGTTCTCAGCATCTTCGCCCTGTTCCATTGCCTCTTGTAAAAAGGAGAGGGATTTCCCCCGCTCACCCCACATCTGATGGATGAACCCCAAGGCCACGAAGGTAAGGGCGGGGGCATCGCCTAAACCAAGCTCTTGGTAAAGCTTGCGGGCTTCCTCAAATGCCTTGATGGCTTCCCTGTAATCCCCTAAATTCACGTAAATGTGCCCTATGTTGCTAAAGGCATTGGCAGCTACGTGATGAAGCCCAACTTGACGGCAGAGTTTCACGGCCCGCCTGAGCACACGGAGTGCCCGGTTATATTGGTTTCCTAAGAAAAGGTCAATTCCGAAATTGCTCAACCGTACCGCCCGCCCTTTCTCATCACCAATCTGACAGCTTAATTGCAAGGCGAGGCGGCGGAAGCGCCGGGCCTGAGCGAGCTCACTTCTGATAGAATGATAATTAGCTATGAGGTCTAAGGCCATCGCTTCTATCTTGGTGGCTCCTATGCTGTGGGCAAGGGAAGAAGCCTCCTGAGCCAGGGAGAGGCATTGGTTCCAATCCCCTTTCTTCATTGCCACCGTCGAGAGGTCATACATTGCCAGGGCTGCTTTTTCCTTATCCCCCTCCTGCTGGGCAAGCTCCAGCATCCGGGAGTATTCCTCCCCCGCTTCCTGAAGGCGATTTAGAAGGAAATAAGCCCTGCCCCGAGTTTGACGTATCTCCATCAATAGGGAGGCAGGAGGGGAGGATTTGGAGGCCGCCTCCAAAGCCCACTCAAGATAATGGAGGGCAGTCTCGGGGGCATATCTGGCTAGCGAACGCTTCCCGGCCTCCAAGCTATAAAAGCAGGATTTACCCCACTCCTCAGCTTGATGGAAATGCCAGGCCAGCGCTTCTACGTCCTTGGTTTCCCTCTCCTCGATGGTTCTGGCTATCCTCAAATGGAAATGCCTTTTCCTCTCCCCGAGGGATTCGTATATAATGCGCCGGATTAGCTCGTGATTGAACCGGTATCCTTTTTCCTCCTCAACAATGAAACCCCTGTCTCGGAGCAAATTGGCAATCCTGAGGATTTCTTTCTCATCCCAGCCACCGCTATCGGTCCACAGGGAAAACGAGAAATTCTCCCCTATTACTGCCGCTAATTCTAAGGCCTCTCTGGCACGAGGTCCTAAAGTGTTCACCCGCTGCAAGGCGACCTCCTGTAGGCTGGAGGGCAAGGGCATCCGGGAGGCGATGGTGAATTGCCAGTTGCCATCTTCCCCTCGGAGCAGAAAGCCCTCGTGGTAAAGGGCAGAGAGCATCTCCAAGATGAAGAGGGGGTTGCCCTTGGTTTCTTGATAGATACGTTCGGATAACCCTGGCGGAATCAGGGTTCTATCTTCCCCCAGCCCCAAGGCGGCAGCGATGAGTTCTTCTGCCTCAGGGAGGGAGAGGGGGAGCAAAGAGAGGCGCTTGAGAAGGCCAGCTTTGTCTGCTTCTCTGAGCATCCTGCGGATGAGATAGCGCTGCTCGATTTCCTCCTTTCTTCCGCTGAGGACTAGGAGCACTCTTGAGCCGAATATCCGGGGCATTATGTAGTCCAAGGCTTTTACGGTGGCCTCATCGGCCCATTGGATGTCTTCGATGATGATGATATGGGGGGCGATAAAGCTTAAGGCCATTATGTAACGGGCTATAGCTTCCAGGAAACGGCGATGCTCCTGGGAGGGAGGCAAAGAGGGGTAAGGAGGTAACTCAGGCAGCCATTCCGTCAGCCTTGGCAGGATGAGGCTTATCCCTCGCAGCCATATCCCCTCGAGGATTCGGCTGAGTTGCTCGGCTCTCAGGGGGGAAAGGCCCTCCCTCAGGGCTTCCCGCAGGGGGTCGTAAGGCTTCTGTTCACCGAACTCCCGGCACTTCCCCCACAGCACCTTTGCCCCTCGCCAGCGAGCTCCATCCGCCACTTCTTCGAGGAGCCGGGTTTTCCCTACCCCTGCCTCACCTTCTAGGAATACAAGCCCTCCCCTGCCTTGTATGGCAGCCTCCACATAGCCCAGAAGCTCCGCTCGTTCTTTCTCCCGCCCTATCAGGGGAAGGGGCTTTCGTCCTTCCAGCGCAGACCGGGGAAACGCTTTGGTTCCCTCCCTCTCCCTGAGCGAGGCTAGGATTTGATGGTACAAGGCTGTGGTGGAGGCCATCGGTTCCACGCCGAGTTCTTCCTTCAGGGAGCGACGCAACCGTTCATATTGCTTTAAGGCCGAATGAGGGCGGCCTGTAAGCCAGTAAAGCCGCATTAGCTCCCGATGCATCCCCTCCCTTAGGGGGTCGTAATTGACCAGGAGTTGGGCATACCGGAGGGCCTCGTTGTAATCACCTCGCTGCTTGTAAAAGGCTATGATGTGTTCCAAAGCCTGGAAATATAGCTCCCGCAGCCACTCCCTCTTGGTCAGCACCCAATCCTCGTAGAAGCCTTCCATAAAATCGCCCCGGTAAAGTTCCACCGCCTCCTTTAAATTATGAATAGGCGAATCTTGAACCTTGATTCCTGATTCGTGATTCCTGATTCTTTTCTCAAATTCCTCCACGTCCAGCCAGTGGGGGCTCTGGGGGTTAAAGCCGATGCTCTCTTTTTCGACGATGATGTAAGTGCCCCGGGGGGTTGGAGGGGCTTCGATAACGGCCTTCAAACGCCAGAGGGCATCGGAGAGGTAGCGACGGGCCTTTTCCCCGGGGGCGTCAGGCCAGAGGAGGCCAGCAAGCTGAGAGCGGCTGTGGAGTTTACCCTTATGCAATACAAGGTAGGCCAACAGGGAGAGGGCTTTTTGGAGGGGCGGCAAGCACAGGGGTTTATCATCTTTTTCCAACCTCACCTTCCCAAAGAGGTAGATGTATAACATACATCCGCTCTTGCTTACAAGATTACACGGCAAGGAGGGTGGCATTCAGCCTTCTGTTTTTTCACTTAATCATTATAGCATAAATGGGTGGAGCAGCAAGCCGCTGTCAAGTACAGTGGGACTTTGTCCCAAATTATTGCAGACACAACACCTTTCTTGACTTCCTGCTTGTTCTCGCATAAAATAGCTCTGCACTTAGCTGTTGCAGGACTTTTGCTCCTCTTTCGCCCCTGCCCTGGGGCAACATCGCCAACTACGGTTAAGTGCGGGCTTACCCTTCGCTCTTGTGTAAATAGCTGCACGAGAGGGAGATGGCGTTTTGACATCAAAGGAATGCCTCCGAAGCAGGGATGCTTGTTAAGGGAAGTTATTTCTTCGACGGCAGCTTCGCTGCCGTCGAAGAAATAACCCCCTCCTTTTTGTGCAATCTTGTAAACAAGAGCGTTACCCTTTTCTTGGAGGTGATTTAAATTTATGGAGGAGATTTTCCGAGAGATAAACAAGGCACTGGAAGCCGGAGAAAGCCTGGCTTTGGCAACGGTGGTGAAAGTGCACGGCTCAGCACCCCGCAAAGAGGGCGCAAAGCTTCTGGTGAAAGCCGATGGCTCCACCCTGGGCACAATAGGAGGAGGCGCCTTAGAGGTAGCAATCATCCAGGCTGCTCAGGAAGCCCTCGTTAAAGGTGAACCTCGCCTCATACACTATGGCCTCAAGGCTGATAAGCATCCCAGTGACTACGGAGTGTGCGGGGGTGAACTGGAAGTTTTCGTGGATGTAATCACACCTTCCCCTACTTTGCTTCTGATTGGCGCAGGACATATAAGCCTTTACCTGGCCCGGTTGGCTAAGGAAATCGGCTTTCATATCGCTGTCCTGGACGACCGGGAGGAATTTGCCTCCCAGGAGCGTTTTCCCTTTGCCAAAATAGTACGGGCAGGGGACATAGGCTCCCTTCTGGAGGAAACGAAAATAACCCCCCAAACCTATGTAGTGATAGCCACCCGTTCCCACGAGCAGGATGCTTTGGCCCTGGAGAAGGTGATAGGTTCACCCGCTGCTTACATAGGTCTGCTGGGAAGCCGCCGCAAGGTTTCGCTAATCTTCAAAGCGTTGCAGGAAAAAGGGATTGACAAAGCCCTGTTGGAACGGGTCTGCGCCCCCATCGGCCTGGATATAGGCGCCGAAACCCCCGAAGAGATAGCGGTAAGCATCTTGGCTGAGATGGTGCTCCACAAGCGTGGCGGCACGGGCAGACCCCTCAGTTCCCTTAGGGGAATTGCCTCAGGAAAACGAGAGGAACATTAATTTATGGAAACCTTAACCGGCAAACTGGGTGATGTTTTAGGCAAATTGGGGCAGGCTTTCCTCAACACGGTCATCATCTTTACAGGGGCCTCGGGACTATTCGCCTAATACTTCTCGTAAGACCCGGTGGCACAGGCGGGAACTAATCCATATCTCCTCATCCTCTTCAATCTGCTGAAAATAGGAGCGTAGCTGTTCAGAAGTTAGGAGTTCGTGGCGATAAGCTTCCACGAGAATCCCTAATGTGCCCCGGACCTTCAACCCTCTCTTGCGGGCTTGCTCTCGTCCTTCTTCTTCATCTATCAGAAGCAAGGCCCCCTTCTCCAGGGCCAGGGCTATGCTTTCCTTCTCCCCTTTATCCAATCCAGAGGCGATTAGGTCTTGTGGGATTGCCGTTACTTTTTCAGGCTCCCATCCAACATCTATGAGGAAAGAGAAAAGTCGGAAAGCGTCTTCATAGCCTCTTTGCATTCCTGCGATAACGGCTTCTTCGTAAACGGCCAGGGGGATGTGAACTCTCCCATAAAGTTTACTAAGGATGTCTAGGAGGTTCAGCTTGGCGAGGGCTATAAGAGGACCTGCGTTAGAGACAACAGGAGGCATCAAGTCAATTCCTCTTTAACAGTTTTCTCTGAGAATTCCGGTTCTATCCCTCTTTTCTTGGCCTCACGGACAAGCTCTCTCTTGGGTATTCCCACCAATTCGGCAATATACCCAATGGAGCCTTTGCCTTCCCGATACAGGGCTAAGGCTTGCTCTATTTTGAGTTCTTCAGTCATCCGGGATTTAATGAAGCGCACGAAATCCAGCACTTCTGCCGTCTTCTCCTCGGGGAGTTCTTCCAGTTCGTGCAATAACATCTCTCTAACCGCTGTTTGAGCCATAACATACTACCTCCCACTTTTCTTCCCCCTTCTTTCACAGGGGTAGCACCCCATTTTAACCGTGGTTGGCAATGTTGCCCCACGGTGGGGACAAAAAAGGAAGCGTTTTTGTGGGCAAAATCCCACTTTCTTATGTGACCACGATTGAGTGTAAAGCTACCTTCACAGGAATTTTAGCGCAGAAAGCGGGTTTACGCAAGCGGGGCGGCGCAAAGGCCGCCCCGGTGATTTTACTGTCCCCTTAGCACAGCTCCCACCTTCTTCTTCAAATGCTTGATGATGCGTTTACGGAAGCGGTTGACCTCTTCATCGGTGAGGGTGCGGTCATCGGCCTGGAAGGTGAGGGAATAGGCCAGGCTCTTCTTACCGGGTGGAATGGGCTTGCCCTTGTATACGTCGAACAGCACGGCGCTGCGCACGAGAGGTTTCCCGGCCTCCATAATCAAGCGGCGCACCTCCTCGGCAGGCACTTCTTCGTCCACCACCAGCGCTATGTCCTGAACTACGGCGGGGAAGCGAGAGACGGGCTTGAACTCCCTGACGCTGGTGGCATAGCTTGCCAGCTTCTCGAAATCCAGTTCGGCGGCGTACACCTTCCACTCCTCCAGGTCGAAAGCTTCGGCCACCTCAGGATGGATGCGCCCAAAGGCGCCTACTGTCTCGCCGTTCACCTGTACGATGGCCGTTTGACCGGGGAGGAAGGCAGGATGTTCGGTGGGAGCGAAGGCGTAATCCCTTATCCCCATCCGTTCGAGCAGGGCTTCCAACGCACCTTTGAGGTCGAAGAAATCCAGCGTTCGGCTCTGACCGAACCAGTTCCTCTCGAATGCTTCTCCAGCCATTGCGATGCCTAAGGTGAGCCGCTCATAAGGCAGGTCGCCCTCTCTGGGCAAGTATACCCTGGCTATCTCGAAAATCTGCACGCCTTCTTCGTGACGGAGGTTGGAGGCCAGGTTCAGCAGAAGGCTGGGCAGGAGGGTGGGACGCAGGGTTACGTGTTCCGGCGTCATAGGGTTGGAAACCTTGAGGAGGGGATGTTCGGGGAGCGGAACACGGGCTTTGTCCAGAAGGGCCTCGTTGATAAGGGAGTAAGTCTTGACTTCACAAAGCCCGCAAGCTACAAGGACGTTTTTGGCGACGTTCTCCCAGTGCAGCTCCTCCGGGAAGGGCTGGTCGGGCACAGCGCCGGAAATCATCTCCGTGGGTATCTGGTCATAGCCAGCGATGCGGGCCACTTCCTCCACCAGGTCGGCCACCTGAGTGACGTCGCCCCGATGGGTGGGGACTGTCACTTTCAATGCGTTATCGCCTGCGTCCTGGCATTCAAAGCCCAGGCGGCTCAGGATGGTCACCACCTGCTCTTTAGGGTAGCTTATGCCCACCAACCGCTCCAGTTCATTGAGCGGGAAGAGGATTTCACGCTTGGGCGGGAGGGGGCTGTGCACATCCACTGCTCCTTTGGCGATGGCGCCACCTGCCAGTTCCCGGATGAGTTGAGCCGTCCGCCGAGCAGCCTGAAGGGGAAGGTGCGGGTCGAGGCCCTTCTCGAACCGGGTGGAGGCTTCGGTGCGTAGGCCTAGTGCCCTGGAAGTACGGCGGATGCTCACCCGGTTGAAGCTTGCCGATTCGATGAGGACGTTGCGGGTGGATTCAGTGACTTCGCTCTCCAGCCCGCCCATCACTCCGGCTATGGCTACGGGGCCTTCGGCATCAGCGATGAGGAGCATATCGGGATTTAACTCCCGCTCCACCCCATCCAGGGTAATGAAGTATCTATCATCCCCGGCCCTGCGCACGATTATCTTATGCTGGCGGAGCTTGTCGTAGTCGAAGGCGTGGATAGGCTGGCCCATCTCCAGCATTACGTAGTTGGTGACATCAACCACGTTATTGATGGGCCTCATCCCGGCGGCCATAAGACGCCGTTGCATCCAGGGAGGCGAGGGTTTTACTTCCACACCCATCACCAGTGTAGCCACATAGCGGGGACACAGGTCAGGGTCGGCAATCTCCACCGTTGCCAGTTCCGATGCGGGAGGGCCTTCTTCGGGATACTCGATGGTGGGGAGGCGCAGTTCGGCCCCGGTGAGAGCGGCCACCTCCCTGGCGATGCCGATGATGGAGAGGCAATCTGGCCGGTTAGCCGTGACCTCTATGTCCAGCACCACATCACCCATATAGTCCACCAGCGGCGTTCCCACAGGGGCGTCATCGGGCAGGATGATTATGGTTTCGTGGTTGTCGGAGATGCCCAGTTCTTTCTCCGAGCAGACCATCCCCGGTGAGAGCACCCCTCGGATGCGGCTGGGCTTGAGCTTGAAGTATCGCTTTTCGGGGGCGTAGGGGTCAATGAGGCGGGCACCGGCAAGGGCCAGCGCCACTTTTTGCCCTCTATCGCCTACCTTCAGGTTGGGTGCGCCGGTTACCACCTCGATGGGCTCCGGAGCCCCATAATCCACCACGGCGATGGTAAGCCTGTCGGCGTTGGGGTGGGGCTTGACTTCTATGATCTGCCCCACGAAGATTTTATCCCTGCCCCATTCGGCTCCGATGCGTTCTATTTCGGCCACCTCCAGCCCGGCCATCGTGAGCTTGTAGGCCAGTTCTTCGGGTGGTATGGTTATGTCCACGTAGTCTTTGAGCCAACTGAGTGGGACACGCATAAACACACCCTCCTTTGCAAGGATTGGGGTTGCAAGGGGCGGAGCCCCTTGCCAGGGGGTATGGGGGGTGTCCCCCCATCGTTAATAATCGGGGGACACCCCCCATAC
>Ga0116200_10000963_pt1 | contig 10679 bp, 19 predicted proteins | sample Mar14436cmmetaG_FD_94478 | JGI IMG/M metagenome (GOLD analysis project Ga0116200, IMG submission 94478) | Marine hydrothermal vent microbial communities from Guaymas Basin, Gulf of California to study Microbial Dark Matter (Phase II) - Marker... ... | reverse complement strand
TAAATGCTAGTTTATAAAAAAGCAGAGCTAATTAGACATGGAAAAATAAGGATAGAATGTGGTATAAAGACTCCTTTAGAGAGATCTACTACGGGGCCAAGCTCATGGGAAAAAAGCATAGCACTAAGATTAGATGGAAGACATCGTGTAAAATTGAAAGCTAGTGACAATGCAAAATTTACCCTGATAGATGGCAAACCCCTTCAAATTGTTGACAGCGAAGAAGGCAACACCTTTGTTAAAAAAGCAGAGATTCTCCCCATACTGTTTCACGCACCTGAGCAGGCTTTTATCAACATCGAGGACAGATGCATCTATGGGTGCATATTCTGTAACAATGCAAGATTATCTAAAAACTCTTTTCTTCAAAAATACAATGATTCTATGTTTGTTGATCTCATACTAAAAGCCTCAAAAAGAGAGGATTTCAAAGCAGTGGCTTTAACAAGCGGGGTCTACCCAGACACTAAAACAATTATTAAAAGAATGACACATATTATAAAAGAAATTAGAAAAAAACTACCTATTATACCAATTGGTGTTGAACCATATGTTGAGGATAAAAACGAGATAATCCAGCTGAAAGAAGCCGGGGCAGATGAGATAAAAATAAACATCCAAACACCAAACAAACAGGTGTTTAAAAAAACTTGTCCAGGTATGAAATATGAGAAAATCTTGGACTTACTTGATTATGCAGTTGAGATCTTCGGTGAGAACAAGGTGACATCTAATATAATCTATGGGTTAGGTGAGGAAACAGTTGATATTTTGAATAATATAGAGCTACTTGCAGAAAAGGGAGTGGTACCTAATCTTCGGTTAGTGAGAATAAATGATCAAAATAAGAAGAGAATTGAAAAAATGATGAATAGAAAATTAGAAAATCCTCCTAGTGCTGATTATATTGTTTTCCTTTCAAAACAGCTTAAAAATGTCTTGAAAGATAACAATTTAACAACTCTGGAGTTTAAAACAATGTGCCAACCCTGCAATTGTTGTGACATTGTACCATTCTACGATATTTAAAAAAGCTCATATTTTTCAGAGGAAGAATACAGGGGCAATCTTTAAATACTAAATTTAATTATCCTTTTTTCACACCTGTCTATAACCAGACACTTAAAAACTGGGCAACATCTCCGATGATGACCCAGCAATCAGGCAGTCAGTTTAAAAAACAAAAGCTTTTGACTGCTTGATTAGGTGTCACGGTTTAGACAAAAAATAAGGGTAAAAAATCATTTCAATATGAAAAATCGATTTAGAAGGAGATAATATTATGGCCAAAAGACATCGACCAAGAAGAGGTTCAATGGGGTATTCTCCTCGGAAACGTGCTAGATCAGAGACTCCACATATTAAAAACTGGCCAGAGAGCAACGCTGATAAACCCAAGCTACAGGGGTTTGCGGGCTACAAAGCTGGTATGACACATGTTTTTGTAATAGATTACAGACCAACCTCTACAACAGCTGGTAAAGAAGTCATGGTTCCAGTTTCAGTTGTTGAGGTTCCACCTATAAAAATAGCTGCGATAAGGGGATACAAAGACACCTTCTATGGGTTACAAACCTTGACAGAAATTTGGGCTGATAAGATAGATCCTGAGCTCAAAAAAAGACTGCCCTTGCCTAAAAAGGAGATAAAAAAGGACTGGAATTTGCTTAAAGAGGCAGATGAAATCAGAGTACTAGCATATACCCAACCAAAAACTGTAACAGGAGTACCAAAGAAAAAACCAGAGATCATAGAACTAAGGATAGATGGTGGCACCTTGGAGGAGCAAATAGAATATACGAAGCAGATACTTGGAAAAGAGGTGAAAATCAGTGATGTTCTAAACGAGGGGGACATGGTTGATGTAATAGCAGTCACCAAGGGTAAGGGTTTCCAAGGTGCTGTTAAGAGATGGGGTATAAAACTATTGCATCACAAGGATTCAAAACATAGGAGAAAAATAGGAACAGCTGGATCATGGCATCCAAACTGGGTTCAACCCACGGTTCCACAAGCCGGTCAAATGGGATATCATCAGCGAACAGAGTTTAACAAGCGTATACTCAAGATCGGTGAAAATGGGGAGGAGATAACCCCAACGGGTGGTTTCCCACACTACGGTGTAATTAAAAACAATTATGTTCTAATACATGGCTCTATTCCTGGGCCGACAAAAAGATTAGTTTGCCTAAGAGAAGCTATAAGATACAAGAGGGGAATAAAGGTGGAAAAACCAGAGTTAACCTACATATCAACGTCTAGTAAACAAGGTGTATAACCATGAAAGTAAATATTTATGATCTAAATGGAGGGGTCAAAAACAAAATTGAACTACCAGACATATTTAGCCACCCTGTTCGACCTGATGTTATAAAAAAAGCCTTTGACATTCTAAGGGCAAACAAACGTCAGCCATATGGTGTTGATCCAACGGCTGGTAAAAAACATGCAACAGCATCAGCTGGAAAAGGACTGGGGGTTTCACGGGTGCCCCGGTTGACACAGATAGGCAGCAGAAGAGCAGCACTTGCACCAGGTACAGTAGGAGGTAGAAGAGCTCATCCACCCAAGGCTGAGAAAAACTGGAAAGAAAAAATCAACAAAAAAGAAAAACAATTAGCAATAAAATCAGCTTTATCAGCCACCAAGGATAAAAATATTGTGAAACAAAGAGGACATAGGTTTGATGAAAAAATCACACTACCAATAATCATAGAGAACAAATTTAAAAACCTCAAGAAGACAAAAGAAGTCATAGAGGTTTTGAAAAAATTAAAAGTCTACGAGGATATAAAAAGAGCAGAAGAAGGAAAGCACATAAGAGCTGGTAAGGGAAAAAGAAGAGGTAGAAAATACAAGATACCCAAGTCTATACTGATCATCTCAAACAAGGGAGATATACATAAAAGCGCATCTAATATACCTGGTTTAGATGTCATAACACCTGATCAGATAAACATAGAACACCTTGCACCTGGTGGCAACCCTGGGAGACTCACTATTTTCACAGAAGAGGCAATAAAACAAATAGGAGGAAAATAATAAAAAATGGTAGAGAACCCCTATAGAATAATACTCCATCCATATGTTACAGAGAAAAGCATGTCTAAACTTGAAAAAGAAAATGCATTAGAATTCATAGTTAAAAAAACAGCGAACAGGAGTGAGATTAAAAAGGCAATAGAAAAAATGTTTAATGTGAAAGTGAAAAAAGTAAACACTAGGATAACAAAATATGGTAAACATGCCATTGTAACCCTCATGCCAGAATACAAGGCAGAGGATATAGGCATGAGAATAGGAATATTCTAAGATAAAGAGTGGTTGTTATGGGTAAAAGAATCTTACCGCAAAGAAAAGGACGCGGAACCAGCGTGTTTAGAACACCATCTCACAGGTACAAGGCAGATGTTAAATATGAGATCCAAGAGGAATTAAAAGGAGTAGTAGAGGATATTCTTCATGATCCCGGTCACACTGCACCCCTTATTAAGGTAAAATTAGAAAATGGAAAAAACACCTATTTAATAGCCACTGAGGGTTTGAAAGTAGGAGATACTATAAGATTTACAGAAGAAAAAGATTTCAAAATTGGTAACGTGCTGCCACTGGCAAGTATACCAGAGGGGTTCACCATCTGCAACATAGAATTATCACCAGGTGATGGCGGCAAACTTGTAAGAAGCAGTGGAGCATATGCGACAGTAATCTCCCATGATAAAGATAAAACAGTTATTAAACTCCCATCTGGTAAGTTTAAAACACTTAGGTCACAATGCAGAGCAACCATTGGGATAATAGCAGGTGCAGGTAGAACTGATAAACCATTTGTAAAAGCAGGTACAAAACATAGAGCTATGAGAGCTAGAGGAAAAACTCATCCCCGTGTAAGAGGTGTCGCTATGAACCCTGTAGCACACCCCCATGGAGGAGGATCTCATCAACATGTCGGCAGACCTAAAACCGTTAAAAGAGGTGCACCACCAGGAAGAAAAGTTGGAAGTATCTCTGCAAAGAAAACCGGTAGAAGGTAGATAAAAAATGGTAGAGGAAGAGAAAAAAAGGATTAGCAGAGCAAAAAGAAAAAGAAAAGAAAAGAAAAGAATGGAGGTTATCAGCAGAGAGTTTAGATACAGGGGACTAACCTTAGAGGAACTGCAGAGTTTAACAATAGAGGACCTGTTGAAATATTTACCTGCCAGAACAAGAAGAACATTAAAAAGAGGTTTGACACCAAGACAAGAAAAACTACTTAGAGAAATCAGAAAAACAGAAAAAGGGAAGCTAATAAAGACACACTGCAGAGACATGATAATATTACCAGAATTTGTTGGTCACAAAATAGGAATACATAATGGCAAGGAATTTGTACCAGTTGAGATCAAACCAGAAATGATCGGTCACTATCTAGGAGAATTCGCGCTTACAAGAAAAAGAGTCGTCCACAGTTCACCTGGCGTAGGTGCAACACGTTCATCAAAATACATGCCACTGAAATAAAGGTTAAAAAGAGTAGGTGATAAAATTTGAAAAGATACTCAATGGAAATAGACCCTGAGAAAACCGCAAAAGCATATGGGTTTGAAATGCAATGCTCACCAAAGGACTCATACAACATAGCCAAGGCTGTAAAAGGGATGAAATTACAGGATGCAAAAAAACTGTTAGAAGATGTGATAGCGTTAGAGAGACCAATAAAATTCTATAGATACAAGAGAAAAGCTGCTCACAAAAAAGGTTGCATAGGCGGAGGGGGATACCCAAAAAAAGCTGCAGAATGTATACTTTATGTGATAAAAAACGCGGAAAACAATGCTGAATACAAAGGTTTAGACACAGAGAACCTGGTCATAGCACATATTTCCACTTATAAGGGTAGAAAAATAGAAGGGATAATCCCAAGGGCACATGGAAGAGCCACGGCGAAAAATGAGCAGACAACAAATATAGAAATAATACTCAAGGAGACAGAGGAGGAAGAATAAATATGGTAGCGGAGAGAAAGTTCATCAAAGAAAAAGTGAAAAGAATGCTAGTAAAAGAGTTCATAATGAAAGAAATCGAAGGAGCAGGATTCGGCGGACTAGACATCCAAAGAACACCGATGGGAACCAGGCTGAGCATGCTTGTAGAAAGACCTGGACTAGTAATAGGAAGAGGAGGAGCAAACATAAACAAACTTAGCAAAGAACTAGTTGAAAAATTTCAGCTTGACAACCCCCAAATCGAGATCCAAGAAGTTGGTAACAATGCAGCTTTGAACGCACAGATAATGGCAGAGAAACTCTCAGAAGCCCTAGAGAGAGGATGGCATTTTAGAAGAGCAGGTCATGCAACCGTGAAAAGAATAATGGATGCAGGAGCCAAAGGATGCCAGGTGATAATCTCCGGTAAACTAACAGGAGAGAGACATAGAACAGAAAAATTCACAGAGGGGCATATCAAATACTGCGGAGAAATAGTAAAAGAAGTCATGGATGAGGGATACGCAATCGCCAAACTAAAACCAGGTATACTTGGTGTAAAAGTCAGGATTATGAAACCAGATGCAAAACTACCAGATGAAATCCATATCAAAACAGTTGAGGAGACAAAAACCGAGGAAAAGAAAGAAGAAAAACAACCAGTTGGAACAAAACTATCCAAGATAAAAGAACTTGATTCCTCATTGGTAAAAAAACTTGAAAAAGCAGGTATTGAAACCATTGAAGAGCTATATGACATGAGCATAGAAGAAATAGCATCAATTGAAGGATTAAATGATAAAATAGCTAAAACCTTGAAGGAAAAACTTGAGAAAATAATTAAGGAGGTGAAGTAAAAATAGGAAATATTTTGAAAGCTAGAGATATAAGGCAGCTCACACCTGAAGAGAGAAAAGAAAAATTAAAAGAATTAAAAGAAGAACTCATGCATGAGAGAGGAGTATCAGCAATGGGTGGTTCCCCTCCATCACCAGGGAAAATACGCCAATTGAGAACATCCATTGCTAGACTGCTCACAATCATGCGGGAGGAAGGAGAAATCAAATGAGTGACATTTGTGAAGTTTGCGGTCTACCAAAGGAGCTATGTGTATGCGAAGAACTAGTAAGAGAACAACAAAAAATCACAATAAAACTCGACAGGCGTAGATATGGAAAAATGATGACACTCATAGAAGGGTTAAACCCAAACGAGGTTGATCTACACTCACTGGTAAGTAAACTAAAATCAGCATGTGCATGTGGTGGAACAGTAAAAGATGGAATAATAGAGCTACAAGGTGACCATCGAGTAAAAGCCAAAGAAATACTGGAAAAAATGGGTTTCCGAGTTGAATCATACGAATAAAAAAACCCTGCTACAAATTGGGTGGAAAAACAGAAAATGCAAAACCAATCAGAAGAAAAAATGCTTGTAAAAGACGAGCTAATAGGATTAAAAGTAACAATTAGAGAATGCACCGACAAAACCTTAGAAAACACATCTGGTGTAATAATAGATGAAACAAAAAACACCTTCCTCATTGAAACAAAAAATGGTGTAAAAAGAATTGCAAAAGATATTGCAAAATTTGAGTTTGAATATGAAGGAAGAAAGATATTGATATCAGGATCAAGGTTGAAATATAGACCTGAAGATAGAATTAAAAAAGCTAAATAAAAATAAAAAAGAGGAGAAAAAGAAAGAATATGGGAGAAAAAAAAGAAACAAGGGATATTGGCATAGATGTCACACCCCCCTCCGAGGTTTGTGAGGATAAAAACTGTCCGTTTCATGGGACACTACCAGTTAGAGGGCAGTTACTAGTAGGAGAAATAGCTTCTACTAAAATGCAAGGAACAGTGGTCGTAAAAAGAGAATATCTGCATTATATTCCAAAATATGAGAGATATGAAAAAAGAATTTCAAAACATTCTGCTCATTGCCCACCTTGCATAAAAGTAGATATAGGAGACAAGGTTAAAATCGCTGAATGCCGCCCTCTGAGTAAAACCGTATCATTTGTTGTAGTAGAAAAGATCCAAGAGAAAAAATAATAAAAAAGATATGGAGAACGATAGGATATGAAAGGAATACCAGGTAGAGCAAAACGTGGTTTGCCTGTTGGCGCACGTTTAAACTGCGTTGATAACACTGGGGCAAAAATCGTTGAAATAGTTATGACTCCAAATATAAAAGGAGTACATAGGAGATACCCAGCTGCAGGTATAGGTGACATGGTAGTAGTAAGTGTTAAAAAGGGAACACCTGAGATGAAAAGACAGTTGTTTAGAGCGGTTATAGTAAGGCAGAGAAGACCATTTAGAAGACCTGATGGAACGATGGTGCAATTTGAGGACAATGCTGCAGTGATTGTAACACCAGAGGGGGATATGAAAGGATCTATGATAAAAGGACCTGTTGCATTGGAGGCTGCTGAAAGATGGCCACGAATTGCTGCTGCAGCCTCTATGATAGTATAAAAAAATTTAAAAACTAAGGTGAAATAAGGAGGAAATTTAAGTTAGAAAGGAGATAAAAAAATGGTGTCAACTCAACCAAGAAAACAGAGAAAAATGTTGTATAATGCACCACTTCACAGGAGAAGAAAATGGTTAGCTGCACATCTAGATGAGCCTCTATTGTTGAAATATGACAGAAGAAGCCTACCTGTGATCAAAGGTGACACAGTGAAAATCATGAGAGGCATATTCAGAGGACATGTGAACAAGGTTGCCAAGGTTGATGTTAAAAAAGGTTTTGTTGAGGTTGAAGGAGCAATAATGACCAAGGCTGATGGTAAAAAAGTAGCAAAACCAATACATCCAAGTAACTTGCTCATAACAAAACTTAATCTCACAGATCCCTGGAGGAGAAAAAAACTAGAAAAGGGTCTGCCAGAAGAGGTTAAAAAAGAAATTGAAAAAGAAGCAGAAGAGCAACTCAGAGAGATAGAAGAGGAAAAAACAAAAGAACAGGCTGAGACAGAAAAAACCGAGGAGATAAAAGAGGGAGAAAAGAAAAAAGAGGAGAAGGTAGAGGAAAAACCTGTGGAGAAAAAAACAGAAAGTAAACCATCTGCCAAGAAAACAACCATGAAAAAACCATCTGGTAAAAAAACTAGTAAAACCGAGAAGGAGGAGGTGAAAAAACAGTGAGTAAACATCTCAAAAGACTAGCTGCACCAAGAGCTTTGAAAATAGAAAGGAAAAAAGAGAAATGGTCTATAAGATCAACATGTGGACCTCATCCCCTTGAGAGATCCATACCCTTAGGATTAGTAGTTAGAGACTACCTCAAACTATGTGACAAAGCCAGCGAGGCTAAAAAAATCATTGGAAAAGGAGATATCATAGTAGATGGGAAACCCAGGAGAGATATCAGATACCCCTGTGGTTTGATGGATGTGATATCCATACCAAAGTTAAAAAAACATTATCGAGTACTCATGGATAAAAGAGGAAAACTAACACTTGTTCCAATCCCAAACAATGAGGCAAAATGGAAATACTGTAGAATAGAGGATAAAACAGTTTTAAAAGGTAAAAAAACGCAGTTGAACCTGCATGATGGGAGAAACATCTTAGTTGATAAAGACTCCTACAAGACAAATGATACCCTAAAGATCTCTCTACCGGATCAAAAAATACTAGATCTTCTACCATTCAAAGAAGGAACAACTTCCATGATAATCGGTGGTACCCACATTGGAGAAATCGCAGTTATAGATAAAATAGAAGTGACCAGATCATCTATGCCAAATGTTGTTCATCTTAAAAATAAGGATGAAAAATTCCAAACTATAAAAGATTATGTTTTCCCTATTGGGAAAAACAAACCTGAGCTAACTCTTCCAGGAGTGGAGATAGAATAAAATGAACAAGGACAACCCTATGTGTAAACCCAGAATAGCAAAGGTCACAGTCAATATAGGCGTGGGTGAAGCTGGAGAGAGACTCAAAAAAGCAGAAACAGTGCTAGAAAACCTTACAGGACATAAACCAGTGGAAACTATATCAAAAACAACCAACAAGGAATGGGGCATTAGAAAAGGAATGCCCATCGGATGCAAGGTAACACTAAGAGGAAAAGATGCAGAGGATTTCCTAATCAAAGCATTCAAGATAAGAAAAAACAGGATACCGGATTACTCATTTGATGATGACGGCAATGTCTCATTTGGTATCCCAGATCATACCTTGTTTGAGGGCCAAAAATATGACCCAGAGATTGGAATATTTGGAATGGATGTCTCCATAACAATAGAGAAACCAGGGTATAGAGTTAAACATCGGAGAATAGCCTGTAAAAAAATCCCAAGAAAACACAGAGTTACCATGGAGGAAGCAATAGAGTTTCTATCCAACAAATTCAACTTGGAGGTTATAACCTGATGAAGATAAAAAAAAGAGAAAAAGAATATGGACGTAAAGAAGGCTGCGAAAGATGCGGCAGAAAAAGAGGAATCATAAGAAAATATGGTTTACATTTATGCAGACAATGTTTCAGAGAAAAAGCAGAGGAACTAGGTTTTAAGAAATACGATTAAAAAAGGGGGTAAAAAGAGAGGATGTTAAATGATCCATTATCAGATGCAATGTCCACTATTAAAAACGCGGAGCAGAAAGGAAAAAAAGAGTGTATAATAAAACCAGCGTCAAAGGTGATCGGTGGTGTGTTAAAGGTTTTAAAAGAAGAGGGTTACATCAAAGAGTTCGAACTTATAGAGGATGGAAAAGCAGGTGTGTTTAAGGTAACCTTAAACGGCGTTATAAACGACTGCGGTGTGATAAAGCCAAGATACCCTGTGAAATACATAGAGCTGGAAAAATGGGAAAACAGATATCTACCAGCTCGTGATTTCGGCATACTAATACTAACCACAACGAATGGTATAATATCTCAGAAAAAGGCAAAAAAAGACAACATAGGAGGAAAACTTCTGGCATATGCCTACTAAAACAACACCTATACATATGGAGGGTTATAAAAAACATGGCGAAGATCCCAGAAATTGTTAAAAAAATACCAATACCAGAAAACGTTCAGGTTAACATAACCGAAAAAGGTATCGTAGAGGTTAAAAGTGAAAAAGCAATGCTTTCTAGAGAGCTAAAACACCATAGGATAAAAATAGAGGTCAAAGGTAACAATGTCGAGGTAAAATGCGAGCTGCCAAAGAAGAAGGAAAAAGCATTAGTTGGAACCTTCACTGCACATATCAGAAACATGATAAAAGGCGTAACCGAAGGTTTTGAATACAAGATGAAAACCGTGTACTCACACTTTCCCATAAAGACAAGAGTAGATGGAAACGAGTTTATAATAGAAAACTTCCTAGGCGAGCGCTTCCCGAGAAAAGCAAAGGTACTTGAAGGTGTCCAAGTTGAGATCAAAGGGGAAATGATATACGTCAGAGGAGCAGATAAAGAAAAAGTCGGGCAGACAGTGGCAAATATTGAAAGAGCCACGAGGATAAAAGATAGAGATATCAGGGTGTTTCAAGATGGGATTTATCTAATTAGTAAAGGAGAATAAAAAAGTGGCTGATAACCATGAATGACAAAGAAGAATTTATTAAAAAACTCACATCCATCGAAGGCATAGGCAGAGCGAAGGCTTTGCAAATATACGAAAACAATTTCGACTCAATAGAGAAAATAAAAAAAGCTAGCATAGAAGACCTTGCCAAGATCAAAGGAATCAGTAAAGACC
>Ga0116200_10000962_pt1 | contig 10681 bp, 12 predicted proteins | sample Mar14436cmmetaG_FD_94478 | JGI IMG/M metagenome (GOLD analysis project Ga0116200, IMG submission 94478) | Marine hydrothermal vent microbial communities from Guaymas Basin, Gulf of California to study Microbial Dark Matter (Phase II) - Marker... ... | reverse complement strand
GGCCAAGGTGCTCTCTCCATCCAAGCTTAGACTGCTGTCTGCCGTGGCCTTTCTTGGGGCAGGCCTGTACATGCTCGTCGACTTGATAATCTCCCAATGCGTCACCTCAGGATTGTGACAAGCGGGGAAGAATGTGTCAAATCAGGCCCTCATTGAGTTGAGGCTGATCAGACCTCTCCCGGCTAGCCTAGGAGTTTTCAGACATCCAGCATCACTCGAGCCACCCAGCGGCCATCCGCTTGAGACACGTCTAGCTCGTGGTAAGTGACGGCCTTGACCTCGGTCTTGGCTTCGTGCCTCTCCGGATCCACCTCCTCCCCTAGAGCCGACCCCTCTAGCCTGAAGCCCTCGTCACCCTCTGATACGCTCACTTCGAACTCCGAGAAGACGAGGCCCTCAGTGTCCGTTATGAATAGCAGCTCTGCCAGCCAGTCGTGGAGCAGGATATCTAGCTGAGGAGCCTCTAGCTTCACCTCGCGCCTCACTCTGGGCGAGACCCTGTCTATCTCGACCATGGACGAGTACATAGCCCTGGCTGCCTGCCTGAAGAGTTCCTCTAGCGTCTCGCCCCAAGCTTCAAAGGCTATATCTCCACCCAGCTCTAAGAACTCAAAGCCCCCCATGCCGTCACCCCCACTCGGGCTTCCCAAGAGCGTCAGGTTCAGTGGTATAAAGAGCGGCTTGTGGAGTATTAATCACGCATCACCACGTACGCATCCCCTACCCTGACCGTCCTCTTAAACTGGTGCACATTCGGAGAGAACACGCAGAACTTGCCGTCCACAATCCTCGTGTGTGATATCACAGCCCCGAGACCGGTTCCGACATAATCTTCGTCGGCTAGCGGGAGCGGCCCAAGTACGACTTTGATTGAAGCACCTCTAGGCGTTTCTGAAGAGGTCAACTGAACTTCGTAGCCGTCAAGAGAGATGCTCGCAGAGCCGCCCACAGGAATGGTGGTAGATCCGCCGCCAGCGAGCGAGACCTTTATCGTGTCGTTAGTGAACTCGACCTTTATCCACCCACGATCTAGGACGCCCCCCTCCGCTATAGTCCCCTCGAGAGTCAGTATTATTCCGGCCTCAGAGGCTGACGCAGAGACGTTGGGTAGAGCCACCGTTCCCTCGTCTATCGGTGCACATGTGCCCAGAGCCGCCGTTATTCCATCTTCAGTCACCTCGACAACAAGTATGGAGTTGTAGGGGAATCCCTCTTTGGGGACGACTGGCCTGAGCTCTTGAACGCCCGGCGTCGGGCTGGCTAGGTAGAGCGCCACCCCCCCAGATGTGAAGTTCAAGGCGAGCGTCCACATGAGCAAGAATGCCAGAAATGATGTCATGAAGAACTCCCTGAAGGCCTTATAGAGACCTAAGCTCGAGATTGCTTCCTTCTTCCACGTCAGGAATGCTACGCCGACCAAAACGTCGGTGAAGAAGAATAGAGTCAAGCCTTCCACGGCTGACATGCTAAAGAGACCAGCAATGAGCCCAGCTGCCGAGAGCGCAAAGAACTTGAGCCAGAACAGGGTGTCTTTGAGGGGCATTTGAGATCGGTGATGCCGAGCAATGCTCCTCTTTAAAGACGTAGTTAGATTGACAGTTAGAGGATGTCAGCAAGGCTGAAAATGGCGGGAATTGATCTGCGATTCGCTCTACGGGAGATTGAAAACCTGCTTCCCCTGAGGGTCGAGAAGGCGTATCAGCTCAGTGACTCCCTGTTCTCCCTCCGCCTGGGGCGGAGCGTTAAGAGGGCTGAGCTGATCTTGTGGCTTGGAGGTGCGGTATACCTGAGTGAGCTAGAGTGGGAGAAGCCAAAGGTGCCACCTCCCCTCGCAATGGGACTCAGGAAGGCGTTGAAAGGTTCAAGGATCGTTGAGATTCAGCAGAGAGGGTTAGAGAGAATAGCTTCCTTCAGATATGAGGGCGAGCGGTCTGGCTGGCTGCACGTAGAGTTGTTTGGTAAGGGAAATCTGATTCTCACCGACGAGCAAGGACTCATCCTCCAGCTAGCTAGGAGCTTGACCGTAAGAGCTAGAACCCTGCGAAGGGGCGTGAAGTACGTACCGCCTCCTAGCGATAGCATACCGCCAGAAGAGGTTGGGGAGGATCTGCTGCTTCAAGAATTCGAGACAAATAGCGACACTGAGGTCTGGAGGCTTCTGACTTTCCGACTGGGGATCGGCCCACCTTACATGGAGGAGATTGCTCGACAGGCGAGCGTAGACCTGCGAGCTAAGCTCAAAGACTTGAGGGAGCGTTGGAGTGAACTCGCTCGTGCCACGCAGGCGCTCATAGACCGCCTGAAGTTACCCCCGGAGCCGACGCTCTATCTTTCTAGGGATGGGTACGTGGACTTCTCTGCCTTCCCGCTCAGAGTTCTCTCCGAGAGGTACGTAACCAAGAGGTTTGAGGGAACCTTCAACCAGATGTTGGATGCGTACCTCTCGGAGAAGATCGTAGAGTCTGTGAGAGGAGAGGTCACCACAGACAGGGCGAGGGAGAGCATCGAGAAACAGTTAGCGCTTCGTAAGGAGTACGAAAAGGAGGCAAAGAGGTTGCGTGCGATAGCTAACGAGATATTCGCGAGGCTAGGGGAAGTAGATCTGCTCCTTCATCGGGTTAGGAAGGGCGAGCAAGTCGAGGGAGTTGAAGTCGATAGGTCTAGAGGAGTTGCTCGTATAGAGACATCTGCGGGGCCCGTTGAACTAGAACTGCGCCTCTCTGCGGCGGAGAATGCGGCCAGACTGTATGATAGAGCTAAGAAACTCGAGCAAAAGGCCGCCAGAATAGGAGAGATCATAGAAGACCTCCAGAAACGTCTAGCAGAGCCCCAACCTGAATACGTCGTCACGATTCGAAAGAAGAAGAGGAAGGCGTGGTACGAGAGGTTCAGGTGGTTCGTGTCTTCTGGGGGAATGCTCGTTCTGGCAGGATTGGATGCCTCTACAAACATGGAGTTGGTAAAGCGGTACATGGAGCCAAGAGATCTATTCTTCCACGTAGACATGCCCGGCGGAGCCGTTGTGATAGTCAAGACGCGCGGAAGGGAGGTAGATGAGGCTACCATTAGGGAGGCCGCCTGCTACGCGGCTTCGTACTCCAAAGCCTGGAGAGAGGGGCTCTCGCAGGCCGACGTATTCTACGTTCGCGGGGATCGGGTCTCAACGCACGCTCCTTCTGGAACTTTCCTGCCCAGGGGCTCCTTCTACATTGAGGGGAGACGCTCATATTTGAGGGGTGAACTCAGGCTAGTAATCGGAGTGATCGAGCATAAGGAGGACTACAAGGTGATTTCGAGACCACCTAGCGTGGTAAACCCCATTGTAACAGGTTTTGAAATTGTACCAGGAGATTTGCCAAAAGATCAGGCCATAAGAGTTTTAATCGAAAGTCTGAGAGATGCGGTAAGGAGGAGGGGAGTGCCAGCAAGGATCGAAGTGGAAGATCTCCAGAGGCTACTGCCCTCGGGTGGGGTCAGGATCGTGACCCCTGTGGGTTAATGAGGGGGTTTGAAAGTTGAGGTGGGCATTGGTACCGCCCCCCGAGGAGGACTCTGTTGGTGAGGGGCTGAAGGTTAGCGAAGTAATGACTCCAAAAGTCATTGCGATCTCTCCAGATCGAAGCGTGGCAGAGGCCGCTAGGATCATGAAAGAGCGCGACATCGGATCCGTCGTCGTAATGGAGGGCGAGAAGCTCGTTGGCATCGTGACTGAGAGGGATATAATAACGCGTTTCGTAGCCAAGGAAGATGGTAGAAAGCCAGAAGACGTCAAAGTGGAAGAGATAATGACCAAGAATCCAGTCCTTATCGGGGAGAGTGAGGATCTCATTGAGGCCGCCAGGATCATGTCTGAGAAGAACATACGGCGATTGGTGGTTGTCAACAGGGAAGGCAAGGTTGTGGGAATCATATCGGCACGCGACATAGTCAGAGTGGCCCCGCATGTGGTCTTCATCCTCCGCGAGAGGTTGAGGCTCGCGAACTCATGGAAGGGCACATTTCCCGTCTGACCCCTCCAATGAGGTGATCCTCTTGGTGGGCAAGGTTAGAGATTACATGACCCCAGAGGTAGCTGCCGTCACCCCCCAAGACACCCTTGGAGCCGTACGCAACATAATGCTAGAGCGGAAGATCAAGAGGATCTTGGTTGTTGAAGGAGACCGACCCGTTGGGATAATCACGATTGGAGACCTCGCTAAGGCCTGGGCGAAGAGAGGAGCTCCGTGGAGGTGGCGCAGCCCTGAGTGGGCTAGCGTCTCTAGGTTTATGTCTAAGAAGCTGATAACAATCTCGCCAAACTCCTCGGTAGTGGAAGCTGCGAGGCTTATGATCGAGAATGGGATTAGCGGGCTGCCCGTCGTCGAGGCCGAGAAGGTCGTGGGTATCATCACCAAGACGGACCTCATCAGATTCTTCGCCCAGGAGATGAGGGGGCGGTTCAGGGTAAAGGATCTCATGACGCGAGACGTGATCACCGTGAAAGAGACGGACAGCGTGAAGAAGGCGGCGAAGATCATGAAGGACAAGAAGATCAGCCGCCTCGTCGTATTAGGGGGCGACGGCAGAATCGTTGGCGTCGTCACAGAGACTGACGTAGCATTCGTGATGCCCAACTACTCTAGGAAGTTTGTAATCATGGATACCGACGTAGGCCGGGCGAGTAGAGAGGTGCGGACGGCGAGGGTCGGAGACATCATGAGCAACCCAGTTGTGACCGTGAGGCCCGATGCAGACGCTGGCAAGGCAGCGAGACTTATGCTAGAGTGGAGAATCAGCGGGCTGCCTGCTTCTCCAGATGGCGAGAGATTAGCCGGCATCATTACCAAGACGGATCTGGTGAGGGGGATCGTGATTGGTGCGAAGGCGTGACAAGCCTGTGAAAGAGTTCATGAGCAAGGAGCCTGTCAGCATAGACAAGGATGAGCAGATCTCGGTGGCTCTCGAACTCATGAACCGAAAGGGGATCACGCACCTCGTTGTGCTGACGGATTCCAGAGTGGTCGGAGTTATCGCAGCATGGGATCTCATGGAGGGATTGGGGTCAGCGAGATTCCAGCGTGTAGTCGGACGCAGGATATACGTGAGCACCCTCATGAGCGAACCCCCGATCACCATATCGGAGGAGGACTCTCTAGACCGAGCTATCTCATTACTCTACAAACACGATATCAGCTTCCTGCCGGTGGTCAACGACAAAAAAGCCCTCCTCGGCGCGATTACGGAGTCTGACCTAGTCCGCCTGCTGTCAGAAGAGAGTTCTCCGACTGTAAAGGACTTAATGATGGTCAACTACCCCAGAATGCAGCCAATTGAGAGAATCGTCCACGCGAGGGCGAGGATGTTAGAGACAGGCGCTAGAGCTCTTCCCGTGGTGGGGGTGCATGGTCAGCTAGTCGGCCTAGTAACTGATCTCATACTCGCCAACGCATTCATGGAGGTTAGGGAGGAGATCGACCCCAAGAGGATGGACGCAGCTGTGCGGAAGATATTAGTCGAGGACGTCATGATGGAGTCCCCTCCAGCTCTCAAGCCTGAAGATCCCCTTGGGAAGGCAGCCTCTCTTCTAGCGGATTCAGGCCTACCAGCCCTGCCCGTGATCTCGCCAGATGGAATTCTAGTCGGCGTGCTGCCCAGAAAGAGCTTGCTAAAGCTCATCTAGCATGCTATGTTGTCCAAGAGCATCGAGATTATTCCTAGAGTCATTGCAAACTTCAGTAAGTTGCTGACGCGTGAGGCCGCCTCCGGCGTCATATCTCGCGCACTTGCAACAGTCACAGCGAGGCTTAAGCAGGCCAGTCCTGAGCCAACCTTGTAGATCATACCGGAGAGACCGAGAGCGGCGGGGACTAGCGTCAGAATTATCGTGGCAAGCGTGAAGGCTATCGTCAACATTCTAGCCGCAGCAATACCGGCCACAATTGGAAACGTACGCAGCCCGGCAGCAGAATCTCCTGGAAGATCTTCCACAGTCTTGGCGATCTCTCTGGCCATGTTGGCCGTGAACGCTATCGAAGAGTAGTAGAGCACCTTATCTGTCACCTGGCCGGCCGCCAGCGCCCCGTATATCAGAGTGAAGGCCACTCCCAAGCTTACTAGAGCGTTTCCAGGCAGGCCAGTGGCTTTTATCCTAGCAGCGTATAGAAGGTAAGCCAGAGAGAACAGCAGAGCTATTGCTGCCATGAGCGGACCCAGCATGACCGCTAGGGAGACGGCAAACGCAGTGAGGATTAGATACATCAGCACAGCTTCCCTCGGGTGAACCACGCCCCTCGGTATGGGCCTCCACGGCTTGTTCACCCTATCAATCTCAATGTCGTAGAAGTCGTTTATGGAGTTCCCAGCCATCAGGACGAGAGGGGGAATCACGACGACAAGGGCTAGCTTTAGATCTGCCCCTGGTCGCACTGACGTCCATCCTACAAGCGGCCCGATGGCTGCTAGGAGGGCGTTTTTCGGTCGAATCAATTGAAGGAACCCTTTGACGCGCTCGAATGAAGGCATCGCTCTGAGACTCTCCGTCTCTTTATATTGGCTAGCCGTTGGGCTGGTCCGATGGATACCGTGCGCGTGGGGGTTGTGGGCTGTGGGTGGTTCGGAAGAGCCCATGCCAGGGTTTACAGGACTCTACCTGGAGTGGAACTTGTCGCAGTAGCCGATGTGAACAGGGAGCTCGCTGAGTCTGTGGCAAGCGGCTACAGGGTGAGGTGCTATACGTCTGCAAGAGAGATGTTGGAGAAGGAGGAGCTCGACGCGGTCAGCGTCGTTGTTACGCCACAGAGACTGGCTGAAGTGACGAAGGAAGTGATCTCAAGCGGGACGCACGCGCTCGTTGAGAAGCCGGTGGCAACCTCACTGGAGGAGCTATCGGCCCTCATTAGACTCGCTAAAGGAAAGGGAGTTATCGTAATGCCAGGATTCATCGAGTTATTCAACCCGGGCTACAGGATCCTGAGGGATCTCATCCGAGAAGGTAGACTGGGCGACATCTACGTCGTCTCAGGCAAGAGAATAGGGCGCTCTCCGAAGAGAGAGATAAAGTGGGAGATTGGCGTATCGCTAGATTTAGCTGTGCATGAAGTCTATGTGCAACTCGACCTCCTTCAGGAGGAGCCTTCCAGCGTCTGGGCTTTTAACAGATCCGTGCTAGGGCAGGGAGTCGAGGATGTCTCGGTTTATATAATGGAGTATCCCAGCGGCGTTGTAGGAGTTATAGAAGCGAACTGGCTCACTCCAATAAGTTACAGAGCAGTCAGGGTCTCTGGATCGATAGCCAGCGCCGAGCTAGACTACCTAAATCAGAGAGTGACGCTAGACGAGTTGGGGAAGTCTACTGTCATCAGAGCTAGGTGGTCTGAGCCTCTAGCCGAAGAGCTTGCCTACTTCGTCAAGCACGTTAGAGAGGGAAAAATGCCCGATTTGAACCTCAAGGCCGCAGAGAGAGTTCTCTCGGTCCTGCTGGCTGGAAGGTGAATGAGGCTTGCCCCAGCTGGAGGGCACCCTCGCCGAGAACTACGTGCTCGTTAAAGGCGAATTGTCCGAACTCGCCGAGCTAGCAGAGAAAGGTTACGGGGAGATCCTAGAGGGTGCCCTCAGGCTCACGCTCATAGAGGCGGCGGAGCTCGTTCGCCAGGGGTCCTTACGCGTCAGGACTGAGAAGGGAGAAGCAAGAGTTTCTGAGCTGGTCGAGAGCATAGCCGCCTCGAATCCCAAGGATTTCCTCAGATTCCTCGTCTACACTGACCTGAGAAAGAGGGGCCGAGTGTTGAGAGTTGAACCTGCCACGCCCTTCCTGAGGCTGTATCCTGAGGGTGGAAGGATAGGAAAATCCATCGCTAAGTCGCTAGTCCTTCCGCTCTCCGAGGACAAACCCATCTCGCATTCTGAACTCCTCGAGTACGTATCTCACGCCGGGAGGCTGAGGAAGAGCCTCATAACGGCCGTGGTCGACGACGAGATGAACGTGACGTACTACGAGGCGACGAGTTTCCTTCCACAGCCGATAGGACCACCAAGGCTGCCTGAAGATCTCGTTGCAGAAGGGAGGCTCACTCACGATCGAGTTATCGTCTGGGACCCAGAGGCGTCCGACACTCTATACACTGAGGGCTTCTGGGGTCACCCTATAGGGATTGAGAAGCCTAAGCCGGGGGAGAAGTACGGCGTGCCGCTGCAACTCTCGCTATTTGAAGCCTTATTCCTCTTGGAGAGAGAAATTCTACGCGTTAAGAGTGACGAGGGTGGTTTATCCGCAGAAGACCTCAGGTCTAAAATGAGTTCTCTTCGGAGAGAGGCTGAGGCACGGTACAAGGTCTTCTCGAAGTGGCGAGACCTAGGATACGTGGTCAAGCCGGCGTCTAAGTACGGTGCGGACTTCATGATCTACGAGAAGGGTCCGGGGATAGATCACGCTCCATATCTCTGCCTAGTCGGGAGGGCGGAGCAGATGATCACTCCCGTCGAACTGATACGAGCTGGTAGAATAGCTACCAGCGTGAGAAAATCCCTGATAATATCCGTGGTGACGAACGGCGCCATACTGAGTTACAAGCTCGTTTGGTTCAAGCCCTAGACGCTCAGCTCGGAGATCTTCCCTGCAAGCTTCTGCGCCAAGATCTCGACCCTCACGCCCTTCTTCTCGGCTAGATCCAAGGTAACTTGAGCTCCTGCAGAACTTATCGTTAGCTCTGAGAGCGGTAAGGCATAAAATACCCCTCTCCTAAGCTTCTTGAACTTGACGATCACCCAGGGCGTGGCTCCCAGCGCCCGAGATAGCTTCTCCAGAGATTCAATCTCTCCAATCGGGATGTAGGCCCTGTCTGAGGAGGTGGTCTTGACCTCGATCACAGCCAGCCCTCCAGGTCCACCAGCCACTATGTCGGCTGACGGCAGCCCCGTGGAGCCGCTCCCAGCTACCCTCACCGCGCCCACTCCGTGGTTCCAGAACAGCCGCACCAGGTCTCTCTCAGCCTGAGAACCACGTCTGGGCAATTCAGCCACCTATCCAGTGAGGGATACGGCTCCCGATTCTGTCACGATCAGCGTGTTTTCCCACTGGGCTACTGGCGCGAGTCTAACCTCAACGAGAGGTGCGTACTCCCTCAGAGCCCTCTTCTTGACCAGCCTCCTGAGGGCATACTCGACTCTGATCCCTAAGAGCGGCACTATCCACCTCTCGCAGAAGGGGAGCTTCCTAAACCTCTCTCGAGCGGCCTCTAGGACCTTCCTCTCGGCGTAGTCAGATGGTCTCACGTTCTTCAGGAAGGAGAATATGTATCCGGGAGGGGCCTCGCCGACGTATCCGGCTCCCTCGGGAGTGGTGACGAACGGTTCCACTGCAAAGACGTCACCTGGGCTGAACTTGTACCTAGCCAGCCTGCTAGGCACGTTGGGTATTTCTATGCCTGCGTGGAGCCTGTAGAGCTCTATCTTGTGGCCAGCGAGGTTGGTGATGGGTTTGAGGCCTCTCTTCCTTATCTCCTCGTAGATCGCCGCGCTAACCTTTGAGACAGGAACTCCAGGCGCCATTACTCGCCTGGCAGCTTCAACAGCCTCCTTTGCAGCCACTATAAGCGCCTTATACCTCCCGCTCAGGTCCAGGGTTCTCGCGGCGTCGACTATCAGCCCTCCAGATCTGACGCCGACGTCTACCTTTAGGAGGGCTCCCTCTGGCACCACTGTGGAGTCTTCTGGAGGAGGCGTGTAGTGAGCAGCCACTTCGTTCACAGAGAGGTTTACTGGAAAAGCGGGCTCATAGCCAGCGTCCCTGATTTGTGCTTCGATTCTCTCGGCAATATCCAGTAGACCGTCTCCTGGCTCTATACTTGATACTTCCCTCTCGAGCAAGGAGGCTAGAAACCGCCCTATATTCTCGTACTCTCGTAGTGTGTCTGGATCCATCTCTCGGTCAGTCGAGATCGAGAGGGATTAATTTAACATGGAGATGGCGGAGGTTCAGAGGGGCCTTTGTTGAAGAGGATCCTAGCGAGGTCTGGCTGCAGCGACGAGGGGTATAGGCTGGCAGTTGAGGTTCTCAGAGGAGGAGGACTCGTGATATATCCAACCGACACGTCATACGGTCTCGGAGCCGATGCAGAGAATGTTGAGGCAGTTCTCAGGGTCTACCGAGTGAAGCTGAGACCGAGGACAAACCCTCTGACTATAGCTGTTAGCGACTTCGAGATGCTGAGGAGATACGCGATATTCGACGAGAAGATGGAGACCTTCATGAAGTCCTTCTTGCCGGGCGCCGTGACGTTCATCCTCCCCAAGACCGAGAGGGTTCCAGACGAGGTGAACCCCAGAGCCATAGGCGTGAGGATACCCGACAACCCGATAGCCCTCGAACTCATCAGGAGGTTTGGGAGGGCCGTAACCGCCACCAGCGCGAATATAAGCGGTGAGCCACCCGCCTATACTCCGGAAGAAGCTATGAGAGCCCTCCCTGACATCGAACTGATAATAGACGCTGGCCCCCTCCCCAAGAGGCCTACCTCTACTATTGTTGACCTCACTGGGGACCGCCCAGTCCTCGTTCGAGAAGGCCCCGTTCCGTTCGAGGCGATCATTCGGAAGTACGAGGGGGTGTTCCAGAGCAGTTGATCGCTCTGGGCATTGAGTCAACCGCCCACACGTTCGGGGTCGGATTGGCTGGTTCAGATGGTAAGGTGCTCTCAAGCGCTCT
>Ga0116200_10000958_pt1 | contig 10700 bp, 8 predicted proteins | sample Mar14436cmmetaG_FD_94478 | JGI IMG/M metagenome (GOLD analysis project Ga0116200, IMG submission 94478) | Marine hydrothermal vent microbial communities from Guaymas Basin, Gulf of California to study Microbial Dark Matter (Phase II) - Marker... ... | reverse complement strand
TGTGCCGTCCATCAGACCATCGCCCCCATCGAGGTACAGGAACTCATAGAGGCCCATCCCGACGCCGAGGTCATGGCACATCCCGAATGCACGAGGGAAACCAGAAAGCTCGCCCATTATGTGGGCAGCACGAGCCAGATGCTCAGGCACGCAAAGGAAAGCGGCTCAAAGAAGTTCATCGTCGTGACCGAGAAGGGCCTCGTGTACCGGATGCAAAAAGAAATGCCCAATAAGACCTTCATTCCGGTCGAGACGGCGATCTGCACCAACATGAAAAAGATCAACCTCGACAACCTCTTGAGGTCGCTCCAGGAAGAGATCTACGAGGTGGAGATCAGCCCGAATATCGCCGAAAGGGTCAGGCAAACGTTAATAAAAACGCGAAAGCTCCTCGAGAAATGAGGGAAGAGCTCCTCTTTCAGAGATTCCTCGAATTCCTCAGGGAGGACCTCCCCAACGGGGATGTCACCTCTGAGCTCGTTCTCGATGAAAACCATAGGGCCAAAGCCCTCTTCATATCCAGGGATCACGGCATACTCTCAGGGATCGAGCTGATCCGCTATTTTCTGGATAGACTGGGCATCGAGGCCGAAAACCTGAAGCCATCTGGTGCGGAGATCAGCGAGGGAGACGTCCTCATGCGCGCAGCGGGAAATGCCCGGCTCATCCTCTCTGTGGAACGCACCTCCCTCAATCTGCTATCACACCTCTCGGGAATAGCGACGGAGACGAGAAAACTCGTCGACAAAGCCTCCAGACACGGTGTAAAAATAGCTGCCACAAGGAAAACACTGCCAGGGCTGAGGGAATTCGAAAAACTGGCCGTGGTCCACGGCGGAGGGGACCCTCACAGGTTTTCCCTCTCCGACATGGTGCTGATAAAGGACAACCACAAAAAACTCGCGGGCGGAATTGAAAAGGCAATCAGAAGGGCCCGCGCTGCGAGTTTCTCCCTGAAGGTGGAGGTCGAGGTGGAAAACCCCGAAGAAGCCCTAACCGCAGCCAGGGAAGGGGTCGACATAATCATGCTCGATAACTTCACCCCTTCCGCAATCAGGGAAACTGTCCAGAGGCTCAAAGAGGCCGGGCTCAGGGACCGGGTGACCCTGGAGGCCTCGGGCGGAATAACGCCCGAAAACATAGAAGACTACTTGACTGCCGGGATAGACCTGATTTCTGTGGGATACATAACGAAATCCGCCCGCTCTCTTGACATTAGCCTCGAAATAGTTGCATAATCAAGGGCTAATCGGTTCAGGAGGTGAAGGAAATGGAGATTCTCAGAGGAACTTTCAGGTTAAAGGTAGGACTCGCTGAGATGCTCAAGGGTGGCGTGATAATGGACGTTACCACCCCCGAGCAGGCAAAGATCGCCGAGGAGGCGGGGGCAGTCGCCGTTATGGCCCTCGAAAGGGTTCCCGCCGACATAAGGAAGGAAGGCGGCGTCGCCCGTATGGCCGATCCGGAGATCATCCTCAAGATCATGGAGGCCGTCACAATCCCCGTAATGGCAAAGGTCCGAATAGGGCACTTTGTGGAAGCTCAGATTCTCGAGCAACTGGGCGTCGACTTCATTGACGAGAGCGAGGTCCTGACGCCTGCCGATGAGGAAAATCACATCGACAAGCACGGCTTTTCCATACCCTTTGTGTGCGGGGCAAGGAATCTCGGGGAAGCCCTGAGGAGGATAGCAGAGGGAGCGGCCATGATAAGGACCAAGGGAGAAGCGGGAACGGGAAATGTCGTGGAAGCCGTCCGCCACATGCGCCTCATCCAGAAAGAGATAAGGGAACTCCAGACCAGGAGGCCCGAGGAGCTTTATGCCGAGGCAAAGAGGCTGGGAGCCCCTTATGAGATCGTCAAATGGGTCGCCGAGCACGGCAGGCTGCCGGTCCCCAACTTCGCCGCCGGTGGAATCGCCACCCCGGCCGATGCTGCCCTGATGATGCAGCTCGGCGCCGAGGCCGTCTTCGTGGGCTCCGGCATCTTCAAGTCCTCCGATCCAGAAAGGATGGCGAGAGCCATAGTGGACGCCGTCGCCTATTACGACGACCCCGCAGTGCTGGCGGAGGTCTCGAGGGGCCTCGGCGAAGCCATGAGAGGCGTCGATGTCTCGAAGCTCGACGAGAAGGAACTCTTACAGGTGAGGGGCTGGTGAGATGAAAATAAGCGTCCTCGCGTTACAGGGAGATTTCGCCGAACACGCAGAGTATTTCAGGAAGGCCGGCGCCGAGGTGGAACTGGTAAAAAGCGCCGATAAGATCAGGAACTCTGAGGCCCTCGTGATCCCGGGCGGAGAGAGCACAACCTACAACAGGCTGATGAAGCGATTCGGCATCATCGATGCGCTTAAGGAACTGAAGGAAAAAAAGGTCCCCGTTTTCGGGACCTGCAACGGTCTCATACTGCTCGCGAGATCGGCAACGGGTGAAGATCCCGACTACTCCCTGGGTTTCCTGGACATCACTGTCTCAAGGAACGCATATGGACGCCAGAGGGAAAGCTTCGAGGCCGATATCTCTCTTCATATCGACGGGGAGAGCAGCTTCAGGGGAATATTCATAAGGGCCCCGAAAATCCTGGAGGTGGGGTCATCGGTCGAAGTGCTGGCGAAACTGGGCGACGAGCCCGTCCTGGTCAGGCAGGGCCCTTTTCTCGGTGCCACTTTTCACCCGGAACTGACCGACGACACGAGGATAGCAGAATACTTCCTTCGCCTGGCGGAAAAGGCTACTTCTTGAGGAAGACCCCGGTCCTTCCGAAGGGGCCTATGGCCACCCTGATCACGTAAACGCCGGGGTGCAGGGTATTAACATCCACGTCGAGAGATTTGCCCCTCAGGTCCATCCTTTTGAGCAGAACGAGCCTCCCGTGCATGTCGAAAATCTTGATCTCGGCGTTCCCATAAACGGGGATCGAGAAACCCAGTTTGAGCACATCCCCCACGGGATTTTCTCTCAGGATCAGGCGGGGAAAGGGACTCTCGTCTGCAGCCTTGTAAGAAGAATCCCAGAAAAGCTTCGTGATGGGATCGATCTCACCCGACATGAGCTGAGCAAAAAGGCCCGACAGGGCAAATCCGGCTATCGCAAGGGCTAAAAACTTTTTCATTTCTTTACCCCCCTTTCAAGACTGCGTTATGTATTTATAACCCCGCGAGCGTGATTAATCAAGGGGCTCTATTCCCATTAGCCGGAAAAGCGATCCGCCCCTTCAGCTGCATAAACTGAGAAAAGTCAGGTTCAAACCTCCTCCCTTGGCCTGGGCAACATGAGCAGGGTTTCGTTCAGGGCATTTTCCCCGCCAGAACTGGCGGATTTTCTTGAAATGTCGTGAGATATGGATTAAACTCTACACCAAATAGGAGAAGGAAATGAGCGATCTGTCGAGGAGAGACCCAGAGATATTTAAAATCCTTTACGAGGAAACAAAAAGGCAGGCCGATCACCTCGAACTCATTGCCTCTGAGAACTTTGCCTTTGAAGCCGTGCTCGAGGCGATGGGATCGGTTCTCACCAACAAATATGCGGAAGGTTATCCAGGAAAAAGATATTACGGCGGATGCGAGGTAGTCGATAAGGCCGAAGATCTCGCCAGGGAGAGGGCGAAACAGCTTTTCGGAGCGGAACACGCCAACGTCCAGCCCCACTCCGGGACACAGGCCAATATGGCCGTCTATTTCGCAGTCCTGCAGCCCGGCGATACGATTCTCTCGATGGAACTGTCCCACGGGGGCCATCTGTCCCACGGTTCTCCCGTTTCTTTCTCCGGAAAACTTTACAATGTGGTGTTCTACGGCGTCAGAAAGGATGACGAGACCATAGATTTCGACCAGGTGGCAAAGCTCGCCAGAGAGCACAGGCCGAAGCTAATAGTGACAGGATATTCGGCCTATCCCCGGGTCATAGATTTCGCCAAATTCAGGGAGATCGCCGACGAAGTGGGAGCCTACCTCATGGCCGACATCGCCCACATCGCCGGCCTCGTCGCTGCGGGAGTGCACCCAAATCCCGTCCCCCATGCTCACTTCGTGACCTCCACCACTCACAAGACCCTGAGGGGGCCGAGGGGCGGATTTATCCTCACCACCTCCGATCTGGCGAAAATCGTGGACAAGGCCGTTTTCCCGGGAATTCAGGGCGGCCCCCTGATGCACGTCATCGCGGCCAAGGCTGTGGCCTTCAAGCTCGCCATGGGCGAAGATTTCAGGGAATACTCAAGACAGATAGTCCGGAATGCCCGTGCTCTGGGCGAAGCTCTGAGAGAAAAGGGCCTCAGGCTCGTCACCGGGGGCACCGACAACCACCTCCTTCTCGTCGACCTGAGGACCCTCGGGATAACGGGAAAGGCGGCCGAGAATGCCCTGGAGGAGGCGGGCATCACAGTCAACAAAAACACCATACCCTTCGACCCTCAGAAACCATGGATCACAAGCGGGATAAGGATAGGCGTGCCCGCCCTCACAACACGGGGGATGAAGGAGGATGAGATGAAATACATCGGGGAGCTCATTGCCGACGTGCTGAAGGCCCCCGATAACGAGGAGCTTAAGCGAAAGGTGAGGTCAAAAGTAGAAGAGCTGTGCAGGAGTTTCCCCCTGTATAAGGGCAGGTTGAACTACTACGAAAAGGAACTCGGCCTTGCTTAAATTGACTTGTGAAAAGCTTGAATTTATAATCACCAAAAAGGAGGCGGCATGAGGATAACGATTGCCTTTCTTTTGATGTTGGGAAATTTGGGAGCCATGCTTTTCAGCGACATAAATACCTCGCCACGAGCACTGGGAAGATCCGGCGCCTTCGTGGCATCGGCTGAAGGGCTTGAAGCTGTGCATTTTAACCCCGCTGGAATCACAGAAGTCTCGAATTTAGAAGTCCAGACATATTACAAGCACCTCTACTCCGGCCTCTCCGTGGGCCTCCATAACGCCTCCATAGCCGTGGCAAAAAGGTGGAAGAACAACGTGCTCGCGGTGAATTTCCAGGACTTCGGCGCGAGCCTCAAGGGAGAATACGAGGGCAGATACGCCGAGGACGTCCTGACCCTGACCTACGGATACAGCCTCTCGAAATACCTCAGATTCGGCACAAATTTCAGCTTTTATCACCTTCAGGAGCCCCGCTTCGGCGGCGCCAGCTCCTTCGGGGTTGACCTGGGGATAATAACCTCGATATACAAAAGCTGGCAGATGGGCGTGTTCGTCCAGAACCTCAACGGGCCCTCCATTCAGGGCGAGTATGACAGCTACAGGCTACCGAGATTCATAGCCTTCGGCATGTCCCTCAAACCCATGAGAAACGCGATCACAGAGATAGCGGTCAGGAAGGAGGAGAATTACCCGGCCAGGTTCATGATAGGCCAGGAGCTCAACCTGTTCAAGGGAATGATAGGACTGCGCGGTGGACTGCTCTCCGAGGGAGAGCTGACAAAGTTCAGCTTCGGACTGGATTTCAATAAAGCGCCTCTCAGGATCACCTACGGAATGCAGTACGATCCAGATCTGCCGCTGACCCATATAATCGGGATTTCTTACGGGAGGTAGCCTTGAAACTCGCCATCCTTTTGTTCTTTCTCCTCAACTCGGGAGATAAGCTGGTCGACGTAAACCGGGCTCCCCTCGAGGAGCTTCGGACCCTTCAGGTCCCCGACAGCGTGGCCGAGAACATCTACAATTACAGGCTTGTCCATGGACCCTACAGGAGCGTTTATGAGCTGCTCAGGGTACCGGGAATGACACCGAAGCTCTTCAAAAAGATAAAGGATCAGGTGGAAATAGTCCGCATGCGCGAGGGCAGAGATTTCTCCTTCTACGTCGAGAGGATCCGCGAGAGAGGCGCCTCGGAGGAGAGCCCCAGGGAAAGTTCCTTCGACGAATGGATCGGTCTCCTCGCCCAGCCCATCAACGTGAACAAGGCCACGGTGGACGACCTTTACAAGCTCGACAGGGTCTCCCTGATCGACGCCGCGGCGGTCGTCAAACGTGCAAGGATACTGGGTTTCCGGTATTCAAGGGATCTGAGAGGCACTCCGGGACTTTCCTACTATGGTTACAGGAACATGCGGAACTTCGTGACCTACAGGGACCTCGAGCCCGAGCCCGTAAGGGGATGGATAAGCCTTGAATCCGATTATTACAACACCCTCTTCACCGAGGGAAGCGATCTGACGGAGAGGATAGACGATCTGGAACAGGGTGCTGATACATCTCTCTATGCCGACCTCCTTCAGGCCGGCTGGGATTCATCCCAGGTGGAAAATCTGATCGCGCGGCTCGAGAAAGAGAGGGAAAATATCAATGAGATAAAACCGGGCCCATACTTCAACTTCAAGGGCAGGTTCACTTTCTTCGGCAAATACAGGGCCGGGCTCTCTTACAACATCAGTCCCTATAAGCCCGACCGCGACCTGAAGAAAGTTTATCTCGGCGCCGAAAACCTGGGCTTTATCAGGAGGCTTTACCTCGGAAATTACAGGCTCACGCTGGGCCAGGCTCTGCTTTTCGACAATACCGATGAATCCAGGGACAGGATATTGACGAGGCCCCAGGGGCTTTACCCCGATATCTCCAGGACCGAGAGCTTCGACCTCTTCGGGGCTGCCCTCGAGCTCAAATTAGGTCCTGCCACCCCCCTGTTTTTCTTCTCAAACGCGAAGCGGGATGCCGTGCCCGACAGGGACGGCAATCCCCTCTTCTACTACGTGGGGAGTATCGTCCCCGAGAATTACAGGGACCTTTTCACCGAAAAAATTATCGGGACGAGCCTCCGCTCGGACCTCCCCTCCCCTTTCCCCATCGGGACTCAGGTGGCCTTCAACTATTTCCAGATAAAGTATGACAGTCCCCCGACTGCCCGCTTCGAGGACCTCGACATTCCCTTCGACAAGGACTCCCTGAAGGGCGACCCTGCCTTCAGCTGGATAACGGGAGAGACAAAAAAGTTCTTCGGGATAGAAGCAAGAACGGTCAAATATCCGATCTCACTGGAGCTCGAGGCAGCCAAGGAAAAGGGCGGCGGGAGCGCCTACATCCTTAAAGGAAGGTACCAGGAAAACTTCTTCTACTTCAATTTCCTCTTCAGGCACTACGACGTGAACTACACCAACCCTTACATGAGGCCCTTTCAGGAAGACTCCCGTCTCGAGGATACCCCCATGGAAAAACCTTACAGGCTCATCGATCCCCTCGCCTCCGAGCTCTCGGAACTGCCCATACCCAAGCCAGAGACCGGATTTTATCTGGAGACCCGCTATCAGTTCACCCGAAGGCTCCTCATCCCCAGGGCTTACATAGACGTGTGGAAGGATAATACCGACGGCCTCTGGAACTACAGGATACAGGGATCCATCGAATTCAGGCCTGTCTATCCGGTGAGGCTTAGAGTCCGTCAGAAATGGCAGAGGAGAAGAAATTTAAGGGAGCTTTCCATAACCGAATCCTTCACCCGGGAGACCACGGGAAGGATCTACGCCCTGCTCACCGATTACGATTACATCGGGCTGGAAGCCAGATACGGCAGGGTCCAGTTAAAGAGCAGGCTGAGCTATCCGGAGGAAGAGATAGACGGGGGCTTCGTGGCCATCACCTTCGATCACAACCTGAGCAGGAAGAGCGAGATAAAGGGCGGCGCCATCGTCTGGAGAACCGGCGGCATGTCGCAGTGGGCCTTCGAGGACGTCGGCATAGACTTCCTCTACGGAAACGGCACCAAGTACTACATCTCTTTCCTCGAGAGACCCGCGAGAAACCTCTCTCTGAAGCTGAAGTTCCGCTTCAAGGATTCCCTGTTTCCCCATACAGGCCTCCTGGGAAGGGACATATATACGAGCGAAGGCAAGCCGATATATTATTTCACCGAGGAGGAATCTCAGTACTCCGTGCACTTTAATCTCGACTATACTTTCTGAGCATGCCGGGTCCCGGAAAGGTTTCCGTTGGGATAGACGTCGTGGACCTGGATCGCTTTGAGGATCTCCTCAAGAGACACGGAGAGAGGGCGAAAAATCGATTCTTCACCCCGTACGAGAGAAATTACTGCGAGGGCTGGAAGGGCGGCGAATTTGCCTGCTTCGCAGGCAAATTCGCCGCCAAAGAAGCCTTTCTCAAGGCTCTGGGAACGGGGCTGGCCTACGGCATCCGATGGAAAGACATAGAGGTGAGGAACGACAAAAGGGGCACCCCTTACCTCGAGCTCTCGGGGAAAGCCTCCGCTCTCCTCGGAGGAAGAAAGGTCGCCGTGAGCATAAGCCATTCAAAATCCACTGCCGTCGCGGTTTCCATGATCTTCCCGTCGCATTGACAGGACGGCCCGTTGTTTTTATTTAAAAACTGATCTTTGCAAAACAGGAGGTGTCATGAAATCTCTCCTTAAAGTCGCGATCTTTTCATTTCCCCTTATTTTATGGGGAGCTTCCATCCGTCAGACCATCGAGGTAAATCCAGGAGAAATTACTTTCCAGACAGCCAGGGGTTACGACGTGATCACCGTGCCGGGCTGTGATTATATATCGACACCGGGACATCCCCACCTTCCCGTAAAATCCGTCTATGTGCTCCTGCCGGCGGACGCTGAGCTGGCGGACTTCAGAATCACTGGAATGAAAACGGAGAAAATCGACGGCAGGTTCCATATTTATCCAGCTCAGCATCAGATTCCCCTGTTGAAAGGGCTCACCAGGGATTTCACTCCTCCCGATGAAGCGATTTACACATCGGAAAACCCATATCCCGCCGTTCCACTGGAATTCGTCAAAACCGGCAACCTGGGTGGATACCGGGTGGCGGCCTTCAGGTTTTACCCTCTCTATTACATACCGAAAAAGGGAGAACTCTATCTCTGCCGGGAACTCGATTTCGAGGTAGACTTCAAAGCCGGTCACGGAGCCAAAGCTGTAAGAAGGTCCGAGACCGCCGAAAGGATTTACAGAAGCCTCATTTCGCATCTCGTCGTAAACCCGGAGGATATCGAGAGGTTCGCCCCGAAGATAAGGGATATAGGCCAGCTGGAATACCTCATAATAACGGACGAGGCTTATCGGGATGCCTTCGAACCTCTGATTGCATGGAAAACCCGCAAGGGATTCATGGGAGCCATAAGGACGGTGTCGTGGATCGATTCCCACTATTCGGGTTACGACCTCGCCGAAAAAATCAGGAACTACCTGAAAATAGCCCATGCCGATTCGGGCGTGACCTGGGTCCTGATAGGCGGAGATACCGATATAGTTCCAGCCCGGAAGGCCTACGTGTATGCTGAGGGTTACACCGATTATGCCCCTTCGGACCTCTATTACTCGGACCTCGACGGGACCTGGGATGCCGACGGCGATCACATATACGGTGAGGTCGCCGACAGCCTGGACCTGTTTCCCGACGTCTATGTCGGCAGGGCTCCCGTCAACTCGCTCTCGGAAGCACAGACTTTCGTCAGTAAAGTGCTGAATTACGAGAAAAATCCCCCTCTCGACTACGAAACCGACATGCTATTCATGGCGGAAGAGCTCTGGACCGGCTGTTCGGGCCACGTTTCCAAGGAGATAATCGACACGAATTACGTTCCCGACTACTTCGACATAACCAAGCTTTACGAGGTCAACGGCAATCTCAATCACGCAAACGCGATCAGCGAATTGAACGAAGGAAAGGCCTACATCAATCACTCGGGTCACGCCAACTACAATGTCCTGAGTATAGCGCAATCCACGCTCACGCCCGCTGATTTCGACGGCCTCGTGAACGATGCGAGGCAGGGCCTTTTTTACAGCATTGGATGCTGGTCCGCCGCCCTCGACCGCGACTGCATAGCTGAACACTTCGTGAACAACCCCGATGGGGGCGGCATCGCCTATGTGGGCAATTCTCGTTACGGCTTTGGCGACCCCGACAATCCCGGCCAGGGCACATCGGAGCTCTACGACCAGACCTTCTTCAAGGCCCTTTTCGATGACGGAGAATACAGAGCAGGTGTAACTCACGTCGCATCAAAACTCTATTACAGAACAGGAGCGATGGTCGACGGCGAGACCAGATGGTGCTACCTGGACCTCAACCTCCTCGGCGACCCCGAACTCCCCCTCTGGACTAACGCACCATCGACCATGCTGGTCAACCTGCCCTCAACCCTTTACATAGGGCAGAACAGTCTGGTCGTTACAGTCTCTCAGGGAGCTCAGCCCATCGAGAATGCCCTTGTCTGTGCATACAAGGAGGGGGAGGTCCACGAGACCGGCTATACCAACTCCGGAGGCCAGGTCATACTGCAGGTGGACCCCGCGAGTCTCGGCTACATGAAAGTGACGGTCACGGCGCGGGATTTTCTGCCTTTCGAGGACAGCATACAGGTCATTCCCCCTGAGGGACCCTACGTGACACACATAGCCCACACGCTGGATGACGACGACATACCGCCCTCTTCTGGAGATGGCGACGGCAGCGCCAATCCCGGCGAGAGGATTGAGATCACAATCGCCGTCAAGAACTTCGGAATGGAAGACGCCTGCGGCGTTTCGGGGACCCTTTCCCTCTCGAATCCCTTCGCCGCCCTTATAGATTCGGACGTCACCTTCGGGGATATTCCCTCGGGCGACACAGCCCTCTCCCAGGAACCCTGCGTCCTTCAGATCCAAGGCAACTGCCCGGATAACGAGGTCATAACTCTCTCCCTGGTTCTCGAGGACACTCTGGGGAATTCCTGGGAGTCCTA
>Ga0116200_10000957_pt1 | contig 10700 bp, 9 predicted proteins | sample Mar14436cmmetaG_FD_94478 | JGI IMG/M metagenome (GOLD analysis project Ga0116200, IMG submission 94478) | Marine hydrothermal vent microbial communities from Guaymas Basin, Gulf of California to study Microbial Dark Matter (Phase II) - Marker... ... | reverse complement strand
CTGTCACAGAAAGGTTTTGGTCGAATGCCCTGATCTCTGGGAGTATCTGTTTCTTGAAAACAAGCGCATTGACCGGGATATAATTCTGCCAGTAAAGGAGATCCCGGTCAAAAGAACGGGCATAGAGATAGTCCGGCATCTCCGGGTCACGCGAGCCATCCGGCCGATAGTGCTCTCTGATGACCTGACCGTAAACCACACTCGCTCCGGCTTTTGTGCCTGAAGAAATAAGTGCCCGCAATGCGTCCGGTTCATACAGATCGTCGTCATCGAGAAAGCCGATCCATTCTCCTCCGGCGCCCTGAAGCCCCACATTGGCAGAATATGCACGGCCGCCATTCTCTGATTGATGAATATACCTGATATGGTCGATATCTGAGAGAAAATCATCCACGATCTCTGCAACGTCCATTCCTCCATCGTTCACGATTACCGCCTCTATCGGCGAATATGTCTGGGCGGCAAGGCTGGCCAAGGCCTCACGCAACAGATCCGGACGTTCTTTTGTCCGTACAATCACGGATACCAGCGGCCGCCCGCTTCTCCCTCTTTGGCTTGAATCGTGCATTCTACAACCAGCAAGCGAACCGGTTAAAGACTTCCGTATAGGCATCAACTGGTTAAGAGATACCAGCTTTTACGGCTCTTCGCCCGTTTTTTGAAAGACAAAGCCTGGCAGGCGACTTTTATTCATCAGTTTACACTTTTTTCAGGTAGTGTAAAATATCTTGTGTGAATTTTGAAAAGTAGAAAAAAGCACTTTTCCTTATAATGGTCTTGATACTCAAAAAATCATACCAAAAGGAGAAGTGCCATGAATGTAAAAATCAGCGTACCCGAGGTAATAGAAATTTTCAAGGAGATCCAGGAGCAGCCAGAGAGACTTTTTGAGATGATCCATTTTGATATTCGAGAGACTGTCGGTCAGTACTTGACAGCCACGATGAATACGGAACTATAATACTTTAATACTTTCTGGGCAGAGAGCCTTATGAACGAAGCCCTGGAGAACCCATTTCAGCTTTCCTGAAGAGGAATGGATATCTCTACGGACTACCAACATCATTGATAGACTGAATAAGGAGTTCAGGCGCAGAACGAAGCCCATGGAGATACTTGCTGGTGAGACCGCCTGTTACCGTCTCCCGGCCTTTATCTCTCTTAGAATGGAATTGCATTGGAGGTCAAACCCAATAGGAAAAGTGCGTAACAACCTGCCTTTTCTCAAAGAATTGGCCTATGAGAAATTCACACAAAAAAGTTGACGGTACCTTTTTGAAAAAACGTATATATCGAATTGGATGCTGATGTCGAAGCCGGAAAAACTGCTCTCTCTTCTGGGCTGGACGTTCAATTCTGGGAAATTGAGAGTCCAAAGTTCTCTTGTCATGATGGTCCCGGATCGGAGTCCGGGATGACGGATCCGGTATCCAGATCATAGAACGTACTGAAAAAACGCCGGATTCCGGCTAAAAATATGCCGGAATGATGGGCTCACCGAATTTATTTTTTGTTATTAATTCAAGCCGGTAAAGGAACATTAGGCTGTATAGTTGGGAAATTGAGAGATGGATTTCGTGTGCTCAGGAGTATTCATGAAAAAGTTGATAAAGAAAATGGCCCCCTATGCAGAAATCTTTCTGGTTCCATTCGTTTATCCTTCTGCGTGGTTGCTGAAAAATATCAGAAAGGCCGGCGTTCAAAATTTGCCACTATGCAAAAAAGCACTGCTTAACGTAGGGGTTTTTCCAATAATGAAGCACTATTACGAACCTCAATTCGATATGAGGGAAATAAGGCGCTCTTTCTCTGAAGAAAGGAGCTTGCCTGGAATTAACTGGAACGTTCAAGAACAATTAGAAATATTGGGGAGTCTTACCTTCTCCGAGGAACTTAAAGATTTTCCCTATAAAAAAACTGATGGCTTACATTTTTATTTTAACAATATTTCCTTTAAAGCAGGAGATGCTGAATACTGGTATCAACTGATAAGACTGAAAAAGCCAAGGAGAATATTTGAAGTCGGGAGCGGTCATTCGACCCTTATGGCAATGCATGCTATTCGGAAAAACCAAGAAGAAGACCCTGATTATAAATGTAAGCATGTATGTATAGAGCCGTACGAGGTGCCCTGGCTAGAAGAAACAGGAGTGTCTGTTCTTAGGAAAAAAGTGGAAGAAGTTGAGTTTTCGTTGTTCTTAGAATTGGAAGGGGATGATATTCTATTTATTGATTCCTCTCACATTATAAGACCTGAAGGCGATGTACTATTTGAATATTTAGAATTAATCCCTCGTTTAAATAAGGGGGTAATTGTTCATGTGCATGATATTTTTTCACCTAGAAATTACTTGCACGAATGGTTGACTTCTATGGTAATATTTTGGAATGAGCAGTATCTGTTGGAAGCATTTTTGTCTTATAACAATAGCTGGAAAATTATCGGTTCTCTTAATTACCTGCACCACAGACACTATGAAAAATTGAAGATAGTTTGTCCGTTTTTAACACCTGATAATGAACCAGGATCTTTCTATATACAGAAAATCGCCTAATAGTATGTGCTCGTGTTCAACAGAGTTCGAATCGTTGGGATTTCTCCGAAGGGCAGATGAAATTTGACATTGGGTAACGCATTGCCAAGATATAAGATCAATAAGGCATAAACAATTTTCAACTTGTCGTGAAGGATGCCGGATATAACTGTTATAATTGTAAATTTTTTTACCGCCAGGCTTTGCCGCCGGGCAGTCCGGTCTGTTCGGGAGCAAGGTATGAAGGTAAAGGTGGTGGTAGTGGACAACAGTGTTGACCCGGAAGAGGTACAGTGCCTTCGTTCAATGCTGGAGCCTTTTGATGTTGAAATCCTCGCAGATGGAAAAAATCTGGGCTTTTCCAGGGCATGTAACCAGGCCTTTCAGCGCTATCCTGCAGAATTCATATTGCTGCTCAATCCGGACGCAAGGCTTCTGCCCGGTGCCTTGAATAACCTGGCCGGCTTCATGGAAAACAATCCCCGGGCCGGCGCGGCGAGTCCCCGTGTCTTTCTGGACTCGGCAAAGACTGTTTTCCTGCCGCCTATGCCCGTGCCCAATCCTCACGAATTGCTCCTTGAGATCTTGCTGGGTGACTCCTTTCGCCGTTGGCGCAGCATCCGTTACAGGAAAAAAGCCCTTTCCTTCTGGCAGACTCACAGGCCCCTGAGGCAGGACTTGCTTTCAGGTGGAGTCCTTTTTGTTCGCCGCAAGGCCCTTGAGGATGCCGGCGGGCTTTTCGATGAGCGTTTTTTCATGTACTTTGAGGATGCGGATCTTTGCAGGCGCCTGAGGAAACTGAAATGGGATCTCTTTCTTGTCCCTTCTGCAGAAGGTGTCCATTTATACGACCAGGCACCGGATTCAGGGCATAAGGCGGCATATTTTGAAAGAAGCATGGAGCAGTATTTTCGAAAACACCATTTCACGTGGTGGTTTCTGGCCAGGAGGTTTTCAGCATCTCCGCCCCGGCCCATTTGGCAATCCTTTATGAAGAAAGATACAATGCCTGCCTTTTTTCATGTACCTGGGGCTGTTCGTGAAGGGGCCTGGTGTTTCGAATTCAGTCCAAACAGGGACCTTTTCCCTGCCGGCGGTGTCTTCGGAAAAGGCCCCTGTCTGGAATTTTCTTCAGAGGCATGGAACGCCCTGAAGCCGGAAAAGGAATACTTTTACAGGTTTACCCCCTTGCCGGGCTGATTTATACGTGAAGATTTTCGGCCTGTTCAGCCCACAGGATGAGAACACCTTACGGGTTTTTGGATAGATTTGAACAAGCATATTGAAAAGGAAGGCATGTGACCGACTTTCCCATGGAAAAAGATCTGATTCCCTTTGAACCTTCTGTTCTGCCAGAGGGTCCATGGCTGGTTATGGCCCCCCATCCGGACGACGAGACCCTGGGTATGGGCGGTACCCTTGCCCTGGCATGCAGGAAGGGCTTCCATGTGACCGTGGTCTTTGTGACAGATGGCGACCAGGGAGGAGAGCCGGCGATACGCTGCAGAGAAGCAGGCCAGGCAACTGAAATTCTTGGAATCTCCCATCTTGAGTTTTGGGGGTTTTTAGACCGAAATGTCCACAATAATTTATCCGGCTTCACGCAGAAGTGCATGGAATACCTGCCACAAAATTCCTTTGGGACCATCTTCCTGCCGTCTTTCATGGAGTTTCATCCGGATCACAGGGCCGTCACCATGGGGAGCCTTTCCGCCCTGTCTGCCATCGGGTTCAACGGCCGGATCTGGCTCTATGAGATAAGCAGGCAGGCGGAAGCCAACCGCCTTGTGGATATATCCGATACAGTGAAAAACAAGATATCTGCCATCCAGGCATATCGGAGCCAGGCAATCCATAATGCCTATCTGGAGATTGCCTGCGGCATAGACAGGGCACGCACATTTTCCATGCAACCGGGCGTTTCCGCTGCGGAAGGGTTCTGGGCCGGCAATCTTCGTGATATCGTGAACGATTTTGTCGCAAGGCTTCGGCTTTATCTCTCTTTCCCTTGAAAAATTCAGGGTATATTTTTGCGGCTTAAAAAAGTACTTCAGGGAATAATGGATATATGCGCTGGGCAGTGTTGAAAGAAAACCTTTAAGGGTTTTGTTGAATCTGCCTGGGAAACTGCCATCTGCCATCTTTTGAAGAACGTATAATGGCTTGTAAGCTTGTCAAAAAGTATTGGTTAATCTTAACCAAGGCTGTTCAGTTTAAGCCAACATTTAGTAAGACAGATATGTATATTTCAGCAAGACAGGACAATTGTTTATGGAAAATGCAAAATAGTTTTAAAGTAATGAACGGGTTTGCCGATAAGAAAAAAAATCGTAGAGGCCCTATTGAGGCCTTGACTTTTAAAGTACGTCTGATAATTTATAATTGTATCTTGGATGTAGTCGATGTTGGTAGGCTTGGCATTGGTACAAAAATTGCGTATGAGTGATATCAAATTATAGTATGTCGTGTTTGGGTTCAGGTCTTAACGCGTAAAGACATTGAGTCTTTACGTGAAAAAACATTAAACTTTAAATTTTAGAGGAGGATTACTTATGAAAAAGCTTAGAGTCTTGTTTTTGTCAATGGTCCTGATTTTAGGACTTGGAAGCGGGGCGATGGCCGCTACGTCGGCCATTAACAACTTGCCAGGCGGTGCTGGAATCATGCAGTGGATGGCGGCTCCTGATGGTACCCATACGCTGATCAATGTTCAGAATACCATAGCCACTTGCCCCGGTAGTGGTAATCCGGCATATTTTATGGTTCATATCACCTTTTATGATTACAACAGTCAGCACCTGTTTGACATTAACTGGCCGATGACGCCGCGCGACAATATCGGTATAGCGGTAACCGGCGACGGCACCAATGTAAATCTGACATTTGAGCCCGGTGAACCGAATGAGGCGCTGCACACCTTTATATCAGCAGGTCTTGGCACGGATAATTTGCAGTTTGGTTATGCAACAGTTGCGCTGACGGCACAGGATGATGCGGCAGCAGCTGCATGTTATCCCGGAGCAGTTCCAAATGTTGTGTTTCAGGCTTTAGTTGGTAATGGGAATGCCGATCCAACTGATGATGTAAACTGGGCAAATGCGAACGTGGTGCTTCCGGATGTACTCTTTGCACGTGCCGCCGTTGTGTTCCCGAATGGAGTGCTTGGCCTGAATGGTGTCATGCTCCAGGGTTTCATGAATATGCCTACACTGGCAGAAGATGGCGCCACTCCAAACGTATTACACAATTTTGCAAACGTATGGGGTGCAGACGTAATTTGTGCTGTAGGTGTGGACTGGGATAATAGCGGAACCATTAATCCCAATGCTGTTACAGCAAATGATTTTGCCGGTATAGATGTTCACAGTAGCGAATTATACATGACTGTAAATTATGTTGACATTGCGCCAGTCGGCGGTGTAGCCGGTGTTGGTGATATAGCTCTTAACAGCGCCGTTGCCTGTAGTCGTGCTGGCCGCGTAAAGGCGCTTGGGTCAGGAAATAACAGGTACTGGGCACGTTACAACGTAACTCCAGGATCGACTGAGACCAACCTTGTTGCTATCTTTCCGGCAAATAGTGCAACGGCATTCAACCCTGCAGGCCTTATAGCTGACAACCGTAATTTTTCAGTCCTTATCTATGACGATAATGAACATTTTGTTTCTCAGCCCAACATTACAGGGCCAGAGGTGATCATTGCTCCATTTAATTCGGCAACCAATCCTCCCATGACGGGAATGCCGGTTATTCAGCATACAACTTATACTAATGGTGAGGCTTTAATCACAGGCCCTGCTCCCATGTTCGGTTACGTATATACCACAGTGAGTGGTACAGGTTCTGATATCTATCCTCTCGTTACCGAGACTATACCTGTCAATATAGCCAATATTGTAGCTGCCGATGTCAGTGCGGCTCTGGCTGTTGGGCAGGACATAATACAGATTCCTTAACCATAAACTGGTTCAATAACTTTTTTCCAAAAAAAGGGGGGGAATTTCCCCCCTTTTTTTGGTCTGTTGTCCATGATGATTTGTGATTAATGGATAGCACTGTATATGAGGATGATAATGAAGATAAATAAAAAGCTATTCGTTGTTATTTTCATTTTATTCTTTTTTCCAGTAAATATATCGGCAAAATCCCCGCCTGCTGCTAAAATAGACGGGGTTGTTATAACTTGGGATGATGTTGATCAGGCCTTAAGCCAGGCTGGAAAAAAAGAGCCCGCAGAGGAAGATAGAAAGAAGATGCTCGATGCATGGGTAGCAAGGGTGCTCCTGGCCAGAGAGGCTGAGAAAGAGGGTTTTTTAAATAAGCCTGAGGTTCAGCATAGTCTGGAGCTTAACAGGATGACTATTCTGTCTGCCAGTTATATAAAGGCAAACTATCCGAAGAAAAACTCGCCTGTTTCCGACGATGACGTGCAAAAATATTACCAGACTCACATAGATGTCTTGAATCCTCAGAGGCGGGATGTGATCACGATTGACGTGTATTGTTTTAAAAAAACCTGCGATGGAAAAGCAATGGAGGCAGCCGCAAATGACTTGATTGGCGCATTGTCTGAAAAGGGTGGTGATAATAATCTCAATAAGGCAGTAGAGGGGGTCAGAGACGAGTGGAAGGATCTTTCAATAAGCTATCCGGTTGGCTCAACGGTTTTATCCAACCAGGAATATTATAAGGGAACTCCTTTTAAAGAGAAGTTATTTTCTGCCAGTGTAGGTGGCGCCTTCTATCAGAAACTCGATGAAAGGGATATCAAAGTTGTTTTTATAAAGGAAGATAGGGGGAGAATTTTTGAGGAAAAGAAGGCCTTTGAAAATGCAAAGAAGGCCTTTGAGCAGGAACAAAGTATCCTATCCCTGCAAAATGAGATAGAAAAGCTTAAAAAGAAATATCCGGTAGAGATTTATCCATATCCAGAACAGAAGGACAGTACAGATGAGCAGTAATTACTGTAAAGGTGGCCGGATGGTTGTCTGTTTCATCCTTTTTTCTTTAACAATATCGGGCTGTGCCGGGCCTTCTGATCAGATTAATCATGACAATATGAAGAATTATTCTTCGGAAAGGAACCATTTGACATCTGAGCTTATTGATGGGTTCAAGGTCACACAGGATTTCAAGATGGCGGATCTGGATATGGACGGCAATGTTGATCTGGCCGTCTTGTCAAAATACAATGGGTTGCTGTTGATATTCGATTTAGGCGGGAAGAAAAAGATAGTAAAGCAGGATGAAGGCTGTTTCAGGCCGGTAAGTATGGCTGCAGGTGATTTCGATTCTGACGGCAGGCAGGAGATAGTTGTGTTAAGTGAAGGTGGGCTGTGCTCGTATTTGAGAATTAATTCTGCGGATGATATTGAGATAAAAAAGATTTCGTCTCCGTCAGCCGGATGGATGTGGAAACTTGAGCCGGTTGATTTCAAACCCGGCTGTCCGCCGGGACTTGTGGGTGGAGGTAATGGTCTTTTAATATTCTTTAACAGGGGAAGAATGGAATTTGACAATCAGAAGATCTTTAACCATAAAGGGACTGACAAAAAGGACGATGACCTGTTAAAAAAGGTGGATTCAGAAAAACTTGCTCCGGTACTTGCTTCCTTGGGGGCATCAAAGTCAAGAAATCATGCCGGAAGCGCATGGGTTAAACACTGTTTCAAATATTTAAAATCAGTAAATGATCTAAACAGAGATGGTATTTCCGAGATATTGGCGCTTGATTATTGCAGCAGAGATGCATGGTTGCTTGAGTCGGAAAAGAATAAAAGATATTCCGTAAAGCATATCTTTCATTTTAATAATATTTCACCAATTTTCGGCGAATTTATCTCCGGACAGAATGTTCCGGAATGGGTGGTGGCATGTGATTATCCTGGCACTGTTCTGCTGCTGGAAGGTGTAGATGCTTTGAGGGAAAGATCTGCTTTTACTTTACCGGGCAGGGCGGCGTCAGCGCTTAAAACAGATCTAAATGCTGATAGTGTCCCCGACATCATTGTCTTTGTAGAAAATAAGATAATAGGTCGGCCTGGAGACATATACATTTTTTACGGCGTCAGTAACAACGGCGAATACAGCCTTTTAAAAGGGCCTGTCATCAACACGGAGATAAACAGTGCTTGTGGTTTGGCATACAAAACCCCTTTTCTGGGCATGGCTGATTATCAATCGGGAAAGATACAAATTTTGAGAAAGGGAAGGGATTTTTGATGAGCAGGTATATCATTTTTCTCATTTTGCTTTTTGCGGTCTGTGCATGCAGTTTACATGGATCAAAAGATATAAATAATCTGAACGATTCCGCACGACCGGAAAACGAATCGTTGAGAGAGGCGGTTGATGTCTATTGGAATTATCGGGTAAAAGGGGACCTGTATCACTCTTTTGACTATGAAAGGAATGCATATAAAAAGGCGGTCACCAGGCAATATTATATTTCAAATTTTAGTAGAGGGATCCAATATAACAGCTTCAAGGTAGTTGAGATTCTTCCTGAAGGGACCGGCCCTGAGGGGCTGACAGTTGTCAGACTTCAAGTAGATATTTCTTATCCAGGGATGTTGTTAATGAAAGTCCCTGACCACCTGAAGCAGACAAGGCTTGATTACTGGTTCAAGGCAAAGGACGGTCGCTGGTATCACGTAATTTCTCAAATGGGTAAGTTTTATTAATTATAAAATCCTGAATTACTAAGTGATATTTTACAGGCGCTCACACCCAATCGTTATTCCCGCGCGGAGTTGGGAATCCAGTGAGTGTTACCCAGACTTATTGAGAAGTGCGTTGCGAGTATCAAAACGGCTGAAAAGAAACAGAAATAGCCGTTGAATATTCGGTATTGGATATTCATTTTCATTCTATCTTCGCGTTCATCTTTTAAAACAATTCCGTAGGGCATAAATCTAGTAACCTGTGAACATTTACAAAACAACTTAGCGCTTATGAGATGGGTGAAGTCTCGTGCGTATATAAAAATGCCGACAAATCGAAAAAACTTATTGATGTTTGATAGCTTATTATATTGGCAAGAGCCCGAAACTATTTATTTAGATGTTACAAATCATTGTAATCTGAAATGCAAAATGTGTCCTCATTCTATGAAAGATATTCAGTTTGAAAAGGGGCATATGGAATGGGAGTTCTTCAAAAAAGTCATCTCACAGATAGATAATACAAAATCGTTATCACTCTTTGCCTCTGGAGAACCGCTCATAGCGAAAAATTGGGATCGAATTCTAAAATATTGCCTGGAGGAGAAAAAGTTTTCTGACTGCATCAGTTTTTCTACGAATGGGTTGTTTTTGAATGAGCAGAGGGCAAGACGGATATTGGGTAAAAATGTAGCATTTTCCGTCTCAATAGATGGTGGAACAAAATCTACGTATGAAAGTATTCGAAAAGGTGGTAGATTTGAAGTACTGCTTAAAAATCTCCGTTTCTTTAGGGACTGCAAGAGGAGATACAATACTGACAAACCATTTCTGAGTTTTACATTTGTTGCATGGAAAGACAACATTATGGAATTGCCTTTAGTAATTAAGTTGGCATCCGAGTTTGACTCAAAACAAGTGACGCTTATACACAGGATATTTTATAAAAAGGAGGATTTTGATAAATATTCACTCTGTAACTATAGGGAGACTTTTGATACTTGTCTTGAAAAGTCATTGGAATTAGCTGGAAAGTTGGGGATAAAATTAATTCATACCGGAACCTTTTCCAGAAATATTGCTCCAACGGAGGGTTTAAAAGAAATTTATTTTAAAGAAAGAGCCGATGGTGCATTATGTTGCAGGACAGTTGATGAACATGTCATTATTGGTTTTAAAGGGTTGATTCGGGCCTGTTGTTTTATTGATAAACTTTTTATGGGGAATTTGAACTTTGATTCATTAGGTGGGATTTGGAATGGTCCCAATTACAGAAATTTACGGCTAAAGCTCTATAAAGGAGATTATCCGGATGGATGTAAAAATTGTTCATTTGTTCAAATATTAGGAAAGGAAGAAATAGCCTGTCTTTGTCCTCTCAATACCAAAACGTTTATCTCTGCTTCTCCGGAAATAAAGCAGTCATATGATATTATTACGGTGAATGAAGAATTTATAAATGCCATGGAAGGCTATAAAAAAGGATTTATAAAAATAGATCACT
>Ga0116200_10000955_pt1 | contig 10706 bp, 12 predicted proteins | sample Mar14436cmmetaG_FD_94478 | JGI IMG/M metagenome (GOLD analysis project Ga0116200, IMG submission 94478) | Marine hydrothermal vent microbial communities from Guaymas Basin, Gulf of California to study Microbial Dark Matter (Phase II) - Marker... ... | reverse complement strand
CTACAGATGTGATTGAAGCCAGCGCCAGAGCCTATATAAATGCTTTAAACCGGCTTCTTTACAGAAAAGAAAGGTTTTCTTCCTGAATTGAGGAGAATTCTTCTTGACGATTTAAAAGAGGCAGTCAAAGAACTTTATTTACAGGCAAATTTTTCTTTACATCCCTTTGTTAAGGAACAACTGGAAAAAGCCTATGAGGAGGAGATAGGTAGGGGGAGAGAGGTAATGAAGATTATAGTGGAGAATTTTAAAATTGCTGAGAGAGAAAAAATCCCACTCTGCCAGGATACGGGTATGGCAGTGGTGTTTCTTCGTATCGGAAACGAAGTTTACTGGGAGGGGGATATAGAAGAAAGTATCAATGCAGGAATAAAAGAGGCGGTTAAAGGAGGGTATCTCAGAGCTTCTACAGTGTTAAGTCCTCTGGATAAAAGAGTAAATCCAGGAGATAATACTCCGGCAATTATTCACTATGAATTGGTTAAGGGAGAAGTCTTTGAAATTACCCTTTTGGTAAAAGGTTTTGGTTCAGAAAATGCGACTTTCCTGCACCTTCTCTCTCCTCAGGCAGGCTGGGAAGGGGTAAAGGAGGTAGTTCTGAAGGATGTTAAGGAAAAGGGAGGGAATGCATGTCCTCCCCTATTTATTGGAGTAGGAGTAGGGGGGACCTGTGAAAAAGCACTGGAACTTTCCAAAAAAGCACTTTGTGATTTATCTCCCATGAAGGAAGAAGAAGAGGAAATATTGAAAGAGGTTAATAGATTGGGAATAGGTCCCGGAGGTATGGGAGGGAGATTTACTGCTTTGAGAGTTAAGGTGAAAGAGTATCCTACCCACATTGCTGGTTTACCTGTAGCAGTGAGTTTAAACTGTCATTCTTTGAGATTTGCAAAGAAAAATCTTTAAAATGGAGATAACCACACCGTTAAGAGAGAAGGACCTTTTAAAACTAAAGGCCGGAGATAAGGTTTCACTTACCGGAGAGATAATTACACTTAGAGATGCTACTCATAAAAGGATAATTGAGTATTTAAGGGATGAGAAGGAACCGCCATTTGATTTTAAAGGGAAGGTGGTTTATTATTGCGGACCCACCCCTGCACCACCTGGAAGGGTTATTGGGGCCTGTGGTCCTACTACCAGTGCAAGAATGGATATGTATACTTTACCTCTTCTCAACTTAGGGATAAAAGGTATGATAGGTAAAGGAAGAAGGAATGAGAAAATAAGGGAATGGGCAAAAGAATTTAAGGTGGTTTATTTTGTAACCGTAGGAGGGGCAGGAGCTTATCTTTCCCAGTTTGTGAAGGATAAAGAACTTTTACTCTTTCCTGAATTGGGGCCTGAAGCAGTATGGAAATTGAAAGTGGAAAGGTTTCCTTTATGGGTAGCCATAGATACAGAGGGGAGAAGTATATTTACATGGTAAAATACCCCAATTATGAGAGAGGGAAGAGAAGATAAAGAACTAAGGGAAATAGAGTTTTTACCAGGTTATCTTAAGCATCCTGAAGGTTCTTGTTTTGTTAAATGGGGTAATACTTGGGTGATATGCAGTGTGCGGGTAGAGGAAAAAGTGCCTCCTTTTTTACAAGGGACAGGTTCGGGATGGGTTACCGCAGAGTATGGGATGTTGCCAGGTTCTACAAATGTGAGGGTGTCCCGTGAGTATTCCCAAACTGGAAGGTCTCATGAAATTCAAAGAATGATTGGAAGGAGTTTAAGAGCGGTTATGAATTTAGAGGGGTTAGGAGAGAGAACATTAAGAGTGGACTGTGATGTTATTCAGGCAGATGGGGGTACACGTATGGCTTCAGTTTGTGGGGGTTTTATCGCACTTATAGAGGCAGTAAATAAGCTCTATCGGGATAGGGTTATCACTCATTGGCCCATCAAAGAGTATATAGCTGGAGTGAGTGTAGGAAAAGTGGAAGGGAGGTTTTTGCTTGATTTGGAGTATTCTGAAGACTCAATTGCGGAGGTAGATATGAATGTGGTAATGACAGAAAGTGGGAGAATTGTGGAACTCCAATCTACAGCGGAAAAGGTCCCCTTTACTACATCTGAACTTAACACACTGCTTAAACTGGCCAATCAGGGTATTGAGGAAATAATAAAAAAGATTAAAGAGGAGACTATCCACTTATGGAAGGGTTCTTGATAATAGACAAACCAAAAGGATTGACTTCGCATGATGTGGTGGAAAAGGTAAGGAGGAAATTTAAGGTTAAGGCAGGTCATCTTGGCACTCTGGATCCTCTGGCTACAGGTGTCCTCCCCATTGCTATTGGGAAGGCTACTAAACTAACTTCCTTTTTCATAGGGGAGGATAAGGAATATGAAGGGGAGATGGTATTGGGTTTTGCTACAGATACCTATGATGTGGAAGGGAGAGTAATTCGCAGGACCCAAAGACTTACTGTTGATGTGGATAAACTGAAAAAGATTTTGGAAGAATTCAAAGGAGAAATTGAACAAATTCCACCCCTCTATTCAGCCTTGAAAGTTAAAGGGAAGAGACTCTATGAATGGGCAAGGCAGGGAGTTGAGGTGGAAAGGAAACCTCGAAAAGTGAAAATTTTTGCACTCAAATTGTTAAATATTTCCCTCCCTTATGTAAAGTTTTATGTTCACTGTTCGGGTGGAACCTATATCCGAACACTTGTGAATGATATAGGAGAAAAACTGGGATGTTTTGCTACTCTTAAAGAACTTAAGAGAATTCGAAGCGGCCCTTTTCATCTTAAACATGCTCTCCCCCTTTCTGTTATAGAGGAGGCAAATTCTATTCTTCCTTTATTGAGAAGGATGGAGGAATTTCTTGATCGCTTTAAAAATGTAAAAGTTAAGGAGGAATTTGAAGAGAAAGTTTTGCATGGTACTCCTGTATATAAAAATGTTCTGCTAAGCTATCCTGAAGAAGTGAAAAGGGGAGAAATGGTGAAGATTGTGGATGGTAAAGGTAAAGTTTTATGCATTGCGGAAAGCAGATTTGATGGTAGGGAGATTGAGAATAAGGCAGAAAACAATATAATTTTTCAGCCCAGGAAGGTTTTAAGATGAAACTTGAATTTTTCCCTCTTCCATTTTCAGTGAAGGAAAAGTTAGGGATAAGTATTGGTGTTTTTGATGGGGTTCATCTTGGACATCAAAAAGTAATCGAGAGATTGGTGAGTGAGTGTAAAAAAAGGGGATTGAAGAGTGCTGTATTAACTTTTCCTTTACCCCCATCTTGGTACTTAAAAGATCAAGCCCCTGTTCCCTTGTTGCTTCCTCCCTTAGATAAAATTAAAAGAATCAGAAAACTTGGGGTGGAAAAAGTTTATTTTCTTGATTTTTTTCGTATCAGGGATATGATGCCTGAAAAATTTTTTAAAGATATTATTCTTCCTCAGGAGGTCTACTATATAGTAATAGGCGAAGATTTCCGTTTTGGTAAGGGGAAAATTGGAACCGCAGAAGAATTGAAAATGATAGGTGAGAAAGAAGGTGTTGAAGTAGATATAGTGCCTGCTTTCAGGGTGGAAGGCACTAAAGTGAGTAGTACCAAAATTCGCCAACTTATAAAAGAAGGGGAATTGAAAAAAGCTGGTCAGCTACTGGGATATCCATATCCTTTGATAGGAAAAGTTATTGCAGGTGGAAGGAAAGGGAGGAAATTAGGATTTCCCACAATAAATCTTAGAATAACTTATCAGGTTACCCCACCCGTTGGGGTTTATTATGGAAGAGTAAAGGTAAGAAATGAGGAGTATCCAGCTGCTATAGACATCCGAAAATTAAGGAAGAGGTGGTTAGTAGAGGCACATCTATTGGATTTCCAAGGGGACCTATATAGAAAAAAAGTTGAAGTAATGCCTTTAGGATATTTGAGGGAAAGGAAAAAAGTGCCTGAGGAAGTGTTGAAAAACCTGATAAGAAAAGATATAGAAAGAGTAGTGGAGATAATGAAAAAGGGGAGGGATTATGAGAATTAGATTGGGTAAAGAATGGCTAATTTCTTTGATTTTCTTACTGTTTTCCCTAAATGCATTTGCTACCACCTTAAATGAAACTTTTTATTTAATGGGAACAACAGTTGAGGTAAGAATGGAAGATAAAGGAAAAAGTGAGAGGCAATTGAGAGTGGTTTTTGGGGATTTGGTTGCCTACCTGACAACTCTTTCTTCCCTTTTGGATCCTTACTCCGATGAGAGTGAAATATCTCGGATAAACAAGGCAGAAGCAGGTGAGGAAGTAAAGGTTTCTTTTCCCGTATACTCACTTTTAAAAGATGCCTTAGAAATCTCAAGAAAAACAAATGGTTGTTTTGATATTACCGTTATGCCTCTGGTAAGACTATGGGGATTTTTTAAAAAAGAGAGAAAAACTCCTCCCACAGATGAAGAGATAGAGAAGGTTTTGCCATATGTGGGTTATTATTTAATAGACCTTACCCCGGGAGGTAGTGTAGTTAAAAGAGAAAGCGAGGTGGAAATAGACCCTTCTGGTATTGCCAAAGGTTTTATTGTAGATAAAGGGATTGAATTTTTAAAGATAAGAAAGATAAAGAGCGCGCTTATTAATGCAGGAGGTGATTTGAGAGTTTATGGGAGGAGGTGGAGAATAGGTGTAGCCCATCCACGTTTTACAGACCGTATTCTTGGGATTATAACTTTGAGAGAGGGTGCAGTAGCAACTTCTGGGGATTATCAAAAATTCTGGGAGTATGGAGGGAGAAAGTATCATCATATTTTGGATCCTCGTACTGGTTATCCTGCAGACTCTCGTATAATATCTGCCACAGTGGTTTCTTCTGAATGTTTCAGGGCAGATGCCTTGGCCACCGCTTTGGTAGTTAGGGGGGAGAAGGGGTTGACTTGGCTGGATAAAGGAGAGGAGGCCCTATTAGTGAAGGGTGAAGAGGTGAAATTAATTATGTCCTCCGGAATGAAGAAGTTATTTAAAGAAATTAAATCTCCATGAGAAAAGCAAGTTTTCCGGGAGGGGTTCACCCTCCTGAGAATAAGCTGACTTCACATATTTCCATTAAAGAATTTCCAATCCCTGATGAAGTTGTAATTCCATTGCAACAGCATATTGGTGCACCTAATCAACCTTTAGTTAAAAAAGGGGATCGAGTTTTTACAGGGACACTGATTGGAAAAAGTGAAAAATATATTTCTTCTCCCATCTTTTCCAGTATCACTGGAGTCGTTGAGGATATCGGAAATTATCCCCATCCTGTTTTGAAGAGGGCACCTGCTATAAGGATAAGAAGAGAAGGAGAAGATGAGCTGGATCCAGTTATAAAGCCTCCTTCCCATCCTGAAGAATTAACACCGGAGGAATTAAGACGAATAGTATGGGAAAAGGGAATTGTGGGAATGGGAGGAGCAGCTTTTCCCACACATGTGAAACTTTCTCCTCCTCCTGAGAAAAAAATAGATACTCTGATTATTAATGGTGCGGAATGTGAACCCTATTTGACATGTGATGAAAGATTGATGATAGAAAGAGGAGAGGAAATTGTAAGAGGGGTGGAGATCATAGTAAAAATCCTTTCCCCAAAGCGTGTAATCATAGCCATAGAAGATAACAAACCGGAAGCTATTGAAAAGATGAGGAAGTGTGTGGAGGGTAAAGGGAATTTTGAAGTTAAAGAGTTAAAGACTAAATACCCTCAGGGAGGTGAGAAACAGCTTATTAAAGCTCTTCTTAACCGAGAGGTGCCTTCAGGGGGTCTTCCCTTTGATGTTGGGGTTCTGGTTCAGAATGTAGGAACCTGTTTGGCGATATTTGAAGCAGTTTATAAAGGTAAGCCTCTTTATGAGAGAGTTGTTACAGTAAGCGGGCAAGTGGAAAATCCGGGGAATTATAAGGTGAGATTGGGAACAGCGGTAAGGAAAGTAATAGAATGGACAGGTGGGTGGAGGGAAAATGGAGATTTGGTGATTTTTGGTGGCCCTATGATGGGTATTGCTCAAAGCAGTCTTGATGTCCCTGTTATTAAAGGGACTACTGGAATACTTTTTCTTCAAAGTGAAAAGTGGGTGGAATATCCCTGTGTGAGATGTGGTAGATGTGTGGATGTATGTCCAGTAAGACTTATCCCCACACAAATAATGAAGGCAGTAAAATTTGGAAATATCGAGCTATTAAAAGAATATCATGTGCTTGATTGCATAGAATGTGGTTCATGTGCTTATATCTGCCCTGCTCAGATCCCCTTGGTCCAGTATATAAAAGTGGGTAAAGAGATTTTGAGGAGAAAAAAATGAAGGAGATAAAACTGAAAATAGCTCCAGCTCCTTTTATCCATTCCCCTCTTTCCATTCCCCGGTTAATGTATGGAGTTATTCTCTGTCTTCTGCCTGCACTTTTTTGGGGAATTTATTATTTCAAGATTCAAGCACTTTACCTGATTCTGGCCTGTGTCTTTGGAACCCTCTTTACAGAATTTCTTTTCTGTAAGGTCAGGGGTAAAGAACTGACTTTAAAAGATGGTAGTGCGCTTCTTACAGGGATTCTTCTTGCCATGGTGCTTCCACCTTACCTCCCACTTTGGATGGGATTCCTGGGAGGAGTGGTAGCCATAGCTTTGGGAAAAGAAGTATTTGGTGGACTGGGTTATAACATTTTTAACCCTGCTCTTGTGGGAAGAGCTTTTCTTATGGCTTCTTTCCCCCAGCATCTCACTACATGGAAGATTGCTCGAGGCGGTTTCCTTCACTACGATACCATTACTCAGGCTACACCTTTAGCCCAGACTTTACCCAAATTTGGAGGGAAAATTAATTATCCACTGGTAAAGTTGTTGATGGGAACTCATGCAGGTTGTTTGGGAGAAGTTCCAGCTTTACTTTTAATCATTGGCGGGCTGGCGCTTCTTGTTTTCCGATTAGCTGATTACCGTATACCCCTTTCCTGTATTTCAACCGTAGCTTTTCTTACAGGAATCTTTTATCTGAAAGGACTTTCTCCCTCCCCGCTTTTCCATCTTCTCTCTGGTGGACTTTTACTCGGTGCTTTCTTCATGGCTACGGATCCTGTAACTACCCCCTATACTCCAAAAGGAAGATGGATTTTTGGTATAGGTATGGGAGTTTTGGTAACCAGTGTGAGGTTATTTGGTGGATATCCGGAAGGAGTGATGTTTTCAATTCTTGTTATGAATGCTTTTACCCCTTTAATTAATCGCTTGACTAAACCTCTTCCTTTGGGAGTTAAGAAATGAACTATCGTGTAAGAATGATAGTCATGCTTCTGGTGGTCTCTGCTTTTTCAGGTGGTTCCCTCTCATATATGTATGAAAATCTAAAAGAAAAGATTGCTGAGAATTTAAGGAAAGAGATAGAGGAATCCGTATCCAATCTCATCGTTTTTGATAATTACCAGGAAAAAAAATGGAAGGAGAATAAGGTTTTCGTGTGTTATAAAGAGGGGAAGGTATCAGGGTATGCTATTATAGGAAAAGGTGAAGGATTTCAGGGCAAAATAACTCTTCTTCTTGCTATGGATGGTAAAGGTGAGAGAATTCTGGGAATAGATATTCTGGAGTCTCAGGAGACACCGGGGCTTGGAGCAAAGATTGATGAAGATTGGTTCAAAAGCCAGTTTAGCGGGAAAGGAAAGTTCCCACTTAAACTTGTAAAACTCAAGAAACCGGAAGAAGAGGAAATAGAGGCAATTACAGGGGCAACGATTTCTTCCCGGGCTGTTGTGAATCTGGTAAATTCATTAGTGGAAGAACTTAAAGAGTTTATTGAGCAGAATGGGTAAATTAAAAATATTTTTAAAAGGACTCTGGGAAGAAAATCCGGTTTTCAGGCTACTTCTTGGGATGTGTCCTACTCTTGCAGTAACTGGCTATCTTTCCAATGCTATTGCTATGGGATTAGCGGTAATTTTTGTGCTGGTGTGTTCCTCCTTTACCATATCTTCTCTCCGTAGATTTATCCCTGAAGAAGTAAGAATACCTGTATTTGTAGTGATTATAGCTACTTTTGTCACTCTGGCGGATTACTATTTAAGAGCCAATTTCCCTGTGATAAGTAAAAAACTTGGCCCTTATGTTCCCCTTATAGTAGTCAACTGTATAATTCTGGGGAGGCAGGAAGCTTTTGCCTCTAAGAACCCTGTTTTCTTAAGTGTGCTGGATGCCTTAGGGATGGGTATAGGTTTTTCTTTGGCACTAATAATACTTTCTTCTATAAGAGAAATTTTGGGTGCTGGTACAATTCTTGGTATCCCCATTCTTGGTTCCAGATTTCTACCCTGGCTTGTATTGACTCTTCCACCTGGTGCTTTTCTAACGCTGGGTGCACTTCTTGGATTTATTCAGTTTTTGGAAAAAAGGAGTAAGTGATAGATGGAGTATCTGATTATTTTTCTGGCAGCTCTTACCACTAATAATTTTGTGCTAACTTACTTCTTGGGTATTTGTCCCTTCTTAGGTGTTTCTTCTCGATTGGACACTGCGGTTGGAATGGGAATGGCGGTTACTTTTGTTATGACACTTACTGTGGCGATAACTTGGCCCCTTTATCATCTTCTCCTGGTTCCCCATGGCTTGACATATTTGGAAATAGTTTCCTTTATTCTGGTTATAGCTTCCTTAGTGCAATTTCTTGAGATGTATTTCCATAAATTTTTGCCTCAGTTGTATCATGCCCTGGGAATATATCTCCCTTTGATTACTACGAATTGTGCTATTTTAGGTGTAGCACTCTTCATGGTGATCCGTAATTATGGTTTTCTTAAATCTATTGTATTTGCCTTCAGTTCAGGTTTGGGGTTTTCTCTTGCACTTGTTCTAATGGCGGGTATTCGGGAGGAACTGGATCTGGCTCCTGTGCCTGAGAGTTTAAAGGGAGCCCCTATTACTCTCATACTTGCTGGACTTTTATCTCTTGCCTTTATGGGGTTTTCTGGATTAATTAAGGGATAGAAATGTTTGCTTTAATTTTGATGTCAGTTTTGGGTTTAGTATTTTCTTTAATTCTGGTAATTTCTGATCGCCTTTTCCGGGTGGAAGAAGATAAAAGACTTAAGGTTATTTTGGAGGTTTTACCCGGAATAAACTGTGGGGCCTGCGGATATCCATCCTGTAGACAAGCAGCGGAAGCTTTATTAAAAGGAGAGGCAGATCCCGGGGTATGTGTGGCGGGTGGAGAAGAAGTGGCTAAAAAGTTGGTAAGTATTTTAGGAGGAGGAATCAATACTGAGAGGGTTAAGAAGGTTGCTGTTCTACACTGTGGAGCAAAGAGTAAAAAAAGAAAGAAATCTGCTCATTATGAGGGGATAGAGAGTTGTCTTGCAGCTCACATTACTGGTGCGGAAGAAGCATGTTTTTATGGATGTCTTGGATATGGAGATTGCGAAAAAGTTTGTCCAGTAAATGCGATAAGTTTAAAAGATGGATTGCCTGAAATAGACCACGAAAAATGTGTTGGGTGTGGAAAATGTGTAGAAGTTTGCCCGCGAAACCTTTTTGAACTCGTTCCTTATGAAAAACCTTTGTACTGGGTAGCCTGTAATAATCCTGAACCGGGTAAAAAAGTGAAAGAAGTTTGTTCTAAGGGATGTATAGGATGCAAGCTTTGCAGTAAACTATCCGATGGGGTTTTTGAGATCGAAAATAATTTAGCTCGTATCAATCGTGATAAATCTAAGGAAAAAAGTGTGGATTGGGAGAAGGTGGCGGAAAAGTGCCCTTCCCACTGTATACTTTCTTCCTCTTAAAGGATGAGAATTCTTCACACCTCTGATTTCCATCTAAGGACCACTAATGATGAAAAGTGGTTTGCATTAAAGGAGGTTCTGGAGCTGGGTAGACGCGAGGGAATAGAGGTAATGGTTATAAGTGGAGATTTTTTTGATAGAAAAGTAGATGTGGAAATTCTGCGAACCCCTTTACGACATTTATTTGAACAGTATCCATTCCAGATTCTTATTTTACCCGGGAATCATGATTATCAGGCCTTCCGAGAGGGATATGTCTTTGGGGATAATGTAAAGATTTTTCTTCACCATTTTGATCCACCTTGGGAGAGGGAAAATGTAGCTATTTGGGGATATCCATATTCCCTTCATTCCGAAGAGAAAATTTTGGAAAATCTTTTCAAATTAAAAAATCTGGTTCAGAAAGAAAAAATAAATATTTTGCTAATCCATGCAGAACTTAAAGAGGCCCTTTTTACTGAATTTGACAGTGGTGAGGAGGAAGAAAGATATATGAGAGTGAGCCTTGAGTACTTCAGGGACTTACCTTTCCATTACATTCTTGCAGGACATTTCCATACCCGTTTTAATTTCTGGAATATTGAAGAAGATAAATATTTTGTGTATTCGGGTACTCCTGTTTCTCATACCAGACGAGAAACAGGAAAAAGGAAAGTAAATCTTTTTGAAGTAGGGGGGAAACCTAGTGAAGTGGAGTTAAATACTTTCCATTATCAAGTAGAAACCCTCACTTTTAGCCCTTTTGAGGAGAAAGATCCTTTTGAAAAAATAAAAGAGACTGTGGAGATTTTCCCTCCCTATGCAGAAAGTATTCTAATATTGGAGGGATTTATAGATAGCGTGAAGACAGGTTGGACAGAAAAAAAATTAAAAGAAGCAGTAGAGAATATTACTGCGGGAAAGAGAATCACCTTAATTTTCAATGTTCAGGATATTTCGGCCATTTTAGAACACGGTATCTTTAAAAAATTCCAGGAGAAATT
>Ga0116200_10000954_pt1 | contig 10708 bp, 11 predicted proteins | sample Mar14436cmmetaG_FD_94478 | JGI IMG/M metagenome (GOLD analysis project Ga0116200, IMG submission 94478) | Marine hydrothermal vent microbial communities from Guaymas Basin, Gulf of California to study Microbial Dark Matter (Phase II) - Marker... ... | reverse complement strand
TCATCCGTTATTCACTTCATGAGTTAATGGAGAAGGTTGCTGAGAAGGCTGGTTTTCACGGTGTAGATATCTCTTCCACGCCAGTCAGGGATATCATAACGGTGTATGTGGAGAGACCGGGTATCATCATAGGAAGGGGAGGAAGAGCTTCTAAGAGGATAGGAGAAATGGTAAAGGAAGCTCTTGGGATCTCTAATCCATACATTCAAGCGAAGAAAGTAGATGAGCCGTTCTTAAGCGCTAGAATAGTAGCTAGCTATATAGCTAGGAGAATAGCAAGGGGTGAAAGGCATAAGAGAGTAGCTTTCTCGGCCCTTAGAAGGGTCATGATGGCTGGAGCTAAAGGTGTAGAGATAAGGCTCTCAGGTAAGTTCGGAAGCCAGAGAGCTAGGGAAGAGAGGTTCAGGGCCGGTGTCATATACAGGTGCGGTCAAGATCAGATAGAGAAGGTGGACTATGCTGTCAAGCATGTCCTGATGCCCCAAGGGGTTATAGGCGTCAGGGTGAGGATAGTCAGGCCGGATGTAGAGAGCCCTGACACCATAAAGGTCAAGGAAGAGGTAATAGAAAAGATCAGGCAGGGGCTCAGGGAGGAGAGGGAAGAACTGACCTCCGCGGAGGTTGTAGGTGTCGAAGTACCAGAGGAGTTAGCCGAGGCCCTTGAACCGGCCTCTGAGGAGTCAACGGTTGAAACTCATCAGATAGAGTCTGCTGAAGGTGTTGAGAGTGAACCCGTGGAGGAGGGTTCTGAGGCCGAGTCCAGAGGATCTAGTGAGGAGGTGAGTGAGGATGCCATCCAAGAAGGTTGAAGAGCTTAGGGGAATGACCAACGAGGAGTTAATGGAGAGGCTCAAGGAAGTCGAGAAAGAGTTCTTCCTCATGGAGGCCAAGAGGTTAATGGGCGCTGCAGAGAAGATACACCTTAACAAGGCTCTAAGGAGGGAGAAGGCTCGGATACTCACTATTCTCAGAGAGAGGGGAATTAAACTATAGCTCCGATAAAACCCTCGAACATCCTATATCACGAGCTGATAGGCTTGGAGGTGAAGCTACTGTCATCACCTAATCTGTCCGAGATAGATAAGGAAGGTAGGGTCATATACGAAACCAAGAACACTTTAGTCATTCGAACGGATGAGGGTGATTTGGTCATCCCGAAGGAGAAGAGGTTGTTTTTATTTAGGCTTCCAAGTGGTAAACGAGTTACCGTTGTAGGTGATAGAATAATAGGAAGACCAGAGGAGAGGGTGAAGAGAATATGAGGAAGTTGCCTGAGACCCTAGTTGGTGATGTAATACCGCCTGAAAGAGAATGTTCCGATGATAAGTGTCCATGGCATGGCTCCATATCTGTGAGGGGCAAGATGTTAGTAGGAAGGGTCGTCAGCACGAAGATGACGGGCACAGTAACTGTTTTAGTGGAGTATCTTCACTATAGACCAAAGTACAAGAGGTATGAGAGGAGACGAAGCAAAATACATGCTCACCTTCCCCCCTGCATAGATGTAGAGGAGGGGGATGTGGTAAAAATAGCTGAGACAAGGAGGCTCGCTAAGACCGTGAGTCACGTAGTCCTAGGGAGGGTCAGGTAACCCTCCTCCATCCATACTTGCTCTCGTCGTAGAACGGCATTTTTGATACCTTCACCTTGAATTCCTTCACCCCTCTGACGGTAAGCTCCTCACCTACCTCCGCTAAAGTCGGTGAGATGTATCCCATACCTATTCCCTTACCCACGGTTGGGCTAAACGTCCCGCTTGTAACTGTACCAACCATCTCGCCGTTTTTGTAGAGAGCATCGCCTCTCCTAGGGGCATTCCTAGTCTCGCTCAATAGACCCACCCTTAGCCTAGAGATGCCCCTCTCTATAGCTTTCTCCAGCGACTCCTTCCCCACGAAGTATTCCTTGTTCAGATCCACTGCGAAATCCAGTCTAGCCTCGAGAGGATTTGTCTTCTCGTCTATGTCGTTGCCATACAGAACCAATCCGGCCTCCAGTCTCAGAATGTCCCTAGCTACCAAACCGCATAAAGAAGCTCCCTCCTCCAGTAAGGACCTCAGTATTTTCTCAGCCCATTCGATATCCCAGATAGTTATCTCGTATCCATCCTCTCCAGTGTACCCTGTCGTGCTCACAACGTATTTCCGTCCCTCGTGCGTTACTTCTGTCACCCTGAATTTCCTGAGATCAAACGTCGTTCCTAGCACCTTGTGGACTAGCTCTCTCGCCTCTGGACCCTGAACGGCCAGCATTACAGTCTTTAAGGTCTCGTCCTTCATTCTAACATCCAGATTCCACCTAGAGAGTAGCTCCCTAAACCAACTCCATATTTTTTCCCTATTAGCCGCATTCACAACAAATAATATCTTATCATCCGAGAGTTTGAAGGCTACATTATCGTCCTTTATCCCTCCAGACTCATTGAGCGTTAGTGTGTACCTTGTTCTACCATTGGAGATCCTCATATTGTTAGAAGTTGCTCTTTGGAGGAATTCAAGGGCGTCTGGCCCTTGTAACATGAACCTACCCATGTGCGATATGTCAAATACACCTACTGAGTTCCTAACCGCAAGAACCTCTTTCAGGGAGTTGGTATATTTCATAGGCATTTCCCATCCCGCGAATTGGAAGAACTTGGCACCAAGCTCCCTATGGAGATGATCTAGAGGTAATCTACGCATCACAATCCACCGACCGTCCTTCCTAAGGAAAAGTTATTACATTTCCGGGTCCATTTGGGTCTCAGGGTTAAATATGGCCGAGGAACCAGCAGTTAAAGCTGTGGAGGAAATAGCCTCCCAGCTAGGTGAGAAATATGTCCTCCTAGAAGATCTCGATAGATCAGCCTACTCTTACGACTCCTCGGGCATGCAAGCCATCCCATCGGCCGTAGTCAGACCTACAGATGCTGAAGACATTGCCTTCATTGTTGAGGTGGCGAACAAATACGGTGTACCTCTAGTTCCTAGAGGATCGGGAACATCCCTCGTAGGTGGTCCACTTCCTTTGAACGGAGGGCTCGTCGTTGATATGCAAATGATGAATGGAATAATCGATAAGGATGAATACACAGGTCTCATTAGGGTGGAAGCTGGAATAAAGGTGTTAGACCTGAACAAGGTTTTCTCAGATAGGTTCATGCCTGTAAACCCTGATGGAACCGGTTTCTCAACAGTAGGAGGCATTATAGCGGAAGACGCAGCCTCTCCACTCTCAGCTAAGTATGGGACAGTTGGAGATATGCTCCTAGGAGTAGAGGTTGTCCTGCCAACAGGAAAGGTGCTCCTAGTGGAGCAGCCGGGCCCTCCCAGTAAGGAGAATATCCTACGTCTCTTAGCTGGTTCGGAGGGAACATTAGGTATATTCACTTCCGCCCTTTTGAAGCTCCCTCTCAAGCCCGAGGGTAGATTGGCCTATGAGATCGAGTTAACTGATGTATCGGATGCTATTTCCATACAGAGTCACATCAGTAGGATAGGGATGGGTGTGGCAGGCTTTGAAGTGTATCACAACTACAAGGAGCTAGTGGAAGGGGAAGGAACCGAAGTTACGGCCTTTCTTGAGATATCGGGGACAAAAGAATGCTTAGGCGTGTGGGATTCAAGGTTAAAATCAGTTTTGGCAGAGATGGATATCACATTCGATCAAATCGATGAGGCCGAAGCTGATGAACTTTGGGAGAGGAGAAAGAACATCTATGAATTAGCTAAGAGGAGAAAAGTCGCCATGAGGGTCGTAAGCCTCCTAGTTCACTCACATTTGGTCAGAGACGCTGTACAAGAGATCGATCGAACGGGGGCTAGGTTAAAGCTCCCTGTAGTAACTGTCTTCAATCCACCTCTTGGATGGGTTATGGCGATATTCCTTTACGACCCGACTAATGAGAAGGAGGTGGAGAGGACGGAAAAGGCTGCATCTAACGTAATAAGCAGGGCAGTCGCCTTAGGGGGGTCAATTGGCTATGGGACCGGGGCTGGTGTGAATAGGATAAGCCCCGAGATGGATGAGGGTTTCGTAGCGCTGATGTCTAGTATAAAGGAAGCTCTCGATCCAAACTGGATAATGAATCCCGGCAAACTTATCGAGAGGTGAAGGGTTTGGTTGTTGAGTTCCACCGCGATCTAATAAAGGAGTTGGGACGGTGCATAGGTTGCGGTGCATGCAACATTCCATGCCCGACATTCCATATCGAGGACTTGAGGGAGACAGAAGGCGCTAGAGCCAGGGTTAAGCTCCTCTCTATGCTGGGATATGGGAGAATGGAGCTCACCGAGGAATTCCTCAGCTACATCTTCACTTGCATGAACTGCGGTCTCTGTAGCCAATATTGCCCGGCCGGAATAGATGTATTCGGCGTAATCATTGATTCTAGATCTTCCTTAATTGACATGGGTTACGTCCCCCTCGTTACAGTAGACATGAGAGATGCTAAGAGGAGGACCGGTAGCCCTATCGGCGAGGGGCTCACGAAGGGTGTATGGCTACCACCCGACTTTCAGCCTGAAAAGGGTGCCGACGTACTCTTCTTCGCTGGATGCTGGGTTCACACAGTCCCTGAAGTAGCCATGAGTATGAATAAGATCTTACAGAAGATAAGCCCAAGTGTTACACCAGCTGGTCCCAGCGAGCCATGCTGCGGTGGGCTCACATATGTTATAGGAGAGAGAGATAGTGCCGATGAATCTAAAGAGCGGCTACGGGCATTCATAAACTCCCTCTCCCCGAAGAGAGTAGTATCAGGTTGCTCATTATGTGCGGGGATCTTTCCCGACCTTCAGGTTCAGTACTTCTCGTCCTTCGTAGAGGGTGCGCTAAACTCAAAGGTAGTGAGATTGAAAAGCTTAAAGGGAAAGAAGAATAAGATATTTCTAGTACCATCCTGTCGTAGTGATGGAGCTTCCCGCCGTATCCTTGAAAGTATAAAAAATGCAATTGTTTTAGAAACACCTGACTGGGTGTGCTGCGATTGCGGGGCGACTCTAATCTATCAAGCAGATCCTGATAAGTTCGACAGATGGTTTAGGAAGATAACTGAGATTGCTAGTGACATGGATGCCGATTATCTCGTAATAGAGGAGGTGGCATGTTACTCCATGATCTCCAACATACTAGAGGGCAAGAATAAGTACAAAGGGATGAAGATAATTTCCTTCCCGAGTTTCCTTGCCGATCACATTTCCTAATTATATTTCCGGCCTTACCAGGGCTTTTTCAAGCCCAATGGTGGATCTCCCCACGGATATGTATATGAATCCGGCCCTCTCTGCTTCCTCAGGGGTAAAGAGCATCCTTCCATCAAAGAGAATAACGGGTTCACTCCTATTCACAGCTTTCCTGAGTTTGGTCAAATCAATCAGCTTGAACTCACTATGATCGGTTACGAAGGCGATTGCATTAGCTCCTTTTACAGCACCCACTAAGTTAGGAACATACTCTCCCCCGAAGGAGACTCGTACGAGTGGATCATAGATCCTGACTATGTGTCCCCTCTTTACGAGCTCCTTGACAAAGGGTTCTACTGGGGATTCCCTAGGATCAGGTACATCTCCCTTGTATGTGGCTCCCAGTACTGCTATCGTTCCGCCGTCTCCCCCATTAAGTCCCCTTACGACCTCATCCAATATCTGGGCATAGTGGTAAGGCATCTCCAAATTGAGGTCCCGCGCCCTTTTGATGAGCTTTGGAGAGTACCCTCTCTCCTCAGATGCCCAGTATAGGAATAACGGGTCCTTAGTGAGGCAACTTCCACCTACGCCTATACCCGGAATCAGTATGTTGACTCTTGGATGTCTGTTGGCCAGTTCCCTCACTTTCTTGACGTCTACGCCCATGACCTCACAGATCCTCGCTACTTCGTTTGCAAAGGCTATGTTCAAATCCCTATAGGAGTTCTCAACTAGTTTCACCATCTCCGCTGTGAGGGGATCGGTGACCTCAATCCCCCCTTTAACGAACGAACCGTAGAGGAGCTTCGCCAGCTGCGCGGATCGCTCGTCAATAGCCCCGATTACCCTGAAATTATGTACAATCTCATGTAGAAGGTTCCCCGGTAGTGCCCTCTCAGGGCAGTAGGTTAGATATATGTCCTCCCCAACTTTAAACCCGCGCTTCTCGATCTGAGGGATTATCACGTCGTAGAATGTCCTAGGTGGAAGGGTGCTCTCGATCACTATGAGACCGCCCCTTCTCACGGCCTTTAAAGCCGTGTCCAAGGCCTCTAACACCATGCTGATGTCAGGACCATTATTTCCCTTAGGTGTGGGAACGGCTATTAGTACAACGTCTGAGCCGTAAAGATCATCTAAATCACTTGTAGGCACGTAATTCCTGTCTTTCAGCTCATTAAGAAGTTCTTTCATCCCCTTTTCGCTGTTTAATCTCGTTTTACCATCTAGTAGCTCTTTTATGAGGGTCTGATTTATGTCGTAGCCGTAGACGGAGAATCCAGCGCGAGCCATGAGTAAGGACGTCGGTAGGCCTATATAGCCCTGGCCTATGACCGATATCTTGGCCTCCTTAGCTCTGAGAGCGGTCTCCAAATCTTCGAAGATTACCCTCTTCATTACCCTCTCGCTAGATGGTAAATCGATTCTACTAAAAGAGTAGCCCTGAAAAGATTGAAATCGAGCGAAAAAGAACCTATTTCAGGAGATAGAGGTCAGACTAGAGTTCCTTCCCTCTCCCTGACCTTGAGACGAGTTATGTATCCGGCTATCCTGTTCCTGTATACCTTGGACTTTATCTCGGCGATTTGAGAGAGTATCCTCTTGTTATGCTCGAAGTCCTCGGTCCAGAGATCTGGATACTGCTTCACTAGCTTATAAGCGGTCCTCTTTATGATCTTCTCCCTTACAGTCCCCATACCGATCCACGGAGCTAGTGATGTCTCTCTATTTTTAACCTTTTAGATAGCGGCGAACCTCCTGCAACTCACCTAGCAGCGTCTCCTCCAGAATGAACCTTTTAACAGATTCACACAACGGAAAGGAGGTACGACAACTACTGCCTTATGGTGTTCATCTGCTGTGGAATGTAGATGAACCGAAGAGATTATATTTGCGGCAAGTGTCGTATACTCACCGCCCGCCACTGCATGACCCCGTGGGTAGAGAGGAAAGCGTGGGCTGATCTATGACCCGCGGGGATTAGTTGGCGGGCGGACATTTCCCAGTAGTGGGAGGATGGTTAGCTTGGCTGATAATTCAAGGAGGGATACCTTTCATCATAAGTATATAGCCAAGTTAGAGGTGTTGGTAAACGGTGTTGTAGAGACAAGCGACGTTATAGGAGCAATTTTCGGTCAGCTAGAAGGACTTCTAGGTCCTGAACTTGAGCTCAAGGAACTCCAGAGGACTGGCAAGATAGGAAGAATAAACATAAGGATGAGGAGGGAGGGCGACAGATCAAGGGGAATAGTAGAACTGTACTCAGGTCTCGATAAGGTGAGGACGGCGCTGCTCGCGGCTGCCATGGAGACCGTAGATAAGGTCGGCCCTTATCCTGCTAAGTTCAGACTTATCAAGATATTAGACGATAGGGAGGAGAGGAGGAACGAAATAGCTAAGAGAGCAGCTGAGATCCTCAGGAAGTGGTCTGTAGAGAGGGAAGATAGTTTCAGAAAGCTCATAGAGTTCGTTCAGAGGGAGAGCGCTAAGTCCAACTTCATACTGTATGGTGATGAGGAGTTACCCGCTGCTAGGGGCATAGAAGATGCTGAGGAGATCATAGTGGTGGAGGGCAGAGCGGATGTAATGAATCTACTCAAGTACGGTTATGATAACGTCATAGCCATGGGAGGGGCCGTTGAAAGGGTTCCGAAGTCTCTGGTGAAGCTCATCTCGGAAAAAGAGGCTATTGCGTTCGTTGATGGGGATAGAGGTGGAGAAATGGTCCTAAGGACGTTACTCGAACAGACGGATGTCGACTATGTAGCTAGAGCTCCGGAAGGAAAAGTCGTTGAGGAATTAACAGCTAAGGAGATCAGAAGGGCTCTCTCTTCAGCGATCCCCGCAGATGATGTGAGGAAGGAATTGGGAATCGCCTCACCTCAGGAGAGGACGATCCATATTACCGCCCCAGCCTACAAGTCCAAGATCCATGTTGAGGAAGATGAGATGCTAGCTAGGATCCCTGAAATGTTCAGAGAGCACTATTCGAGGGTGAGAGGTAGCGACAAGGTACTCCTTCTCGATGACGATCTTAACCTGATCAAAGAGATATCCGCTGGAGAGCTGCTGAGCGAGCTTGACGAGGTTAAAGGTGTGAGATATATTGTCTACGATAGGATAGTAACGCAGAGAATAGTTGACAAGGCTTACGAGGTCGGAGTAAGGGCCATAGTAGGAGGAGTGGTCAAGGACGTAGTTAGGAGACCGACGGGTGTAGCCATATATACCGCTCAATAGGTGCCTGCACTTGAAGATCTTAGAACAGGATCCAAAGAAGGGGTTCATCAAGCTCAAGGTGGAGACCCTTGATGATCTCTACTGGCTATCCTCGATCATAGAGCCGGGTGACTTAGTCGCGATGAGGACTACCAGGCGCATAAAGCAGGATGGTATCCGGGCTAATAGCGGGGAGAGGGTGCCAATGACTCTTACCCTAGAAGTTGAGAAGGTGAAGCTGGATCAGTACTCGTCTAGGCTCAGGGTAACAGGCATCGTGAGAGTTGGACCAGAGAAGTTCGGAATCCAAGGGCAGCACCACACTCTCAACATAACTGAGGGTTCTGTGGTGAAGATCACAAAGAAAAAGTGGGGGAGGTCTCACTTGGACATACTCAGGAGGGCGGAAGAATCCTCCAAGAAGGGCATCGTCATCTTAGTTGCTATGGATGATGAAGGCGCTACCGTAGCTAAGGTAGATGCCTATAGGGCAGAGGAGATAGCTTATGTGCGATCTAACCTTCCCTCCAAAAGAGGAGACCTGAGGGGAAGGGAAGATGCTGAGAGGAGGTATTACGCTGAGCTGTCAAGCTTACTAAATGAGCTTGACTCGAGGATGAAACCCCATGCCATAGTTATTGGTGGGCCTGGGTATGCGAAGGAAAAGTTCATGGCCTATGTAATGGAAAAGAGACCTGAAATCGCTAAGAAGATCAGGGAAGGCGGTGCTACTAGTGCCACATTCTCTGGAATACTAGAGATGGTGAAGAGGGGTGATGTGGAGAATGTCGTAAAGGAACTCACCCTTGCTCAGGATATGAAGGCTGTAGATGGAATATTCGAGTACCTAGCGAGAGACTCGAGACTTGTTACCTATGGGTTGAAGGAAGTACGGCGAGCTGTTGAGTATGGGGCAGCTGAGGAGGTGCTGGTTGCCAGCTCTCTCCTATTCAATCCTGACATGAGGGATGAGGTCCTATATATCTTGGAGAAGTGTAAGGAGATCAGGGCTGATTTTCACATAGTTGATGTGAGGAGTGAGCCTGGTGAGAAGCTGTTATCGCTGGGTGGTATAGCGGCTAGGCTTAGGTTTCAGATAGAGTGAATCAGATTAGCAGCTCGCCCGCAAGCCTGTTCCTAAACCCTTTCTTGACCTTCTTCAGCTTTAATACGGCTTCCTCAAAGGTCTCCCTAGGCACCAAGCGATAAGAGAGATATAGGCCCGTAGTACCCACGGTCCTCCTCTTGGTAAGGACCCTTACTCTCTCTTCCACCACACCCTTCCCGACATTTAGCACCCTAGCTACTGCCTCCTCGTAACCAATCACAGGGTACTCTAAGTGCCCCTTCTCGGTCGGCATGATGAGTCTCAGATCCTTATTCACTCCAGGAACTCTCTCTCCATTTAGAATTCCTTTCAAACTTATTCTACCTCCGAATTTGTAGAACTCCTCTTCTCTCTCCTTCAGTCTACCAATGGGAATCGATACTGTCGTTTCACTGTTCAAGTGTATGTAATATTTCGGCGTACTTTGGGGGGTGGCCTGGATCACCTCTCGGTATATAGGATCCCCGAACTCCCTAGAGAGAGTATCCTCAACCAGAGAGTGGGGAAGCGGGGTTTCCAATATCACAACATCTATATCACTCCCTTCATGGACATCTCCCCTAGCTACGCTCCCGTATATGTATCCTTCTATCCCAATACTACTGAGAATTTCTAGGACCAGCTTTGCCTTCCTTCTCTTTCTTTGTAGCAGCTTCCACCTATTAGTGTCATACACTAGCTCGGCCTCTGGCTTTATATCAAGCAAGCTCAGCACCTAATCTGTATGGTTGAGTTAGGAATAGCTAAAAAGGGCCTCAGGTGCAGCAGGTGCGGTTCCGATGATGTCGTCCTCGTGAGAAGGTACTCCGGTGAGGCCCTCTGCAGTAGGTGCCTGAGGAAGTCCCTCCTAACTAGAATGAAAAGATCCGTCAGTAAGCATGGTCTCTTGAGGAGAGATGATCGAATCCTCTACATTAGGACGCTTTTACCATACGATGGAGTGTTATGGGATCTCTTTTCAGAGATGGAGTCTCCCTTCCCAGTGACATTGGAGGTCATGAGGCTCGAGGTTGGGCACCCCCTTGATCTATGGGGGGAGGTACTAAACCTGAGTAGAAATACCTCCTCTGGTGATGTGAAGGTAGTCCTTCCAGCAATCTTAGATGACTTGGCTTCCCTCTTCCTGAGGTTCGTTTTCACGGGTTCCCCAGATCTGCTGCTCCTAGGAGGAAGGGTATTCATCGCGATGAGGAAAATCAGGAACCTCATATCACCC
>Ga0116200_10000953_pt1 | contig 10718 bp, 8 predicted proteins | sample Mar14436cmmetaG_FD_94478 | JGI IMG/M metagenome (GOLD analysis project Ga0116200, IMG submission 94478) | Marine hydrothermal vent microbial communities from Guaymas Basin, Gulf of California to study Microbial Dark Matter (Phase II) - Marker... ... | reverse complement strand
TTTGGTGAATGTTCAGGCACCAATGTTCTCAGCATGCCCGTATGATCGAGTTGCAGATCCTCAAGGACTACTTTTTCTCCCTTCTCCTGATAACTTCTTCTCAAGTGAAAACGGCCATCAGCGAGGTCTACACTCAACCTCACTGGAACATCACCTTCTACCTCTATGACAACGGGCACGTCGGGAATTCCATCGTAAAACAGATCTTGTACAACCGAGAAACGCACATAATCTTTTAGGGGAGAACTAAGGAAACCACACCAGCTGAGTAGCCCTAGAGCTTCCAAGATATTTGATTTTCCCGTATTCGGCTCACCTATGAAAAGATTTATCTCTCCGCAATCCAGCTTAAGTTGCTTAACAGATTTAAAGTTTCGGATGGTCAATGTTTTGATCATATTACGGGATTACCAAAGCAGTGATCTTGAAAAGTCCTCCAAATAACAAATAACGAATAACAAACTAGTCTACCATGAAGCTTTCGTGAAAACTGTCGATGTCCTGGATTTCGTTTTCCAGGTGAGCTTTGATCTTTTTCTTCAACCTGTTCTCTAATTGCCTTACCCGTTCTCTCGTGATTCCATATTGCTCCCCAATTTCCTGCAGCGTCATGGGCTTTTCGGCCAAAAGCCTCTTTTCCAGAATCGTGCGCTCTCTTTCGTTCAGAGTCTCCTTAAATTTACTCAGCTTGTCTTCCAGAATACTCTTTGCTTCTTCCTTCGCAATAACTTCGTCTACCGGAACCTGCTTGGCAGGCAGGAAAGACTTGATATCAGTATCGGAGTCACTGCTAATTGGCGCATCAAGAGACATCTCCCAGCTCCCAAGCCTCTGTTCCATTTCTATGACTTCGGATTCTTTCACATTTAGCCGTTCGCTAAGAAGCTTGGGTTCAGGGTTAAATCCAAGCGTTTCGAGCTTTTCCTTTTCTTTAGCAAGGTTAAAGAAAAGCTTTCTCTGCGCCTGCGTGGTGCCAATCTTTACCAGCTTCCAGTTATCCATTATAAATTTAATAATGTAAGCCTTGATCCAGAAAGAAGCATAGTAAGAAAACTTGTATCCCTTAAAAGGATCAAACTTTTTCACCGCCTGTAAAAGCCCGATATTCCCTTCCTGTATCAGGTCCATAAGGTTCTGGACCCAGTGTCTCTGAAAATCCATTGCAATCTTTACCACCAGCCGCAAATTTCCCAACACCAGCTTATATGCAGCTTCAAGATCTCCTTTTTCCTTGTACCTTATTGCAAGTTCTCTTTCCTCTTCCCTGGAAAGCAGAGGAAACTTCCGCACCTCGGCCAGGTAAAGCTGCAGAGGGTCGTACCTGGTTATGCTAGTCTTCTGAGCTTTAACAGGGAGTTTCTTCTTACGTTTTTTCTTCTTGTTTTTAGCCATTTCGTTTCACACTTAAGAGATCTGGGATAAGAAGACACCGGAGGTCGATCAATAATAACTTACTGTCTTTCAACAGTCATCATTATTTGAGTCAACCTAAAATTAACCGCATAGCATCACAACTAGCACACGCACGGGTTCATTGCAAGGTTGCTTATTCTAAATCTCACTGTTGAATTTCTTAGCGAAATCGATTAGGTTACTCACCTGGCTTTTAGATGTCTTGCAGAATCGAAAATAAACGAGGATAAAAAAATGGAACATCTTGTCAGTGAAAATATTCGTAGGCTGATTCCCTATCCGCCCGGAAAGCCGCTCGAGGAACTGGAAAGAGAATACGGAATCAAGGGTTCGATTAAGCTTGCGTCAAACGAGAACCCCCTTGGGCCTTCACCTAAAGCTGTTGAAGCAATAAAAAAGGCTCTTGGCAAGTTACACAGATACCCGGATGGAAGCGGTTATTATTTACGCAGGAGATTGAGCGAAAAATTTGATTTGCCATTCGATGGAATAGTCTTGGGAAACGGTTCCAATGAAATAATTGATTTGCTCATTCGAACTTTTTTGACTCCCGAAGACGAAGTAATTGTCACCGAACCCAGTTTTCTTGTCTATCGACTGATGGTTCAAGCTATAGGCGGAGAACCAATTTCTGTGCCCTTAAAGAACTTCGCCCTTGATCTCAATGATGTGCTCGAAAAGTGCACCGATAAAACAAAAATAGTATTTCTAAATAACCCCAACAACCCAACCGGATCCACCATTACTGCGGAGGAGTTCAGGTCTTTTTTTCAAAAACTTCCTTCTTCCACCATCGTGGTACTGGATGAAGCTTACATTGAGTTTGTTCGGCAGAATGACGTTGTAAAAGGATTCGAATACGTCGGGAATGAAGGTCCCTTCGTGGTAACGCTCAGAACTTTTTCAAAAGCATATGGGCTTGCCGGGCTCCGCATTGGATACGGTGCCATGCATCCTCTCCTGGCTGACTATATAAACAGGGTTCGTCAGCCCTTTAATGCGAATTCCCTGGCTCAAATAGGAGCCCTGGCAGCTCTTGATGACGAAGATTTTATGAAAGAAACTCAGAAAACCGTCTGGGAAGGGCTCGGGTATCTTTATTCAGAGGTGGAAAAGATGGGCCTGGAATACGTGCCCAGCGAAGCCAATTTCTTCTTGATACGTGTGAACAGAGATGCCAAGGAAATCTACGAGGCGATGCTGAGAAAGGGTGTGATTGTGCGAGCCATGAATGCTTACGGTTTACCGGATTACATAAGGGTTAACGTGGGTAAGCCTGAGGAAAACGAGCGGTTCGTTTCCGCATTCAGGGAAGTAATGGGGTTGGCATGATTATTACCATAGATGGTCCTGCAGGTTCCGGAAAAAGTACGGTTGCCAAGGAATTATCAAAGCGACTTGGAATACCATACATTGAGACCGGTGCCATGTACCGAGCTGTTGCCTGGTGGTGCAGGAAAAACAATGTAGATATCAGTGACAGAAGGCAAATTAATGAAGCACTTGAGCGAATGGATATAGATTTCGTAACGTCAGGGGACACCTTTCTTGTTCGCCACGGTAGCGAGACCATCAACAATATTCTCTATGAGCCTGAAATAGGGGAACTTGCATCTAAGCTGGCCCAGATTCCTGAAGTTAGAAAATTTCTGACCGATAAGCAGCGCAAGCTTGCAGCAAGTGGATCATGCATTTTTGAGGGTCGGGATATGGGCACGGTGGTATTTTCAGATGCCGATTACAAGTTTTTCCTGGTAACATCAGTGGAAGAACGTGCCAGAAGGAGAGTTTTACAGCTTAAAGAGAAGGGTATTGAGGTAAGTTTTGAAGAAACGCTGGAGGCTATCAAGAAGCGCGACTACCAGGACGAAAACAGAGAAATTGCTCCACTTAAACCGGCTCCAGACGCGAAGATAATAGACACCACGAATCTAACCGTAGATCAGGTTGTGGACAGCATTATGTCCGAGATTGATGCTTCGTAGTTTAGAGCTATATTAGAGAAATATTTAACGAAGTTCCGTGACTTTTAAGTTTTAATGGAAATTTTTACATTTTAAGGATTGTTTTTTTCCTGTAGCTCTGCTAGATTGCCGAACTTAAGCAGTAGGTGGCTTTTTGCCAAAATAGTCTAGGGGGTAATTAACTAATGAGTGAAAAAACGAAAGATGAGAGTGTGTTAGAACAAAACGAACAACCAGAAGTAGCCGTAGAGGCAGAAGTAGCGTCTTCTCAGGAAGACCAGGTAGTAGAAGAACAAAGCGTTGAATCCGCAGAATCGGTGGAAGAAGTGGAAGAGGCGGAAGCGTCTCAGGCTGATACTGCCGAAGATGATGCTGAAGATGAACTTGAGCTCGAAGAATCATTCGAGGAACTTTACGAAAAAACCTTTAAACCGATCACGGAAGGCGAACTTATTCGGGGAACCATTATACAGGTGACCGACGAATATATAATGGTTGATATCGGTTACAAATCAGAAGGTGCCATTCCCATAAGAGAATTCATGGATGAGAATGGTGTGGTGCAGGCAAACCTTGGCGATGAGATCGAAGTGTTGCTTGAACACCACGAAGACGAAGACGGAACTATCATCCTTAGCAAGGAAAAAGCCGCGAAAATAAAGGTCTGGGATGACATAAGCAGAATATACAATGAAAATGGTACCATCAAGGGCACCGTGGTTTCGAAGGTAAAAGGTGGCCTCTCGGTGGACATAGGTATTCAGGCCTTTTTACCTGGTTCTCAGGTGGATTTAAGACCGATCAGGAACCTGGATGAACTTGTCGGTAAAACCTTCGATTTCAAAATTCTAAAGTATAACAAGAAACGCCGCAACGTAGTCCTTTCACGCAGAGCAATCCTGGAAGAAGAAAGAGAAAAACTCCGCCAGGAAACCCTTGCAAAACTGGAAGAAAATCAGGTTGTGGAAGGAACGGTGAAAAACATTACTGACTATGGAGTTTTCATTGACCTTGGCGGAATTGATGGACTTCTCCATATCACGGACATGAGCTGGGGTAGGGTAAACCATCCGTCTGAGATGTTCTCTATCGGAGACAGGATCCAGGTAGTGGTTTTGAATTTTGACAGAGAAAAAGAACGAGTTTCGCTTGGACACAAGCAGCTTGTACCCGACCCATGGACAACCGCTGAAGAAAAATATCCTGTTGGTACCAGGGTAAAAGGGAAAGTTGTTAGCATAACTGACTACGGTGCATTCGTGGAAATAGAGAAAGGAATCGAAGGTCTGATTCACGTATCGGAGATGTCATGGACGAAGAAAATTCGTCATCCTTCCAAAATAGTCAGTGTTGGTGATGAAGTTGAAGCCGTAGTTCTCAACATTGATGCTGAAAACAGGCGAATTTCTCTTGGCATGAAGCAAATCGAACCCAACCCCTGGGACATTGTTGCAGAAAAGTATCCCGTAGGAACAACTATTGCTGGAAAAATAAAGAATATTACTGACTTCGGTCTTTTTATCGGTATAGACGAAGGCATTGACGGCCTAGTTCATATTTCTGATATCTCCTGGACGAAGCGTATCAAGCATCCGTCGGAGATGTTCAAAAAAGGTCAGGAAGTTCAGGCAAAGGTTCTGAACATAGATAAGGAAAACGAAAGATTTTCTCTTGGTATAAAGCAGCTTGAGCCTGATCCGTGGGATGAAATCCCGAACAAGTATCCCATAGGCAGTGTTGTAAGCGGCACCATAACCAACGTCACGGATTTCGGGATTTTTGTTGAACTGGAAGAGGGCATAGAGGGCCTCGTGCACATATCCGAGATAAGTAAAGAAAAGGTAAAAACCCCCGTTGGCATGTTTAATATTGGTGACATCATAAATACCAAGGTAGTTAATATAGACAAAAAAGACCGACGGATCGGTTTGTCGCTCAAACAGCTGGAAGTTGAAGAGGAAAAAGAGAACTACTACGATTACGTTAATAAACCAAAGGCAGCAACGTCCAATCTGGGAGAACTTTTAAAGGAGGAACTGAAAAACCAGAATCCTTTCCTCCAATCGAGCAAAGAAAACGAAGCTTAAAAGACTTGATGGAATTTCAAGAAACCGGTAGAAAATCTTCTACCGGTTTTTTAATTCCGGCTAAAAATTTATTTTCTGTTGAGGGTAGAAAATATGAAAAAAAGCTTCATGCCTCAATTTAAGTCCCGAGATGAGCTTGAAGCCTATCAACTGGAAGGCTTGAAGTGGACAGTCAATCATGTTTATGAAAATTCCCCGTTTTACAAAAAGAAATTCGACGAAGTTGGAGTTAAACCCGAGAAGATAAAGACTCTCGCGGATATCAAGTATCTGCCTTTTACCAGTGCCTCTGACCTTCAGGAGGGATACCCGTTTCCGCTGAGATCAGTGCCATTTGATAGGATAGTAAGGATTCACGCTTCTTCAGGAACCACCGGCAAAAGGAAGATTCTCTGTTACACCGCTAGAGACATAGACGACTGGGCAAACATGTTTGCGCGATGCTTTGAAATGGCGGAGCTGACCAGCCAAGACAGGGTGCAAATAGCCGTTGGATACGGATTATGGACAGCAGGAGTCGGATTTCAGCTGGGATGCGAACGTTTTGGTGCCATGGCGGTTCCCGTTGGACCTGCCAATACCGAAATTCACTGCCAGATGCTGGTTGATCTTCAAAGTACTGTTTTTTGTTCTACTGCTTCCATGGCTTTGCTGATGGCCGAAGAAATAGAAAGACGGGGGCTGAAAGATAAGATAAGCCTGAAAAAAGTCATTCTTGGGGCGGAGCGCCACAGCAGCACCATGCGCCGCCGCATCAAGGAAAGCACCGGTGCAGAACACGTCTTCGATATCCCAGGATTGACGGAACTCTATGGTCCCGGCACGGGGCTGGATTGTTCACTTCACAAAGGTATCCACTACTGGGCAGACTATTACATTCTGGAAATCTTGAACCCGGAGACTCTTGAACCTGTAGCGCCTGGTGAAGTTGGAGAAATGGTCGTAACAACGCTTAGAAAAGAAGGGTCTCCGCTTATCAGGTATAGAACTCGAGACCTTACCAGATTAATACCTGAACCTTGCCCCTGCGGTAACATTCTTCCCAAGCATGACCGAATTATGGGACGGTCGGATGACATGTTTATTTTCAGGGCGGTAAATATTTATCCGAGCCAGATTGATCACGTGCTGAGTAGCTTTGGAGAAATTGGAAGCGAATACCAGGTGCATCTGTATCATACTGAAGATGGTCGGGACCGCATGCTGATAAAAGTGGAAAGGGCTGCAGGATTGTCTATTTCTGGCGATGCTGAAATTGCGGAGAGGATATCAAAAGAGATCAGGAGGCAAATCCTGGTGAGAAGCGAAGTAGAAATTGTTGATTATGGGACTCTTCCTCGTACGGCTCGCAAAAGCAAGCGTGTCTTTGATCACAGAATTGACTTATTTTCGGAATCCAACGGGGAGTGACCAGCTTCTAAGGAGAACGTGATCAGTGGCTCTAAATGTATTTTGAACTTAAAAAGAGGAGGGAAAAATGGGGAAAGTATTTAAAGCGTTATTAGTTGTAGCAATCGTGGTTGCGCTGGGGGCATTCGTTCCTCATGCCAATGCTGGAGAAAAAGTCGAACCAATAAAGATCGGTGCTTTTTTCGCTCTTTCCGGCCCTGCGGCTTTTATTGGGGCTCCAACAAAACTTGTTGCCCAGATGGTAGTTGACCAGATCAACGAGGAGGGTGGCATAAACGGTAGACCTTTAAAACTGATAACTGGAGATACGGAGGGAGATCCTACGAAGGCGCTCATGGTTGCAAAAAGGCTCGTTGAAAACGAAAAAGTAGTCGCACTGATTGGCCCAACGAGAACCGGTACTGGTATGGCAGTCAAATCCTACATAGAATCTCACCATATCCCGACTGTTATGACCGTTGGTGGTGATCCTGTAATTGCCGGAGGTAAGTTCGGACCGTATAAATGGACGTTCAAATCGCCCCAGAGAAGTTCCATAGCCGTACGTAAAGTATACGAATACTTGAAAAAACAAAAACTGACCAAGGTTGCACTGATAACTGCGTCAGACGGTTTCGGCAAGGACGGTTTACGATGGCTCCAGAAGTTTGCAGGTGAGTACGGGCTGGAAATCGTGGCCAAGGAATCTTTCCATCCCAAGGACACGGATATGACCACCCAGCTTGTTAAAATTAAGGCGTCTCCGGCACAGGTGCTGATTTGCTGGACGATCGGACCCGCCGGAGCACTGGTGGCGAAAAATGTAAGACAACTTGGAATGAAGATACCTCTGGTTCAGTGTCACGGTCTCCCGGGACCAAAATACCTGGAACTTGCCGGCGCGGCGGCAGAAGGAAACATCATGCCGTCTACTAAATTAATGGCTTATGATCAACTGCCAGATTCAGATCCTCAGAAGGCAGTGATCAAAAAGTTTGTCCATCTTTACAAGGATGTCTATCATTACGACAAAGACTTTCCAATAAACACACATTCAGGCTATGCGTGGGATGCCATCTACATCGTAGCGAATGCCATGAGAAAAGCAGGTACGAATCCTGACAAGTTGAGAGACGCCATTGAAAATACCAAGAATTATGTGGGTGTAAGTGGTATTTATAACATTACCCCAGAAGACCATAACGGACTCGGAACGGATTCCATGATTATCGTAAAAATTGTGAACGGCAAGTGGGTAATGCAGAAGTAATGATATCGGCCTGATGCACTGGCTAATGTTCTAAAGACGAGAACTAATAAATGCGCCCTCCCCGAACGAGTTTGCTCGGAGAGGGCTTTTTATTATTACTTCACGAACAGAATCTTCTCACGTCAATATTAACGGCAAGACTCAGGTAGCGATTGCCTTCCCGGAACATTACTTTTTTATCTACCAGTGTGTTGAGAAAATTTAAGAGATCCTTTTCCGGAAATGAGGGGAATTTTCTGCATATTGATCCGAATGATCTTGTTTTATCGCAGAATTTGTAGATGTCTCGCGATGCCCCTCTTAGCCGAAAACATTCAGATTCGGGAGAATCGTACGATACACGAGAAATGATAAGAAAATTCTTGGCATCCCTGTATTTCAAAATAGGAATATGTGGATACCTTTCCTTTGTTTTGCGATAAAATTCTTTCCACTCTTTTACCTTTTTTACCACCGGTCGCCAGATCTTTTCCTGTTTCTTCTTATCAAACCTGTAGTCCTTTTGCATCAGTTCCAGGTTAGAATAGAGATCTTCGGAAATAACGTAGCGATAGTTAGGATGATTGCGTATGTTTTTCAGACCGAGGTCCTTGGCACGGTAGTAAACGGGGCTATTGTAACCGAGCCAGAATTTTACGATTCTGAGTGGTTTGTAGATAAAAACATACTCGAGGGCTTCAAGGGTTTCTTCAATTTCTGCCTCGGTAGCACCTGGAAACCCTATGAGCAGGTTGGAGATATTATTAATCCCGAGTTCCTCGCAATTTTTCATAATTTCGATATTTTGAATAGTGGTTGTCCCTTTACCGATACGGTTTAAATATGAAGTACTCAAACCTTCGATGCCAATCTGGACATCCTCAACTCCGGCTCTTCTCATCAATAGAAGTGTTTTCTTTGTGACGGAGGCTCTTGTTTCGAGAAATATCTGGTACGATCTGCGATGTTTTTCGATGTGTCTGAAGAGCTTATCTGTTTCCCACAGGGGAAGGTTGTTGTCCACGAAGAAAAATCTTGTAGTAGCATGCCTGCTGGCAAGATGTTCTATTTCATTGGCTACCTTTTCTGCCGTTTTGTATCGATAGTCTTTCCACTGAAGGTTCAGATTGCAAAACTGACATGCTTTTTCAGGAGCTTCAGGAGTTGCTCTGTGCCACCAGCAGCCCCTGGATGCTTCAACTGGCAACCCGGGAATAAGGTTATTAAGATTGGGGAGTCTTGAAAGCTGCAGAAAATAGTCATCGTAATCAGGGACAGGAAGCGTTTCCAGACATTCGATTTGATTGCATTCAGAAAAGATTACTTTTCCTGTGGTATCCCTGTAAATTAACCCCGGTACCCCGTTTTCGGAATCGGTAGCGCCATTTTTGAGTAGTTTTACCAGGTTGAGGAGAGGTAGCTCACCTTCGCCGTTGATAACGAAATCCACCTCCGGTACGTTTTCAAGCATTGACTGTCCGAGTTTGCCGGCAACTGCTGACCCACCTACCGCAACTTTTTTCTTTGGAAACCTTTTTTTGGTCTCTCTGATAAAATAAAGAGATGACGCAAGCTGAGCCAGGCAGATAGAAACTCCCACCAGGTCTGCTTTCTCAATAACTTTCCAGATGGATGATTTTTCATGTAGAGATTTAAGGCGCAGCGCTATGTCCTCCACGCACTGGTCTCTGAGAATAGGGATTGACCTGCAAGCCTTTTTGAAGGATGAAACAATTTCTGCCCTGAGTTCAGAATTCAGGATATACGCGTAGACAGCTTCAGCTATCCAGGTATTTTCCGCAATGGCATTATAGCGGGAAATTCCCAGGTTATGGGCAACATCCAGGAAAATATGTATGTTAACAACTCTAATGTCGGTAAGGTTTTGATTCAGGAAGCTTTTCAAAGCCCCCAGCTGTATCGATGCTCGATTTGCCAGGGACCACGGCATGGAAATCAGTGCTACATTGTAGGGCATTTAGTTTCTCTAGTTCTCTCTCTTGATCCACACAAGGTTCAAATCACCATGTTCGTCGTACTTGCAAAATCTCGGCAAGAAGTTTTCATCAAGTTCTTGCTTTAGATTAATTAATCTATCAAAATCTCTTTCGATCACTACATCACAGAACTGAGACTCAGTGGCCATGAGAAAAGCCAATTCGTCGTCGCTCCATATCTCGGAAGCGATATGTACCATGCTGTTTTCAATATTGTTACCCGAACAAACCTTGTAGCATGCACCGCACTCACAGTGGTACACGAGATCGAAATCAAGAGGAATTGGATGATTGCTCTCGCAGAACGGGCACTTGATTTCGAGTTTCATACGAACCTGTCTCCTTTTAAGACGTTTTTGAAATTAGCTCACCTTGAATCACGAAAAGCATAACTTATATAAGGTAAGCAAGTAAAGCGTTTCTTTTTTGCCAATCTTTGCATCAGAGGCTATTTAACAAAGTTCTGTTCAAAAGTGAATACTCAGTGCGAAAAAACTTATATGCTTGTGGTGGTTGGTATCCCATAGTATGATAAAGCTCGATTGCAGGCTGTCAAGAGGGGCAGGTTGCCGTGATATCGGGTTGCTCGCTGGGTGTTTAAGGTAATATTGGAGTTGCA
>Ga0116200_10000952_pt1 | contig 10718 bp, 13 predicted proteins | sample Mar14436cmmetaG_FD_94478 | JGI IMG/M metagenome (GOLD analysis project Ga0116200, IMG submission 94478) | Marine hydrothermal vent microbial communities from Guaymas Basin, Gulf of California to study Microbial Dark Matter (Phase II) - Marker... ... | reverse complement strand
GAATAGTATTTATTTAAATATCTCTAAATATTTAATATATGATTAGATTTTCAGAATCAGAACCCCCAATGAATGCCCACAGGACTGGGGGAAAAAGAGCGTGGGCAAATATTAGGAGAAAATGACTGATGTACCAACACCTACAAGAATACCAAGTGTAGTAGTATATTTTTCTATCTTCGTAGTTGCCGCTATAGTGATTTTTGCTGGTCTCCAGTTAATGTCAGTGCAGAAGATAAGCGACACCGCAATACAGCCGAAAAAGTATAGTTACGAAGGATTCAGGGTGAAGTATGACCTTGATTTTAAGGACAAGTACACTGGTTCTGCAATCAATCCTACAGTCTATGTCTATAGTGAAAAGCCCGATAACTGGGGCAACTGTAGGGTTGATCCAGAGGACGGTTACATAGACACTGGTTCGGCAAGTTCAGGGAGTTACACAGTTCAAGAAGAGTGCGGGCACTATTATATCAGGGCAGACCTGAGCAACTACTATTGTGAATATCTGGAGATAGATATTCCCTGCTCAGGTGAGAGCAATGTAAATGATTATAATAGTGAGCCCGCATCGACAAGTGTAAAGTTGGTTCAAGAGGATAGCAGTTTCGGGATAAGTAATATTGATTTAGGAATAACAACGAACGAGACATCAGATATAACCTACACAAAGACGGCGACCTACACTGTTGCAGAGGACAAGGGATGGAGATTGGACGAGGTGAAAGTGCAAGAAGATCCAACATATTCCTTCGCTACCGATACTGACGGCGATGGAATATACGATGAAGGGATCAACAAGATAGAGATACAAGTGAGCGGAGGAGGGCAGTCTTGTCCGACATGGGTGCCCTTTGAAGTTGCAACAAGTGTAAACGAGTTCGGAGGAGATGATGAAGCGACATTAGACTGCGATCTTGATCTCGGTGAGGAAGAGACACTAACTCTCTTAGTGAAGATTACCTGCGACCAGACTCTAACAACGACTGGAGATGCGGATGAGAAATGCGGTAACGGAGAAGACTTCTTGGACGACATTATTCTGGTGTCAAAACTGGGATCAACAGACACAGTAGCAGTAACGGGCTAAAGATTGGGTGAGGAAATCTCACTCATTTTTTATTTTATTTTTCTTTTCTTTTTTTCTAATAGTTAGCGGGAGGAAGATGTATCAAAACATAGGAACGGATCAATTATCGGTAGGGAAAGTCTTAGCTATATCCTTCATTCTATTCGTCGTTGTAGCATTGGCTTGGATCTCGATAAACGTCGAGGAGGCGGAGTACAGGGATATAGCCTTCTGGTACTGGGTCATGGGACTCACTGGACTGGTCTGGATTTTACTCGATCTTGTTTTGAAAAAATTTGATGTGGAGATTATCGATACCTGCCTCTACGAGGAGGAAACCTTTTTCGGCAGACTTTCTTCCCATACAAAACTTCTCATGTTCATCGGTCTCATGATTGTTTTCTTCATTCTCTTCTCGTTCATCAACATACGCCAGTCCGCTTTAGTTAATGCCCCGAAATTTCAGGCAGTAGAATTGGGGAATAACGGAAGGATTTTAGCGACAATATTATTTGCGATTGTAGAGGGTTTATTTTTCATAGGATGTTTAGCCCCTACAGTTTACGGAGGATTCAGGAGATTATCGGGAAGCCCTCACTTTGGATTGTTGGCAATGTTGGTAATAACCCCCTCTCTCTTCACCCTCTTTCATATTGCGGTCTATGGATTCACGGACATGTTAGCGAGTTCTATAGTGTTTATTTTTAATCTAACTTCTTGCGTCATGCTATTTTTATTGAGGAATATTTTCTGGGAATGGACAACCCATACGGCGAATAATGCTGGTCTGATGTTTGTAAAACTCTACAGATTTTCGCTTGAGATTTTATTTATCCCCTTAGTAGTTGTTTTGTTTTTGATTATGATTGTATATATGGTGATGAAAAGGTAAAAATGAACAAAAAAATAGCATATCTCCTCATCTTTAGCTTTATATTCCTTGTCGGAACAGTTCAGGCTACAACTCTGAACTTCACTCCTCCGACAGAACCAAACGGAACAGCAATCTCAAGAAACTGGACTGAAGTCAATATAACGATAGATGAGTCTAATTTAGACACTTTTAAATTCAACTGGAATTCAACTAATTACTCTTTCTACGATGATTCTCTCGTCTTAGCCCTTAACTTTAATAATAATTCTGCGATAGGGGAGGATTCAACCTATGTTGTGGATATTTCAAAATACGGGAATAATGGGACTTTAGAGGATGCAAATACCTCCAACGCAGATGGAGATACTCCGCCTCAGTATGTGTCGGGGAAGTTTGGGAAGGCTTTGGAGTTCGACGGAAGTGATGATTATGTAGAAGTGCCCGATGATGAGAGTCTGAACCCGACTAAATACCTTACAGTCGAACACTGGATCTACCCGGAGAAATTCGAGGCAGGTGTAGTCCAGCGACTGGTGCACAGGTATGCGGGGATCTGGGGAACGTACATCTCCGTAGCCGATGTCATGTTCTTCCTCGACACGACGGATGACGGGGGTGGATGGAAGTCCGTATCCTATACCCTCCCCACTACAAATACGTGGTATCACGTGGTGGCGGTATATGACGGGACAAGTCTATACCTCTATGTGAATGGCGAACTGAAAGACACCGAACCGCAGTCGAAAAATATAGACCAGCCCCCTGCGAATACCCCCCTTAGTATAGGCAGGGCTCATTTAGGTACGCAGTACTTCCAGGGCATCATCGACGAATTCCGAATATACAACAGAACTTTGAGTGAGGATGAAATAAAGATGCACTACCTCTCGGAATTCCAGAAATACAATTCTACACAATACAGATTTTATAATAATATAACAGATTTAACAGACGGAACTTACACTTACTACGGATGGGCTAACGACACATCGGGGAATTCTAATGAAACCGAAACGAGAACTTTAACTGTAGATACAACTCCTCCAGCAACCTCGGCATCGGCGGTAGATGATACAGGTAGCTCATATACTTTCAATACTTGGACTTCCTCCTCTTATGTTAATGTAACCCTATCTTGCTCGGATTCTGGAGCGGGATGTGATACAACTCTCTATTGTACCGATACTTCTAACTCTTGTACTCCAAACATAACTTATAGCGGAACAATAAAAATAGAAACGGAAGGTATAAGTTATATCAGATTTAGGAGCAACGATACGGTAGGGAATTTAGAGACAACAAAATCAGAGACGATAAAGATAGATACGACCTCTCCGTCAATTCAATTTGTATCTCCTACTACCCAAGCAGGAAATCACTCACAAAATTATATAGAGGCAAATATAACCGCTTCAGATACTAATTTAGATACTATTATTATATATCTCTACAATACAACTGGATTAGTGCAGTCAAATTCTTCATCAAATCAGAATTTATTTGTCAATTTTACAAATCTGCAAGATGGGACATACTATTTAAATGCAACCGCTAATGATACGGTAGGAAATTCTAATCAGACGGAAACAAGGACTGTCATACTTGATACAACTCCTCCAGCAATTAGCAATTCCTATCCTGCTTCGGGGACAGAATTTGCTCCTTCTGCAGAATCCGTAACGGTGACCTTCGATACCGATGAATGGGCAAGTTGTAGATATTCCACTACGGATGTATCCTATTCATCAATGACCGAGATGGATAATACAAATTCAACCTCACATAATCACACCTTCTCGGTCAGTGCGGGGAATTCCTACACCTATTATTTCAGATGTAAAGATGATTTGGGGAACACAAACACGGAGAGTTTAGCAATTTCTTGGTCGGTAGCGGAAGAATCAGTAGGTGTTCCATCAAGTGGGGGGACTTATCATTTAGTTAGAGAAAATTTCAACGTATCGGAGACGGAGATAATTATCCCAGTCAGCAAGAACGATGAAAAACCTTTGAGTGTAGGAATAACCCCCGAGAAGAATATGACAATATCCACTCACCTTGTAAAGAATACTTGTGATAATATAATACTAACCCTCTATCGGGAGAATTTTGACCTCACCGAAGGAAAGGAAAATATGATCACTTTGGGGGAGACATATATAAAGGAAGATAGAACTTTACCCTGCGAGATTGAATTCGATTTGTGTAGCTTAAATACAAAAAAGAGGGTGAAATATACGATTGAAAGGAAAATTGGACTTGGGACTATATCCCAAGTGTTAATGCAGTGGATTGGGATAGATACTCCAAAAGGGAAGATAGGGTTAAAAGTATGGGAGTTTTTTGTAGTGATTTTAATTGTAGTTACTTTAACCTATACATACAAAGTAGTGAGTAAAAAGAAAATAAAATTCCTGACAAGAAACCAGACGGATTGAAACCCGACCGTCCCTCGTCTGGCTTGTAATCAGGAATTAGGAAAAAGGAATTTAGGAGGTATATATTAATTTGAAAAACTTTAGAAATTGGAAAATTTAATCAAAAATTAAAAATTTAAGGGCTTCATATTGGTTTGGTAAATTTTAAGAAAACGGATTATTTTATCCTTTTGGGCTATATTATAGGGTGAAAAAACATCAATTGAGACAAGAATTGAAAAGAAAATGAAAATAAAATTGATAGGAGAAGCCCCGAAAAAGGAGGTTTTCAGATGCCCAGTTTGCGGGAAAATGATTGAAATTTGGCATATAGGCGATAAAGTAACTCGCTTATACGGGGTTGTACATAAAAAAGGAAATTTTGAGTGTTTGAATTGTGGGGCTGTATTCTCCTTAGAATGGCATGGAGAGAAAAAATAATTGAAATTTTAAAGGAAGAGAAAGAAGGACTGACGAGGAAGGAGATAGAGGAGAAATTAAATACAAAACGGAGTAATGTTAGAAAAGCAATAATAAGGATGCTCGATAATAGAGAGCTTGTTGAGGTTCGCTCTTCACCGAGAGTTTGGAAATTGAAATTGAGGGAGGAAAAATGAAAGTTTATCTTAGTCTATTTATCTTAATCTTACCTCTCTTATCTGGGTGCATTAATTCGGAGGGAATTACGGCAGAAGGGAGTACGCCAATAACAACTACCTTTCTTATGAATACTACCTCTACAACTTCTACGACTACAACGACGACTACCACTACGATAACAACGACAACAATACCCGACTACCTACTCATTGCCAGAGAAATTGCTAATAGAAAATACATAAGATATGGCTATGATTGCAATGACAAGGCAATGGATTTCTGCAAGTTAGTCCATGCAGAAGGATATCGATGTAAGGTATGCTGGGGTCAGTATGTTGAAAATGGTATTAAGGAAAGACATGCTTGGAGTATTATAAATATCGATGGGAAGTGGATTCATATCGAGGCAACGGGAGGTTATATAATTCCAGAAAATGTTTTGGCGGAGAATTATATTGTTCATCATTGTAGGTAGTTTTTTGGTGGGATTGGGAAGTGCAGAATTTTCAATAACCTTAAACTCCCCTATAGATAATTATAATACTTCAGATACAACTCCAGATTTTAATTTTACCGTTTCTGGAAATGAATCCTCGTATTCTTGTGAGTTATTTTTGAATGATACGAGGTATGGAATTAGTTGGTGGTGCTATCAAGAGTCGGCAAACGAATCAACGGTTTGTGGAGGATTAGGTACAGGGAGTTATTCTTTCAGTCTTTCTTCAGGAACAGTAAATAACAATGGAAGCTGGAGAGATGGGAATTGGAGCAGTTATACAAAATGTAGTGATAGTGATAAGGAAGATGGTCTATGTTACATGTATGTTAATTATACTAAACCTTCAGAAGCTGTGGGTATATCTAAATGGCAGACAAAATATAAAGGTGGAGGATCTGGTACAATCAGTTATATAAATTATACTATTCCAAGTGAGTGTTGGGAATTGAATCCTGTAAGATTTAAGATGACAGCTTTTGATAACTATTATGAAATTGGTATAAATACTGATTATGTAAAAGGAGAATGCTACAATGGAAGTGCTTGGATTCAAATGTTTCAAAATAAGGGAGAAACATCAGGTGACGAAGTATATGAAGAAGCAATGTGGTGGAATTTAGAAGGAAACAATTTAGGAGTAGGTAATAATACAGCAACTATAATCACTACTAATACTTCTCTCTCAGATGGAACTTACAACTGGTATATAAACTGTACTGCTGGAGGAGTAACAAATCAATCCGAGACGATGACTATAACTATAGATACAACCCCCCCTTTAGTGACTATAAACAAACCCCAGCTGAAGAATTATACCTCTCTCCAAATTCCTCTGAATGTTTCTGTATCCGATTCACACTTAGATGAATGCTGGTATTCCTTAGATAACTGGGCAACCAACACTACATTTACCCCGAACTCCGAGACTACAATTACCGCAGATGATGAATTAAACACTCTAAAGGTTGCATGTAACGACACCTCAGGCAATATAAATAATTCTGAATCCGTCCAGTTTTATGTCTTTACCGAGCCCTATTATGTCTCACCAACACCCCCAGATAACTGGAATTCTTCAGGGAACAATACCTTCACGGTGGCGGTAGAATTAAACTGGTCGGCAGAGACATGCTATTTTGAGTGGAACTACTCTTCAAATACGACGATGAATAAAATCAACTCCTCTTTCTTCAACTACACGAAGACGGTGACGGTGGACGGAACTTACAATTACTCGGTCTGGTGTAACTCTTCTTTAAATGGATTCTGGAGGCAATCTTCATATAGAACGGTGATAATGTGGAATGTTTCTGGAGATACAACCCCGCCAGATATTTACAATATTCAGCCCTCTGGGAATCCAACTTACTCCTCATCTACAACTTCGGTAACCTTCTCTTTCAACACTAACGAACAGGCGATATGTAGGTATAGCAATTTAGATGTCAATTTCTCCTCTATGGTAGAGATGGCAAATACAAATGGAACGGTTCACTCGCAAACTGTCTCTGTCACGGCGGGGAATTGCTACACCTACTATATTAGGTGTAATGATACTTCGGGGAATATAAATGATGAAAGTGAGAGCGTAGGATGGTGTATTGAGAGCAAAGGAGGCGGAGGAGGTGGAGGGACAACCTCCCAGTGCGGAAATTTTATATGCGAACCTGGAGAGAATGCGGAGAACTGCCCGTCAGACTGCGGAGAGGTTGATATGGCGATTGAACCTCAATATTACAGGATTTTCGCTCTAAACAAGGAGAGGAGGACAGAGACTTTAACTATCATCAATAGAGAGGCATATCCCCTCACCGTCAAGTTGTGGGCGGAGTGTATAGGGAATGATACCTCCTGCAAGTGGGTCAAATTTGAGGACGAGACAGTTGAAGTTCCAGCGGGAAGCGAGGGTCTCCCGTTCTCTGTTGATGTTTTGTTTTATGTCGATATACCCCCAGATGCTCACGGAGTTAGAAAGTTTAATATCATCGCTCAAGCAAAAACGCAGAAGGTCTCGGCGACGTATGAGATATACATAGGTTTTGAATTTATAGATTATCTCCTCTCTACACCCCTCTTCATCATGTTTGTGATAATTTTGTTTTCATCCTTTATAATAATAATTTATAAGAAGGTGTTAGCATGATTAAAAACGGGAAGAAGATAGTCTATCTAAACTACTGCTTGAAGGAGGAGAAGAACGGGCAGACAACCTTGAAGTTGGTATCCCAGCCGATAGAACTGCCGAAGACCGCCAAGAATGTGAAGTTGTTATACAGTGATCCGAAGAAGAGGAAGAAAGGGCTCTTGGAGAGGTTTATCCTCCACCTCAAGTATGATTATTATGAAATAAAACATAACCGTGAAAAGAAATGTTTTGAGATTACACTAAAATCGAGGAAGAAGGAGATATATGTGAGGGAGAATATGAGACATGCATTTATCACCCAGAAACCTCAATTTCAGGTAATTTAATATAGTATTTATTTAAGTATATATAAATAATTAATTAAAAGAAATTTTTAAAAAAATAAAAATAATTTTTAATCTTTGGAGGTGTTGAAGGATGTCATTAAACTTAAAGACGGTTGATAAAATTCTAAAGTATTTGGCTAAATACCCGTATGCGACTGCTAACGAAATTGCAAAATTCATTAAAAAGTCTCCCGCTACGGTTATGAAGTATTTGCGGGAGATGTATAAAATGGGGATGGTAACATTTAGAGAGATAGGAAATTTGAGGAGGTGGAGGATCGATGAGAGCTTTTCTGACGGGGTTAAGACGTTGGATAAGATGTTTAGGGTAAAAAGATAAAATGGGAACAAAAATTATAGGTGAAAAGATATACAATCCAGTAACAAGAAAATATTATGAAATAAGACAGAGAACAACAGAATATGGCAAAGCAGGGCAAATCAGGGGATTATGGTCATCATCTAAAAAAGGAGGTGATACCAATGGCAAGAAGAAAGAAAAAATGGGGAAAGATTGGTGCTCCCCATAGCAAGAAGAGAAAGGAGTGGATGAAGAAAATCAGAAGAATGAGGAAGAAGAAGAGAAGGAAGAAGAGGAGGTGATATAAATGGCAATAGAGAGCAACACGGTGAAGTTATGGGCGTTGTTTGTCATGTTTTGGGGGCTATTGATGACAGTGGGGCAGTTGGGTATATACACCGTTACAAGTGGAACAGTAAATGCAGTGGTTCTCTTTATGCTGTCGGGGACGCTCTTAATTGAGCATTTCTCCAGCAAGGGTTTGTCGGTGAAGAACGAAGCAGATATAGTTCTGCTTCTATTGGCAGTGTTTGGAATTGCAATAGGAATGGCGAGTATTGCCTTGATTGAATTACCGACGGCAATTGCCAACGCAACATCGGCAATTTATTTCCTGCTGACGATTGCGGTTGGTGTTGCATTAGTCAGATAAAAATAGCTCAAGAGGGGATAAAGTGGGAGGGACAGGTCTCCTCTTGAGCATAGATAAAAAATCGCCTGTCCCTCCACGATACCTCCTTAATGAAAATGTTTGGAGTATCCTTATCAAAAGCGGGGTTATTGGTTGCAGTCATAATGTTTTATGTAGGAACGAACATAATCGGCTTCACAACAGCCCTCGCTAAAGGGGAGATAGAGAATAAGGGAGATTTTTTCAACTTCCTCAATCCAGGGAAAAATGTAGTATTCTACAACAAATGGTTCACCGAGAGCTGGGAGGATTTCCAGAATGAAGAGAATACGACAAAAATCAATGCGTTTTTCGGCATGTTTGTTTCTGGATTTGCCCTATTTGTTTTATATGCTCTGATATACACCGTCATCTCAACGCCCGTAAACACATACTATACACAAACAAAAATCTTGCTCTCAATTATCTCTTTGTTGATATTTATTATAATTGAGATTTTAGCTTTGAAGGTGATCTAAATGGAGAAGGAGATAGCAATTTTAATTTTGGCAGGAATTTTAGTATCAGTCCTTGTTGGCAGTCATCTTTTTGAGAGTGGAGGTGTTAGCTGGTCTCAGTTCAAAAATGGGGATATCATATGGAGTGTGCTATATGGAACTTTAGAGTGTGTCAGTTCAGAAGAGGTAACTGTTACTCTACAAGCAAAACCAGGGAGCAAGATATACTGTCCACCGATATATAGCGAGATTAAATCGATGAAGGTTGGGGAGAAGGAGATATTTGATGAAGATTATGTGAGGGCGAGGAGCGTTAAAAGTTGTCAGGTATTTTTAAAATTCAATGTTGATGCGATTGGTAAGAATAGAGTTGTTTTGATAAAACATTCACCAGAAGGGGATACTAAGTATACAATCAGTGATGACACAGGTATGATGTATAAAACCTATCAAGACCTCACGGATTTAGAAGGAAACATGTTCTCGGAAACTTTAAAGAGCAAAGAATGGATCGAGGTTATAGAGGCTTACGATTGTGCAATAGGGACAATTGACTGTCATGAAATTCCTCTTGAGTTCAAGTTAAGATATACTCCTTACAAGCTACATGTGGAAGAAGAGGGGAAGGATAAGTATTATCCAGTTGAAGAGGGTTGTGTGTTAAAATCCGATCCTGCAATCTTGAAGGAGGATATAAAGAAATTAAAAAAGGTAGGAGATTTTTATGTTCTTCCCTTGCAACAGCCCATCAATTACCCTACTACATGGGTTCCTACCTATACGAAATACAAGGAATTCGGATTGTATGATTACAAGGGAATGAAGGTTTTATGCACAGTTGATTATGCCTATCCCATTGAGAAGTTTGAACTTGCGGACGGCACTTGGGGGTGGAAGAAAAGCGGTAGGGGCTTTCCCGTCGAATGTTGTCCTCATCCCACCAATCCTTATTGTAAGATAGAAAACGGAGAGTTTATCAGAGTATGGTCGCCTCCAAAAGAGAATGAGAAGTGTTCGGCGTGGAGCATATCCTCTTATGACTGGATACCTATAGAGGGAGGCAAAGTAGCGAAGTTCGAGTGCAGAAACGGAAGATGGGTAAAGGTTGAAGAGAAGGAGAATGAATGTCTGAAGGGATGCGGAGTTAACGAGATATGTGAAGATTTTGAATGTAAGAAGTTGGGCGATTATAAAGATTTCTACATTAGCGGGAAAGGTAAGCCAGTTTCTATAGGTGAGGGGAATATATTTGATTTTGCGGTTGATTTAGTGATTGGAGGTTTAGTTGTAATTGGGATTATTTTAGTGATAGCGTTCATAAGCATATTGCTCATCTTACTATTGTTAAGGAGGTGATG
>Ga0116200_10000951_pt1 | contig 10722 bp, 18 predicted proteins | sample Mar14436cmmetaG_FD_94478 | JGI IMG/M metagenome (GOLD analysis project Ga0116200, IMG submission 94478) | Marine hydrothermal vent microbial communities from Guaymas Basin, Gulf of California to study Microbial Dark Matter (Phase II) - Marker... ... | reverse complement strand
TTAGACGATTCGTAAGCATTGAGCCGATACTTCAGTTCAACTACCCGAAATTCTGGTATATGATCTATTCATTAAAGCCTGAGATAGTCTATATTGGATACGACAACTATAATAATCATCTTCCAGAGCCGGATTATGATAAGACGATTGCATTAATCAATAAATTAAAGAGCCTAGGCCTTGAAGTTAGACTTAAAACCATTCGTAAAGCATGGTGGGAGAGTGATATATAAATGATGGACTACTGTGATAAATGTAGGAAGATTACTAGATGGATCTTTGTGAAGAAGACTGGAAAATACTCTGCATTATACAGATGTAGTGAATGCGGATCACTAAAGGAATACGAGTTCTACCCATAAGTGAAAAGTCATGATCTCGATAATCCTTAACACCTGTAGGCCGGATTATCCCTATGTAAACTGTGATTGGTTCATCTTTTACCCTACAGTCAAAACCTTGAATAAGCAGGAGTCTAAAAACTTCGAGCTAATCATAGTGGATGCATGTTACTCCGAAAAAAGAAGGAAGTGGCTAGAGGAAAACGCAGAGTTCCCACTCAAATACATAAATGCATTCCCAAACAGATACCTAGAACACGGATTCTGTGCCATCAGTAGCCAGAAAAATAAGGGCTTACTCTATGCAGAGAACGATCTAGTAGTATTTATTGATGACTGCACTTCATTTAAACGTGACTGGACAAGGAAGATTGAATACTGGTTTTCGAAGGGCTACTGGCCTATGTCACTAACCTACTACTTCGAGTGTGACAAGCCTAAGTTTCTGAAGCCGAGTGATAAGTATGTTGAGAGGCTTTATGGAAGGATTTATGATAAGACTGAAAACCTTTTCAGCTATATAAAGCCGGGTGAAATAGTTAGAGACTCTAGGGCCGATACAGTCAATAGATATGGGAGTCTGAAGGCTCCGGGACAATGGTTCTACGGAGGAAGTTCAGCAGAGTTAAATGCACTTCTAGAGATCAATGGAGTAAATGAATTATATGATGGGTCGAAGGCTTTAGAAGATGTATCGGTAGGGGTGAGATTAGAGTTAGCTGGGTATAAAGGATTATTCATCCTTGATAAAGAGCTTTATCATTTTGAGCATTGGCATAAGCCTGCGGATGAGGAAGTCTTGTTTTATAAGGGTCCTACACCTAAATGTAATTTTGCATTACTTCAGTATGAAATGGTTAAGAGGTTGTATAGGGCTAATACATATAAGATTGGGTTTAGGGAGGTTGAGTGGATTCAGGAGAATATCTGTCTAAAGTGTCCAAACCGCAGGAGATGTCTAAACGAAGAGTTTAGGGGTAGATGGTATATATCCTGTGAAGCATTTAATAAATGGATTAGACTCCAGAAGACCTTCGACCTAAGGGAGATGAGGATGAATGCCGAGCTGTGACCATGTCTGGGATAGGGATTTAGAGCCTTGGAAGCCCAGAACATATATGAAGTGTGTTAAATGCGGAGTTATTCGTAGGGATTTCGAGCATTATATAATTATGCTTACTAAGGATATGCCTGTAGAGAGTGTTTTAGACGTCGGCACTGGGAATAAGGGTCCAGTGGCGGAGTACTACTGGGTATATTATAAGAGGATTAAGAGGGGATATGTATGCGACATCTGGACGATAAAGGAAAACCTGAATCCCATATGGATCAAGCTCAAGATGAATGCATTAGACCTACTGAATGTCTTGAAGCCTAAGAGTATAGATGTAGTTCAAAGTTTCGGCTTTCTTGAGCATTTGAAGAAGGAAGAGGGATATAGGTGGTTGGAGATTGCCTTGAAGCTAGCTAGGAAACTTGTGATTGTCTCAGGGGCATTATATGTTCATGGACCTACTAGAGACTATAAAGTTAAGGTGGATGGGAATCCTTACCACTACTATCATTCTACATGGAGTCATGAGGAATTCCATAAACTGGGTTGGGAGACGGACTGGGAATACTATATTAAGGGAGAGAGTTATATGGGTGATGTGATAGCATGGAAAAGACTCTGAAGCTCCTAGTCGTAATGCTCGACGGCTTAGGACCAGAATTCATGAACCTACCATTTCTAAAGACTCTAGAGCCAAAGCCTCTTGAGACTTATTCATTTACTTATCCGAGTGTCTACGCTACTTTAACTGGGTTGAAGCCTAGGATCGAGGACTTCTGGAGAGACGGTGAATTAACAAGAAACATCTTTTCATGGAGGGATTATAACGTCGAGTTTCTATGGGATAAACTTAAATGTAGACAGCTCTATCTAAATATTCCATTTACATATCCTCCTAAGGAGATCAATGGGATTATGGTGAGCTATGGATTATATGGTTTACATGCATATCCAAAGTATATCGAGACTATACTCAGGAAGATTAGATATATCCCCGATGTAGATGTCTCTAAGCCAGACTTCCTGATAAAGTGTCATGAAGCCGTTAGAAAAAGGACATATGCAGCTGTGAAACTGGGTAGAGACATGGAATTCATATATATGGCATATACATCAAGCGACAGGATACTGCATAGACGTCTTGAAATAGGTTTATTCGACCTACACTACTTCATGAATACACTGGACTCTAATCTACAGCTCCTCTTCAATGTATTAGAGCCTAGGCACTACATCGTCTACAGCGACCACGGATTCACTATAGACGGATACCATGGTCCAGAGCATCCATCTACATACATTGGGATAATAGCGACGGATTTAGCTGATATAAACCATATAAATGAGATTCATAAAATTATTCTCGAGTGTTATGAGTGAACGCCCATACTGTCCCAAATGCGGGTTCGAAGTATATAGCTGGATAGCTCATCCAAAGGAGAACTGGGTATACTGCCCTAGATGCGGAGCCAAATTAAAATGGAGGAAACTAGGTAGGAATGTCAAGGAGTAAATTAACTATCTAGTTTAAAACTATCTAGTTTAAAAAAAGGATGGGGGGTTAATACTCGTATCCAGTGTACTCCATAACCAGCTTATATAGGTCTGCATCAGAGGATTCAGTGTCTCCAGCGTCATCGGCATACCTAATGATACCTAGCTGAAGCTGTATAGGCTCAGATTTACCGTCAAACTCATCAGCGGAAATCTCAATCGGATCACTCTTACTAATTAGGTCTGGAGAGTTTGCAGATGCTAAAACAGTTCTAACAGTAGGGTCTTTAGTCACGTCTTCACCGTCTCCAACGACTACATAGTCTAGTCTCCAGAGAATATTCCCTCCACCAGGTCCAGTTGGAATACTATATACGAAATAGAATTTCACCGGCGTACCTGGAACTCTATCCTTAGGAAGCTTCACCTCCGCACATACACCCTGCCTAGTCGTAGCACTATACCTCCATCTAGCACTCTGGCCAGTTAAACCCTTAGTCGGATCTGCACCAGCACCGGGGGCAGTGCCATACATATCGTTAGCGGTTATAACAACTTCCTTAGTCACAGTACGCTTAACAGGAGTAGTATGCCTAGTTACAGACATCACTATCCACCTAAGACTCTCCTTCCACACCCCACCACACTAGGCCATACTTAGATCCGGTTGCCGGCGAAGGCGTTGGACCTAGTAGTCTGAAGTCTATCGATCCCTCAAGTACATGTATAGGTTGATCAAGCTTCCCATGTAGTACCTCTGCTCCAGCCGCTTCTAGGAATGGATAGTCTCTCACTCCCTCAGGTACAGAGCCTACAACTGGATATGCCTCGACCTCTCCAGTCTCTCCAGGTCCAGTTGGATTAGTCTGTACTATGGCGAATCTAGCTCCACTAGATTCCTGAGTCCATATCCTAAGGAATAGTATCTTAAGCTGTTTACCAGCTGGGACTATATGAGTCAGTAATGTCTTGTATTCATCGCTGCTTAAAGGCTCTGTAAGGCTTCCTTCCCAAGCCCCTCCTACTACGTCATAGGGTAATGCCTCCTCAACCTCCTTCTTCAAACCCAGGTCCTTCAAATATTTCTTGAAGATTATCTTAGGCATTTATCTCACTCCTCCCTAGCAGGCATACTAACGGGTGATAGTGTAACTGGCCGGCATGGGATGACGTGTTTATGAAGCTTCTCAAGAGTCTCAGCGAATCTGCCTTCAGTGGGTTCAAGCCTTCCATTCCTTACTACTCCAACCCTCTCCGTAACCATCTTATTAACCATAAACCTAATCCTAGGGGTTATACTGATGTCATTAGGGTTATAGGCTGAGAGACACATCCTATCATATCCAGGTCTCATTAGGAAATGCTCTGTTATGAAGCTCGGCTCGTGGTAGGGGCTCATCCACTCTTCGAAGTGGCTTACCTCCCTCAAGTCTCTAGACGGCTTAGGAGCCTTAGGAAGTCCATGTCTATGGATATCTGTAGGCAGCTCTATATATAGGTAGACTTGTCCATCTAACCCGAAGATAACCTGCCAAATATAGTTTTTATTAGCTTCTCTATTATAGCCTAGTGTAATCAAGAGCTTCTCAACTATATAGGGTCCTGACTCGCTGTAGGGGTCTATGGATTCAGGCCATGTATAGACGTAGTGTGCGAAGTCTCTAGCCACGATATACTCATAGTATGTAACGTTATCCAGTATATAACTCAGATACATTCCTTCTACGAGCCATCCCTTACTCCATTCCAGACTCATTTAACCACCCCATTTGTTGTTCTAGCGGGGTTTAAATCCCCTCTAGAGTTCTCCAGTCGCTATGAAGTTGAGCCAGATGCTTCCATCGTCTGGCCCACGTCCAGCAGTAATCTCAGTTCCATCTGTGTCGAAGATATCTACACTGGCATAGTTGTCATACTCGCCTTTATTATAAATCCATTTCTGGGCTATGTAGCCTGTGTGAGTTCCGGTTTCGGGAGTTAAATGTAGTGTCGTAATCGTCTTTAAACCAAGTTCCTTGGCATATACGTATTCCTGTGCAGCGATCTTCATCTCTCCATAGACTCTTACAAACTCTCCCCTACCATCTACAACCCTCTCAATATGATAAATCTTAATCAAGGGTCCTCTATCGGCTTTAATAGTCTTCACCATCTTATCTCACCTCCTTATGTCAAGGCAGCTCCAGTATCAGTTATCTGGAGCTTATTAGGAACTCTATTCAACTGTATTCCAATGGGCTTAATCCTCTGTAATCCAGTTGCCTCTACATATCCTATTAACTCGAATCCAGTCTCCTCATCAAGTATAAATCCCTCTTCAAAGACTATAGCCGGCTTCTTATAGGCATACGCCTCCTCAAGATTAATCCTGGGAAGCTTCTTATCACTGATCTGCATCTTAATCTCCGTAACCCTTATAACTGGGTCTAGGAATGCGAATCCAACGAATCCAACCATATAATCCTCGTAGATTGTTCCACCGCTAGCTGCTCCAGTTAATATAGTCTGGCTACCTGTAGCTGTGAACTCCTGCTCCCAAGTGGTCAAGACGTTTCCAGCGTTGTCCTTGAATAGCGATGGTATAATCGTCGACTTACCGTATTCACCGGATTTAGGGGTTATCCCACCATACTTTAATGGACTCCACTTAGCGTTAGCCCTAGCTATTAAATCCTCCTCAAGCTTCCTCAAGACACTCTCGAACTCGGGGAAATACCTCTTCACATATTCATAGTCGCATAATACATACCCCATCTAACCACCTCCTATATAGCTGAACCAGGATTACCTAATACCTTGTCAAGCACTCTATAGTATAGTACTCCGAGCATAACTATCCTCTGGTAGTCGGCTTCCTTAATATATCCATAGAGTTCGAAGCTCTGCTCCTCATCAATCACAAACCCCTTCTCAAAGATCAAGGCTGGAACCTCATAATACTCTAGATCCTCTAGATTAATCCTCCCATACTTCCTGTCTCCAATCTGGAACCTAATCTCACTGAGCTGTTGAGTCCCATTTGGGAATGCTAAGCCTATCCAACCTACTTTAAAGTCCTCTGGAATAGTGTATCCAGATCTCACTCCAGCAAGAATCCTCTGATGACCTGTGCTAGTGAATTTCTGCCTCCATGTAACCATCTGAGTACCAGTATTATCCTGGAATAAAGCAGGTAATATAGTGGTTCTACCGAACTGGTCGGGGCTGGGGGTTAATCCACCTACTGACTTAGGCTTCCAATCGGCTTCACACTTACTGATTAATATACTGTCGAGCTCTGCAATAGCCCTCTGGAAGTCTGGATACTCCCTCTTAATATCAGCGTATTCACATAATATAATTCCACCGGGAATCTCGAATCACCTCACAGAAAATCTTATAAAATATATTTTAATAAAATATACGTGGAGGACGTTGAATATGGCTAACGTCGTTGGAGTGGCTACTGTACATGGAGGGGGTAGGATACAGATTCCAAAGGATGTGAGGGAGTATCTGGATGTAAGGGATGGGGATAAAATAGTCTTTATCCAGGAGATAGATGGAAGAATCTATATTCAAGTGGGTAGAATGATAAAAAGCAGGTATAGGGTTACAGAGTAATAAATAGAATAAGCTGGGTTAAGCCACTCTAAACCCTTCTACCCAAGCTATCCTTACGTAACTGTATACTTACTCTTCGAAGACGGTGTAGACGGCTTACTAGTGAATCCAGCGGATGGAGCTGGTGTAGGAGCCGGTGCCGGTGCAGGAGCAGGTGCAGCCATACCTAAACGAGCAGATATCTCCCCTGGAGTCCTTAATCCAGTCGCTAAAGCCCTACTTACATCTCCAGCCTGTAGAGACTTTATGAAGTCTGCTAGACTCTCGGCATCCTCCTTAAGCTTCAGTGGATCGGTGGCTAACCCGCTTAAAGCCATAGTCGTACCTAGGGCGAGTAGATCTTTCCTAAGCCTTACAGGGACATCCTTACCGAATACTGCGTAGCTAGTTCCTATCAAGCCACTCGTCAACTTAATTAACCTACTCAGCCATCCCTTAGTAAATACATCTGTAATAATGTTTAAACCGAATCCCTCTCCAATACCTCCTACTGTAGAGGCATAGTCTTCAAGAGGTATTCCAGCCTGTTCAGCGAAGTATTTAAGAGCTGGGTCTAGCCATGCTGTTAAGCTGAGCTCCCCTGCATACGCCATGTACTAATCACCCCGCTATGGAGGTACTCCAGGTCTAGCCGCAGCCTTCTTCTTCTCCTCTAACATAGCCTTAAGCTGGTCGAGAGTATGTACAGTATGGAATTTCTTACTCGGATAGTCTTCAGGCCTCATACTATCTGGAGCTCTATATCCCTTCATCTCAGTCTTAATGTAATATGCTACGACCGGTAGACCCTCCTTAAATCCTTTCTCACCCTTATGTCTCCTAGCTATTTCACCGAAGTTTATCCTAGCCTCCATCTGACCTAAGTGTGGAGAGTCTATAGTATATGGAGCGTTCCTACCTATAACGGATTTCTTACTCCAGAACATTCCGCCAGGTGCATATACCTGTATAGCCTTAGCCCCGAATCTCCATCTAGGCTCAGCTCCAGCTGTAGCACTGAATACAGCCGATATGAAGGTTGATCCTCTAACCAACATATCCTAATCCACCAATAGAAATTAATAATATGGATTTCAATATAAATATTTAGTATGTCTGAGTCTATGCATGGTAGGGAGAGGAGTAAATCACTAGTTTTGGTTCATAGGACTAAGCCTAGGGAAATATTCTATTTTAGGAGTTATCCTAAAACCGCCTTAGATCCAACGGTTCCACAGATATTATGTAGAATCGCATTCGGAGAGGCTGGTTTAAAGGCTAAGGACATTAAGTATAAGGGTAAGAAGGATGAGTATCCTATTCCACCTGCAGCCAAGTTTGTTAAGGAGGAGTTGTCGGGTAAGTTTTTCGGTAGGACTGTGAAGACTCCTAAGTGGATGGAGAAGCTGTCTAAGGAGTATGACGTCGACCTAGATTTTCTAAGGCGTATAACCAGATTATTATTATCTATCTGAATCCGAAGAATGCAAGTAGATCTAGCTCAGGTGGAATCCTGTATCTTGTAAACATTAATCGGCCCTGTATATTCCTGACGTATCCTAATTTAGCTAATTCACTTATCACTTTATCCGGGTTTTCATATCCCCATGCCCTAAGCTCTATAATAGCCTCTTCATAGTCTAACGTCCTTCCACCCAACTGTGCTATAGCCTTCCTCAGATGTGGAGGAGGCTTAGGCAGTGAACGTCTAGCTAATCCAATCAACTGTTTAATACCTTTTGAAACGCTTCCAAATTCTTCTTCAAGCATCTCAGCTACATCACGGTCGATCTTAACAGTCTTCTTCTCTGGCCTAGCTAAACGATATATCTGACTAGGCTTAAATTCATATCCGAACTCCTCCTTAACCTTCTCTGCAATCTGCTCTGCACTAAGTTTCCTAAGATACTTCCTGATGAAGTGCCTAAGCTTACTTCTTTCACTAGGTGAAAGTTCCCTTAGACTCGTCATATGGTAACCACCTTTTCACGTGGATATCCTTCACGCCTCCATTCATTAATTATCTCGACGGCTCTCCTAGCGTCTTCAGGTATATCCGTGTATTCGACTCCAGCTATATAGTAGATATAGTATTTCATAGCCTCTATCCACAGCCTCCCAAATCCATATTCAGTAGTCCTTCCAGTCTCACTATCATATACTTTAATCTTTATCTCTTCATAGCTTGGGAGTCCATAGTCTATTAAATACCTCCTCAACTCACTCAGGATCCGACTCCAGAAATGTTTTAAAGCCTCGTCGACTCCACTACGGAGTATTATATGCCTCATGCTACTCCACCAGTATGTTGCAAACCATTCTACACCTGTCTTAGCCTTATATCTTCTAAACTTCTCGCTTAGATACTCCATCAATATATACTGGATCATAGGCTCCATATCTATAGTTAATCCATATACTCCTCCCCTATCCATTATGAACCTCGGTACTCCAAACGTAATTATATATGATAGGTCTCCACTTGATAATACGGTTGGAAGCTCCTCAACTGCTGTAGGGACTCTTGGGGGAGCCTTAGGAGGAGCAGGGGGCTTAGCTAGTCTACGTCTAGCCTCAGGCCTAACCATAGACTCAATAATCTTCTTAGCCTCCTCAGGACTCTTCCCCCTAACCGCTATCTCAATATCACTCCACAACTCTGAAACAAGTTTCTCAGCCTCCTCCCTACTTAAACCCTCCTCAACAGCAACCTTAATGGCATACTCCCTAAGCTCTTCAGTAGGTGGCTTGGGTGGAGCTGGTTTAACGCCTAGTAACTCATTTATCCTTTTCCTAGCCTCTTCAATTGCTTCTTTAGGATCCATTCCCTCTAGAACCTTGTCATAGTATTCCTTGAGTATCTCCCTGACTTCAGTATCCTTCTCCTTTTCTTCAGCCAGCTCCTTCACTTCTTTATATAGTTCTTCGGATAGCTTTAGGTATGTCTGTATCTCACTGCTTCTGGTTATCTCCCTAGGCAACTCCATTACCTCATTTACTGGGAACATTATGTAGTGTGTTATATTCGGTAGGTTTATCCTGACTTTAACAACCCTAGCCTCATCCCTCTTAGGGGTTAGGTAGATGTGTACCCCGGGCGTCTGCTTAGTCAGTCTGTTGAATGGCTTGAACACTCCATCTAGATCCCTGACTAATGTCGGTGTGAGGCTTAGGTATATTGGCTTGGATACCTCGCTTATACCAGTATATATGGATGTCTTGCCAGCTAGAACCTTGACATGTGTGAATAGGTGGACCATATACTCTTCCTTCAGTACATATGCATAGACTCCCTCTCTATCCACGACTAAAATAGTTTCTGAACCGAATTCCGATCCACCCAGCTTCCTTATCTCAGTCAACAGCTTATCAAGTACATTGACATAGCGTTTCCCAGCGATTGCATAGACCGCTATCCTCGCTTCAGATGGAAGCTCTAGAAATCCCTTTACAGCCTCCTCATATTCCCTGCATTCAACTGTATATGAAGGTATCTTATACTCTTTAGTCCATGGATATTCAGTCTTTAGGATGATGTTCTCCTCCTCGAAATCCATATCTATTTCACGGCTCTCCTCTAGGGCTCTGAAGAATCTGACGCTCCTATGATCCCCTATAACTGTACATAGCTTATCCTCTCCACTCCACCCTCCGACGACATCGTGATGTATCTGGGTGATCGTTAATGTAACTCTGGCTGGGGAGATTGAATATAGTGTAACGGGGTAGTCGCCATATCTATCTAGGAGGAATGTAACTTCGCTGCTGATTGATAATGCCGATTCAAGGCATGAAGCTAGTGAGGGAATATCCCCTACAAACTTAAACCCTATCTTACCCATCTCAAAAAAATATTTCTCTATGTTATCTATAATTCTTCTTGTTCTTCTCTACATTATCGATGAGGATATGAAATAGTGCTGATGCAGCTTTCCTGATGTCTCTAGTCCTCAATAATATCCTAGCCACTGCAACCGTGTCATGCCTGAACTCCCTATGTTTCTTCCCCTTTAAAACGACGTAGGGTTTATCCATCCACATATGAATGTCTTCGAACGCCTCGTTAAATAGTAGTCGATCTAACATCCTATGTATTTTATGTCGGGGAATCTCCACCACCTAATCTATTTTATATCATCGGTTGTAAATATTCTTTTTTATTTACATCCTTTATTTACACTCTTTATTTACACTTATAAACTATAGCGATATATTTTTTGATTGTATGAGTGGGGAGGGTGAGCCTACATC
>Ga0116200_10000950_pt1 | contig 10722 bp, 10 predicted proteins | sample Mar14436cmmetaG_FD_94478 | JGI IMG/M metagenome (GOLD analysis project Ga0116200, IMG submission 94478) | Marine hydrothermal vent microbial communities from Guaymas Basin, Gulf of California to study Microbial Dark Matter (Phase II) - Marker... ... | reverse complement strand
GTTCTCCAAGGAGAGTTGACCAAGCTAAGCCCTAAGAAGTGGATCTCACACGAGCACACGCGATAATTTAGCCGAGGAGAGCTTACCCAAGACTCCCGCGGCTTAGGCTGCATTGAGAGCACGATTTTTATCGTTCCCTCTCGGCACGCCAGGGGGTCTAAATTGAGAATTGAGGAAGACGCCCCCGGAAAGAGAGCCCTCCTTATGGGAAATCACGCGGTAGCTAGGGGAGCGATCGAGGCGGGGGTTCAGCTGGTTGTGGGCTATCCTGGCACGCCATCTTCTGAGGTCATCGAGGCTCTCAGCCAGGCCGACATAGACGCGCACGTTCAGTGGTCTACCAACGAGAAGGTCGCCTTCGACGTTGCCGTCGGCGGGGCCATAGTGGGAGCCAGGTCCATGGCCACCATGAAGAACGCGGGCCTGAACTGGATCATGGACATGCTGATGACGGTCGTCTACGGAGGGGTCAGAGGAGGCCTCGTCGTGTACGTGGCCGACGATCCTGGGGCTCACTACTCCTCCAACGAGCAGGACACGAGGATGGTGGCACTCTACGCCAAGATCCCATGTCTGGAGCCGAGCAACCAGCAGGAGGCGAAGGATCTTACTAAGATGGCCTTCGACCTGTCTGAAGAGCTGGAACTCCCGGTGATGGTTAGGTCAGTTACCAGGATAAGCCACTCCAGCGGGGACGTGGTCTTCGGCGAGATCAGGAAGGAGAGGAACAAGCTCGCCTTCGACAGGCACTGGAAGATGCCCTACAGGTGGAACGTCTACGGCCCGCCAGGACCAGTGGCGAAGCACAAGTGGCTCTACGAGCAGCTCCCGAAGGCCAAGGAAGCCATATCAAAGATAGGTGAGCCCTACAACTTCCTGAAGCTGAACGGCTCTGAGTTCGGAGTCATCGCCTGCGGCATCGCCTACGGCTACGTCATGGAGGCGATAGAGAGGCTCGGCGTTGAAGTCAATCTGCTCAAGCTGAGCACGCCCTTCCCGCTCCCCGAGGAGAAGATCAAGAAGTTAATCGAGTCATGCAAGAAGATCCTCGTGGTGGAAGAGAACGAGCCCGTCGTGGAGCTTCAGCTCAGAGATCTGGCCCAGAGGATGCACGCCGACGTTGAGATATACGGCAGGTATGAGAACGCCTTAATCGAGCCTTACGACGAGCTCAGTCACAATAGGGTGACTGCGGCAATAGCCAAGCTGATGGGCGTCGAATTTGAGCCCATGAAGCCAGCTGGCGAGTCGTTGAAGCCGCTCATAGCCCCCAGGTCGTCGATGCTGTGCGCAGGCTGCCCGCACCTCGGCATGTACTGGGCCCTGAAGCTCGCCCTGGCTAGGAAGGGAGGGAAGGTGCCGATCGTCAACGGCGACATAGGCTGCTACGAGCAGGGAGGCTACGGAATAGTGGCCAAGAAGGTTGAGCCCAGCTTCTCCACCGAGTCGAGGAGGTACGTCATTGAGGCCCCCTACGAGATGCTGGATACGAACTACATCATGGGTGGAGGCTTCGGCCTGGCCATGGGAGAGTTCCACGCTGGCTACCCAGACGGCAAGATCGTGGGCCTAGCCGGAGACTCCACGTTCTTCCACGCGGATCTCCCCGCCTTGGCCAACGCGGTCGTCAACAAGTCCAAGGTCCTCTTCCTCGTGCTGGACAACAGGTGGACCGCTATGACGGGTCATCAGCCCAGCCCCACTACAGGCGTCACCGCTAGGGGGCAGCCGACCAGCCAGCTGGACATCGAGCAGATAGCCAGAGCCATGGGCGTCAAGTTCATCCGGAGAGCTGATCCTTGGAACCTGAAGGAGATGCAGAGAGTCATAGAGGAGGCCCTAGAGTACTTGGAGAGCCCCGAGGCAGATGGACCAGCTCTCGTAATATCCGACAGAGTGTGCACGCTCCAGGCCCTCAGGCGGAAGGAGTACAGGCCCACCGGAACCTACACGGTAATTGAAGACAAGTGCACTGGCTGCAAGCTCTGCGTCCAGCTCGGCTGTCCAGCAAACGCCTTCGACGTGGACAAGAAGAAGGCGTTCATCGACCAGGTGCTCTGCGTCAACTGCGGCATGTGCGCCGAAGTGTGTCCAGCAGGAGCGATAGTCCCGAGGGAGTCGACTTGAGGGAGGGTTGATGATGTCCGCGTGCGGTTCTAAGGCTAAGGATCTGTTCCAGATGCTTGTGGCTGGAGTGGGCGGTCAAGGATCCGTGCTGATATCGCACATCATAGCTTCGGCCGCGATAAAGGCGGGGTACAGGGTCAGGGTGGGCGAGAAGTTCGGCGCGGCCATGAGGGGAGGCGCGGTCTCGAGCCACATCAGGATGTTCAAGACCGGCGAGTACGCTCCTCTAATACCGGAAGGACAGGCGGATGCGGTCATGGCCCTGGAGCCTCTCGAAGGTCTCAGGGTCTCCGCGACCTACCTCAGGCCTAGCGGAGTGGTCGTGATGAACGTCGCCCCAGTCTACCCAGTGGACGTGAACGTAGGGTGGGCTAGGTACCCGAGCGTCGACTCGATAATCAAGGGGCTGGAGGAGATGGGAGCGAAGGTCTACACGCTCAACGCCACAGAGCTTGCTATACAGGCTGGCACAGCCAAGGTAATGAACTCCGTGGTCCTCGGAGCTTTCTACTCCACGGGAGTCCTCCCCGTAGATAGGGAAACCCTGCTGGAGACCCTCAGAGAGGGAGTACCCAAGGGAACCGAGGAGGTTAACGTAAGAGCATTCGAGCTTGGGGAGAAGGCTCTGAAGGGCCGCTGATCTCCCCCTTACGCCTTTTTTCTCATCGCCAAGGTTCTGGTTTTTGCGATGGCCTCATAAGCGGAGCAGGGCCTGCTTGAGCCTATCTAGCCCCTCGCCCGTGCTGGCGCTAACTAGGATGATCCCTGCCGCCCCTATCTCTTGAGCGGTTCTTTCGAGCTCCTCTTCTGTCACCTTTGACCCTAGGTCGAGCTTGTTGCCCACCAGCAGAACCTTCGCATTAGACGCTCCTGCCACCTCTACCCACTCCCTGAGCGAGTGCAGTGTGCTCGGCCTGCTGACGTCAAAGACCAAGAGGACCAGGCTGGCTCCCCTACCCATCCCCTTAACTACGGGTTTGAACCTATCCTGACCGGCGAGGTCGAATACGACGAGCTTCACATCACCCTCCTTGAACGTGAAGAACTCCACACCCACGGTCATTCGCGTTGGAGAACCCGTGGATCCGCTGAGCCTCTTGGCTAGCGTGGTCTTGCCAACCCCACTGTTTCCAGCCAAAACGACTTTCTTCTTGATGATCATTCAGGCACGCACCTCCCTTCTAGCTGCCCTCAAGAGCACGACTCCCCTGGCGCGAGCGAGTTCTCTGAACTTGAGCCCCGCTCTGGCCAGGGTCGACTCCAACTCCCTGAGAGTGGGCGGAAGCCTAGCTCCGATCAGGGGGTACACGAGCCCCATTATCCGAGCGTCCTCTTCCCAGATGCCCTGAAGGATGAAGATTGGGGCCTCCTCAGAGAGGGCCCAGCGCAGAAATTCGAGGAATGTGACGGGATCTCTCAGCCACTGGAACACGTTAACGAGGAGGGCTGCATCTGCCTGCCCCTCTATGACCCCCTCTTTCCGGAGCTTGAGGCCAAACTCTAGGGGGTCTGACTCCAGCACTTTCAATCTCTTCTCTTCTACAGGTCCCTGCGTCGCTACGACGAGCCTGACCAGCCTCCCACTGCCCGGTGGAGCCGCGACCACGACCCTCATGCCCGTGAGCCTCAGCGCGTCCACGGCGAGCAGGCCTAGCTCCGACCAGGGAACTAGCAGAGTGGCTGGAATTAGCCCGACGTCTCCCCACTTTCGCAGCAGGGTCTCGTCCGTCAGGCCGATCCCGAGAAGAGCGACAGCCGACTCAAACCTGGCGGCCGGGTTATCATACAGCGCCATAAGAGCCAAGTAGAGATCCTCTCGCCTGGTCTCTCCGGATCGCCCGCTTATTAGCAGGTCTGGGAGAACTGAAAACATCGCCCTAAAGGCCCTAGAAATCCTATTGACCCAAAGAGGGATGTCCCTGGGGGGAATCGACTCAGCCGGCTTTGCGAGTCTCCCGCCCGAAATTTGAGCGTATCCTCCCCTAACGATGGCCTCGATGACGGCGTCCATTAAGTTAGGGGAGGCAGACACCTCTCTGATCTTGCGGCGATTCATCCCCACGAGCCTGTCCATCACGTTGGCGTTTAGCAGGGCCCTGTAGCACTCGTACCCGATTGATGCAATGAGCTTGCTGTGAGCTAGCCTGAGGTCCTCAAAACCAACTCCGGCGTAGTTGAGCGCTCTGGCCTCTATCAGGCGCGGCATAACTCCGAGGAGAAGCGTCCCGTACAGGGCTACATCCCCCCCATCGTGGCCACGATGGCAACGCAGTCTCTAGTGGCTCCAACGTACCTCCAAGACAACCCCGTCTCGCTGAGCATCTCTTCCAGCTCGTCCCTCGTTGGGGGGACGGAAGCCCCCAAGACGGAGCCAACGATGGTTGCGGGATGCGTTCGCGGCGATCTTATCGTCTGTAGGATGAAGAGCGGCGCCTTAGACTTGAGGCCTGCAATTGTGGAGCGTATGACAAGTCTGGGATCTCTCGCCCACTGGAGTGCGTTCGCAAGGAGTCCCGCGTCAGCCCCCTCTCCGACTTCGCCGGACCTCAGCGCCTCCAACCCGGCCTCCTCCAAACTCGCGTTAACGACGCTTAAGGAAGCTCCCTCATATATCCTCATGGTTCTCAAGACGAGACGCACAATCCTCGCTAAATTGGCGGGCGCGGCGGTAACCACCTTAAGCTTGGTTTTCTCCCTGAGTTCAGCCGCTAGGATCCCCATCCCCGACCACGGAACGAGGATAGTGCCGGACATCTTCTCGAGGCCAAATCCGTGAATTGAGAGGGAGGCCTCCAATCTCGCGATGGGGTTATCATACAGCGCCAGTAGGGCTATTAGGGCAGGTCTACTCGCCGACCCCCTTCTCAAAATCTCAGGCAACTTACTGAACTCCTCCTTAATCGCCAAGAGTGCTCTTTGAAGCCACCCTAACGTGATGGTGGGCTTCTCAGGCGGGGACTCAAAAATCAGCATATCGTCGTACTGCGTCAGAACTCTTGCGTCGATCAGCGTCTCGATAACCGCATCTAGGAGGTCGGGGTTCCCAGAACTCCTTCTGAGCCTCCTCCTCAGGTTGCCCTCTACTTCTCTCAGCATGCCAGAGTCTGAGAGCGCCGCATAGGCCCAGTAACTCACAAATGCCCTAAGCTCCCTATCTGCCGTCGCGACTTCACTGCTGGTGAGTCCAGACTCACTCAGTGAAACCGCAGTCACTTCTCTCCTGAAGATACCTGCAACGTGCAGGCCGTACATCTGCTCACCTTGCAGACGACTTCCTCCTAACCACCCCAAGCTCCTCTAAGAGCATCAGAATGTCGATATCCTCTGACGTCGGCCTAACTCTACCCGCGAGGAGGGCCCTCACCCTCTCCATATCGATCCAGCTGGGAGCGAGCGCGACCTTGTCGGGAACCAGTTCGAATCCCACCCTAGCAAAGACGGACTCAGCGACATCGACTTCTCTGATCATCCCGCCGTCGACCCAGATCACGAGATCGTGATCCTCCCCACACGGCAGGAAGAACCTGCCGTCCGGGTGGTTTGGGGGAATTTCGTGTATCCTTCCGCACCTGGGGCAACGGACCCTCCTCACGGTGGACCCACCCGGCCAGCTGCCAATTAGCTGCTAGAACTCAATTCATAAAACATCTCCTCTTGCTGGCGTCAGCCGGTGATCTAGTCGATGCTAGTAGCGGTTGGCTCTGACAACCCTGTAAAGATCAAAGCCGTTGAAAGGGCTTTCAGCAGGGCTTTTGGCGATGTGGAGGTCATCCCCGTGCGAGTAGATCCGGGAGTCCCACCTCAACCGATCAACGGGGAGGGGCTAACGGGGGCCATCAACAGGGCCAAGAGGTCCATTGAAGAAGTTCCCTCTGCAGATTATGGCGTCGGAATAGAGGGCTGCCTCGTCCATCTGTTTGGGCGGTACTTTTGCACGGGGTTCGTGGCAATCGTAGATCGCTCGGGAAGGTTGGGAGTTGGCGCCAGCGGATGGTTCCAGTGCCCCAAGACGTTCGTTCCTAAGATGCTCGACGGAGAGGAGCTGGGAGATCTAATAGACGCCCACGTAGGTCGTAAGGACGTAAAGAGGAGCGAGGGAGCAATCGGGGTATTCACCAGAGGGTTGGTAACGAGGGTTGATCTCTACGAACATGGGGTCTACATGGCTCTCGCGCGGTTCTTAGCTGGAGACGCCTGGCCTGATGGTTGACTCTCCTGAGACAGTACCCTCTCTTGACTGCTCTTTACTCGACCAAAGACCTAACCAAGCCAATTTCCTCCAACCCTGAATAAACGCCCTCTGGCTGTAGGTTTCACCCGAGGGCCCGGGGTTCGAACTCTGCGATAAAAAGGCCCCTCTAATGGGAATATAAGCCAAACCACATGGTTGCTTGGCTAACCTCTGCTCTACACGACATCCTCTCAACGTTATTTTTCTAACTCACTCACGTCCGCGTGATAGATATGGCTAAGCGAAAAGCCCGTCGGGGGAAGGGACACAGGTTACTGGCGCTCGCGTTCACCATCTTGATTGCATTCGGTGCACTAGCATATGGTATAGTTATCTTCTTCGCATCGGGGGAAGATTATCCAGTGCCGCCGGCTGATATGACGCTCGAACGCCTGAGGTATACGTTCGACTGCCCTGGGCGCGCGGACATCATGAACTCGATGGAACTCTTTACGACGCCTGAAGGCTTTCTCCTAGAGGGTGGTGAGGGACTGCAGTTTCTGGCTCAGTATCGGTACCCCAGGGTTCTCGTCGCGGTGGCATTCATGAAGTTTGACAACGAGACGGCTGCTAGGGCGACTGCAGAGAAGATCGTGAACTACACCTCTAGCTTCTCAGCCAACTACACGAGGTGGGAGAGTGAAATGAAGGGGGACAGAGGGTACGCCAAGTTCGAGTACCCCGGCCTGACCTGGGAGATGTGGTACTCTGGAGACTGGGTCATCGAGGTAACCGTCGGCGAGTCGGGAGGCGTTGGTCAGAGAATACTCTCGGATATTAAGGAGTGCATCGCAGAATCCTGCAGGCCCTAGATACTTCAGGCTCTCCTCCATCCCACTCGATCTAGCGCAGCAGCCAGAGCTATCGGTGCGAGTATGGTTGCATCTCCAACGACGGTCACCCTCTTCGCTTTAAGCGAGATCTTCCCCCATGAAACAGCCTCCCTGTCTCTAGCCCCAGAGAGGCTGCCGTCGTACTCTGGCGCCGTCGTGATGTAGACCGCGTAGTCTAAGCCTCCCTTAAACATGTTCCAGCCTATGGTGTGATGCTTCGCTATTCCTCCCCCGAGGACTAGCGCACCAGTCCTCTCTGCCTTGAAGACCAGTTCGGCAAGCTCCCTCTGATCAGCCAGCATGTCGACGCGAAAGTCTGGGTGAGATTCCCTGAAGAACCAGAGCTGATTGCCCACAGCCCCGTCCACGATTCCTGGGATGTAGATAGGAATTCCAGAATCTGCGGCTGCTCTGAGTATGCTCCCCGGACACGCTAGATCCTTCCCCATTCTCTCGATGAGTTCCCTGCAGCCCCACTCCTTCTTTTCTTCGTGCAGTTCTGCTAAGAAAGGCTGAATCTTCTTCTCGAGTGTGGTGAATGCCTCCATGGGCACGAAGACGTTTCCAAGCCTTGCGATCCCTTTCTCAGCGAGTTCAGCGTCGTCAACGTCAAAGGAGCCATGGTGGTACTCAGCCCAGCACCTGATCAAGTCATGATCGAGAGTGCCCGCCGTCGTTATCACTACGTCGAATAGACCCTCCTCCAACAGCTGTGCGAGAACGCCCCGCAACCCTGTGGCCACGAGGTTGGCCGTGAAGCTAAGGAAGAGAACAGCGGATTGATCTCTCCACATCTCAGTCAACACGTCGACGGCCCGCGCGATGTTAACAGCTTGGAAACCTCCAGAGTAGCGCAAGGCTTCGATTAGCCCAGCTACGGTCAAATTACGCTCCAGTCGATAATCTACTACACTCCTTCCAACTAGGGCTTTCGAGCCCTCCTTCTCAGCGCGGTAATCTCCCATACACTCACCACTCACCGGCAGTTATCATGTTATAATCTGAGCAGTTGCCTAATGAACGAAGGTGTCTAGGTGCGCGTCGGAGACATAGTGGGTAAAGAGGTTGTCACTAAGGATGGGGTCAGGTTGGGTAAGGTGGTGGACCTCCTAATCGCTCGGGATAATTGGTCAATTGTGGGGTTGGTTGTTCAGCTATCTAAGCAAGTGGCCCGAGCTATGGGTTTCAAGAGGGTGATAAGGTCGCAGAGAGTTTCGATTCCAACGGGCTATGTAATTGGGGTTAGAGACGTTGTGGCGCTTACCGTGACTCTAGAAGAAGTCCGGCCTACTCTGAGGCCGTTGTAGGTGGACGCGAGTCTATGTTTCAATATGTTTCTCCTTCACTTCAAGGTACCTGAGATGGTATCCCGAAATAGCTTTTTTATTGTGGTCTCTGCAGTTGACACCAGCCCAGCCCTAAGGGCGGGATGGATTCCCCGGCCTAGAGGGGGTATGTAGATGCGAAGTAGGGAGCGATTCGGTGTTGCCGCGCTGGCCTTGATCCTCGCAGTGCTTCTACTTCCAAGTGGAGTGGTTTCAGCACAGCCTAGGAAGGGTCCAGCGGTCGATGAGATCATCGTTGAGACCAGAGCCACTGGAGAGGTCGCTGTCGGCGACGTGGCTACTGGCAGGCTAGACATGTACATGAAGTCTCTGAGCCCTTCCGTTTACGCCGGACTCCCTGAGTACATGAAGGAGAACCTGAGGCTCGTCCCCAACGCGGGAGGTTCGTGGGAAATAACGATGAACCCGTACTACGAGGAGGGTACGCCCTACCTGGTGAACGTTGAGGGGAAGACCTACTTCAACCCGTTCGCCATTAGAGAAGTCAGGTTCGCCATGAACTACTTGATAAACAGGAAGTACTTAGTTGACGAGGTCCTGCTGGGCGGGGGTGAGATCGCCTATTGCCCGATACCTCCGTCGCACCCGGCCTACAAGGAGTTTGAGGATATCTTCAAGGAGTTTGGCTTCACGCCCGAGGGCAACGAGCAGATTGGACTTCAGATGATAGACGAGGCTCTAACCAAAGCGGCCGAGCAGCTGGGAGGCAGGCTCAAGAAGGTACCTGACCCGAGGGCTCCTGCTGGCTACTGGTGGACCTTTGACGGAGAGCCGGTCACCGTCAAGTTCTACATCAGGATTGAGGACGAGAGGCACGAGGAGGGTCTCTACGTAGCCGATCAGATAGAGAAGGCGGGTATAAAGGTCGAGAGGATAGAGGCGAACTTCCTGAAGTGCATCTACACGGTCTACTTCAGCAACCCGGCCGACTATCAGTGGAACCTCTACACCGCCGGATGGGGAGCCACCGAGGCTACCAAGTACGTGGAGGGCGACCTGGCCTGGTTCTACACTCCGATCTTCGGCTGGATGCCAGCCTATCAGATGGCCGGATGGTGGGAGTGGCAGAACGAGACGATTGACGAACTCATTCAGGACCTCGTCTTCATGAACATAAGCAGCCCCGAGGAGTACTGGGAGAAGGCTAGGAAGGTAATGAAGATAGGGGTCTACGAGAGCATAAGGGTCTTCACGGCCATCACCGTGGACTACTTCCCCGTCAACAAGAACAGGGTCACCAGGCTGGCTTACGACGCTGTCACCGGTCTCTGGTCCTTCTGGCCTTGGAGGACCGTCGAGACCGTTGACGGCAAGTTGAGAGTTGCCGTTGAGGCTCAGCAGGCTCAGATGTACACCAGCGCGTGGAACCCGATAGGAGGACTGGACGACGTCTACTCGCACGTGATAGCCAGGGCGACCTACGACGAGGGAGCGCCCAAGCACCCGACCGAGGCGGAGCCCATGCCAGTTAGAGTGACTTGGGATCTCGATATAGACTACACGATAGAGGATGGCCAGAAGGTCGGTCAGATAGAGGTTCCGTCCACAGCCGTGATCTACGACTCCAAGGAGAACAAGTGGGTTGAGGTCGGCTCAGGCCAGAAGGCTCTAGTGAAGGCTGTCATCAAGTACAAGTTCAGCAACTGGCACCACGGCATCCCGATGGACCTGAACGACATCAGGTACGCGGTAGCGTTCGCCTACGAGTGGTCGCACGAGGACGAGGAGGGAGACCCGTACTACCACCCCGAGTACGCTTCTGGCGTGGCTCCGACGCTGGAGTACATCAAGGGATTCGAGTTCATAGAGCCCGACACTCTGGTAGTTTACGGAGACTACCTGCACATCGTGTCTGAGAACGAGACTGCGGACTTCTACGTCTGGTGGCCGATACTGCCTTGGGAGATCTACGAGGCCTGCGCCTACGTGATAGCCAACGGCGGTCCTGTGTCTGGAAACGAGTACAGCTGGTACAAGGAGGAGGGTAAGGAGTACCTTGACCTGATATCTCCTGCCCACGTGGAGGATCTGAGAGCGGCCATAGAGCAGCTCAGGCTTGAGGGTCGCGTGCCCGAGGCTCTGGAGGGCGTCACGCCGACTCAGGTCGTAGAGAGGTACAACGCCGCGCTGAGGTTCATAGACCTCTACGGCCACGCCTGGATATCCAACGGTCTGTTCGTCCTAG
>Ga0116200_10000949_pt1 | contig 10730 bp, 13 predicted proteins | sample Mar14436cmmetaG_FD_94478 | JGI IMG/M metagenome (GOLD analysis project Ga0116200, IMG submission 94478) | Marine hydrothermal vent microbial communities from Guaymas Basin, Gulf of California to study Microbial Dark Matter (Phase II) - Marker... ... | reverse complement strand
GGGATTAGTATAGGTTTAAGGTAAAACTTTTATTTTCAAAGTTTTACCGTTTATCCATGTCTCGTGCGAGTAAGCGGAGGAAGAAAGGTGAGAGTAAGAGTGAGAGTTCGGGGAAGCGGGGGAAGCGTAGGGGGCGAGCTGGTAAGAGGGAGGTTGATGAGAGGCTTTTCAAGGAGGCTGTTAAGAGGGCTGCGGCTCAGCCTAGGCTTGCTTTCTATTCTCCGATCGCGAGCTGCGTTCTGAACTATTGGAAGAGCGCGGTTCCGAGGTTCAGTATAAGTGAGTTTCTGGCTAGGGTCGTTGAGAGAGAGATCGCCAGGGCTTGGCCGCAGCTTCATGAGAAGGCTGTCAAGGAGCTTAGGAGGAAGATCCAAATGAGAAGGAGAAGCGCTTAAAACCGTCGGCCTGGGGGGCTAAACTTAAATTGTCTGGCTTTTGAGGCTTTGCGGAATGCTCAGAATAAGCCCCGAATGCGTTGCATGCAGCCTGTCGAGCGGTATCAGAGGTCTCAAGCATGCGACGAGTGATCTCAACCTTCAAAGGGTTGCCGTGAAGAGGATCTTGGAGGAGCTGAGAAAGATCACGTGGGACGAGATTCCTCTCGACCTCTCCTACATGATGCAGGAGGTAATCGCTGAGGTTACCGGGGTTGAGGACCCATATCGTGAACTCAAGAGAAAAGGGAATCAAGCCGCTCTGGCCAGGTATGAGGAGGCGAAAAAGCTCGTGATGGAGAGCCCTGACCCGCTTGAGACCGCCGCGAAGCTTTCTATTGCGGGGAACCTAATCGATTATGGCCCATATTCTAAGGTTGATCTCGATGCGCCGTTTCGCAAAGTTTCAAGCGACTTCGCCATAAACGATTACAGGAAATTCAGAGAGAGCGTCATGAGCTCGGACACGCTTCTATATTTCGTCGATAACGCTGGTGAAATAGCCTTTGACAGGCTTCTGATCGAGGTGATGATCGAGGAGAGAGGAAGACCCTTCGGCAAGATAGGCTTGGTCGTTAAGGAGAAGCCTCTGATAAATGACGCCACGATCGAGGATGCCAGAGAGGTCGGCCTGCTGGACCTGCCGAACGTTGAGGTGAAGCTCGTTGGAAATGGTAAATATTCTGCTCCGAGTTTCAAGAGCGATGAAGTTAGATCTTGGATCAAGGACTACGACCTAACGGTTCTGAAGGGTCAAGGAAACTTCGAAGTATTTGAGGACCTAAGGGAGGTCTTCTTCCTTCTCGTCGCCAAATGCCCGCTGATCTCAGGCTTCTTAGGCGTCAATATAGGAGAACTGGTCTTGAAATACTCTGAGAAGTGATTGACTCGTTCACGTTAAACATTTATTTTGAGATCGGTAGCGGTTTCTCTGAATAGGGAATGATTTTGTCAGCTGCCTTTCCCAGAAAGCTCATCTTCGGGGAGGACTCAATCAATCAGCTACCTGAAGCGTTACAGGACCTCGGCCTCAAGGGCAAAGCGATGCTAGTTACGGGGAGGAGATTTGCGAGAGAATCTGGATACCTTGATAGGCTTGGGTCCCTGCTAACCTCTCACGGAACAGATGTCGTGGTCTTCGATGAGGTTGAGCCGAATCCCTCGGTCGAGACCGTTGAGAAAGGTGGAAAGCTCGCTAGAGATGAGGGGGTCGGCTTCGTGATAGGTTTTGGGGGTGGAAGCGCTATGGATGCGGCGAAGGGAATAGCTGTTCTAGCGGCTCAAGGAGGAAGTCTGAGAGACTACTATTACCCCGCTGAGCTGAAGGAGCCTGTCCTATCGATCGTAGCCGTTCCAACGACGTGTGGAACTGGAAGCGAGGTCACGAAGTATGCCGTATTCAGCGAAGGCTTGAGAAAGAACGTCGTGGCGAGCGATCGGATAGTTCCGACGGCAGCGATCCTCGATCCTCAGGTTCTTAGGCATCTGCCAGCGAAGATCCTGGCTCACACCGCGATGGATGCTCTGGCTCACGCTCTCGAAGCGTACTTTCATGTGAAAGCGGATCTGCTCTCGGAGACCTTCTCCCTGAGAGCTTTGAAGCTGATCTTGAAGAACTTTAAGCAAGCCTATGACGGAGAGATGACCTATAGGAAAAGACTGTTCTACGCTAGCATGCTGGCCGGATTCGCGATAAACCTCACGGGAACTGTGATACCACACGGGCTCGGATACTATTTAACCGAGAGATTCGAGATACCGCATGGACTCGCAACCTCTCTCTTCCTATCTCAGTTCATTAAGTTTATGGCTGAGAGGCTTCCCGAGAGAGTTGTCGAGCTGGCGGAAGGGATAGGCTTCGAGGTCTCGGATGCTGAGGAGGCTGGCAGGATGCTGGCGGCCAAGATCGATGAGCTGAAGAGGTACGCAGGGCTTCCCCTAAGCTTGCTTGAAGCATCTGTCCCCGAGCGCGAGCTACAGAGAGTAGTCGATGAAGGGCTCTCATATAGGAGGAATCTGGAGAATTGTCAGGCGAAGGTTGCGGCCGAGGATATTAGGAGAATCGTGGAGCAAGCTTTCAAGGGAGTATGAGATTTCTCCGAGGTGAAGCGGATGAGCCTTAAAGAGCTGAGAGAGTGCGTGAAAGAGGCTTTGATGAGCGGTCATGAGACCTTAATGAAGGCTCTCTCCGAGAATCGGAGGGAGGTCGTTGGGAGAGGCGGCTTTGGAGACCTCTCATACGGCTTCGATAAGCTAGCCGAGGAGGCGATAGTAGAAGCTTTGACCCATAGGCTAAACAGCTTCTACCTGATATCTGAGGAGATGGGGCTTATCCCCTGCGAGAGCCCAGAATACTATGTCGTGGTGGATCCTGTGGACGGCTCGACGAACGCGCTCTATGGGCTACCGTTTTATGCCTCATCCATAGCGATCTCAAGCTCTCCAAAGGCGGAGGACATTCTCGTTGCAGGTGTGATAGATCACGTGAGGCGGAAAATCTTCTTGGGCGATAAGGAGAGAGGCGTATCGGTTGATCAGCGTGCGCCGTCTCTAAGAAAGACGAGCTCGCTGCGGGACTCTTTGATCCAGATGAACTTGGACGCTATCAAAGATGGAAGGGCTGAATTAAGGAGGTGGGCTGAGAGGATAATCGGCCGCTCTAAGCATCTTAGATGTTTTTCGGCGGCCAGCTTGGAGATATGCTATCTTCTCGAGGGAAAGGCTGACGCCTACATCTGCCTCACCTCAAACTTGAAGGTCATGGACTTTTACGCGCCGGCATTCTTGCTGAAGTGGGCTGGAGGAGCCTACAGGATATTGGGGGGAGAGCCGACCCTGCTGGATAAGGGAAGGTATGGGATAGTGGCGGCCTCAAGTCAGGCTCTTCTCCAGGAGATATGGTCTCTGAGAGGGTAGTGTCCGCGGATTAAACTTATAAGCCTTCTCTTCTCCAAGAATCTCAAATGAAGCCGAGGGTGTATATCACTAGGAAGATCCCTGAGGTTGGAGTAAAGCTACTAAGGGAATGCTGTGAGGTGGAGTATCGGGATGAGGTTCCGCCCCCGGCTCGGGAGGAGCTTCTCGAGGCGGTGAGAGACATTGATGCGATCTACTGCACCCTGAACGAGAAGATAGATAGAAGCGTTCTGGATAAGGCTGAGAGGCTTAAGGTCGTCGGCACCATGAGCGTCGGAGTCGATCACATAGATGTAGAGTACGCGACATCTAAGGGAGTATATGTTGTGCACACTCCAGGGGTTCTGACCGAAACGGTTGCTGATCACGCGTGGGCTCTTCTCCTCTCAGCGGCTAGGAGGGTTGTTGAGGCGGATGGGTTTGTGAGGAGAGGGGAGTGGGAGATCCCATGGGCCCCGACCATGATGCTCGGCCACGATCTTCACGGGAAGGTTCTCGGGATAATAGGGCTTGGAAGGATAGGAGCTGCTGTCGCGAGGAGGGCCAAGGGCTTCGACATGAAGGTTCTCTACTATGATGTTGTCAGGAAGGCTGATCTCGAGCGGGAGCTCGGAGTCGAGTATGCGCCCATGGAGAAGGTTTTGAGGGAGGCCGACTTCATCTCGATCCATGTTCCCCTCACCCCTCAGACTAGGAGGCTGATCGGAGAGCGGGAGCTGAAGCTCATGAAGAGAACCGCGATACTCGTGAACACCTCGAGGGGCATGGTGGTTGATCAAAGGGCTTTGACGAGAGCTTTGAAGGAGGGGTGGATCGCTGGAGCAGGCCTCGACGTCTTCGAGGAGGAGCCCATTCGGCCCGATGATCCGCTTCTAAAACTCGAGAACGTGGTCTTGACACCTCATATTGGAAGCGCCTCGCACGATACTAGGAACAAGATGGCTGAGCTGACCGCATCTGGGATAATAAAGGTTCTGAGAGGAGAGAAGCCTGAAAACCTCTTCAACCCAGAGGTGATGAAGATAAGACCTTTAGATGAGGTGAAAATGTTTTAAGGAAAGGCTTCAGCGTAAGGGCATGGCGGAATTCTTCACCGATGGAGATCTGAGATTACTAAGGGATAAGGTCATAGGGGTTATAGGCTATGGGAATCAGGGAAGCGTTCAGGCCAGGATCCTGAGGGAAAATGGGCTGAACGTCATAGTCGGAAACATTAGGGACGAATACTGGAAACGCGCGGAGAGAGACGGCTTCAAGGTCTACGAAATAAAAGAGGCGGTCGAGAGATCTGATGTAGCTCTTCTCCTCGTCCCAGATGAGGTGGCCGCGGACGTATATTATGGAGAGATGGAGGATGTGATAAAAGGGAAGAGGTTCTTCATCCTAGACTTCGCAAGCGGATACAACATCGCCTATGACATCATCAAGCCTCCGAGAAACACGGATGTGATAATGGTGGCTCCTAGGATGTTCTCTTGGGGTATTTTAGAAAGGCATAGACAGGGGCTGGGATACCCCGTCCTGCTCGGAGTCGCTCAAGATGCCTCGGGTAAGGCTTGGGATTATGCGAGAGCTTTGGCTAAGGGGATTGGGGCGATAGGGCGCCCCGGAGGCTTGGCGTTGAGGTCTTCTTTCGAGGAGGAGGCATTTCTGGACTTGCTGAGCGAGCACACCCACATCCCGATCCTGATAGCCTCGATGCTTGCATACTTCGAGATAGCGACCAAGCGCTATGGAGCGTCTCCTGAGGCGGCCATCCTAGAGCTTTATGTCTCGGGCGAGCTGGCTGAGCAGGCGAAGGCCATGGCGGAAGAGGGGTTGATAGAGCAGCTGAAGTATCATTCTAGAACGAGCCAGTATGGTCAGCTGACGAGGATCCAGAAATACTATAGGCAGATAGAGGACATCGTTGAGGAGGAGGCTGAGAAGATCTGGAATGGGGGGTTTGCGAGGGAGTTCGCTGAGGAGAAGCTGTCGGGAATGCTGGTATTGAGGAGGTTAAGGAAGATCTTCGGGGAAATGGATCTCGTCAAGGCGGAGAAGAAGCTCTTCGAGGCCCTCAAAAAGAGTGAGAAAGGGGTTGCTGGAGGAGCCTAGTATCCTGCGGCCGCCTCCTCCTTAATCCTGCCGAGCTCTCCCAAGATTTCCCTGAAAGCTCTTCTCATAACCCCGATATCCGTCATTAGGGCGACGAACCTGAAGCCTTGTGAGACGAGCTTCTTCACGTGATCCATGCTGAAGCCATGTACCCCGGGCGCGACCCCATATTTTTCGCAAACTTTTATCACCTTTCTCAAGGCTTCCTCGAACTTGGGGTGATCGTATTGGAGCGGCATCCCGAGGCTTACCGAGAGGTCTAGGGGGCCGACGTATACCGCGTCGATGTTCGGCGTGGAGATTATCTCCTCCAGGTTCTCGAGAGCCTTAGCGGTCTCTATCTGCACCACGAGAACCCTCTCGTTCTCCTCGAAGCTCTGATAATAGTCTAGGAAGCTTCTCCCACCGTATCTAATGGCTCTCCTCGGGCCAGCTCCCCTAACCCCTCTAGGAGGGTAAGATGCGTAGCTCACCGCCGCCTCAGCCTCCTCGCGGGTATTAACCCATGGCACGAGTATTCCTTCAGCCCCAGCATCGAGAGCCCTCTTGATCGCGATCATGTCGTTCCAAGGGACCCTTATGATCGGTGATATGTTCGTTCCCCTGAGCGGCATCATTAGAACCTCCACATCCGATATCTCTATCGGAGCGTGCTCCAAGTCGAATACGAACCAGTCGAACGGAAGCTCGGATAAGGCGTCGACGACATCCGGGTGATTTATCGTTATCCAAGTTCCCAGAGCGAGCTCTCCGGCCCTTAAACGCTTCTTCAAGCTTGTCATGAGGTCTTCAGGCCGAGACTTCTTTCCATCAATATATCCATTCTCCTAGAGATCTTCTCAGCATAAATCTTAATCTATGGCTTTCATCGGTTTAACGGTGGGCAGCTAGATCCATGAACTCAGCTCTCAAGGAAGCTTCAGAACCTATGAGAGGTGAGCTGGCGAAGCTCAGGAAAGCTGGATATAGGATCGTCGGCAGACATTCGGCAGTCAAGATCTGCCACTGGACGAAGTCCGTTCTGAGAGGTGGAAAGAACTGCTATAAAGGCTGGTATGGGATCAGAAGCCATAGATGCCTCCAGATGACCCCCTCCCTCCAATACTGCAACATGATGTGCCTCTTCTGCTGGAGACATCACACGATAAACAGGGTTGAAGGACCTGCCGAAGATTGGGATGAGCCTGAGGAAATCCTCGACGGGCTGATCAAGGAGCAGAGGCAGCTCTTATCGGGCTTCAAGGGGAATCCCATCGTTGACAGGAGGCTGTTCGAGGAGGCCATGGAGCCTAAGCATATGGCGATCTCGCTTGACGGCGAGCCGACCCTCTACCCGTATCTCGGAGACCTGATAAAGCTTGCGAGAAGTAGGGGGATGACGACCTTCCTCGTAACCAACGGAACGAATCCGGCTAGGCTGAGAGAGCTTATCGAGGAGAACGCCGAGCCGACGAGCCTCTACGTAAGCTTCTATGGCCCGGATCCAGAGACTCATAGGAGGATCTGCAGACCTCTGATCGATGATAGCTGGGAGAGGCTGGTGAAGAGTCTCAGGCTTATGGGAGAGTATCGGAAGTCGAGGAGGGTCATCAGGCTGATAATGATCAGAGGCCACACCATCCACAGCCCTGAAAAGTACGCGGAGATGATCAAGATGGCTGAGCCGGATTTCGTGGAGTGCAAGGGGTACATGCACGTCGGAGAGTCTCAAAGGAGGCTGAGAAGGGATGCCATGCCATCGATGGATGAGATCAGGACTTTCGCGAGGAAGCTTGCAAGCCTGCTTGGCTACGAATACCTGGCCGAAGATCATGCTAGCAGGGTCTCCCTTCTAGCTAATCCATCCTCTTCCCGCTATGAGGAGGTCCGCTCGAGAGTTTCTAGGCTTTCAAGCTTTGAAAACGCTCCCTGATTCTCTTCCAGCTTTCGTGTAGGGATTCTGGGATGACCTTCGTATCGGAGATTACTGGCATGAAGTTCGTGTCTCCTATCCACCTCGGGACGACGTGAAAGTGGAGGTGATCCTCGAGCCCCGCCCCCGCTGCCCTTCCGAGATTTAGACCGACGTTGAACCCGTCGGGCCTATACTCCTTTTCCAAAACCTCGATCGAGAGCTTTAGCAGCTGCATCATCTCCATCAGCTCATCATCGTCGAGGTCCGAGATCTTCCCAGTATGCTTGTATGGGGCGACCATGATGTGCCCATTATTGTATGGATACCTGTTCAGGATCACGAAGCATCTGTTCCCCCTGTGAACCACGAGATTCACATCATCCCTATGGTCTTTAGATGCTTTACATAGAAAGCACTCAGAGCTCTTTTCTGAGAACTTTCTTATGTAAGCCATTCTCCAAGGAGCGTATAGAAATTTCATCTCGAGGTCTCCTAGGCTGAATCATTTAAGAGGATTTCTGTACGGCGCGAGCTCAGCAAAGTAATTAATCTTCGGGAGGTCATCTTATGCGGAGGGATGTAGGGTGGAGATAAGGCAGGTTGATGTCTCTGGGAAGCGGGTCGTAAGGAGGGAGGCGGTCGCAAGAGGCTTCATAAAGCTCAAGCCTGAAACGATCGAGATCATAAGATCTGGCCAGGTGGAGAAGGGTGACCCCCTTCAGGTCGCTAGGCTGGCTGGAATAAACGCCGCAAAGCTCACGCCCATGCTCTTACCCTTATGCCATCCGCTGAGGCTCGAGCACGTCGATCTGAGCGTTATCATGAGAGATGATGGGATTGAGGTTGAGGCGAGAGTCGTGGCCCATGAGAAGACTGGAGTTGAGATGGAGGCTTTGACAGCCGTCTCCATCGCCCTGCTCAACATATGGGATGTGGTTAAGAGATATGAGAAGGATGATCGAGGCCAGTATCCTGAAACCGAGATCTCCCGGATAAGGGTTGCGGAGAAGAGGAAGGATGAGGCTTCCGAAGCATGAGCACGAGGAGAAGGCGCCCAAGATCTTGAGATTCGCCCTGATCACGGTCAGCAGCTCGAGATACATAGCTAAGATTAGGGGGGAACCGTATTCCGATAGATCTCAGGAGATCGCATCCTCGATCATCGAGGAGCATGGTCACAGGGTGGAGGTCAGAGATCTTGTGGACGACGACCTCGAGATGATCAGATCTAGGCTCATGGCTCTGCTTGAGGATGAAAGCTTAGACGTGGTGATTTTCATCGGGGGGACGGGGCTCTCGAAGAAGGATGTAACGATCGAGGCCGTTAAGCCCCTTTTCGAGAAGGAGGTTGAGGGCTTCGGTGAGATCTTCAGGTGGCTGAGCTTCCAGCAGATAGGTGCTGCAGCGGCCTTAAGCAGGGCGACGATGGGGGTGATCGGAGACAAGGCGGTAATCTGTCTACCGGGATCTCCTCACGCGGTCGAGCTCGCCCTGAAGAACTTCCTACGGGAACTTCCCCATCTAATCTACGTTCTTAGATCCTAGGCTTCCGATGCTTCTTCGCCGGTAGCCTCTCCCTGATCAGCTTGCACGGCTATCGGTAAGGTTACCCTAATCAGCCTCTCCTCCCCGCGCATCACGTGATAGCTTGGCGATCTGACCTTCCTGTCGCCGACATAGACGTGGCCGTGGACCACGAGCTGCCTCGCCTGGTAGATGGTTCTCGCTAGGCCGAGCTTATAGACCATGGTTTGAAGCCTCCTCTCGAGTATGTCTCTCACCGTCAGCCTAAGGATATCGTCAGCCGTGGCGTTCTCGTCTACGAGCCCCATCCTGTAAAGCCTTCCTATCAGGGCCCGCTCCTCCTCGGCCCTCTTCTCTCCGGTCAGCCCGAAAAGCTTTCTCGCATGCGTTCTGATCTTCCTCAAGATGGTCTCAGCCCTCCAGAGCTCCCGCTTATTCCTCAAACCATACTCTCCGATCAGCTGGAGCTCAGCCGCTAGCCTATCCGCTTTCCACGGATGCTTAGGGGTCTCATACTGCTTCCTCGGCTTCTTCGGATCTCCCATCCCTCGGAGAGGGAGTCTTCCACCTTATTAACATAATCTCCTTCAAGCTAGACTTAATAGCTATTAGCGGTTCATCTTACTTGAGATGCGAAGGCTCAGGAGATCTAGTAGAGGTTTACCTGGAGAGGATCTGGAGCTGATCGAGGATTATAATGAGGTCGTGAGGAAAGCTCGGATGAGCTTGGGCTTAACCCAAGATGAGCTTGCCAAGCAGGTGGGGGAGAAGGTGACTACGATAAAGAAGATTGAGGCGGGAGAATTTAAGCCCTCGATAAGTCTCGCGAGGAAACTCGAGAAGCTTCTCAAGGTGGTCTTGCTCATTCCCGCTGAGGAGCCTCTTCACGAACTCGGGAGATACGCTAAGAAGGGAGGGGAACTGAGCGGCGTCAGGTTGGGAGACATATTGAAGCTGAAAAAGGAAGGACGACGTTGACTTTATCTGAGCTTGGGCAAAGTTTTAAAGTAGTTTCGTGGAATATTGCTCAGAGCTGAGGTGAAGGTTGCGATAGTTCATCGAGTCTCTAGAGGGGAGGAGGACAACCTCGCTGAGCTTAGAGAGCTTTGCAAGACCGCTGGATATGAGGTAGCCTATGAGCTGAAGCAGGTGAGATCTCCGCACCCAGAGTATCACATAGGGCCTGGAAAGGTTGAGGAGCTGAGGAAGGTCGTTCAGGATCTTGAAATAGAGAAGGTCATCTTTGAGAACGATCTTAAGCCCGTCCAAGAATATAATCTGGCTAAGGCACTTAAAGTCCCGATACTCACGAGAACCCAGCTGATACTAGAGATATTCAGCCTTCATGCAAGTAGCCTCGAGGCCAAGCTTCAGATAAAGCTGGCCGAGCTGAAGTACGAGCTCTCTAGGGCGAAGGAGAAGGTTAGGCTTGCAAAGAGAGGTGAGCAGCCTGGCTTCCACGGCCTGGGAGCTTATGAGGCTGACGTTTACTACGATGAGATTCATAGGAGGATCGTGTTCATAAATAAGAAGCTCGAGAACCTGAAGAAGCACATGGACTTGATAAGGGTGGAAAGGAGGAAGAGGGGGCTGCCGCTCGTCTCGCTGGCCGGATACACGAATGCTGGAAAGTCGACTCTCTTCAACGCGCTGACCAGGGAGAAGGTTCGGATAGATTCTCAGCTTTTCACGACCCTAACGCCTACCACGAGGATAACTCGGATGGCTGGAAAGCCTATCTTCCTCTCGGACACGGTCGGGTTCATCAAGAACCTTCCAACCCTCCTGATAGAAGCTTTCTATGCCACCCTCAGGGAGATAGCCTTATCGGATCTCATACTCTTGGTGGCCGATATATCTGATCC
>Ga0116200_10000946_pt1 | contig 10739 bp, 11 predicted proteins | sample Mar14436cmmetaG_FD_94478 | JGI IMG/M metagenome (GOLD analysis project Ga0116200, IMG submission 94478) | Marine hydrothermal vent microbial communities from Guaymas Basin, Gulf of California to study Microbial Dark Matter (Phase II) - Marker... ... | reverse complement strand
TACATAAATTCCTTTTACATTTTTAAGATTACCCACAAATTCACCAATTAACTTAATTATCGGTGAATACAACATTTCCAGAGAAGAAGAAGTGAGACAAACAAAGAAAGAGAAAAGGCGGTAATTTCACACAATAGATTACCATTTTTAGAGAGAGCAAAGGATTCTTCGGGGATAAATCTATAGAAAATGTAATTTAATCTTCTGTATTTAAAACAGGCAAAGAGAAAACCTATTTCTTGGGAAAAAAACAAAACTTGAGCGATAAGGAATTCTAAAGGGTTCAGTGTAACTGGAAAAAGAAGAGTATAAGCTGTAGAAGTTCTGACTTTTGGCAATAAAAGAAGATATTTGAGGAAAAGATAGAGGATAAGAAACATTATGGGGAAAAGAAACACTGAAAGATTAAAGGGGAAGGTGAAAATAGTTCCTAAGGTAGTAAGAAAGAGGAAAAAGAGAGCTAAGGAAGGAGAAATTTTCTTCATCTCAGGAAATTTAAGTAGCAATAGGCAATGAGAAAATCCTTCCCAAAAACATTTTTTTATTGCCTTCCCAAGGGTTAAATAGTTTGCCCGGTAATGAAACACACTAGCTTCCGGGACAAACAGAATGCGATATCCATTTTTCTGCATCCGTAGACAGAGTTCTATATCTTCATCAGCTGGATGGGTAAAATCTTCACAAAACCCGCCCAGTCTCTCCAGAATTTCCCTTTTCACTGCAAAGTTCCTTGTAGGAGCCCAGGTTATCCATTTCCGGGTTTCTGAAAGGCCTTTGATTAAATTATCAAAACCTCTCCTTTCTAAAACTCTTGCCACATATCCCCTTTTCCCACAGAAAATACTTATCCCTGCTACTGCATCTGCTTTGTTCTCTTTTAATCCTTTTATCAAACATTTAAGCCAGGAGCGGGATACCTCACAGTCTCCATCAGTAAAAGCAATTATTTCTCCTTTACTCTCTTTTATCCCTTTGTTTCTTGCAGAAGCAGGTCCCCTTTTACTTTCTTTAATTACTTTCACTTTCTTCCCTTCATAGCACTTTAAAATTCTATAGCTACTATCTTGCGAGTCATTATCCACTAAAATTATTTCCAGCCTCTTAGAGGGATAGTCCAGATTTAAAAGAGACTCAATACATTTTGAAATATATCTTTCTTGGTTATACACTGGAACAACCACACTTATGAAGGGCAGAAATTTGTTTTCCATTTTCTCCAATAATAAAAGAGAAAGAGGAAGAGTGCAAGGTCAATGGTGATTGTAGAGATTACTGCTCCTGAGGAGGCAAAGGGCGGAATTAATAGATAGTTTAAGATGAGTTTTCCAATTAAGAGAAGTAAAAGTAAAACCGCACATTTTCTTTCATTTCCTGTTCCCTTGAGGAAGGAAATAAGGGCTAAGTTGAGAAACACAAATGGCAGTGTGGAAAAGAGAAGTCTCAAAATTTTTATTACATCCAAAAATTCCTGACCATAAATGAGATAGACAATTTTGCGGGTGAAGAAAATAGTACACAGGGAAAGAAAAAGGGAAGAGGGAAAGAAGATTCTAACTGTTTCTTTAAAAATTTGGTTCAGGAAGGTTTTTTCTCTGTAAGAACCAGCAATTACTGGGAATAAGACAATCATAATGCATTGAGGTAAAAGTAAGGAAGCCTCACGGATTTTAAAACCCGCTCCATAAATTCCGGTTTCTTTGAAACCATGGAAAAGAGTGAGCATGACCGAATCGATACGATAATAAATAGGTGGTAAATAGGCAATAATGGAGAAGGGTAATGAGTTCACGATTAGATTAAGGAAAAATTTCTTGTCTGGTTTCCTGAAATTTATCAAAGTAATTTTTTTCCCCAAGTGCCACCCCATCCCCAGGAGGATTATAGATGCCAGTAAATGTGCTAAAAGGACATGTATGAGTTCTCCACCTAATTTCAGGATAAAATATACCAAAAAAACCAAACATATTCTGCTAATAACTCCACACAAAATGTTGTATTTAATCTTTTGGAAACCTATAAATATTGAAGCAAAAGTTGAATAAAGGCTTTCAACAGAAAGGAAAAGAGAGGAGAGTAAAAGAAGGGGAAGAATATTTGGACGAGATATCAATGAAACTATACCTATGCTTAAATACAAAAAGAAAATGAGGGACAAACGAAGCCCCAGAATGGAGGATATGATTTTTTCTAACTCTGTTTTCTTGCCCGAACGGGCAATTTCTCTTGTAAGAAGTGTATTTATACCCAGTTCAGAGAAAGGAAGAAGTATACCGGGCAGAGAGATAAGAAAAAAATATTTTCCAAGCTCTATTTTTCCAAGAAACTTTGCAATCCAGATGATGAGAAGATAAAAAGATAATTTGTAAAAAATATTGGCACCCACATATCCCAAAATATCCTTCCCTCCAGCAATTCCTTTTGGCTGATTTGGGAGGAAAGACATACGGTTAAAAGAGTGAAAATTGTTCAGGACGCGATACTTCTTTCTCAACCTTCTCCAGGATTTGCGGAATCCTTAAGAAATCTTCCTTCAACGGTTTTAGAAGAGGAGCACGATGTAAAGCAGCAGCAGGATGATAGAGGGGATATATGTATGTTTCTTCCTTTTTAAAAAGCTTACCATGGTATTTAGTTATGGAGACTTTTTTCCCTACCAGAAGATGAAAAGCAAATCTTCCCAGTGTACAGATGAGTCTCGGCTTTATAACTTCTATTTGTTTGAATAGATAGGGTTTACATGCTTCAATCTCATGAGGAAGAGGATCTCGGTTTCCTGGTGGTCTGCATTTGATGACATTCCCTATATATATATCTTCCCGGGTTAAACCTATTTCCCCAAGCAGTTTGTCAAGCAGTTTCCCAGCCTGGCCCACAAAGGGAAGTCCCTTAAGATCCTCATAATACCCGGGAGCCTCCCCTACAAACATGATCTTTGCATAGGGGTTTCCCATCCCAAAAACTGGGTTAGTCCTTGAGCGGTAAAGATCACACTTGCAACACTTTTTTACTTCCTCCTCCAGTTCTTTCAGGATTTTTTCCCGATTCATTCAAGTCCTATTCTGGAGAAAATTTCATCAATTCTCTCAAGGAGAGAATCCAAATTAAAGATTCCTTTTAATTTCTCGCTTGGAATGAGTTTTTTTATCTCAGAATTTTCAAAAACTTTCTCTCTGAAACTCACACCAGTATTAAGAGATTCCATGGCCAGTCTTTGAACCAATTCATACGCTTTTTTCCTGTCCATGCCCTCTTCTACAAGGGTGAGCATTAATTTCTGAGAATAAAATATTTCACCTGAAGCCTTAAGATTTTCCATCATTTTCTCTTTATTCACTTTGAGATTTTCCATTATCCAGGAAAATTTGGTAAGCAGATAATCAAGGAGTATAAAGGAGTCAGGAATTATTATACGTTCTACAGAAGAATGGGATATATCCCGTTCATGCCATAAAGGTATGTTTTCTAAGGATGCCAGTGCGTATCCTCTAATGAGTCTGGCTAACCCACAGATCCGTTCACAAAGGATAGGATTTCTTTTATGGGGCATGGCTGAGGAACCCTTCTGTCCAGGTGTAAAGGGTTCTTCTAATTCACCCACTTCTGTTCGTTGTAGATGCCTTATCTCAATTGCAAATTCTTCCAGGGAGGTAGCTATAAGAGAAAAAGTAAGGAGGAGCTCAGCAAATCTATCCCTTGGAAGTATCTGTGAAGAGACTGGTTCTCTTTTAAGTCCCAAACGGATGAGAATAAATTCTTCCGCTTCTGGTTCAAGGTGAGTATATGTACCCACTGCACCAGAGATTTTTCCATACCTTGCATTTTCCAAAGCTTTCGTAAGTCTTTCTCTGTTCCTCTTGGTTTCCTCCCACCAGCGAGCAAATTTTACACCCAGGGTTATAGGTTCCGCATGCATGCCATGGGTTCTACCCATCATAGGAGTGTATTTAAACTCAACAGCTTTCTTCCTGAGGACATTCTCCAAGTTTTCCATATCCTTTAATAGAATTTCTCCCCCCTCTTTAATCTGACAGCAAAGCCCTGTATCCATAAGATCAGAGGAGGTGAGTCCAAAATGAAGATACCGCCCATCTTCTCCAACTTGCTCAAGGATACTTTCCACAAAGGCTATAACTTCGTGACGATTAATTTTCTCCAGTTCTCTTATTCTTTCCAGATTAATCTTTGCCTTTTTTCTCACATTTTGAGGAGTTTCAGGAGGGATTATATTTTTATTTGCTAAATATTCCAGTAAGAGAATCTCTATTTCCAGCCACCATCGAAAACGATTCTCCTCACTCCAGATTTGAGCCATTTCCTCTCTTGTGTATCGAGGGATCATTTTTTCAGGTGGAGAACTGGCATATAAACTTCCTTTTCAATTTCATCACTCTATAATATCATAATTATGATAAAATTTGATAAAGCCGGCGTAGCTCAATGGCAGAGCACCTCACTCGTAATGAGGGGGTTGAGAGTTCGAATCTCTCCGCCGGCTCAAATGGCCTCAGCAGTTATAAATGTAGGTTCTGAGATTCTCACTGGTGACATTCAAAATACCAATTTTTCTTTTTTAGCACAAAAACTGGAAGAGGAAGGTATTGAAGTAGGAGTACAGATTACCTTGGGAGATAGAGTCAAGGATATTAGCAAGTTTTTAAAAGATTTACTCAGAGATTACTGGGTGGTGGTGATCACTGGAGGATTGGGCCCTACTGAAGATGATGTAACTAAGGAAGCCATTGCAGAAGCTACAGGATTACCTTTAATTCGCCATCGTGAGGCCCTGAGAATCATCCGGGAAAGATTAAGTGAGAAAGGAAGAAAAATGCTTCCTTCCCAGGAAAAGATGGGAATGTTACCTAAGGGTTCAATCCCTATTCCTAACAGGGTAGGTCTTGCCCCAGGTATTTTTTTAGAATGGGAAGGGAGGAAAATAATTGCTCTTCCAGGTGTCCCGGAAGAAATGATGGAGATGTGGAGGGAGGTGAGAAAATATTTGAGTAAAGAAAGAAATGTATTCTATAAACACAGAGTTTTAAGGGTTTGGGGATTATCCGAGGCAGAAATAAACGAAAAACTTAAAGATCTCTTAATAAAATCTGATCCCCAAATTATACTAACAACCACATCTTCAGGAGTGGATGTCAGGATTAAAAGTAGGGGAGGGTCTCCTTCTATTGCAGAAAGTAAATTAGAAGAAGTAGAAGAGGAAGTGAAGAAAAGGTTGGGGGATTATGTTTATTCTGCAGATACTAATATGGAAAATGTGGTGGGCATGCTTTTAAAACTAAAAGGGAAAACTATAAGTGTAGCTGAATCATGTACGGGAGGACTTGTATCTAAGAAATTGACTAATGTGCCGGGTAGTTCTGTGTATTTCATAGGAGGGATGGTAACTTATTCAAATCAATCCAAAAAGGAATTGTTGGGAGTGGCGGAGGAAACGCTTCTGGAAAAAGGAGCGGTGAGTGAAGAAGTATGCAGTGAAATGGCAAAAAAAGTCAGGGAAAAGTTTAATTCTCATTTAGGTGCATCCGTTACAGGGATAGCTGGCCCTACAGGTGGAACACCGCATAAGCCTGTAGGCTTGGTATTTACAGGTCTTTCAGATGGGAATAAAGTGTGGGTAGAAAAACATATTTTTTCTGGGAATCGAGATCAGGTGAGAGAAAAAGCTTCCCAGGCGGTTTTGGATATGGTCCGGAGATATTTACTGGAGGTATTGAGATGAGGAAAGAAATAGAGATTCCCTCATTGGGAGAGGATGTGAAAGAAGTGGAAATTTCTTTCTGGCTGAAAAAGATAGGGGATAAAGTAGAGGAAGGTGAGGATATTCTTGAAGTAATAACAGATAAAGCAGTCTTCCGAATTCAAGCTCCTGCTTCAGGCGTCCTTAAGGAAATTTACAAGAAGGACGGGGATAAAGTGAAAGTGGGAGAAAAAGTAGGATTGGTTGAGTAAAAGTTTATTGAAAAAGACCATTTTTAAATGGGATAATATTTGATGAGGTGTTTTATAGCTGTTCCCTTGAAAGAATGGGAAGAACCGGTGGGGAAGGTGATAGAGTATATTCGGAAAGGTATTTCTGGAATCAAATGGGTGGAGAAAGAGAATGTTCATATCACTCTGAAATTTCTGGGAGAAACCGAGGAAGGAAAAAGAGAAAAAATAGCGGATATCCTTCAAAAAATTTCTTCCCAGTATTTACCCTTCCAGATAAAGGTTACCAGTATTGGAGCTTTTCCATCTTCCTCCTTGCCAAGAGTTATCTGGCTGGGAGTGGATGATGGGGGAGTGTTGAAAAGGATGGCAAAGGAAATCGAAAATGCGCTCATTCCTCTGGGGTGGGAAAAAGAAGGAAGAGAATTTCATCCCCATGTGACTCTGGGAAGAGTTAAAAAGAAGGTAAATAAGGGGTGGTGGAAGGGAGTGATGAAGATGGAATTACCTACTTTTCCACCTTTACAGGTGAGAGAACTCATTCTTTATCAATCCATTCTGGGTAAGGAGGGCCCTACTTATATTCCTCTAAATAAATTTTCATTGGGAGGGAAAAATGGATGAAAAATTGGACAGGAGAAAAGCCCTGGATTTAGCTCTGGAAAGAATTGAAAAAACTTATGGGAAAGGGGCCATAATGAGGTTAGGAGAGGAAAGAGCACTTGTACCCGTAGAAGTTATTCCTACTGGAGCACTCACTTTAGATATTGCTCTTGGGGTGGGGGGAGTACCAAGAGGCAGAGTGGTGGAGATTTATGGCCCTGAGGCTTCGGGAAAAACGACACTTTCTCTTCATATAATTGCTAATGCTCAGAAAATGGGTGGCCAGGCAGCTTTCATTGATGCAGAACATGCACTTGACCCTCGATATGCAAGAAATGTAGGAGTGAATCTGGAGGACCTTCTTGTCTCTCAACCTGATAGTGGAGAGCAAGCTCTGGAAATAGCAGAGACACTGGTGAGAAGTAATGCAGTAGATGTTATTGTTATAGATTCAGTCGCAGCACTTGTTCCCCGTGCAGAACTTGAGGGTGAGATGGGTGATGCTCATATGGGGCTCCAGGCAAGATTAATGTCTCAGGCTTTAAGGAAATTAGTGGCTGCTATAAGTAAAACTAAAACCTGTTGTATATTTATCAATCAAATAAGGGAAAAAATAGGAGTATTTTTTGGAAGTCCAGAAACTACAACGGGAGGGAGAGCATTGAAATTTTACGCTTCGGTAAGGATGGATATACGGAGGGTGGGAAACATAACAGAAGGAGACAGTATTGTGGGGACAAGAAATAGAGTTAAAATAGTTAAAAATAAAGTAGCTCCTCCCTTTCGGGAAGCAGAGTTTGAAATCTATTATAATGAAGGGATTTCATATGAGGGTTCTGTTTTAGATGCTGGAGTAGAAACAGGGGTAATAGAAAAGAGTGGAAGTTGGTATTCTTATAAAGGGACACGATTAGGACAGGGGCGGGATAATGCTCGGAAATTTCTTAAAGAAAATCCAGAATTGCTTCAAACACTGGAAAAGGAAATAAAAATAAAGGCGGGAATACTGGAGGAGACAAAATGAGAGTGATATTGAGAGAAAATATCAGCAAGTTGGGAAGAATAGGAGATGTAGTGGATGTGAAGCCTGGATATGCAAGAAATTATCTTTTCCCTCGTGGTTTAGCTCTTCCTGCCACGGAGGGAAACTTGAAAAAAGTGGAAGAGGAAAAAAGAATGCGGGAGAAAAAGGAGGAGAAAATTAAGGAAGAAGCAAGGAATTTAGCCCGCAAACTTGAGAAGAAGTCAATTACCATTCCTGTTCAGGTGGGAGAAGAAGAACAGTTGTTTGGGTCTGTAACCGCGCAGGATATAGCAAATGCTTTAGTTCAGGAAGGATTTCCTATAGATAAAAAGCATGTAGTATTGGAAGAACCTATAAAAGCCTTGGGAATTTATAATGTGGAGATAAAACTCCATCCCGAGGTAAGCACTACTATTCGTGTCTGGGTGGTTAAATCCTGATTTTATGCTCACCCCTATTCTTACTCAAAGGTCTCACTTTTCAAGGGCAAGGAGGGTTATTGTAAAAGTTGGTACAGGAGTAATCTCTTCTCCCACAGGCGGTCTTTCTACACCGATTATAAGGAGAATAGTTAAAAGTGCTTCTGAACTTCTAAAAGAAGGGAAAGAAGTAATTATAGTGAGTTCGGGAGCAATTGGGGCAGGTTTCCCTGATCTTGGCCTTAAAGAAAGACCAAAGATTCTGCCTCTGGAACAGGCAGCATCCGCAATTGGACAGATAAAATTGATATCTGAGTATGATCGTCTTTTTCGAAAATTTGGTCATAAATGTGCCCAAATTCTCCTTACCCGGGAGGATATAGAGGAAAGGGAAAGATTCCTTAATGCACGGAATACTTTTTTCTCACTTCTTAAGAGGAAAATTGTTCCTGTTGTTAATGAAAACGATTCTGTGGCAACGGATGAAATAAGATACGGAGATAACGATATCCTTTCTGCGATGGTAACTATACTTGTTGAAGGAGATATTTTGATAATCCTAACGGATCGCAAAGGCCTTCTGAAACCCCCTGTGGAGAAAAATGAAGTGATAAGTGAGGTGAAAGAAATTACTTCCGAAATTAAGAAGATGGCATCTTCTAAAGGGAAAGGGAAAGGAGGGATGGAGTCAAAGGTCAAAGCAGCAGAGATATTGACACGTGTGGGTATACCTGTGATTGTTGCAGATGGGAGAGAGAAAGACATCATTATTAAGATATTGAAGGGTGAGGAGGTAGGAACATTTTTTGTCCCGAAAAGCAAAGAAATTACAGGCAGGAAATACTGGATAGCTTATCTCCGGAAGGTAAAAGGAAAGATTCAAATAGATGAAGGGGCAAAAGAAGCAATACTTCTAAAAGGGAAAAGTCTCCTGCCCACGGGAATTGTAGGTGTGGAAGGAAAATTTTATCCTGGTGACACAGTAAGTGTGGTGGATTTGAAGGGAGAGGAAGTAGCGCGAGGCCTGGTAAATTACTCTTGGGAAATGGTGGAAAAAATTATGGGTAAGAATACAAACCAAATAAGAGAGATTTTAAAGGATCTTCCTTATGAAGAAGTCATTCATCGAGATAATATGGTTTTGAGCAGGTGAGAGGAGGTGGGAGATGGATATTCGTCAGGAGATGATTGAATTGGCAAAAGAATGCAAAGAAGCTTCTTACACTTTACAAAAGGTGGGCGAGAAAGAAAAAAATAATGCTTTAGAATTCATGAAGGAGGAACTGGAAAAGAACACTGAAAGGATACTGGAAGAAAATGCAAAAGATGTGGAAAAGGCAAAAGAAAAGGGTTTATCCACTGCTTTAATCGACAGATTAACACTTAATGAAAAGAGAATAAAAAGTATGATTAAGGGAATTGAAGATGTCATAAAACTTCCTGATCCGGTAGGTGAAATTGTAAAAATGTGGCGTAGACCAAACGGACTGCTGATAGGGAAGATGAGGGTTCCCATTGGAGTTATTGGAATAATTTATGAAGCCCGTCCCAATGTTACCTGTGATGCTGCAGTGCTCTGTCTTAAAAGTGGTAATTGCGTGATTCTTAGAGGAGGCTCAGAAGCTTTCAATTCAAATTTTGCCATTGTAGACTGCCTTAAAAAGGGACTTGAGAAAGCAGGTTTACCTCCTTCCTGCATACAGTTTGTTCCTTTCAGGGAAAGGGAAGCAGTGAGTGTGATGCTTAAACTCAATGAGTATATAGATCTCATAATACCCCGAGGTGGGGAAGGATTGATCCGAAAAGTAACCGAAGAGGCAACCATTCCAGTAATAAAACATTACAAAGGAGTCTGTCATGTGTATGTAGATGAATTTGCAGATTTAGATATGGCATTGAAGATTGCCCTCAATGCTAAGATTCAAAGGCCGGGTGTATGTAATGCAATGGAGACACTTTTGGTCCATGAAAAAGTTGCAGAGAATTTTTTACCCCGACTAAGGGAAGAAATGGAAAAAGCTGGAGTGGAACTTAGAGGCTGTGAGAGGACACAGAAGATTCTTCCGGGGATAAAACCAGCCACTGAAGAGGACTGGTATACTGAATACTTGGATCTTATTCTCTCCATTAAAGTGGTGAAGGATTTGGAAGAAGCAATACACCATATCAATTTCTATGGTTCCCACCATTCAGATGCCATTATAACCCGAGATTACCGAAATGGATGGAAATTTCTTAATGAGGTAGATTCAGCAGCAGTATATGTGAATGCCTCTACCCGATTCACTGATGGAGGAGAGTTTGGGATGGGTGCAGAGATAGGGATTTCCACGGATAAACTCCATGCCCGTGGTCCCATGGCATTGGAAGAATTAACCACTACCAAGTTTATCATACTTGGTAATGGACAGATAAGGGAGTGATTCTATCCCAAAAATCGCAAGAGAAGAGTGAAAAGAAGAAAGATTTTCTTTATGAATGCACCAGATTTTAATCACAAAACATCTTGCAGGATAGATAAATTTCTTCTTTCTCTCTTTTTGTCTCCTCGATGTTCTATAAGTTATGTTTTTCCTTAAGTTCCAAATTTCTTAAGAATTTGAGAATAATTCTTCTCTTTCTGAATTTCTCCCCCAACCAAAATCATATGATAATTTTACTCCACATCTTCTTATTCTCCTATTTCCTGCTTCTCTCACATAGTTAAACCCAACTTTGACACCCCGATTTCTAAAAAGCATGAATAAAGGGAT
>Ga0116200_10000944_pt1 | contig 10745 bp, 12 predicted proteins | sample Mar14436cmmetaG_FD_94478 | JGI IMG/M metagenome (GOLD analysis project Ga0116200, IMG submission 94478) | Marine hydrothermal vent microbial communities from Guaymas Basin, Gulf of California to study Microbial Dark Matter (Phase II) - Marker... ... | reverse complement strand
GGCGGATAGCTCGTTATCTCTAATCGCTCGAAGCGCCCTCCCGAGGGGCGACCTGATGAGAAGCTCCGTATAGACTAGGATTAGCGCCAAGACGGCTAGGATCGTGATCGTCGCGGCCAGAAGCCTGAACTCCCCCCTCACCCACCTAAAGGGATCCGGAACGGGTATCCCCTTAGTTCCTCCTATCAGATCGGGCCAATTATATCCTATGGTTCTGAGGATCTCGGCCATGGCTAGGAGCGTTATCGCCAGATAGTCTTCCCTAAGCCTTATCGCGGGGTAGGATGCTATGTAGCCTAGGACGGCGCCGGCGAAGGCAGCGCCTATCAACGAGACGATTAAGTAGCCTAGGGATGCTATCGGATTCGCTGAGAGAATCTGATTTAGGCTTCCAACTATCTTTAGGTTATCGGCTATATAGTCTAAACCATTCATTACGCCATAGGCATGCGCTAGTAGCCGCCCGGAGACAGATCCGACGAAGAATGCTCCGCCGGCCACGGCGAGGAGCTTCCCGAAGTTCGGTATCCCCGTGTAGCCGAACTCTATGTTGAGGCTGATGGCTATTATCGCGAATATCCCGAAGAAGGCGAGGAGATCGACGAGGAATATTAGGAAGGTCGGAAGCGGCACATCATTCACCTCTCTTGAAGAGCCTCCTCCAAGAGACCCCGGTTAAGCCTCTTGGAGCGAAGAGGAGGGTTAGAGACATTATCGCGAGCGGAATCACGGGTCTATACGGGATTATCCAAGATCCGATTATGCTTGAAAGATATCTCGTTCCGAGAACCTCCGCCAGCCCTATCAGTAGCCCCCCGACGAATGCCCCGTAGATATTCGTTAGCCCGCCTACGATGCTGGCGGCGAAAATGCTTACGATGAGCCTCATGCCGATATCCGGGTTGCACATGAGCCATAGGGGGATTAAGGCCCCGGCGATTCCGGCCAATCCTCCGGATATGAACCACGAGACGGCATAGGTTAGGTTCACGTTTATCCCGACGACGCCGGCGAGGGACGGGTTCTCGATCGCCGCCTTCATCGCTATCCCGAACTTCGTCTTATTCAAGAAGAAGTAGAGCGAGGCAACCATGAGAAACGCCATTAGAGGCGCTGCTAGGAAGACCCCCGGCTGACCGAGTAGTTCGAAGTCGTAGGATCTGAGTATGAAGAGCTTCGTCACGAGCTTGTATGCGTTGCTGAGGTAGTCGGCGAGTATGTTTATGGCGGAGAATAGGATCATGTCGAAGGCTATGGTCGCTATCATCAGGATTACGTAGGTCGCGCCCCTATCGAGTAGGGGCTTTAACACGAATAGGTAGAGGATGAGCGCGGTCAGCCCTCCGACGAGGAATCCGGGTACGATCCCGATGTAGGGGTTAAGCCCCAGAACCTCGACGACCACGAGGCTGATATACGTGGTGAGGCCGGCGAAGTCGCCGTGCGCGAAGTTCGGGACCTTCGTGGTCATGTAGGTTAGGGTAAGCCCCGTGCTGAGCATGGAGAGTAGGGAGGCGAAGATTACGGCGTCCATAATTATCGGCGGAATCAATACCCTTCACCCCAATTTCTGCGAGTCCAGCCCATTAACGCGCTCCTAATTCTTCGGGGGTTCGGTTAAATTGCGAGATATGAATCTTTGGGTTCCAGCTTCAAAGACTTATAAGCATCTAATTTACCATATCCGGAAAAGATGGTGAGGCGTGTATGAAAAAGGGCGTTAGAGCCGTATCGAAAGCCGTCGCAATAGTCTTAGCGGTCGTAATGCTGGTGGCCGGGATCGGCATAGGAATTGTCGTGGCGCCCTACGCGGCTGGGGCCGGGGTTGGAGCCCCTGGAGGTCTAAGCGGCGAGATACCGATAGGAGCGCTCCTGCCCCTCAGCGGGCCGCTAGCCGCCTTCGGAGCAAATGACAAGGTTGCGATAGAGATCGCGGTCGGCGAGGTAAACGAGCTCTTGGAGAGCGTCGGGGCGAACTGGAAGCTGAAGCTCTACGTCGAGGATACCGAGACGAATCCGAGCGTCGCCCTCGAGAAGCTTACGAGCCTATACGCTAAGGGAGTTAGGGTCGTATTAGGGCCCATGGCGAGCAGCGAGGTTAGGAACCTGAAGGAATACGCGGACGCGAACAAGATCCTCATCATAAGCCAGTCCTCGACGGCGCTCGAGCTGGCGATACCGGGAGACTACATCTACAGATTCGTTCCGAGCGATAAGTATCAGGGGCCGATCGGGCCGAGGTTCGCGAAGAAGCTCGGCGTAACTCACATGATATTTGTGTGGAGGGGCGATGCGTGGGGCGACGGGCTAGCCGAGCTGGCTAAGAAGACCGCGAAGGAGCTTGGAATAGAGGTGGTGGACGAGATCAGGTATGCTCCAGAGGCGACCGAGTTCTCGGCTGAGGTGGCTAGGCTCGTCGACACAATCAATAAGCTTACGGCTCAGGGAGTTCCGCCGGAGAAGATCATGGTCGAGCTGATCGCCTTCGGGGAGGCGAGGGCCTTCCTCCTAACGGCCGCCGACTACGACGTGCTCTGGAAGGTTAAGTGGTTCGGAAGCGATGGAACGGCCTACGAGTCGAGGCTTGTAAAGGAGCCCAAGGTGGCCGAGTTCTCCTCGAAGACTAGGTTCGTAAGCCCGATCTTCGCGCCGACCGAGACCCCGAAGTATAAGGAGCTTCTAAAGGAGATAAAGGACAGGACCGGAAGCACCCCGGAGCCCTATGCCTACAACTCCTACGACGCCGTATGGGTCGTCGCCCTAGCGCTCATGTCGGCGAACAAGTATGATGCGGACGCTATAATCTCGGCGATGCCCAAGGTCTTGGAGCACTACTGCGGCGCGAGCGGCATAATACTCCTAGACGAGGCGGGCGATAGGAGCGTCGCGGACTACGAGCTTCTAGAGATAGTTAAGGCCGATGGGGGCTACGAGTGGAAGCGGACCGGGCTATACCACACCGGCACCGGCGAAATCGAGTGGGAGTAAGCGCGGAAAGCTTTTTACCCTACCATTTTTTATGGTTTTGGGCAAAGCTATGGCGGAGGCTATACTGAGGACTAGGAACCTCGTTAAGAGCTTCGGCGGGCTTAAGGCCGTGAACGGCGTTAGCGTTGATGTTCGCGAGCGGACCTTAACGATCCTAATCGGGCCTAATGGAAGCGGCAAGACCACGCTCATAAACCTGATAACCGGGGTCTATAAGCCGGATCGCGGGAGGGTGTACTTCGACGGCAGGGATATAACCGGCTGGCCCGCTCATAGAATCTATAAGGAGGGGGTTGTGAGGACCTTCCAGATACCCCAGCCCTTCAGGAAGCTAACGGTCTTGGAGAACCTTCTCGTAAGCCATTCGAGTAATCCGGGGGAGGGCTTCTTCTCAGCCCTTCTAAGAGGGAGGTGGCTTGGGGTGGAGGAGGAGGCCGTCGAGAAAGCCTTCAGAATCCTAAAGCTTCTAAACCTCGATCACCTCTGGGATCAGGAGGCCGGGAAGCTTAGCGGAGGCCAGATGAAGCTCCTCGAGATCGGGAGGGCTTTGATGGCGGATGCGAGGCTACTCGTCATGGACGAGCCCGTGGCCGGCGTGAACCCGGCCCTAGCCCACGAGATCTTCAGAACCCTTAGAGGCTTAAAGGATAGGCTGGGGCTAACCCTGCTCCTAGTCGAGCATAGGCTCGATATAGCGCTCCAGTACACGGACGACGTCTACGTCATGGCCTCGGGATCGATCATCTGCAGCGGCAAGCCCGAGAAGGTGGTCGGCGATCCGCAGGTGATAGAAGCCTATCTGGGGGGGTGAGGGCGGGGTGATCGAGATAAGGGGGCTGAACGCCGGCTACCGGAGGCTTCACGTCCTCTTCGATATCACGGCCAAGTTCGAGAAGGCGAGGATAAACGTGGTCGTCGGCCCTAATGGAAGCGGTAAAAGCACCCTCCTCAAATCGATCTTCGGACTGGCGACGATATACTCGGGGTCGATAGCCTGCGACGGCCTCGAGCTCGTCGGGAAGCCTCCGCACGAGATAGCTAGATGCGGGATAGCCTACCTCCCCCAAACCGATAACGTCTTCAGCAATCTTACGGTCGAGGAGAATCTGAGGATGGCGGGATACGTTCTCGGGAGGGAGGAGCTCGAGAATGGGATCGAGGAGGTCGCGGAGATATTCCCGATAATCAAGAGCTATTGGAGGAGGAAGGCTTCGATGATGAGCGGGGGAGAGAGGCAGATGGTCGCCATGGCCATGGCGCTGCTAAGGAAGCCCAAGGTGATGCTCTTCGACGAGCCCACCGGAGGTCTCGCCCCGAAGATCGCGAGCGAAGTCCTCTCGAAGATAATCGAGCTGAGGGATACCATGGACATGACGATAGTATTGGTCGAGCAGAATGCTAAGAAAGCTCTCGAGGTAGGCGATAAGGCGTATCTCCTAGTCGGCGGAAGGCTCGTCTTCGAGGGAGAATGCGGCGAGCTCCTCAGCCATCCGAAGCTCGCATCCCTATACCTCGGAGTAAGCCATTAGCTCCTGGATCCGCATGGGCTTGAGGCCGGAGCTCGTCGGAAGGCTTCTCGAAACCCTGTTAAAGCTCGCATCCTCGCGGGAAGCCGTGAGCATCGGGGAGCTGGCCGAGAACGCCCTACTCTCCAGAGATCAGGTCGGCGAGATTCTCAAGGTTCTTGGAATCCCCCCGAGGGATATTAGGCTGGACGAGGGCCTCCGCTCGGAGATCGTTCTAAGGGGGCTGGAGCTTGGAGTCGACGGCAGCCTAATCGCGAGATATCTGAGCTGGAGGGAGTTCGAGAGGCTCGCGGCGCGGGTTCTCGAGAAGGCGGGCTACGGCTCCGTCTGGAATCTGAGGATCGCCTCGAGGGAGGGGAGGGTTCAGGTGGATGTGCTGGCTTATCGGGGGGACCTAATGCTCCTGATAGACTGCAAGCGCTGGAATAAGCCGCTCACCCCCTCGGCTGAGGCCAGGATCGCTGAGGAGCAGGAGAGGAGGCTACGCATTCTAGGAAAGCTCCTGAGGGAGACCTCGGAGGCTGGCGAGGATTTCAGAGTGGTGTATCTGGTGCCTGCGGTTCTATCGCTGTACCGGCCGTCGAAGCCCCTGCTGAGAGGCCACGTCTTCTCATCCATAGGAAGCTTTGGATCAGCTCTAGGCTATATCGAGAGGGCGTTCTTCCAGCTCAGGCACGAGAAGCTGAGGCTTAGACGGGGAATCCCTCTGGATAAGCTGATTTCAAGGCTGAGGGCGGAGTTTTAGGGAGGCTATCTAGCCAAATGCTTAAATCGGGGGGCGGGTCTCCTCTTCTGGGAGGGGCCATGATCCGGGCTGAGTTCGACGACGAAGAGTTCGAGGAGGAAGAAGAGGAGTGGGACGAGGAAGAGGAGTGGGAGGAAGAGGAAGAGTTCTAAAATCCGCCGCTCATCTTTTTCTAAACACCTTACGGGTAAACCCTCGCCGGCGTCCTCGGGAAAAGGCACGCATCCCTTATGTGAGGTAGCTTGAGAAGCCACCAGAGGACGCGCTCGACCCCGAGGCCGAACCCGCTATGCGGAACCGATCCGTATTTCCTGAGATCCAGATACCATTTGTAGTCTTCCGGGTTAAGACCGTTCTCGCGGATCCTCTCGAGGAGCTGATCGTAGTCGTGGATCCTCTGCCCCCCTCCGACTATCTCCCCGAAGCCGCCGGGAGCCAGCAGATCGGCGTTCCTGCAAACGTCGGGGTTCTCCCGATCCGGCATGTGATAGAACGCCTTAGCCTCTCTAGGCCAGTGGGTTACGAAGAAGGGCTTCTCGAACTCCTTCGACAGCTCCCTCTCCTCGTCGGCTCCGAAGTCATCGCCCCACCTAACCTTAATCCCCTTCCGATCGAGGATCTCTAATGCCTCGGCGTAGCTTATCCTCGGATAGGGGGGCTTGGCCGCGTCCGGGTCGATCTTCAGCTTGAGAAGCTCGAGCTCCCTCTGGGATGACTCGTATACGCCTAGAACCATGGCGTAGAGAAGCTCCTCTATGACCTTCAGGATGTCCTCGAGCTCCGCATACGCCATCTCGGCTTCGAGATGCCAGAACTCGGTTAGATGCCTTCTAGTCCTGCTAAGCTCCGCCCTGAAGCTAGGCTGGAGGCTGTACACCTTCTCGAGGCTGTAGATCGCCGCCTCCTGATAGAACTGGGAGCTCTGGGTTAGGTACGCTTTCCTGCCGAAGTAGTCGATCTCGAAGAGGGTCGCGCCCCCCTCCACCGCGGCCGTTATGAAGCTGGGGCAGTTAACCTCGATGAAGCCTCGGCTTTCGAGCCAATTTCTGGCAGCGCTTAGAAGCCTCGCCCTAATCTTCATTATCGCGGCGACCCTAGGGCTTCGGATGTGGAGATGCCTATTATCTAGGACGAACTTCACCTTAACCCCCTTTCTTATCGGGAAGTCGTCTAGGCTGGGGCCTATGACCTCTAGCCTCCTACACCGGATCTCGACCCCGTTCGGCGCTCTCGGATCATGCCTCACGGTTCCCGAGACCCTTACGGCCGACTCTCTCAGGGCGCTCTCGGCTTGCTCGAACTCGCCGTCCGGCACGACCCCCCGCTTAACGGCCACCTGGATTATCCCGCTTCGATCCCTTAGGTCTAGGAAGATTAAGCCTCCGTGAATCCGCTTATTCCTTATCCATCCGAGTAGCTCGACCTCCGAGCCCTCGGGCATCTTTAGGGCGTCCTCTACGTACAGCTTCTTCAGCATCCCGGACCCTAACCCTGCTAGAAAGCTCTTCCGGGCCACTTTTTTGCCTTTACCCTCCTAGGCTCTAGAAAACCTTGCAGCCGTCCGGGGTCTCCCGCTGGGGGATTATTGGGATGACCTCGTTCTCGCTTGCGACGGCGGCGAGGAGCATGCACTCGGACATGACCCCCCGAATCCTCTTCGGCTTGAGATTCACCACGAATACGAACTGCTTTCCGACGAAGTCCTCCGGCTCGTAGATATGGCCAAGGCCGGCGACCGACTGCCTCCTGAACTCGCCGAAATCCACCTCGAACCTCAATAGCTTCGCGGCGCCCTCAACCCTCTCGGCCGAGATAACCCTCCCAATCCTGATATCTAGCTTCTGGAAATCCGAAAAATCGACTTCGGCCATAACCCCTCGACACCACAAATCCAAGGCCATCAGTTTGATAAAATTATTTCCCAAAATTTCGCCTCAGGATTGATCTGCAAAATTTTCCGAAAATCTTTTATATAACTCGGACGCATATAAAACTGACGGGTGAAGACATAAATGGCTCGGAAGAAAGCCACGAGGAAGAAGACAACCAGAAAGAAGAAGACGACCAGGAAGAAGGCCGCCAGAAAGAAGAAGACCACGAGGAAGAAGACCACTAAGAGGAAGAAGAAGGCCACTAGGAAGAAGACCACCAGGAAGAAGAAGGCCGCGAAGAAGAGGGTTAGAAAGGCTAAGCCCAAGCCTAAGCCAAAGCCGTCGGCCGCTCCGGTCTCCCAAGAAGCCATCGAGAGCATCTAGATCCGCGGAGCAACCCATAATCCACCTTTTTCTTTCTCCAATAGCCTTGGGCTAGTATAGCCTATACCGCTCCTCCAGATCCCTTTCCAGCGCCTTCGACCTGAGCTCCTCGGATAGCTGGCCAATCGCGGCGGAGATCAGCAGCGGCCCCACGAGTATCAGGCTTAGATCCACGGGCCTCGAGATCAGGTCGCCGGAGAGCTTGTTCAGGTTCGAGAGCCACGTATGATGGTCTGGCCAAGCGGGCGCCGAGAGGAATAGCGAGCCTATCCATATGATCAGGATCGAGGCCGAGGCTAGGAAGGAGACCTTGGCGGCCTTCTCGCCGCTCTCGAGCAGAAAGCCGAGAATGCAGCTCGTAAGTATCCAGGCTAGTAGGGGGAGTATTCCGAGGGGGCGGCCGCCTCCTATCATGGGGGATCCGGTCGCCGACGATAAGGGGGTTAGAAGCGGGGTATAGGCTTCTAGGAGGATAAGGAATAGGTTGAATTGCGATGTTGTGTGGCTTGCGAGGGCTTCGAAGTTTAGGAGAAGCCCCGCTAGGGTTAGGAGACCTAAGCCGGCGGCGTAGCCCGTGAGAACCCTTCCCATCGCTCGGTTCTCCCTAGGCGATGACGCTCAAAAAGCTTTGTAGCCCACCCCCCTCGAATTCTAACCGGCATAATATTCGAGGAGCTATCCCGGGAATACTGCGGCTATTTCGGCGGGCCTCCTCTAAGCTTCCAGATGAGGTCTTCTCCCGGAAGCCTCTTCCTCTCGAATTGCTTTAGGTAGAGCTCCCTAACTCTTTGGATCGTATCCGCCTCCTCGGGCCGCTTATCGGTTCTGACCCGGGTTATTCTGGCGAATCTTAGGGCGTAGCCTGAGGGGTATTTCGGGCTTCTCTGGATCTCGTTATAGGCCACCTCGACGACGATCTCGGGCTTAACTCGGACGGTGTATCCGTCGTCGCTTAGCTTAAGCTCCAGAAGCCTCTTCGTCATCCACTCGAACTCCTCGTCGGTTAGCCCCTTGAAGGTCTTCCCGATTACTCGGAAGCCCCCGGCCTCCGGATCGTAGGCGGCTAGGTGATAGTTGCTAAGCCATCCGGTTCTCCGGCCATGACCCCAATCCGCCGCGACTATTACCAAGTCTAGGGTCTCGGCGGGCTTGAGCTTCAGCCAGAGCTTCTCCCTCCTCCCGGGCCTATAGGGCGAGGAGAGCTGCTTAATCATCAACCCCTCATGGCCCTCGCTTAGAGCCTTCCTCAGGAAGGCCTCCACCTCATCCGCGCTCCTCGCAACCCTCATCGGCGTTAGATAGCTCGGCGGGATAAGTTCTTCGAGGAGCCTGCGCCTCTCGGCATAGGGCTCGTCGAGGAGCTCGCGGCCGTCTAGGTATAGGATGTCGAAGATCCAGAGCTTCAGGGGAACGCGCTCAAGCTCCTCCTCAACGCTTCTAATCCTCCTGAACCTCCTTAGAAGTTCTTGGAAGGGCATGGGCCTCCCATCGTCGCCGACCGCGACGACCTCGCCGTCCAGCACGGCCTCCCTAAACCCATCCGCGAACTCCCTAACCTGCTGAACCACGTCCGGGAGACCTTCGGTTACCTCGCCGAGCCTCCGCGAGAATATTCTCACGACCGCCCCGCCTACGTGAATCTGAACCCTAGCTCCATCGAACTTGTATTCCAAGGCGACCGGCTCCCCCAGCTTCTCGAGGAGCTCCCGCGGGTCGTGGCACACCTCGGCGAGCATGGGCCTCAGGGGGCGGAAGAGCTTAAGCTTAACCGATTCTATCCCGCTTCTGCCCTCGGCCGCCGCGAGCCTAACCAGCTCACCCAGCCTCCCGAGGAGCATGAAAGCCCTCTGAACCTTCTCCATCGGAGCATTCGCGAGCTCCGAGACGGCTTCGAGCAGAAGCCCCTCGCTAACCCCGTGCTGCATCTCGCCGATAAGCTGCTTAAGAAACCAGCGCTTCTCCAGATCCGTCATCCTATGAACGAGGGATCTCAAGAGGCCGAGCCTCCTCTCCCTAGATCCCGCCCCCCTCAGGTTGGCGATCGACTGGAGGGTTCTCCAAACCTCTAGAATCGTCGGAGGAGCTGAATCCAGTAGGGTTAGCTGGCTTGATTCCCGGAGGAGGTCGAAGACCGTTGCGACGCTCACCTCTAGCTTCTCCACGCCCCCCTCCGGCGTAGTTCTACCTATCAGGAGGAGGGACGCCGGCTCGACCTCCTCGAGATCGAGCTTTCTCAGGAACCTCACTAGCTGGGCTACCTTATCCTTCCTGCCAGCCAGCCGGCTCAGCCTCTCGCAGAGCTCCGCGAGCTCTCGATACGGCGTCTCGGCCATGACCCGGAGGCTACTCTATCTCGACCTTAACTCCCTTCGGCTTCTTCGCCGGAAGTCTTACTACTAGGATCCCGTCCACGTAGGAGGCCGTCCCCGCCTCGGGATCGACTTCCTCGGGAAGATCCACCACCGCCCGGTATCCCTTGCGCTTGAGGAGCTTGGCCTCCGGAATCTCCTCGGAGAGCTTCTTCGAGAATCCGGCTTCCAGGGTTAGCGTTCTCTCGGAGACCCTTAGATCTATCGCGTCCTTCGAGGCTCCGGGAAGCTCGACCACCACCACGACCTGCCCGTCCTTGACGTAGACCTCGTGCCCGGGGACTAGGTAATCCCGCTCGATAACCTGCCTGAGAGCTGGTTTAATGGATTCGAGGGACTCCTCGACCATCCCGGATACATCTCGGACGAGGCCGCGAACGAGCTCATCGATTCTCCTTCTGATAAGCCGCTCGAATTCCTCCATCGGAATCCTCCTGCTCATCACCATATACTCTATCCGGGGGAAGATTTAACGTTTCTAATGCTTATATTTGGGATGAGCTGTGGATATTCGAACCTTACCCCTCCGCGGGAGCTTAAGGGAGGGTTACCCATGGCGAGATGCGCGGTGTGCGGCAAGGAGGTTCTCATGCCGTTCAGATGCGCTTATTGCGGCGAATACTTCTGCGCCGAGCACAGGCTTCCGGAGAAGCATAACTGCCCGGGTCTCGCGGCGGCCGCCTCGCCTCACGAGAAGGAGTTCAAGCTTAGAAGGATGGTCGAGCGGAGGAGCTTCGAGGTCGAGGCTCGGCCCAGCGGGCCTAGGCCCATGGGTCTCGAGGCTAGGCGGGAGGCCGCCCACCTCCTAGTCGGAGCCCTCCTCGTGATCCTAGTGGGGTTCTCGCTGATAGGGTATAACTTC
>Ga0116200_10000940_pt1 | contig 10753 bp, 5 predicted proteins | sample Mar14436cmmetaG_FD_94478 | JGI IMG/M metagenome (GOLD analysis project Ga0116200, IMG submission 94478) | Marine hydrothermal vent microbial communities from Guaymas Basin, Gulf of California to study Microbial Dark Matter (Phase II) - Marker... ... | reverse complement strand
GAACTAATTAGGGCTGACAAGATAGGAGAGATAGGTCAACGAATTCCAGGGAAGTGAAACACCTGGATTTCCTTTAGAATCAATCACAATTACCATCCGAAAGGAGGTGATTAGATTATTTATGACGTTATTCGAGCTCAACTTGATGAGAGATATTGGTGTGTGAAATTCGGGCAAAGGTTTTAGCAGTATAAAATTAGCAGTATAAAAAAGGAGGGAGGTACAATGAAAAAATCAATAATCATCCTGCTGTTTTTAGCATTAGCGATTTCTATCCAAACAACCGCTAAAGCTTCTTATTATATACTAACTCCTATTGACGACATAAGAGGTTCAGCAGATAATGGTGGATTTACAATAAATGACCATCGATTACACACCGTAAATTTTGCCTACCACGTGTTATCATACCTGAAATTTGATTTGTCTGACGTGGATGACTCGGGCATTTGCTCAGCAAAACTCTATCTATACGAAATTGATAGCGGGTATACCAACAGGGCTGAAACGATTGAACTTTATGCAGGATCCCATGATAATTGGAACGAACAAACCCCTTTTCCCCAATTGCCAACTACTTCAGGTGGGTATATAACCAGGGCTTCTTATCCAGCTAACTGGTACGATTGGATGACTTGGGATCTTTCTTCTTATGATTTTACACAAGATCTCCAGGATAACTACTTAACCTTGATATTGGAAATCAATAGCGGAGGGTTATGGAACATGACAGCTTGGGCAAGTAGCGAATATCCAGACCAATCATTGAGTCCATATTTGCAGATTAGTACAAATGCTGTACCACTGCCTCCCTCAGTCATTTTACTTTTGAGCGGAATGGGTGCTATTTTTGTGAGCAAGAAGAAGGCATCACGATAGAAGATAAAATAATACGATGTTGCTTCTTGGGTAAAAGGATTAGGATCGTGGTGATTAGGTGATAAATTCACGATAGCAGTATTCATCGATTCCCTTATACCACCATGCGAAGCGACTTTTGACGATGATAAAGATACGGATGGGGTTGACTTAGCCTTGTTTGTTCAAAAAATGAATCGATATGATTGTTCAGAATTAGACCCTTGTCAGTGTGACCTTGACGGTGACGGAGATGTGGACAAGGTAGATCTTATCCTGTTTTCAGAGGATTTTGGAAGAAATGGTTGAACATCAGCCAATGTTTTCAAAAAAGCTATGATCCATCGTTTAACTATTGAACAGTTTCTGCTCTGAAGATTTGATGTATAAAGGAGAATAATCTAATGAGCTATGATTTCAGTTGTAAAGAAAGGAGGCAGGCTATGAGAAGGAGAGTTTTTTGTGCAGTTATTATTATGCTCTTAGTCGTTCCTGGAGTTTGCTTTTCGGCAATTATTTCAACTTTTGAAGATGGGAGTTTGGACGGATGGACAAAATCTGGAGATGGGAGCATCACCAATCCAGGTTCTGGCGGAAACCCGGGTGGCTTTCTGAAAGCTACAGATCCTGCTACAGGTCCCAACACATGGGCAATTGCTCCATCTAAATTTCTTGGGGACTGGCGACGTTACAACAACACTGGCTGTGTATCCTTCGATATGATTATCCTTTCAGGGGGACTTCCTACAACGGAGAAACCAAATGTATACATTGCTGGGCCTGGCGGCAGCGCAGCATGCTTTTCTGCTACCAAGGCATCAACGGCGTGGAAAACTTTTGTGTTTCCAATTAACAAGAATTACTGGCTGTTAAAGAGCGGCTCATGGGATAACCTGTTGTCAAATGTGACTGAATTTAAAATTGATCTCGAACAAATTCAAGGCAGAGAAGTCACAGGAATCGACAATGTTGCTCTGAGTCAGGTGCCAATACCAGGCTCCTTTTGGCTTTTTAGTGCTGCGACGATAAGTTTGCTCACTTTGAGTAAGAAATATAGTTCATCCTAATACAGATAACCAAGAAACTGCTTCTTAGTTCGCGTTCCAATATAACCAAGGATAACAGTATAAGAGTCGAGCATGAGTAATCTTTGGAATCTAACGAGGCTTTAATACGCACTTGGTAGTTTATCCTGACTGAAAGGAAAGCTTGGAATGAAAGATAAACACTATTCAAAATTATCGGTAGTCCTTTTTGCTCTGCTTGTATTTATGAGTTCAGTTCCAAGCTTCGGGGCTGGGGATGAATGGTTACTTGATGTATGGGGAAGTTCTCCAAATAGTGTATTTGTCGTTGGAGCCGCGTCAACGTGGTATGGCCCAACAGAAGGGAACACTATCCTCTATTGGGATGGAAACGCCTGGCATAAAATGAGTACAGGGGTATTAAATAGCCTCAGCGGTGTTTGGGGAACTTCAAATAATAATGTATATGCGGTAGGGGCGGGAGGAATTGTTTTGCACTACGATGGTAATAACTGGAGTACAGTAGTCGAACCGGGAACACTGGCCGATGACCTAACTGCGCTATGGGGGAGCTCTGAAATAAATATTTACGCTGTTGGAACAATATACGAATCACTTACTGAGCGTTGTGCTGTCATTTTACATTTTGATGGTAGCTCTTGGAGAAGAGTTTACATAGACGCTGTAAATAACTGCAAATGGTTATATGCAATATGGGGAACATCAGCAGCAAATATCTTTGCAGGTGGTGGATCTTGTATTTTACACTACGATGCTTATGGCTGGTCAAAAATGCCTATAAATTTAAGCCATAGCATTAGTGGGATCTGGGGAACATCTCCTACTGATGTTTATGCAGTAGACTCTTACGGAGGTGTTTATAGATACAATGGACAAGTGTGGACGACGATAAGGGATTCTATGTACGACAACGATGGTGGAGATATCTGGTGTAATAGTGCCAATGACATATTCATTGTAGGAGATGACCCTTATCCTGAACCATATCCTAACTATGATCCTGTCATTTTTCATTTCGACGGAGTGAATTTTCGAGAAATGGAGTACCCAACCTCTAATTATCTAGAAGCTATATGGGGAAGTTCTCACACAGATGTGTTTGCCGTGGGTGGTTATGGAACCATTCTACACTTCGATGGGAACTCATGGTCGCTTGTAAGAGCTGGAAAATACAACACATTAAGGGAGTTCTCCCCATTGTATGGAAGTAAAGAAGACGGCTCCAACTATGAATCAAGCTATGATTTAGATCACGATGGCGACATAGACGGACTTGATCTTGCGGTTTTAGCGGATAAGCTTGCTTGATGGTGCTGGTATTTCTAGGTGTTGTATACTTCTAAAGCTTCTTCGTCTGCTTGGCTTTTTCTTTTGTTTGAAAAAGTCATGGGTGGATAAATTGGCAGACATATATTCGAAACCTTGGATTCCCGCCTACGCGGGAATGACGCTTTGAGGATTATCTGATGTCTCCATAATAATTTCCTGGCTGGATTGAATAAAGGGTACTTGGTGTCAAGATCAGGAGGCATTTAGGGAAATATGGGAAAACTGACTTTCTACGGTAAAAAGGCTTGTAGAATACTTACCTGTGAACATGTAACGTTTTAGTCGGAGCTACTGCTCGATAAACGTGTCATAAATTTTGTGTTGCCCGTGGATACATTAAAATTGAACCGCCCGCTTCGCTCAAGCCGCCAAGTACGCAAAGAAGAAAAGCTATTGTGAGCTCTCAAGAAAAAAATAAATCCTATCTTTGCGTCCTTTGCGGTTTATATTTGATTATGGCTTCTCTGCCTCAGTGTTTGGTCTCGCAGGTAGTGTTACTTACGATGCGTTTATTGCGAAGGTAGCCGAAAAAGCAAAGGTGAACAGGCTCTTGACCTTAAACATTAATCACCTGAGACGGGTATGGCCTGAAGGGAAAAAGATAATCGGATTTCAGTGATAATGCTTCAGAGGGCTTGTGATTTATTGAAAGTAACTCTTCACGAGCGTTGTACAAGAAGCAAAAATTTTCTTCTGTTTGAACTGGTTTCAAGGTATAAAGAGAAAGAAATTATCAAAAGGGAGTATAAAAAAAGAAATGAAGATTGGAAGAAACGATCCTTGCCCCTGCGGAAGTGGCAAAAAATACAAAAAGTGCTGTTTGAATAAAACAATTTCTTCTAACGACTTTTTTTACAGACGCCTCAGTAGCGCCTACCAGAGCTTAACGGAACAGTTATTGGAATTTTCTATCAGTGTCTTTGGCGAAGAAATAATTCAGGCAGCAACGCTTGAATTCTTATTTTTCGACAAGGAGCTGGTTACTGTGGAGATGCTTGAACATCTTTCTAGTGTTTCAATTCCCTGGATATTCTTTGATTGGTTTCTAAAACCAGAACCCGGCGAGGAAGAATCAGATCCATGGGCATATCACAGCATTGCCGAAATTTATCTAATGGAGGAAGAAGACGAGCTCGACGCACTGGAGAAGCGGATACTTGAAGCCTGTACTGACGCTCCTTTTAGCTTCTACGAAGTTATATCGTTAAAATCGGGATCTGGAATGCGTTTAAGAGATATCTTGTGCGGGTATGAATACAATGTAACTGAGAAAATGGGGTCCCGACAGTTGAAGCTAGGTGATATTTTGTTTGCCCGTGTTATCAAAATAGACGATATTTATATGTTGGCAGGAAGTTCACCAGTTGCAATACCTCCAAGGTACAAGCCAATAATAATCGGGCTGAGAAATTATCTTAGGGAAGGAATAGAAATAATTGATGATGAAATTCTTTTTGAGTACGATGACGAAATTCGTTTTACTTTTTTGCAGATTTATCATGAGATAGTAACACCTCCAGAACTCTGCAACAGTGACGGTGAGCCCATAGTTTTTCATAAATTGATCTATGAAATTGATGATCCTGAGGAAACCTTCAAAGCTCTTCTACCTCTATGTCCTGCCGAAGACGAGGAAACATTAAGGAACTTCGGAATTCTGGATGACTCAGGAAGAATAATCGAAATAGAATTCCCATGGTTACGCAAGGGCCATAAACTAAACCCTGCCATGGATAATACCATACTCGGAACAATAAAAATAAAGAAAGACAGGATGGTTGTGGAAGTTAACTCAAAGCAGCGGGCAGATTCCATAAAAGCAGAAATCGAGTCTCGGCTTGGAAACCGCGCAAAATATCGAGCCACGGAAGTAACTTCCCAGGAATCGCTTCTAAAAAATACCGAAAGTAAAGATCTACCTCCCACTTCTGGCAAGAACAATCTGCTTAATGCACCAGAAATAAGGGGAAAGTTAGAACAAATGATCTCCCAACCCTGGGAAGAATGGATAGATCAGCCGATTCCTTTTCTGGAAGGGAAAACACCGCGTGAAGCGGTAAAATCACCTGAAGGAAAAGAAAGCGTAGAAGCTTTATTGCTGGATGCGGAAAGAACCGCTGTCAAAGATAAAAACATGGGAGAATTTGAACTCAGGTGTATTACGAAAGTACGGAAAAAATTGAAACTTGGAAAAAAGAAAATTTAGTCTTCCGATGGTGGGATGCATTTTGGATATAAATATGGGGGCTATTATCGAAAATAGGGTTTGGAATTAGACGAAGCAAAAAATAAATTCAAAGCGTCTTATACATCATGCCCTGTAACAGAAACTTGTTTGCCGTGGAACTGGGTGGCAAGCTAAGGGGACAACAAAATTTTTCAAAGGGCTTTATGTCTTGACTCGTAGATACGATCTTGTTAACATAACTGCGCAAAAATGGGAGGCATCGGGAATTCCGGGGAGATTATCCCATTTCTTGATGGAGGGAGAGGGCTCAATTAATAACTTATAAACCGGAAGTTATCCCCCGCTCACAGTCTTTTTCCATTTTTCTGACTTTCGTTGCTCAAGATTAAATAAGCTTCTAATTGCCGGTTCGTCTCTTTACAGAGTTTGTACGCCCATCACGCCCTAATCACCTGGGAAACTCCGACGTTTTCCGTTTTCATTCTTTTTTAAAACCAGCCATCTGATTTCATTATTAACACAAATGATATGGGGGATCGTTATGAAAAAGAAGGGTATCATATCCATTATTTCCTTATTCATTTTGCTGGTGGTCATGCTTCCTGCGTGGGGGCAGCAGCTTGAATTGGATCAGGCGCAGGAAAATAGAAACTTCGGGTTCTGGTTTGAAAAGAGCCTTACCCGCTGGCAGGAATTCAGACCGCTCTATAATTCACTATCAGAGGTTGACCTCTATATAAATAAAAAAGGCTCACCTGGTAATCTTATCGTTTATGTCAAAAAGAGTAGTGGAGAAACTATCTGGAGCACAACCGTTTCCGGTTCCTCTATACCCACCTCCGGATGGGTAGAGATACCGGTGGAACCTTCGGTGTCTCTAGTCCCCCATAGTTCATACTACATCCATGTAACATCAGACATCTCGTCTCCCGGTCCGGACAATCGCTTTTTCTGGTCCGGTAAGACAGGTTCAGATTATGATCGGGGAATAACTTCTGTTGAAGAATCGTGGCCTGGTTATGATTTTGCTTTCAGAACATGGACCGATACATCCGAAGTTGGGTCAGTGTGTTTTATTTACAAAGATGATCTTGCAGCTGCGGAAAATTTCAGAAATCTCCTGGATGCCAATGGCTACCCGACCACCTTAATATCAATAGCTGACGTTGCCAGTACTGACTTTTCTTCTTATGCTCTTATCATTGCTGGTGACGATACCGGAATTAGTTATGATTGGGGCACACAAGAAGCGGTTCGGGCAATAATTGCATCAGGAAAAAAGGTCCTGGGACTTGGCTATGGAGGCTCCTGTCTTTTCCAGCAAATGGGTTTATCCATTAACTGGGGACATGGCGCAGTAGGATTCGAAGATAGCATTTATGTTGTAGACACTGAACATCAGTTATTTGACCAACCATATGAGATTGATGTGCCGGATGATCGTATAGTTCAACTATATCAAGAAGCTGGTAGATACATAGCCGAATATCGGCCTAGACTTAATGACAATGTAATCTTTCTGGGGCGAATCCCCCATCTTAGAGACTACTACCCGATAGTCAAAGAACAAGACCATATTCTCTGGGGCTTCGCTTCATCGCCCGCTGATATGACGAACACTGGCAAAAAACTATTCATAAATACGGTTTTTCACCTTGCCGTACCACCTCCTCCCCCTCTCTATCTTTCCCTAAACATTGAAGATGCGCTTGAAGGCGTCCCCGTGAACAAACTTGTTGGTGATATAGGAGGTCCCACCAATGTCACCCGCCTGGAGATCGTAACTAAACTTGTTAGCTACAGTCCTTCAGCGAAACTGGACATACCGGTAGTGCTTAACATACCGGGTGATTTGTTTGGTAACCCCGTGCACGTATATGTCCGAGACACCACTGGAGGCACGATGACTGAAGTTACCTATGATGATTTAGGCAGCGGACGGTATCGAGTAACAACGGATTTGACTCCCACTTATATTTTCCCCTGGTTGCCATGGTACTACCACAGGCAAATTGTCTGGCGTTTTTTTATTCCAAATAGTCTTACTCCTCAAAACATCACTGTGACAGCGGAACTGGAAGTACCTGCTACTGATCCTAGTGGGAGCGGCGTCGTAAAAATTCTATCGCCAGGCAGCCCGCATGCCATCATTATTACAAACCGCAAGCTTCTTTATGACAAACATGAAGATTACAAGGTGTCTTCTCTTTTACAGCGAATTTTCTCGGAAGCCCAGGGACCACCGACTAGTCACTCACCACCCGGGGTAGTTTACTACGTGGATCGTTATGACACGAGAGCTCGCAACTGGGATAACACCACTGTAAGTTATTCCAGCGAATCTACCGCAAACACGGTAGCAAATGCCATAGATGCCCTTATCGAAGACTGGCATGACGATGCTACTCACTACGTCGACTTTTACATTCCCTACTACGGAACTTTCCACATACCGGTTGCCTATCCAACGTATCTGCTTATTGTGGGAGACGATGACATCATACCGTTTTATCGCTACAACGATCCTTACAATGAGGAACAGCACTGGGGTGTGAACAGTGCTACCAACCCTGCGGTGCGTTCTACTGATCATGACTACTATTTTACGGACAATCCCTATGCTGATCTTGGCGGAGGCACAGATTGGCAAAAAGGGAATCTGGAATTGTCGGTTGGACGGCTTCTAGGTGCAACGGCAGGTGATATGCTGAGCCTCCTGGAAGAAGGTGTAGACTGGAACAATGGACGTAGAGGAGGCATTGTGATGGCCAGTGTGGCTGGCTGGGAACTCGGGCTGGAACCTGATGATGGGCGTCCCGGCGAAGTTGCCGATCTCGCTGACGTCCCTTTCTTGCTTCGAGCAAAGGGATTTGCGGTTCGAAATGATGACATACCTAGTTCAGAAGTACGTACCATTGATGTTCTTTCTCCTTATGAAGGGGGGAACAGTAACTGGATTACAAATTTTAGAAATGCAGCCAATAATGCGAGCGGCATGGATCTATTCTTTATTGGTGGTCACAACAATTATGACCTCGCCACTCTCCCCGGTGACAGCTTTTCCCCAGATGATACCCCTACACGTTACACAAGATTTGGCATTGATCATCCCGTGGCTATGATAGTTGGATGTCACGGCGGGACCCCGGTGCCGGATATCGATGTACCGGGTGGTCCTGATCACTGCATGGTTTACGATCTGATTCACGAAGGCGTACGTGCTTTTATCGGTGCCAGCGGATACAGCTACGGCTCGCCGGGAAGGCTTCACAAATGTACATGGGGTGAAAGACTTATGCAGAGGTTTTTTATTAACCTTACGAGCCCTTCCGGATCAAACTCAATGACCCTTGGCAAGGCTTTATCTGAAGCCAAGCGGGATTACGTTTTTGGTTTTGGTAACGACTATGCCATTGATGCTCTGGACAGGAAAACAGTCACTGAATTTAACCTCTTTGGAGTGCCATGGGCTTTTATTTTTTATCCTCATCCTGCTCCAGCTGAAACTACCCTGGATGAAGCAGGAGAGACGGCCTTTGAATCTTCTCTGGGAGAGATTTTGCCCGGTAAGGATGAAGGAGTGTACACGCAGACTATTGACGTCGATGTCTCAAGGTACCAGGTCCAGAAAGAGAAGCAAGATTCAGTTGAGTATGAGCTGTTTTCCGTGGAAGGTGGTGGCATTGCTATAGCGCCTGGACTACCTATCCTACCTTACCTGGAAGTATATTCTCTTCCGCTTCCCGAAGGTGCCGAGATTCAGGAGGTGCGTTTGATTGAACCACATTCTGAGAATATTGGGAGATACAATGTGCCCATTGCCGAGGTAGAACCATGGTCCGAAGGAGGTTTGCGTTATACCACCGAAACAGATATTGATTACCCTTATCCAGATCAGGAAAACCTTGTGCGATACCAGATAACGCAAGGCTCATTATTACTTACGGTCTTTCCAATTCAGCATAATCCCAAAAGTGATGAAACCTGGTTTTATAAATCCTTTCGTATTCAAGTGACATACGAAGCCCCTGTAACCATTTCGATTACTGATTTTTCACTAAACAAAACACGCTACCTCGTCGGCGAACCAGTTGAAATCAGTGCCATGATTGCCAACGTTGGCAGTTCTGAAGAAAACCTCGCATCAGTTCTCTATATTAAGGATAAATTCGGCCATGTTTTGGACAAAGAGTTTTCCAGAAATTTTATGGTACCTTCTGGAGGAAACTACCGATTGTCGCTCATTTGGGAAGGAAGTTTACCGGATGGCGCGTACAAAGCAGAGATCAGCATTGAAAGTGTTGAGGGTACTCCAATTGCGGGGGCATCAGGGGATTTCTCAGTAACCAGTGGTGAAATTGTAAGGCTGATGGTGCCCGAATCACTCAATTATGGGGAAACCGGGAGATTTGACGTCGCCTTCGCTAACTATAGATCCCAGGCAGTTAAGGCCGAAGTCCGACTAACGATCCAGGATAACGAAGGAGGGTTTGTCGAGAATCTGCCATTGAAACACATGGAAGTTAAAGCTGATAACGAGGAAACAGTTTCTTTTAGCTGGGATCCTGCCGCTGTCCGAGGTGGAGTGTACACTGCCACTGCGACCGTTCGGGTTGACGAACAGATATACGGTCCAAGAACAGAATTCTTTGATGTGGTAGTCACAAGATGTGAGGGAGACCTGGACGGAGACAAAGATGTGGACGGTTTTGACCTTAGTGTGTTTGCATCAGAATATCACCCCATGGATTGTCCGTCGCTATGTATTGCTGATGTGGACGGAAACAAACAGGTAAACTTTGACGATTTTATTCTTTTCGCTGAAAAATATGGAAGAATCGGTTGTCCCTGACTCGAGTCGTATTTTCCAGGCAAATAATTCCATGAGGGCGGGATCATATTTAGAGATTGATTCCCGCCTGCACCGGAATGATGCTTTGAGGATTATGAACAAAACACAAAGAATCTCACTACTCGTCATCAATTCTTGCGGATAATTCGCCTGCCCATGAGATAAAAATTTACCCAAAAGTGGAAAATTTTTACGCTTTAATTTTTGTACTTGTTGGTGTAAATTACTTTCCTGTGAAGTGCTCTGTGGTAATCCCTTGAAATAAATAGATAAAAAGGCGAACAATGAAGTGAAGTATAAGGCATAATAGTTGCTATTCGATTTTTTTGAGTGAAGTTTTGGATATTGCGGGTAAGCCTGTCAAACGTGTCGATGTTCAGGAACTTTTTTAAGCAGAGGAGGAATGTTTATGAAGCGCATGCGCAGGATGGGATTTCTGGCACTGATTATGTTGATTCTTGCATCCATGCCTTTCGCAGT
>Ga0116200_10000938_pt1 | contig 10761 bp, 18 predicted proteins | sample Mar14436cmmetaG_FD_94478 | JGI IMG/M metagenome (GOLD analysis project Ga0116200, IMG submission 94478) | Marine hydrothermal vent microbial communities from Guaymas Basin, Gulf of California to study Microbial Dark Matter (Phase II) - Marker... ... | reverse complement strand
GTAGTGTAGTCAGTTGCGACTGTAGGTATGCCACACGAGCCCGCTTCAATAATCGGAAGACCGAAGCCTTCACCTGCTGTCGGCATTGCATTTAGATCCCAGCAGCTATAGATTCTAGCGACTTCAGCTCTGCTAATGCCATAAGGACGTGGCGGAATGACTTTGTCCTCAATGTTGTAGACTGTTCTCACGAAATAGAGCAAAGGCCAGCCATAGACATCATTCCAGTCTTTCTGAAGCCATAGTCTTACATCGTCTTTGTCTTTAGCGAATTTAGCGAATGCCTCAATGAGCCTAATCGGTTGCTTTCGTGGCTGATTTCTATTGATGTCGCCTATCACGAAATAGTCTTTCAGATTGTCTGGCTTCTCACGTGGAATGAAGAGGTCAGTATCAACAGCGTGATAGATGTAATCTACGGGCAACATAAACCATTTGAGAAAGATCTCTTGGCCATATTTGCTCATTGCCACTACTTCATCGCAGGCATAATATGTCATAAGCCACTCAGGAATTGGTGGTTGGCCATCTTGAGGTGCATACATGACCCACCTAAGTTTTGGTGGATATTTTTCTCTAAAGCGATCGAATATTGCTTCTAATTCCATCTTCAGCTCTTCTAGTGATCTAAGCTTGCGAGATGGCATATCAAGAATTCTCAGTTTGATCTCAGCGGGATAGAGTACAGAGGGAATATACTGGACACACTGAATGTCATTTATAGTCATAAGGAGATCCGGCTTGATTTGATTGAGTAGCCTTGGCAGCGATCTCTCGCCAAAGTCTATCTCTCCTCTGCGTGGAACATTAGCATGCTCAATGACTGTCCTTTCATCGCCTTTAGCCTTCAGCGTTATCTCTGCATCTTTCAATGACTGCAAGCCTAGAACGTGGACTTCATACTCTTTAGCCAAGCACCATGCGATATTAGCTCCATTAACACCAAATCCTGTTGGGCCTTCAATTGAATCACTGATTAAGAGTATTTTCTCTCCGCTCAATCCATCACCTCCTCAAAGTAGTCTTTGTAATCCTTTACTTTCTCCTCCCATGATAGCCACTTTGGATTTGGTACATCATTCAGGTCTTCCTCTTTTACTGCTCTTATGACATCCTCAGCAAAGTCCTCTGCGTTAGGTCTGCCGACTAAGACGCCTTCTTGCTTCTTAATGAAGCTGTAGTGTGGGCTGTCTTTAACGATGAGCTTTGTGTAGGAGCCATACATGTCTGCAGCTATACCGCTCTGTGAACCTCTATCATTTGGGCCTGTTATATTCCACGCAAAGAGCAGGTCGCAGGCTTGCATCTTCTCATTTAGAATTTCATCAGGCACAAAGTCTGTATCGATTCTGATTTGATGAGCCTTATTTAGCAGTCTTGCGACATTCATCATCTGAGTGTATCTGCCGAAGTCACCGCCTTTCCAGAATGATGTGATGCAGTAGAGGAACATACTGTCATCCATTCTCTTCAGAATTTCTGCTATAATTACAGGCAGCTTCTTACCTGTTCCAGTAATGAAGCCTGCTGTTCCAATAATGATTTTGTCTTCAGGCAATCCGTATTTCTTCCTCAGCTGCCTCTTATCTTTCTTTGGATAGACTACAGCGGGATGTGGAATTATTCTATAGCAGCCTTGCCATACATCCTTTGGAACTTGGGTTTCATCGTGAAAGACTATGCCATCCACTATTGCTTGAAAGGGCTCTATATAGCGATTGTGATGTGCTGTAATGACTACAGGCACATTGGAGAAGCGTGAGAGAAAGTATCTTAGCTTTTCTGGTGGCATTATGCCGGGCTCATATTGAATGGAGATGATGTCATAGTCTTGAGTCGGCTCCTCAACAAAGACAAATGCCTCTACATCAGGCAGTCTATTTAGATGGTCTCTTAGGCGTCTTGAATAGACAGATATTCCACATCTTTGGCCCCAGCTACTGCATTGTATTGCGACCTTCATGGCTCCACGTGAAGAAATTTACTGTTGAAGTATATCTTCACAGGCACATAAAAGAGGATGTCAATGCTGTCTCTATCAGTGACTGCTGAGCCAGATTCCATCCTTATGCCGTCTATGGCTATTGGCACTCCGTATTTTACACCGAGCTCTCTAATTTCCTTTATGAGCTGGTAGGCCTCTTTATTTAGCTGCACTCTCATTCTTCAGCCTCCTATAGCATCTCATGCAGAATGGAACACCAATCACTTTGTAACGGATGTAGTCAGCTTTACTCTTTATGAGCCTCTCAGCCGGAAACACTCTAGACGTGCTCCAAATAAAGAAGATGGTCTTTCTGCCACAAGACGCACATTCATGTGCCATGTGCCAACCTCCTCTCATTCTCTCTGAAGATTATCTTCACTTCTGGAAAGCCTTTCTCTTCCAATCTGTTGATTGCTGCCATCATCCTCTCTGCAAATGAATTGCCGTGTGGCATGATGATTTTGAATTTGCCGTCTTTGTCCACGAACCTCATTGTCACCAATCTGTTTGGCAAGACCCAGATCACCGGCACTTCCTCTTCACAGATTATTCTTGCAAAGGCCTCTCTTTCCCTCTCATAGACTAAGCAGATGTAAGGCCTGCCTGGCTTCACCTGATTGATGTCCTCTCTTCTGTCAACAAAGACCACCTTTCCATTTGGCAGTCTGCTCATTAGCTTCTTTGAACCATCTGGCTGTGGCTTCCATCCAAAGACTAAGCTCCTGAGGTCTTTGAAATACTCGTCCTGCTTCTTCTGCACTTCTTCAACGAATTTCTCTGGATTCATTGGATACTGACCTCTCCTCTGCAGAGCCTCCTCCAATGTTAACTTCTTGCTGTCCCTCATGGTCATCACCTAATGTAAGAGTTTGTGTTTTTCTCATTCTCGTCTTTCTGACCGAATACTGGTGATGCCTCTTCTACTACAATGACCCTGAGCTTTGAGCCCATTGCCTCAAGCTCTTTGTTGATTTTCTCTAAGTTCTCAGTGAGGAATGCTGCCAAGTCCTCGTCTGCTAATTTCTCTTGCTTTGCTGCCAATACGACTTTGACCATCGCTATTATGAATGGTGCCACTAGCCCAATTAATACCGCCATCAGAAATACCGTCTCTATCACCTACATCACCTCCGAAACGCTATCCATTGCGAAGGCTGCTGCAGCTACGTCAACGAAGTCATTGCAGCAATCATCTGCCTTCACTTTCTTCTTGTGTAGCCCACACCAGCCTCCAACATAGAACATACAGTCTTCACATCTTCCCATCTTCACATCACCTCCTTTCAATTTTTTCGAAAGAACTCTCACGAATGAGATCGAAGAGCTTCTTCTTCAATATCTTCTCACAGGTTGGACAGAGATCAAATGTGCCTTTATAGATTGTGTCACCAGCCTCTAATTTTATCTCCAGTCTTGCAGCTTCTTCTTTTATGGTTGCCTGACACACATCACAGATGATTATTCTCGTCATGGTATTGCCTCCAGTATGGACAGTCTTTACCTAAACAGAAGCCAAGCTGCATGAGAGTCTTACAGCTGGGCGGATAGTATTCTCGTGAGGCAATGTGATTAATCTGATACGCTGTCTTTCTCTCATCAAAGTCTATCCAGCCGTAGCCTCTGATTTCCTCAAGAATCTGCTTTGGTGTGTAGCCCGCTGCTAATCTCAGAACTACGTAGGCAAATCTAATGAGCTGTGGTGGCTCTTCCTCAGTCGCCACAATGTATTCAACGCACGGATAGTCTCTGACTTTGAGCTGCTTATAGAAGTCTTTTGAGGCTATTTGAATTGGAGCTGCTGAATTGCCATTGAGCTGTGTCTCAACTGAAGGCAGAATGAACTCCTTGCCTTTGTAGAAGTCGAGAGTAACACAGGGCTTGCCAGAGGAGATATTGAGTGTGTTGGGTATTCTGATTAGGCGTCTTAGATCACCAAAGAGATGTGGATCGAGGGTCTTAAAGTCATAGAGGCGTCTAATGAAGCATTGGAATGATCTGAGCTGAGCTTTGTTATAAAGATCAGGCTTGACTTTCAATAAGACGTGGAAGCCTTTGGAACCGCTGAAATTAAGCATGCAGGTGTAGTTCAGTGATTTGAAGTATTCATAGAGCGTGACAGCCTCTTTGTAGGCATCCTCAATACTCTCTGCGTCAAAATCAAATGGCACAAAGAGCAAAATTGGTAAGTCGTTGACAAATGTTGAGATACTGATGCCACAATGGTCTATATCGCTGTATTTGCTGAGCAGCTCTATGACTTGCTCTTTACTGTAAACTTTGATTTGATTCCAGTGCCCAAAGAATCTGTAGCCACCGTAGAACTCCTCTATCAACATCTTAAATGCTTCTCCTCGTCTCACGCACATAGGGCTCCAACACATGATATAATTTTTCGAGAATGATCACGTCCCTCTTATTGTGATCAAGGACGTAAGCAAGAGCTTTCTTATCGCCTGTTAATGCTTTAGTCCAAGTGGCTCCATCTAAATGAGTCTTGCCTTTAATGCCAAGTAATCTGCAAGCATCCTCTAATCTATTTCGATGAAGCCTAAGCCTGTTCCTCACCATGTAGTAGACGTCTTTGTGCTTCATATAGCCATACTTGGGAAATTCGAAGCCCCAATAAAGGGCTCTGCTTCTTACGAAGGGCAAATCGAAGACAGAACCTCTGAAGGTTACGATCTCATCAAACTCAAAGAGGTCATCTATGCATTGCTTCACCAGATTCTTATCGAGTGTGCCATTACGCAAATCCTCTGGGTCTATGACATTTGCGTAGATTTTCCTCTTGCCTTCGACTTTGATGGCATAAGACAGCATGATGCCAAAATCAGCATGAAGGTTGCTGGTTTCAATATCGAAGAAACCCCTCTTTGGCTTCTTGCCCAATTCTTCTAAGAAGCAATTAGGATGCTCTGAATTACCAGTGATAAAAGCTATGTTTCCTTTTCTTGCTACCCAAGTTCCATTGTCTGTGGTCGGACACCACACAAGCCCTCTGTAATAAACAGCTTTCGAATATGATGCCTTTCCCACATCGAAGCCCTCATCGAAATAGCGGGGATATTTGAATTTTCTAAGTCGATAAGCATAGTCAATGCTAGGCTTGTTTTCGTTTAGTGTGATCATTCTATGATTGCCAGTCACGAGTACAGTTACGCCGTCCAGATTAAAAGCATCTAAAAGACCCGAATAATTAAATACATTCACAGCCTTTAATCGCTGGTACTCAATCTTTTCTTTTTCTAGGTTTAATGTGGCTACTGGCTCCCCAACTCTTAGCTGATCGTAGGTCTTCCAACCTTCTGCCGTTAGAATCTCAGTATCTGCTGATACACAATATAGATGGCGGTGGCGGCATCGACCCGTGAAATACAATATGAGCTCATCTTTCTTTAGCTTCCAAGGATTTATTCCGACCATAGTCTCGCTACAATATATTGTTTGCCCGAACAGTGTGGACAGATTTTCTCGCCCAATGTGGTCTTTAGAAAGCCTTTACCATTACAGAACGGGCAGACCACTTTGACATGGTTCTTCTGTGCTAGCTTTATTCTCTCCATTATCTCTGCTTCCATCACTTTGAGCTCTTCCCACTCTTTCTGAATGACCGTTAAGCGGTCTCTAATCTCTTTCAGCTTCTCCTCCAGCTCTTCTAAAGACTCGGTCATTTCCTCATCACCTCCCAAATTTTCTCAGCAAGTGTCTTGCCAATGCCTGATACTGACTGAATGTCTGCTATCTCTGCATTGGCTATGTTCTGAATTGTCTTAAAGTGCTCTAAGAGGCTTTCTGCTTTCTTTAATGATATGCCGGGTATAGCAGCAAGCAGATTGATTTTAATCTCCTCCAGCGTCTTGCCTTTCTTCTGATGAAGCTTTATCTGACCTTTTCCTTTCTCCAGCTTGTCATGCAAAGCCTTCAGAAAGAGAACGAATTCCTCAGCGTCTTTTACTGTAATGACCGGGATCCCATTCAATGCAGCGGTAGCTATTGCACCGAAGAAGCTCTTGTGAATATGAGGTGATTTGATGAAATACATGCTTTTCCATAGGTCAGAAGTCTGAATTACGAGAATTGGATGCTGAGCCTGTCTGAGGTTTGAGAGCTGATCCCATAGCCTGCCAGAGATTAAAGAGTAGAAGAAGTCGTTTGTCTTACGCTCAATGACTGTGTCATCAGGCAAAACGTAATCACCGACATCAAGCTCTTTGATCTGAAGTTCTATTCCAGCCTCTTGAATTCGATTTAGCAAATGCTTTGGCTCTCTGCTGTCTGCTATGATCATAGGTCAGCAAACCCGAAGTCCTTCTTCAACTGAACAGGCACATAATCATCGCTTGGCATCTTAAATGGATGCCTCAATAGCCTCAGCCTTCTAATTTGCTCAGCTTGTGGATATTTCTTCTTCAGAGCTGAGGTTCCAGAGAGAATCTGCAGGACATACTTTGAGTTGTAGAGAACTGGATAGCCACCGTAAATGGTTCCTAAGTCTTTAGCATGACCAATTGGCATTGGATTCACACTCAAATGATGGTTCACCACCACTAACAGATTGTAAGTCTTAGCGAGCTGATAGAGCCTGCCATAAAGCCTCTGAATTATAGCTGCTCTTGCAGGTAGATTTTGAGTTTCATTGCCAACTGACTCTTTGATAGGCATTGTAATTGAGTCTATGAGCAGATAGCGACAGTCCTGTAGATAATCTTTGATAATGAGCTCATGAGGTCTGAAGTCACAGCTGAATTTACCATTATCGCTGAGCTGAAGCTTTAGGTCATAGCCCAATAGCTTCATCAACTTCTGAATGCCATACTCTTTCACATCGCCTAGTGTAGTGATGAATTTGACCTTCTGCAGGGCTTCCTCTGGCTCTAAATTATAGCGAGGAGCAAATCTCTTCAGAATCTCCATTTGGTCTTCTACCGCTTCACCCTCAGTCTCTATTATGACCGCTGATTTGCCTGTCTGCTTAATTGAAGCCAAAGCAAGCTGAAGACCAAGCTTAGTCTTGCCCAAATTGGGCTCAGATGTGATAGAGACTACTGTGCCGTATGGAAATATCTGCAAGTCATCCAATGCTTTACATGAAGTCTTGAGATATTCCATTGGCATCCACCTCTCAGCTTTCAAATCGAGATTTGAGATAACATAAAAGACATGCTTGCAGGTTTTTCTGTAAACGTAAGATGGGCAATCGCACCATGCCTTTAGCTCCTGCATGTCTATTGTGACCGTGTATTCTCTGCCTGAATCGCCTTCTACTGTTACTCTCTTTAGCAATGGCTCGTCTTGAACTGATTTTATCATCATAGCCTCTTTGAGAGCTCATCAATGAAGATGTGTGGGTTGACATTTAATTTACCGCCCTTAAAGCCAGCATGTCCATCAATCTGAACATAGGGCAAGTCTTTGACAAGCATCTGAATGTAGTCAGCTAAATCTCCTCTAACTGACATTGAGCCGTCTTTACGGTTAATGGCTATTGCTGTTGAGCCTGCAATGTCTTTAGAAGCCTCCAAAACTGTTGCTAAATAACCGGTCAGCTTATAGTCACTCTCAAAGATTATTACGTGGATGTCTTTGAGATTGAACAGCTCACAGTTGGTCATTATTCTCTTCACTTCCTCTCTGACCTTCTCTCTGGCTTCATTAGCCTCTGGGTGATTAATGATGTCCAATGGTCTCTGACTGAATGCCAAGAGCTCCAATGCCTCTTTATGCTTTCTAATTCTGAGCAGAGAGTTGACATAAGAGGAGAGCAGTTTGTAGACTGGATAATAGCTGATGTGCATAGAGCCGTAAGACATTGCAGAGTAGGTCTTGATTTTATAGAGCAGTTGTGGCTCTTGCTTATAGAGCTCTGGTGGCATCAGATTTAGAGAATTGTCACCGCCTAAGCCAATGGCAAGCTTCCATCTCACTTGAACTGGTATTTCGTCTATGAAGCGTTTGTAAACGATTAATGACGCTGGAACCACATCCCATACCAGCTTATATTTCCTCTGCTCTGGGTGATTTGGATGGTGGTCATAGACTATCCCGATAATATTTGGGTCAGCTGGTCTCATATCGACCATTACATCGCCATCTGTCCACTCATCTACTGAGCCAAACTCTGTCTTTACCAAGATTTTCTCAGGGTTGTAGGTGAAAGAAGCAAAATAAGCAGCGGTTACACCATCAGCATCATCGTGACAATGTATTTTCATGTCACTCTCACCTTACCGTCTTGTCTGTCTATTATTCCCGCTGACTGAAGCTCTATGAGGCTCTTCTCAATGACCTCTTTGCTCAATGGTGAGCCCAATAGCTGGGACTTAATGGCGATAGCAGTCACAAACTCACTCTCGGGTAGGTAAGTCGAGAAGAAGTATCTGTTCTCCTTCTTGATTGCTTCTATGATGTCTTTGATTTGCTGAACAACTGGGCTTAATTGCTTCTCTTCACTTTCCTCTTTTATGAGCTCTACCGTGTATCTGTTGCCCTCTCGCTTTATTTTGAACTTCTTATTGGCGATTTCCTCTGGCTCTATATTAGCTCTTGCTAAGGCGTCATATAAGCTTCTGAGCAATGGACTCTTTTCTCCGCCCAATGAATAGATCCACCTTTCACCGTCAATAATGACCTCTGCCTCATGCTTGACCCAATCACCTTCCCATTTGTATCCGCTAAGGTCTTCTTCTCCTGGCTCTATTCTGTAAATCGGCGTCTTAAAGAGCACTATCTTCTCTCCATCCTCTTCTCTCTGCACATACCTACGTGGATATTTGAAGTATTGCTTCCAAACCTCTTTTGTCAGAATTTTTGCCATATATGCTCCTCCCCAAATTCTTTTAATTTCTGACTGAGCCTCTTCAATGAGGCTTCAGGCACATTAAACACATTTACCTCAGACAGCACATGGGCAACTGAATAGTGATTTAAGACTGCCAAGACTGCTGCTGTTGCCAAAGCCTCTATGCTGATTCTAGAATGACCTGTCTTCCAGCCATCCTCTATGTATTTCTCGACTAAGAGCTTAGCCTCGTTCTTGTAGAAATCTGTCTTGAAGCCTAATGAAGAGTTGATGATGTCGATGTAATGAAAGCTCTCATGCTTGGCTCTTTCCTCTTCTCCTCTTAGCTCGCCCAATAGCGTCTTTAGAATTTTAAGAGCTGTCTCGTGCTTCTTAATGAGCATGAGGATTTCTTGCTTCTTTAGACCCTCATAGTTCTTTCTGCTAACGCTCACCATACTTTTTTCACTTCCGCCTTCTCTTCTTCCTCATCGACAGAGGCTACATACTTGTGCTGTTCACCAGATGGATAGGTCACATAGATTTCTCCTGATGGAGACATGTAGATGTCAGTTTCTTTGACTGTCTGTCTAATTCTGAGCTCCTCTTCAATCATTCCGACCTTCTGAGCATCACCTGCTCTTCTGTATTTCTGCAGTAGATATTCAAGCGATGACCTGTCGAGGCTTGCCAGAAAGTTGCTGTATGCCAGCTTTTCAGCTCGGGTCATTTTCTTCATTCACATCACCTCTGTGACAGATTGTATAAGAAAATGAAGCGTGAGAGGATTTTCTTAAGAGCCCTCTTGTCTCTGTCATAATTGCCGGTGCATTTATAACTGAAGGAGCCAACTTTGTACCAGTCCTCAAAGAATTCAGGTGCAAAGTAGAAGATGTAGGGAAAGTGATACTGGTCAAAGTGCTTAAAGAAGGTTGCAATGAGAAAGATAGTTGACGGTCTGAGCTCCTCAACATTCTTATAGGCTATGCCCCAACGATTGTTCATATCGGGATTTACATAGATGCAGGCTGTGACATAATCTCTGACCTTTCTTCTGTTGTGATAGCTTTTGTAGATTTTTTCTAGGACGCCTTCTTTGTCATTGTAGGCATTCCAATGATGCGTGATGTAACCGTAAACATCGAGGTCATTTTCCTCAATCATGTGCATCGCCTCTTGGTTATGTATATAAATGACCTTGCTGACTGCATGCCAACAGCCAGAACAGCAACAGCCAGCACAGCCAGCCAAACAGTCAGTTTCTTCTTCCTTCCGGCCCAGCCCCCCACCCGGCTCCGGCACCAGCTCTGGACTGGGCTTATATATCTCCTCTCTCTCTCCTCCTCTCCCCCATTATAATACTATATAGCACCGCAGAGTTTATATAGTTTGTGGTTCTTTTCTTCACTCTAGCTTGACTTCAGCGTCATTAGAAAGCAGGCTTTGTTAAGCTTCTCTGTGTCCACTTTGCTTTTGAGCGGTCTTAACAGGACATCCATGACCTCTCTCAAATCTGTGCTGATTGATTCATAGACGTAGATTCCACTTCCGACATTATGCTCAGCATACAGGTCGCTCTTAATTTCGCCTCGCTTATCTGTGAAGTAGAGAATGAAGTAGTCCATCACTCTGCCCATGAATTCCACCCAAACAAAGTAGACGTGGTCATTTTCTGATTTGCCTATGTGAAAGATTTGGATTTCCCTTTCCCGCCTCTGCATCCACTCGTGTAGCACATCGAAATAGTATTGCACATAGCCATAAAGCTCTTCTTCACTCACCATCATTTTCACCTTCCTTCAGCAGTCTAGCCACAAATAACGCCGATGTGAGCTTTCTCTCGGAGATCTTAGACCACAGTCCTGAGGCTCTTAAGACCTCCTCTATTTCCCACAGGTCAACGCTCACATAATATTTGTAGAGGACACATGGGTACGTTGCTAAATCCTCTATCCAGCCTGCTCTCATTAATTTTACATCTTTGTCTTCTCTGAAG
>Ga0116200_10000937_pt1 | contig 10763 bp, 21 predicted proteins | sample Mar14436cmmetaG_FD_94478 | JGI IMG/M metagenome (GOLD analysis project Ga0116200, IMG submission 94478) | Marine hydrothermal vent microbial communities from Guaymas Basin, Gulf of California to study Microbial Dark Matter (Phase II) - Marker... ... | reverse complement strand
GGTATATACCGAAAAGTATTTATATAGATAAAAATAAAATCTATATAGGTTTAAAAAGGTGGTATAGAAATGGGGAAGATAGTTGAGAAAGCGGTTAAGAAGAGGAAGGAGCGTATTGCGGTTTCGGAAGCATATTATAAAGAAGGCGTGGAATCACCGAGCAAGGATTGGTTGGAAGAGTTTAAGAAAGCGAAGGACAGGCGAAACGCAGGTTTGAGGCGTGCTATGGAAGAGGGTTTGTTTGAGAGGGGAGCGGAGAGAGTTGGCACAGACGGTTGGCAGAGGGCGACACTTAATAAAGCGGACAGATGGCTTACTGGTGCTACTTCGGAGGAAGCGAATGAGAAGTATGAGTCTGCGATGGCAGATGTTGAGGAATGTATTGAGCGAGCAAGGAAGGCAGTAGAGGGTATGCCTACAACGACAGTTGAGCAGAGAGCAGAGAAGTCAAAGAGGTTCCAGATTGAGATGGCGAAGTGTATGGAAGCGAAGAAGAGGGGTCGTTAAGTTAAGTTAAGGTAGGAGGCGAGATGGAAAATGGCACTCGTAGAACCTTTTATGATTAAGTCCGCAATTAATGTCGGTGCGGATACTGCTGTGGAGTTATCTGCGGATACTGGCGAGAGTTTGCTTATAAAGGATGTTATAGTAAAGGACAGTGACGACGAGTATGTTGTTTTGGAAATTGATAAAACAACAGTGGGCTTCTTTAGGGTAGATGTTGGGAAAGCAGGCTCGCATTTGGCTCCGAATATGGCGTTTGCGAACAAGGATGCTAAATTTTATGGTATGAGAGCGAGCAAGTCTGTTACTTTGCTTAGTTATATGATAGAAAAAGCGTGGATGTCGGGGTATCCTATTGCGGAAGGTCAAACATTTAGAATTAAACCTTATACATCTGGCAAAAAGTTGGGGAATGTTTTTATAGTGTATGAGAAGTATGATGCTGGTGATATAAAGAAAGATATGCCGAATGGCTCGGAGGCATCGGAATATGTTTTCGTTAATTACGGTATGACGGAAAGTGATTTAACGACTGCGGGAGATTATGAGGTTAAGACTGTGAGGACGACGAAAGAATTTATTGATTTTCCCTTTGGTGATGCGGTTCCAGCGAAACACGAAGTTGATATATTAGCGATTTGTGCGACGGAAGGTTTAGATTGGGACGCATCAGACACTTACACATATACAAAATATCTAAAGTTGTTTAAGGGTCGCAAGGTGTTGTTTGATGATGACAGAAACGGTTTGCTTTTTTATTATCCGCCATCTTGGGCAACGGCGGCGGGGACTTATGTCGGTAAGGGTATAAGCGTGTTGGGTAACTACTCAGATAAGGACAGACGACAACCTTTTGTACTGCCAACACCGCTCCACTTTGTCGCAGGCGACGAACTTAAGGTTTATATCACAGCGGGACAAGGAACAAATACTGCGGTTTTGGGAAAGGCGTTTGTAGAGATTGCGATGATTGAGAAAGTTAAAGTGCTGGAGTAAAGGAGGTGTGAGAAGAAATGGTGATATACAATAAGGGTTTGAGCAGGGACAATAGTACAGATGAGGGTAAAACAATATTTACTCTCACATCAAAAGAGGAAGAGAAATATAAAGTGCGACGCATAGTGATTACTGATGTTGTAACAAATCCGCTTGTAATGGAGGTGTGGATTGAGAGAGACAGAATAAGTGAGAATATACCGCTTGAGGTTGTTGCGGATGCGACGCCAGAACGAATAATTGATATAGATGCGGAAATCCCAGTAGGTTACACATTTAAAGTTATAATAAAACCGCAATCATCAGGTAATCAAGGGTCTGTGCGAGGATGGATAGAATATGAGATAATTGGGTGAGATTAGGAGGGAGAGAGAGATATGGTTGAGGCGAGGAGAAGGCGAGAGTTTGTTGGAGGGACGGGAAGAGCGGTAAAGGAAGCGAGGGTGGATGTTATTCTACAAAGACTGGAGGAGAAAATAGGTAATGAGTTAAATGTTTTTCCGTCTCACATTTATCGTTATGGAGTAAATAATATATTCCAAAGGTCGTTTGCGTATTTATTAGGATGGAAGGCGAATGGCGAACCGCAAAAGGTTGCGGTAACAAGTGGTGGATTACTTAAAATCGCAGTTTCGGGAAGTGGGTTTGAGGAAATAGACACATTAGAAGGAACTGCGACGGTGACATGGTCTTCTACTCTTTCTTTCGCATGGACACCCAATCGCATTCGTTTTGAGGCGGTTGATTATCCTTACTTGGCGAAGTTTAGCACGGATGGTGTCACATGGTCGGATGCGGTTTATGTAGATGGAGATGTACCGAGAGATTTTGACATTAATGCTCGTTATGTTAAGGTGCGAAGGTATGGAGGAACAAATGCGACTTATTTTATAATTGGAATGCGATAAAATAGGAGGGGAGAAAAATGGTAGTGGTGGTAAAGGAAGAAGATGTGGGGAAGATTATAAGAGCGTTTACTCTAAAGCGGAGGATTAGAGAATTGGAAAAGCAAATAGGAGAATTACAGCGAAGGAAAGCAGAATTGGAGGAGGAATATGCGGATTTGGGAGTGGAGATAGAGTAGGGAGGTGAGAGAGTATGGCATTAAGAGGAAACTTGCTGTTTAACGGGGACTTTGAGACGGGAACAATAGAAGGATGGATATGCGGACCATTCGGAAAAACTTGGGAGTGTGATTTTTCTGCCTCTTCGGAAGCAAAGTATAGAGGGAATTACGGTGGTTTATTAGTGTCGCAAGTAAATTTCGCAGATGCTTATCTTGCTTATGATAAAATTTGCTCATTTGAGGAATACGAGGCATACTTATACATTTTCTATGTTAAGATGATAAGTGGGTATTATACTTGTGGAGAGTTATGGGGTTTGGATGATAAAGGTAACTTAATAGAAGAGTTTAAGATAGGCTTTAATACAGAAGAGGGAAATTGGCGGAAGAGTATATGTTTATTGAGAGGATATAAGGACATAACACACTTTGAGGTTGGACTATGGTATTGGGGAACTAATGCTGGGGACAAATGTTATATTGACGAAGCGAAGTTAATACCGCTTCGGAGCGTTAAGGGACATGAGATAAAAGAATATAGGTTTTTTGATAATCTCACTGTTAATAAGGAATGGTATAGTGTTATAGCATGCGTTGGGAGAGCAAAATTAAGGTCGGTGTTACAAGTGACAAATGTTAGCGGAACTTCTCCGACGCTTGACACTAAAATAGAATGTTATTTATTTGAGGGACCAAATAGACCGCTAACATTACAACATTCTCAATTTACTAATGAGGGAGTAGAACAAGCAACAATTGATATACCCGAAGTAGCGTATATTAAAATAATTTATACAGTAGGCGGAACATCACCATCATTTGATGTCCATCATCATATAATATTAGAACCTTATTAGCATTTCGGTGGTGTTAACATGGAAATTGTAAAGAGAATTGAGAAGATGGAAGAGGAAATAGCGGAAATAAAGGGAGAGTTGATAGAGATAAAAGAAAGTTTGGCGAGGGTGGAGGAAAATATAATATGGATTGAGAAAATGATAAAGTGGGCATTTGGAGTAGCAGGCTTTGTGTGCGGATTAATAATCACAATATTGTAAGGGGAGGTGATGTGTGAGAATGACGGGTTTTAAAGTAGAATTGCCAGAGGAGCGTATAAAGGACTTGGAGGCAAGTCGTAAGTTGTTGGAGGATTTGGAGGAAGAAATAAGGAGAGCAGAGGAAGCAGGTATAGATGTTAGCGAGTTAAGAGCGAAGCATGCGGAGACAAAAGAGCGTGTAGAGAAACTATTGAGCGTTTATGCGAAAGAATGAGGAAGGGTGAGCGAGAATGGCACCCGATTTTGAGGATATATTTGATATTATAGATAATATTTGGAATAAATTAGTAAGTGTCTATGATTACATCACAGGCACTATATATAATACGCTATCGTCAGCATACGATAAAGCGAAAAACATTTACGATTATGTCACAAATACATTATTTAGTAAAGTGCGAGACACTTATGATAAAGTCAAAACAATATATGATAAAATTGTCGGTACGATAAGTGGAACAATTTTAGAGATTTTTAACAAAGCACAAGACATTTATAATTATGTAACGACAACGATAAAGGATAAAATATCAGATACTTATAATAAAGCGAAAGATGTATATGATTATTTAAAGAACACTATAAAGGGAGTTATTGATAGTGTTGAGCGAAAAGCAAAAAATATATGGAATTATGTTGAGGGAACTCTAAAAGGGGCGATTGATTATTTAAAAGAGAAAGCGGGAGTAGTTTATGATTACATTACGACGACAATTAAGAACATACTTGATACGATAGAAGAGATTATTAATAATATATTAAGAATGGTTGAGGAAATCTATAAAATTCTTACGAATCCAGAAGAATTCGGTAAATTATTAATAGACGCATTAGAGAAGGTATGGTAAGGTGGTGAGGAGAAATGGGTTTGGGAGAGTTAATAGAACAAACATTTAAGAGGGTTATTGATTATATAATTGAGTTAGCGGATGATTTCGCAGATGTTTTAAAGAGAGGCGTAATTATGATTATACAACATTTAGAAGTGGAAGCGAAACCTGACCTTGATAAACTTATACCCGAAGAATTTTTAGAGATGCCTTACTTTAAAGATTTAAAAGGTTATGTGGAGGAAAATGCTGGAAAGAAACCTATACCTTTACTCGCAATAGCGGGAATGATTGGGGGAAGTGTTGTTGGAACGGGTGTCGGAATGGGTATGGGTGGATTTGGTCGTGATATATCTAATTGGTTTAACGCATGGCGAAGACCAACACCATTGGATATTAATATTTTAGCGTATGCGAAGCATACGGGAAAATTAGATGATACAACAATAGACACAAACTATGCGAGTTTAGGATATAATGACGCATACAAAACTGTTTTATTTGATTTTTATAAACCCAAACTTACAGTCACGGAATTGTTAGAAGCGGAAAAGCGTATTGAGAATTTAGAAATAGATATTGATGCCGAATTAAAAGCACACGGATTTAATGATAAAGAAATAAGTGTTTTGAGAGAATTATCTTGGGCGTATCCATCCCCTTCTGATTTTATTAGATTTGCTGTGCGTGATGTCTTTACAAAAGATGCGAAAACGCAAGAAGCGTTATCAGCGGAATTTCCCGAAGACATAGTGCCTTACGCAGAGAGGGCTGGAATGCGTAAAGAGGTTTTGGAGTGGTATTGGAAAGCACACTGGGAACTTCCCAGTCCGTCGCAAGTATATGAGATGCTCCACCGCTTAAATCCCGATGTTCTTGCGGTGAGAGGAGAAGCGTATAAGGAAATGGGTTTAGAATTGGATAAATTAGAAACGACAAAAGAAACTGTAGAATTCTACTTAAAGCAGGCGGATTATGACAAGCGGTGGAGACAAAGGTTGCTTGCCATATCTTATAACCCGCTCACTCGTGTTGATTTAAGGCGAATATATGAGTTAGGACTTATTGATGATGACGACTTATTAGCGAGATTAATGGAAGTTGGTTATACGAAGAAAGATGCGGAATTAATGGTAGAATTTTACAAAACATTTAGACAAGAAGAAGCAAGGACATTCGCAAAAACAGAGATTAAGTATTTGCTTTATTACGGTATAATCAACGAAACCGAAGCAAAAGTCATGCTTGAGCGTTTAGGTTACACCGAAGAAGATGCGAAAACTATGATAGAATTATGGAAAGTTAAATTAGCAGAGAAAGACATGCGAGAAACTCAAAAGTATGTGCGTGATGCTTACGCTCTCGGCGAAATTACACGACAAGAAGCGGAAAGAATATTAAAACAAGCGGGTTTATCAGAAGAGGTTATATCAGTTGTTTTAGACAAAGAGGATAAACGCAGATTAAAATCTCAAAAACTACCCTCTCCCTCTACTATTGTTAAGTGGCTTAAATTAGGTGTTATCAGCAAAGATAAGGCGAGAGAGATATTACGCTCAATAAATGTAAAAGAAGAATATATAGAATATTACATAAAGGAGGCGGAGGTTGAGGGCGGTGAGTGAGTCCGCAGAGGAAAGAAAAGAGAGAGCAGAAAAGAAGAGATATGAGAGCGAGCATCAATTAAAAGTTCGCACATATCATTTACTCTCAATACTCACAGCGAAAACTAAATAGCGAATATCCGAAATTATATATCTAAATATTTTTCCACTGGAAATATAACCGAAAACCTTTTTAAGTGAGGGGTCTTACATAATACTGGTGATACCTGTGAGGGAGGAGATAGAGCTGTTGGTGGAAAAGGTGCGGTATGCGAGGTTTGAGGAAGAGAGGCGGGAAGCGGAGCGGAAAATCGTGGAAGAGAGTATAAAGAGAACACGCAAAGTCGGAGAGGTCGCACAACGCATAGCAGAGATGTATGGTCTTGCGGAAGAAGCGTGGAAAATGCGAGATTACGAACTCGCATACAAAGCATTACATACCGCAAACGAACTGCGAAAGGAGTTTGAGCGTGTGTGCGAGGAGGATAAGGAATGGTCGGAAGCATTTTGGGTGGTAATGAGGGAGGTGTGAGATAATGAGTAGAGAAAAGAACGATGTGGAAAGGTTGGTAGAATTGCTCGCAGAAGAGAAGACATGGCAAGGGCGGTATTTCGGACATAGAGGACAAGCAGAAGTCGCACAAACAGAAGTAGAGTATTGTCTACGAGTGCTTTTTGATGACAACATAGAATTAGATGACGACGCAAAGCGGTATTGGGAGCGAAAAAGAGAGAAAGCAATAGCACGCAGAGAATATCATCTAAAGCAAGCAGAAGAAGCGAGAAAGAAATTAGAAGAGATAAGAGCTAAAATACAAGAAATAACGAGGAGGAGGAGACTATGAGCGAGGAACGGAAGTATGTATATATGCGGAAGACACAGAGCGGTCAAGGCGTAAGAATGCGAGACGGAGAAATCGTCTATATCGCATCAATTCGCTCATTAGAGCAATTTTTACAAGGCGAGAGAGAATTCGTTGCGTTTGCGAAAATACCTTACCGACAAATACCTAACGAAAATAACGAAAGAAACCTCATATATACATGGTGCGACAAATGCGGTGCGGGTCGCTTCTTCCGAAAGGTTAGAGAAGACATGTGGAAATGTGAGACATGTGGAACAGAGCGAACAACGACAGATTTAATAGAAAAGGTGCGGTCAATATTGGAAACTGATTAGGTGGTGGAAATGAGAATAACAGAAATAAAAATAGTTAATGCGACAAACGAAGAATTGAGAGTAAAGGTACAGACAACATATACGCTCAAAGAGCAAGCGATTATACCGTATGATTATCGCAAAATTACGAAAATAAGCGAGAACGAAGATGTGGAAGGCGTATTAGAAATCATTATAGACAAGGAAGAATAAGGTGAGCGAAAATGGAGCGAGAAATCATACATAAGAAAATTCGCTCAATAAAGGAACTGCGAGAATTTATCACTGATTATCTAATAGAACACAGCGAGATGCGAGCAAAAGCGATGCTGTCGCAAAATACTTTCGTTATAGCGTATGAGCAAGGTTTCCTTGACGCACTTAAGACAGTAAGAGATTTGCTTTCTAAAGAAGGACTACTAATGTATAGATATGTTTATGAGGAGAAGCGAGAGCGAGAAGAGGACGAAAACAGGGACACATTTTGAGGAGGTGGTGGAAATGATTGATAAGGTAACAATATGGAACAAGACGGGTGAGAAATTAGAAATAGCAGTAAAAATGATAGTGGACTACTACAACATGTTCGTAGAGAACGAAGAAGCAAAGATAGTGTCAAAAGAGACATTATTTACACCAATAAGAGAATTAGTATTAGAGATATATAAGCTAAAAGAAGACGAAGAAGAGAACCGCTATTATGACGAATAAGGTGAGCGAAAATGGTTAATGCGGTGGAATGTCGGTGGAGCGAGGAACAAGCAAAAGGACTACTTACATTCTTAATTGCGGAAAAGAAGAGACACGAAAGGGACATACATAACATAGAGCGGTCAATACAACGCATAAAGCGAGAGTTTGACTTTACCGACGCAGATATTGCGAAGTGCGAAGAGTTAGCGTGGCTTTATGTAGAGTTTTGAGGAGGAGAGGACAAAATGAGCGAGATAAAAATACCCTCTTCTCCTCCACTTTTTTCCCACAAAAAAGGCAGACACAGGCACGGTTATCAACGATGCGTTGAGTTCGTCGGAATAGACAAGAATGATGATTATTTTGGCGAGGGTTTTCCCTTATGTGCTGTCATAAAGTTTAAGCAAAGCATATACCGTTACACTCCTCGCACTTACGAACTTGCTCGCCTTTTAGCGACGCTCAAAGTCTTATACGGAGAGGAGTATATGGAAGAATTACTCGCATGGACGGAATTGGAATATGTGCGTATGAGGAGGCGAGCAGAATGGCTTACGCTTTTTGGGGACGGCTCGGAATAACAAAAGGCGAGCAATATCGTCAATTATTGGAAAGAGCGTGGAATTTAAGCTGGTCGCAACGGCGATTTTTCCGAGAAGCGAGAGCAAGAGGTTTAGGTTACGCAGAAACATTAATGCGAGAGGACTGGCATAGATTTAGTTATGTAGAAAGTGCGAAAACTTATCACGGAAAACTGCGTGTCCATATATTCTTTGACGAAGTGGTAAAGAAACTGCGGGAAGAGGAAGGTTGGACATGGTCGGAAATACGGGAATTCCTTAAGGAACGCAAGCAACCTTCCAAATGGACACCCGAAACGAAGGCGAAGGAAATTGTATTTGAGAAGTATGCGAAACAAGCGTTTCCCGAACTATACCCTTAAAAGCGAAGGTGAGAAAAAATGCTCATTCCCGAAACCGAACCGCATATAGACATAACGAAGGTTCGTTGGAGGGAATACCCTTTGAGAGAACTGCGAAGACAACCGCATAATCACCCGTGTATCGGTTGGGACACAGAGACATACAACGGTTATGCTCGCATTATAGCGAACTCATACGGTAAAGTGTTATTTATTGAGGAGCAAAAGGTGAGCGAAGACACTTTCCTCCGCATTCTTAATTTTCTTACCGCAAAATATCTGCGAGGCAAACATAACTTCTTTTGGAACATAGATTATGATTTTTACGCAATACTCAAATACGCAGGACGAAGTTTTGCGGAAGAGTTATATGAGAACGGAGAAGCGGAATTTGAGAGTTACAAAATCTCATACATACCGAAGAAGGCATTTAACATACAAAAGAGCAAGCACACATACGAATTTTACGATTTATATCAATTCTATACAACCTCGTTGGAAACCGCCTCCCAAAAACATTTGGGAGAAGGTAAGTTTATAGATTTAGTAGATAGAACACGCCTTAATGATGATTTAGCGTATTGGAAAAAGCATCACAGAACAATTATTGAGTATTGTATTAGGGACTGCGTATTAACACAGAAATTAGCGGAGAAATTGAGAGACACCCTAAAGCATAACATTAAATTCCTTCCGAGCAAGTATATTAGCAAAGCGTATATAAGTAAAGAATACTTCCGCAGACACACCAATATTCCTACTGCCTATAACTTCCCTAAAATCGTTAATGTGTTGGCGTTGCTCGCTTATTTCGGAGGTCGTTTTGAGATAACACAGAGAGGACGGATAGGCAAATGCTCGCTCATAGATATTAATTCCGCATACCCTTATGCGATGACGCAGTTAAAGGCATACCCAAAAGACGCATGGCTACGAACTACTCAAATAAAATATGAGGACACACACGGCTTTTATAAAATAAAGGTTGTTACTAAAGACAACGCATATATAACACCCTTCCCGTTTAGATATAAGCAAAAAGTTATTTTTCCGAGAGGAGAGTTTATAACATACGCAACGAAAGAAGAGATATTAGCGTATGAGAACGAATGCGATGTAGAAATAATAGGCGGAGTAGAAGCGAAACCAAACGGAGAGAAATTTTTGGAAGAGGAAATACTTAAGTTATATGAGTGGAAGAAAAAGGCGAAAGGCAACGAAATGGAATACATGCTGGTTAAAATCCTACTCAATAGTTTATACGGAGCGTTTTATGAGAAACAAAAGCGAAAGAATATTCTATGGACGGGCAAACTTTTCTCACCACCATACGCAACACTCATAACAGCACTTGCTCGCATAAATTTATATAAGGAAGCGAAACGGTATGGACGCAGATTAGTAGGAATAGCAACAGACAGTATATTAGTTTATGGTGATGTTATAACACCCTTAAATAAGGAATTAGGCGGGTGGTCGTTGGACACAAAAGGCGAAGCATTAATTTTAATGTCGGGAATATACAAAATCGGAGACAAAATAAGAATGCGAGGAATAGCGTTTAGGCATGTTGATAAAATACGGACACCACACGGAGAGTTTGCGGACATATTTGAGTATATTAAAGCATTCCCTCAATTGACCGAATATAAGATTACACATGAGCGACCACTCAAATTAGGCGAGGTATTAAGACACACAAAATTACGCACTTGGGAAGACTTAAACATTTGGACTAAAGTAGAACGCACCATAGACATAAATGGAGATATTAAGCGGGAATGGCATGATTATTTCCTAAACGGAGGGGACTTTCTCACACGCACAATAGATAGCGAACCTATAAACATAAACGAACTATATGAGTATGTCCAAAGGAATAAATAGAATTATAACGGACCTATATACTTTTTGCGAAATCTATATAGACT
>Ga0116200_10000936_pt1 | contig 10764 bp, 6 predicted proteins | sample Mar14436cmmetaG_FD_94478 | JGI IMG/M metagenome (GOLD analysis project Ga0116200, IMG submission 94478) | Marine hydrothermal vent microbial communities from Guaymas Basin, Gulf of California to study Microbial Dark Matter (Phase II) - Marker... ... | reverse complement strand
GCATATCTTATTTCAAAAGACAGTGAATTGAAAGAGAGAATAGATAAGGATCTCAAGAAAGTGGGACTGAACGTAGAAGATGGTATAGAGATCAAACACATTGCAAAGCTTCTATATGAGGATATAGGGCTTGAAAATATTAAATCAAAGATTGAAAGGCCACTAAAAGGACTTAAAATTGCCAATCACTATGGCTGCCATTATCTGATGCCAAAAGAGATCTATGAGGGAGAGGAGGATATCCTCAATCCCTATTCTCTGGATAGAATCACAGAGATAACAGGTGCTCAAATTGTCCACTATGGATATGAAAAGAGCTGTTGTGGTGGGCCTCTGCTGGTATCAGATGAAGACACTGCCCTTGAGATAGCAAGGCAAAAATTGGATAGGGTAAAAGAGGCAGGAGCAGATGCCATTAATCTGGTATGCCCATTCTGCTCTTTGATGTATGATGGGAATCAGAAAGGAATTGAGAGGAGATTTGAGACCAAATACAGGATCCCTGTCTTATATATTACCCAGCTTTTGGGACTTTCAATGGGAATAGATTCAAAGAGCTTGGGGCTTAACCTCAATGTGGTAAAGACTAAGGATCTAATAGATAAGATTTCATAATAGTCTTCAGGGGGGACAGATGGAAAAGAGATACCACCTTGGATGTGATATAGGAGGCACATTTACAGACTTTGTGCTCTTAGATGAAAAGACTGGGAAGATGCATATTCATAAGTGTCTTACCACACCCAAGGATCCCTCAGATGCAGTGGAGATAGGGATAAAAGAGCTTGAAAGAGAGGTTTCAGGATATATCTCCTCCCTATATGAGATAATCCATGGAACCACTCTGGTGATAAATTCCATTATAGAGAGAAAGGGTGCAAAGACAGGGCTTATTACCACAAAAGGATTTAGGGATGTTCTGGAGTTGAGGCGGGAGATCCGCTATGCCCCTTATGACATATTTGCTGAATTTCCAAAACCCTTAGTTCCACGAAGACTTAGACTTGAGGTGGATGAAAGGATAAGGAGTGATGGAACCATCCTTAAGCCTCTAAATGAAAAAGAGGCACAAGAGGTGGTCAAAAGACTGGTGGATATGGGAGTGGAATCCATTGCGGTATGCCTTATAAATTCCTTTGAAAACCCTGTGCATGAATACATGATAAAGGAGATTATAGAAAGGGAATACCCTGAAATAAGCGTATCCATATCCTATGAGGTATTACCCCAGATACGGGAATATGAAAGGACAAGCACAACCGTTACAAATGCATACGTAAAGCCATTAACTGGAAGGTATCTATCTGGGCTTGCAGGAAGACTCAGAGATCTGGGATTCAATGGAAGGCTTTTTATAATGCTAAGCAGTGGTGGTATAACCTCAGTGGAGACCGCTTCCCAGTATCCTGTCCGCATCATTGAATCAGGTCCAACTGCTGCGGTGATATCTGGTCAATACTATGGAAAGCTCTTTAACATCCAGGAGATCTTTTGCTTTGATATGGGAGGAACTACTGCCAAATCCTGCCTAATTCAGGGCGGAGTGGCAGGTGTGGTTCCCACCTTTGAGGTGGGAAGGGTGCAGAGGTTTATGAAGGGAAGTGGGCTTACCATACAGGTTCCTGTGGTGGATCTCATGGAGATAGGCGCAGGTGGCGGAAGTATTGCAAAGGTAAGCTCCTTAGGAACGCTTCAGGTTGGGCCTGAAAGCTCTGGTGCTGACCCAGGCCCCATATGTTATGGAAGAGGAGGAAGAGAGCCCTGTGTTACAGATGCAGATCTGCTCTTAGGTTATTTAGATGAAGACTACTTCTTAGGTGGAAAGATGAAGCTGGATAAAGACTCTGCAAAAAAGGGGGTTGAAGAAAAGATTGCAAAGGCACTAAATGTTCCCTCTATTCAGGCCACCTGGGGCATACATGACCTTATAAATGAGACCATGGCAGCAGCTGCTAAGACCCACATTGCAGAAAAGGGTGGAAATCCCAAGATAGTTACTGTGATTGCATTTGGAGGAGCCGGCCCGGTGCATGCATATGGACTTGCTAAGAAGCTGGGTGCACCCAGAATAATCGTGCCTCCCAATGCAGGGGTAGGCTCAGCCTTAGGATTCTTTACAGCACCAAGGGCATATGATCTGGTCAGAAGCCACAAGGTGACACTTGGAGATGCGGATTTTAAAGAGATTGAAGACATTTTTAGACAGCTTGAAGAGGAGGGAGTAAAGACCTTAGAGAAGGCAGGGGCATCAAAAGAGGATATCAGGTTTGAACGTTCTGTAGATTTGAGATTTGTGGGGCAGGGATCTGAGACCAATACTCCTATTCCAGAAAGTGATTTTACCACTCTGAGTAAGGAAGAGATCAGAAACAGGTTTGATACTATATATGAAAGGCTCTATGGCAGAACATATCCAGACAATGAGGTTGAATTTATAAACTTTAAAGTGAGGGTATCTCTGCCTGTAAAGTCTATTCAGTTTCCAAAGTTAGAAAAGAAGGTTAAAGGGATTGAAGATACCATCAAAGGAAAGCGGCCTGCATACTCTCCAAAACAAAAGGATTTCATACCATATACTGTGTATGACAGATATAGCCTTTATCCGGGAGCTGGATTTCGTGGCCCTGCCATCATTGAAGAAAGAGAAAGCACCATTATTGTAGGTGAAGATGCAGAGGTTAGAGTGGATGACTATGGATTTATCTGGATAGAGATGGAGGGATAAGATGGCAAGAAGATTTGATCCCATAACTTTGGAAATCCTATGGCGTAGGCTTATATCCATAGTGGATGAGGCAGACAGTGCTGTTGCAAGAACTGCCTTTTCAAGCCTCTTAAGAGATGCACATGACTATACCTGCATGTTCACAGATAGACGTGGAAGAGAACTTGCCCAGGGAACCTTTGCCACCCCCGGACAATCTGGTGCCATGTCACTGGGTGTAAAGAATATGATAAAGGGCCTTCCAGAAGATGCTTTCAGACCCGGTGATATATTTATCACCAATGACCCTTGGTTGCTTGCAGGACATCTAAATGATGTATGTGTGATGAGTCCCATATTCTATAAAGACAGGCTTGTGGCATTTACAGCCTGTGTGTTTCACCATTCAGACATTGGTGGTAGGGTCTCTTCTGATAATCACGAGGTATATGAAGAGGGTCTGTTTATACCACTGGTTAAGCTATATGATGAGGGAAAGCCCAATGAGGCAGTGCTTGAGATGATCAAGTGGAATGTGAGAACCCCGGATGAAGTAATTGGGGATATCAGAAGCCAGATCGCTGCAAATCATGTATGCGCTGAAAAGATCTGCAAGATGCTTGAAGAGTATGATTTAGAAGACCTGGAAGACCTGGCCGATGATATAATTGAAAGGACAGAGATGAGCCTGAGAAGTGCCATAGAAAAGGTGCCAGATGGGGTGTATAGTGCAGAAGGAAGAATTGAGCAGATGGAAGGAAGAGAGGATGTAATTATAAAGGCAAAGGTAGAAATCAGAGGAAGCGATATAGTGGTGGATCTGAGTGGCTCATCAGGTCAGGTGGATTGGGGTGGAAATGTGGTCTACAACTTTACCTATGCATATGTGCATATGGCAGTAAAGAGCATGTTTGACCCCTATATCCCCAACAATGAAGGAAGTGCGCGCCCCATAAAGCTCATTGCACCAGAGGGAACTGTGGTAAACTGTAAGTTCCCTGCTGCGGTGGCTGCCAGGATGCAGATAGGCCATTTCCTGACTGAGATAATGTATAAGGCAATGGCTGAAGCACTCCCTGATAGGGTAATAGCAGGAAGTGGAGGCACCCCTGCCACAATGAATGTCTTTTATGGAAAGAGAAAGGATGGAAGACCATTTCACTGTGTGATAATCAGAGGTGGTGGGATGGGGGCAAGTGCTCAGAGCGATGGAAAATATGTATATATCTTTCCTGCAAATGGAGCCAATACCCCGGTAGAGATACTTGAAAGCGACACCCCTCTGATTGTAGAAAAAAGGGAGCTTATAACAGATTCCGGTGGGCCTGGAAGGTCTAAAGGTGGTCTTGCAAGGACAATGGTTATAAGGGTGCCAGACGATGAATATGCTCCCATTCCACCAGTTAGTCTTGGAATTCAGTCTGGTAGATTCATATATCCACCAGAAGGTCTATTTGGAGGTAAGCCAGGTGCAAAGGCAAGGTTTCTTGTAAATGGAGAACCGGGCAACCCCTATGGTCTTACCCAACTTAAACCCGGTGATATAGTGGTGATGGATACAGCAGGTGGTGGCGGATACGGCGATCCCTTAGAGAGAGATCCAGAGCTGGTCTTAGAGGATGTGCTTGAAGGATATGTGAGTGTGGAAGGTTCAAAGAGGGACTATGGAGTGGTTATAGATATTGAAAAGGAGCAGATAGACTGGGAAGGCACAAAGACCTTAAGAGAAAAACTAAAAACAAATTTTTAAAGAACTTTTTAACAAAGAAAGATGCCTGAATTATGCCCATTTTTATGGGCTTGAGTAGATGAAAGGGTATGTTTTTATTCCAAAGTTGGGTTATAGACATCAGCTTTTACTTTAGAAGATCTAAAAGATGTTCTTATATTAATTTTGGATATCGTTATTTCCCTTTCTGAATCTTTTTTATTGAAGATATCTTATTAGTATAGTATAGCGAGATTCATTGCTTATTCCAGGTTTTTACCAACTAATTTGGAGCAGAACCTTTTACGATGCCCTTATTTTTACTTCTTATATTAATATTTTTTATCTCTTTGATCTTGACAATGGTGGGACTTGGAGGAGGACTTATCTATTCACCTCTATTTGTGCTCTTGAAATTTCCTATTAGCACTGCCTTATCAGCTTCTCTCTTCCTCAATGGTATTGCCGCTATTTCTGCTGCTATAACATATTTCCGAAAAAGGATGGTAGATATAAGACTCGGACTACCTCTATTGATTACCTCAACTGCGAGTGCTCCCTTAGGCGCTATGCTTTCTTCTAAGATAGATGTGCGACTGTTTAGCCTGATAATGGCATCAATTATACTACTTGCAGCGATAAGGATGCTATTTTCATCAAAACCAGAGGCTTCGGTTTTCCAGATAGGGACACTGCGTAGAATATTGGGTGGGGGTGTAGTTGGTATCTTAATTGGTGTAATGGCCGGGCTCCTTGGCATAGGGGGAGGGGTCTTTATTGTCCCCTTACTGATTTATGTGCTAAAGGTTCCCACTAAGAATGCAGCGGCTACCTCAATCTTCATCGTAGTCTTTTCATCCTTTAGTGGATTCTTTACTCATATTAGTATCGCATCACCAGACTGGAAATTTATATTCACAGCTGCTATATTTTCTTTTTTGGGAGGTCTATTAGGTTCTCGAATAATGGCTGAGAGACTTAGAGGTCGCACTGTTCGTCGGATCTTTGGATGCGTACTTCTGATTCTTGTCTTTAAGCTTGTACAAAAGGCCTTATATTAGAGCCCTGAGTCAAAAAATGAAAGAAGGCATTCTTAGCTGAAGCCCAAAAAGGTGAAGAAGAGATTAGCACTCCTTTTTCTGTATTTTAATTTCGTCTCTTAATCTCTTAAGTTCGCTCCATAGCCTGTCTACCTGTCTTTCAGTATGTGTTACCTCTTTATCATTATATATTATATAATCTGCATATCCTAACTTTTCTTCCATAGGAAGTTGAGCTCGTAGTCTTGCCTCTGCCTCTGCCTCATCTATTCCATCTCTCTGAATAAGCCTCTCTATCTGTATATCCTTGGGAACAAATACCAGGATATTTTTCAGAAAACGATATTGCAGATTAAGCTCAAATAGAAGCGGTATATCTACAACAATTATGGGAGTGTCTTCCTTTTGGGTTATCTCCTCCATCTGTATTAAAAATTCATCCATGATCCTGGGATGGGTGAAGGATTCAAGTTTTTTTCTCTTTTCCATATCCTTAAATACGATCTCAGATAACCTCTTCCTGTCTATAGTATTGTCCTCAGCCAATATCTGCCTTCCAAAATACTCTACAATATCCTTCCAGGCAGGCCTTCCGGGCTTAACTACCTCCCTTGCAAGTATATCAAAATCTATTATGTGTGCACCTCTCTCCCTCAGCATACCACTTACTGTGCTCTTTCCACTTGCAATTCCACCGCTCAGTCCCACAACCAATCTCCTTCCTTTACTTCTTACTTTTTCCACTATATCCAAGTCCCTATATGCAGGAGGGAATACTTCCAAAAGATCTGATTCTACACCTGCATAGCTTATCGGATATCTAACCCCTCTTCTATAAAGGCCTTCAAGCCCTCTGATTACCATATCTATCATCTCTGCAGGAATGGCCATTACCAGTTCATCGTCCTGTGCATGGCCATAACGCCTCTCTCCATAGCAGGGGATGGTAAGATAGGCTTTTCTTTCCTGTATGGACCTCACTATCACATCTGCACATGATGACTCACCAACACAGAAAAACTGCATCACCTGATAGGATTCAAGCTGGATAGCATTAATAAGCAGGATCATCTGAGCCGGATTCCCATATATCAGCACTATATCAGGATGAAAGGGGTTGTATCTTAGAGGGGCAAGTGCAACCGCCTCATACTTTCCCAAGGGGAGCCTGGGAATGGATTCTTCAAATCTCCTTGCATCCTCCTTCTTTTTAACCCATACAATGCTTCTAAATGTCCCATCGGTATATATCTCTGGAAGCTTACCCAGGCCTATGATGGAAGAACAGGTGGGGAATATGAAATCCTTTCCCTCTGCCCCTACGGTCCAGTCAAAGTTTCGCACCAGATTTATCATCTGACATAGTGTAAGTCTCTTATCTATCCTCCTAAGATAGGGAATATGATTCAGCCATTCTCTGTTTTCAAGCATTCTAAAGGCCACAGGAAAGGAACGCAGTCTAAGGAGAGTATCAAGCTTTTGGACCTTTTTGTCCCACCCTTTCACATCTTTTAAAAAATCCATAGCAATGCTCCTCAATCTCTATCTACTTAAAGACAATAGGGTTATACCTGCCACTTTTTAGTGCCTGGATAAGATCCTCTTCTGTGCGTATAGGGTCTTTAAAAGCGGTTGCATATCTTCCGACACTGCCTATATCATGGGCATCACTTCCTCCCGTAATTAATCTATCTGCCTTCTTTGCTACCTCAAGTGCAAATCTGTTTTCATCATCTGTAACTCTGCTATTTAAGACCTCCACGGCATCCGCATTCTGGATAATGGGTCTCTTTAAGGCAGACTCTACAGTAATTCCAAGCTCTTTAAGACCAAATGTTAAAAATCCCCGAAATGGATGGCAGGCAATCATAAACCCTCCTCCCTTTAGGACAATGTCTCTCAATCTTTCAATCTTCATAATCTCTTCAGCCTCCAGCTCCATACCAAATACAAGCATATCTCCCTGATCCGTAGTGATCTCCACACCTCTGAGAACCAATAGACCATACCGCTCTATCAGCTCTTCAACCTCTTCTCTTTTCCACATCACCTGATGCTCTGTAAGACATATTCCATTAAGCCCTATCCTTTTTGCCTCTTTTATTGCCTCTTCCACACTCATCACGCTACATTTGGATCTGGGATATGTATGGATATGAAGGTCAATGATGGATGCAAATTCCCCTGCCTCATCTCTCCGGGCAATGGATCTTTCGAATCTACCATCTCTTTCAGATACCTCTACTTTAGTGCCTCCCCCTCTTTTCTCCTTTAGATATCCATATCTCTTCGAAATTAAATAGCTAAACAAACCCTCTTTTATAAGATTTGCAAAGTGTCTGCATGAAGATCTGGATAGTCTTCTATATATGGCCTCAATAGAGCCTGGCTCTATCCCACTTCCTATGATCTCTCTTAGAGGAGGAATAGCTCTGAAACATTGAGAATTTTCCTCCCTTATCCATTTGGCCTTAATATCAGATATGATATTCCTATCTTCATCAATCTCTATCTCAATCTCTAAGGCATATATATCATCATCAAGGTCTCCATGAACAATAACCATATCACGATCTTTCCATATCCATACTGTCTTATTTCGAATAAAGTTTTCCACAGCTTAGCCTCCTATCCCTGTCTCAGATCTATTCCCTCAAGAAGAGGACTCTCAGTAGAGAGTGCCGCACAGCTATTTAAGAGCCTGGTATTCTTTTTTACCAGCTCCATAAAAAAGGCCCTCTCTTCCTTTAAATCCTTGCTGCGTGGTGCCTTGGATAGGACCTTCTTGGTAAATAGCAGGATTACAGAGTCGCACATATCTTCAATAAAGAAATCCACCTGCTCTTCCTTTAATCTGGATTCCACACAGGAGGCAATAATCTTTCTTATCCCTGCCCCAATCTTAGCACCCAATAGCTTTGGAAGATTGTAGCTCATACCCCCTGTCTCAACCCTAAGGTGGATGATTTCAAGATCTGGAATGCTCACCTCCATCTCCCCAAACAGACTCAAATGGGAGTCCATCTGATAGCCTATTACCTTAAGTTTCTGATCATCCACCCTCTCCACCTTTGAGCATTTGGTGCGAAAAAAATGGGTTACCTCTGCCATCTTTACCCCCTTACTTTTACACTGGGGGTTACACCCCCCTTCCCTGCCGGGGCGGAGTCCCCTCTAAGACGCGGTCGGGTCGGAGACCAGACCCCCAAAAAATTAACTTAAAATTACAGTTTTTTTATGAGAGCTTTGGAAAACTTAAAGCTCTCAATCTTATACTTTCCATGGATAAACCCATAATAAAAATCAGTTTAAGCGAAAAGGGAAATATAAACCTTTCCTTCTCCATCATAACCGTTAAGGAATGGAGAAGGGAAGGCTTCAATTATATTGCTTCGTAATAATAACTTGCTTTAAAGGCTATCTATTCTATTTTTCCCCTTTTCCAATCTGTATTTATGGATAGATACTAAATTAATAAATTTATGCTACCTCAAGCTCCCTTCTGGCTGCCATATCAAAAAGCACCCTCTCTCTTGCCTTATCAATACCAAGCGCCTTTCTCTTCTTATCGATATGATTTATCATCATCTTTGCCATCTCATAAGGATCTTCTGCAAATCCCCAATAGCCAAGCCCTAAGTCCTCAAGTCCTCCAAAGAGAAGGTCATAAAATTTTGTGCCTTTAATTGCAGGGAAACTGACACCGAATACTGTATACACACCGGACGCCACAAAATAGTGTCCAATAGAGATGGCCTTTTCGCTCATCCATTCGGGAGCAGCACCTGCAACAGGAAGATCTGCTATGCTATCTCCTAGGCCCCCAGTTTTTACCATCTCAGCGCAGGCGATCAAAATTCTGCTATTGTCCACACAGGAGCCTAATCCTAAGACAGGCGGCATACCTACTGTCTCACACACCTCCCTCAGTCCAGGTCCTGCAAGATGAGCTGCCTCTGGAGTATATAGGCCTGCCTTGGCAAGGGCTATCTGGGAACAGCCTGTCTGAACCACTAAGACATCATTTTTAATAAGCTCTTTTACCAGCTCCACATGCACCCAATCATGTCTTACCCTGGGATTGGTGCAACCCACAACCCCTGCAACTCCTCTTATCCTTCCATTTATGATATTGTCATTTAAGGGAGTGTAGGAGGCTCTGAATGTTCCGCCCAGCATATAGTTTACATATTCATGAGAAAAGCCATGAATACCCAGATTCTTTATCTGGGGAATCTCAATGGGCATCTTTCTGTTTTTAAATCTCACAATGGCCTTAATGACAATTTCATCAGTGCATTTTCTGGGCTCAATCTCATGAAATTCAATATGTTCCACCCCTTCAATCTTTGCCCTGGGATTAGTGGTAAAGAGGAATGTGCCATAACATTCAGCCACCTTGGCAAGCCCCTGTTTAATACATTGAACATCCACTGCCATGGCATCCACAGCACCTGTTACTAAGACCGCTTCAGTGGACATAAAATTACCCGCATGTGGAATTCCATGCCTTGAGAGCATCTCTGTACCTGAGCAGCACATTCCCAAAAGATTAATCCCCTTTGCACCTGCCTCCTTTGCAGCCTCAATAAGCGTGGGATCATTTACTGAAGCAAGCATTGCCTCAAAGAGGTTGGGCTCGTGTCCGTGAATGATTATATTTACATGATCTTCTTTGAGGCATCCCATATTTATCTCTGCCCTCACTGGTGTGGGAGTTCCATAGAGGATATCAGATATCTCAGTAGCCACCATTGAACCGCCCCATCCATCTGAGAGGGCTGTTCTGCTGCACTGTTTTACAATATTGTTATATTCCTGATCCACTCCAATATGGGTTCTGTGCATCAGCTCCATAATCTCTCTCATAGCCCCCCGTGGGACGATTCCAAGCTTTCTCCAGGTCTCTACTGTCTTCTCTGGCACCCTCTTTACAAACGGTATCTCTCCTTCTACCTGGGTATAGGTCTTTTCCAGCTCTTCGTAGAGCTCTTCTGCTATCTCCTTTATCCCTTTTCCCTCTGTCTCAATCCCAATGGATTTGGCCACCTCTTCCAGTTTCAGGGGATCTTTAATTGTAAAATCTTTGATGTTACCACGGATCACCTCTCTAAAGACATCCAGCATGCTCATACCATGATCGGTGTGTGCTGCGGCACCAGAGGCCACCATTCTTGCAAAATTTCTGTCATGAATAGTATCAATGGTAGCTCCACACACCCCGGTCTTTTCGTAGGGATCCTTTGTGCTAAGGCGGCATGGACCCATTGAACAGTGCTTGCAGCATGCGGATAGCGATCCTATGGGGCAGG